>Ga0209542_10001596_pt1 | contig 52719 bp, 65 predicted proteins | sample RifCSPhighO2_01_FD_184028 | JGI IMG/M metagenome (GOLD analysis project Ga0209542, IMG submission 184028) | Soil microbial communities from Rifle, Colorado - Rifle CSP2_plank highO2_0.1 (SPAdes) (version 2) | ecosystem: Environmental > Terrestrial > Deep subsurface > Rock core/Sediment ... | reverse complement strand
GAAGGTATAACTCCAAATGAAGCTATCCGATCTAAACTTCAACCCGAAGCAGTACTCGGGTTATTTTGGAGATTTAAATGAAGAAAAAAGTTACTAATCAAATGCGAACTAATAACTGTAAACTACAATAGTGAATCGTCATTGAGTAGTTAGAATTCGTCTTTGCAGTCACTATAATCTATAATTACTCCAAATCCACGCGGATTAGGATATACCTTAATTTTACTGATTCTTTCTTTGTATTCCGGAGTTCCTCTGATGTAGGAGTTTGGACATTTATACAGAAATGGCGCAGTTACGAGATTGCTGACTAAAATAATTGGGAAAATAATTGGACTTACAATGTATTCCAATACACTTTGTGGAGCAGCTCGTTTTGCAGCAAAGCGAATTAAACTCGTGTCATCACACCGATTATCATCGCCACTGCAATGTGTCCTCCACGAAACTGAGTATCCCATTTTATTTTCTTAAATCATTCATCCAACTTTTAATTTTTTCTAACTCTTCTTTGTCCATTCTGGACCCTTGATTTAATTCTATCAAATTATCTTCATAACTTAATTCTGTGTCAGGGTCATAACCTTCATTATATCCTGAGAGATGTCTCATATTAATTGATATTCTGGCTTTATTCAGAACATATTTTTCATCCTTTAATTTTATTGCTGCTCTTATGAATTGATCGAAGCTATTCTTTCCGTATAACCATCCGTTAAAATAAACGGTATGAATTTTCCCTCCTCTCATAATCGAGTTAAGGGCATCGTCTTTGTAAGAGAAAGAATCAAATGAATTTGAAATAAGAAAAGATTCTTTTTTTCGATCATATTTAAAGAAAAGTTGTGTATCTGGCATAATTCCTTGATGTAAACATTGATTTTTGTAGTCTCCTTTTTTTTCAATGCCATTTGCAACGAAAGATATAGATGAAAAGTGTTCTGGAATTTTTGGAATCGTTTTAAGGGCCTCTAAGAATTCACGATCAGTAAGAAGTATTCTCATGGTAATCTCTTCATCTACGCTCATTGTTTCCTTAAGAATAATTTTTTTATAAAGATTGTTGTGTTAGAATTAAATCTTCAGCTTCTTATATGCAAGCCAGATTAATACTAAAAGGACTATTCCTAAGATTATTGCTCGAAGCCAATTTGTGAGATTTTGCCAGTATTGTCCTGTACCATAGATCATTAAGAATCCGCCGCCAATCATTAATCCTGATGATACGCTTGGTAATGCAAGGATGATTCCTAAAGAAACTGCAATTAATCCTGTTATTGCAGCGACGACGAAAACAACTAATTTATGTTTTTCATCAACTTTGTTAAATGCTTGTTGACATTCGTATTGATAATCACAATAGCCGTTTCTCCAAGTTCCATCATTTTCGATACATTGTGATTCGTTTTCTAAGTATTGTCCTTTATCATCATAGACTGGTTTTGTTGGACCGCGAACATCTCCACAATAATCTTCCCATTTTGGTGATGGATAAATAGATTCAGTTAAATAAATTACAAATGCAGACAAAACTACAGCGATAACAATGCTTAAAATTACTGCCTTTATTTTTGTCGCCGTTAATCCGCCAAATAATGCTTTTTTCTCTTTTTCTTTTGGTTGGCTGAATTCTTTCTTGGGTTCCTTAATTTCCGGCATATCTAGGAAAAGAAAAAATTATTTATAAATGTATGGATAGGTTCAATGAGAGTGAATTATTTCAAACATATCTTTATATATCGATGTATAATTAGCTATATATGGCAGAACATTCTACAATTTTATTGGAGAAAAAAGTTATAGATTTATTAAAAAAAGCGAGAGAGCATCCGCGGCAAACCTACAATGAATTGTTGGAAAAAATGGCCTATATTTTTGTAAAAATAAGAGAAAGAAATCAGTATGATGAATTCCTTCATAAAGTTCAACTAGAAAAAATGAAAGATCTTTGGAATAATAGAGAGGATGAGGCTTGGGAAGATGCATAAATTTGGAGAAGTAATTTTATCTAATGTTCAGTATACGGATACTTTTGAGATTAAAAAAAGACCTGCACTAGTGTTATTTGAAGAAAAAGGCAATGTAATTGTTTTGGGGATTACTTCAAATCTGAACATGGGAGGTGTTCCTCTAACAAAAAAAGAGGGCGCTATAAAAGACAGCATCATAAAACTAAGCTACATTTTCACTATATCTGAAAAAATGGTTGAGAAAACATTATTTTCACTATCTGAAGAAAAAAAGAAGAAGATTAAAGAAGAATTGATTTCGAGAATAAAATAATTAATAAAGTTTTGAAATGGCTCCACCGAGATTCTAACTCGGGACCTCGGCCTCATGAGAGCCGCGCTCTAACAACTGAGCTATGGAGCCTTATGATTATAGGCTTTTGAACATTTAAAAAGTTAATGAACTCGGAGAGTGTCAGAGATTAGTGGCTTTCATTTAAATTTTCCTCCGTTGTCAAGTTTGTGGCTTTTTGTTGTTTAATTGAATTTAAGAGTAAAGTATTCCAACGATTTCCCTCAATCCCAATTCCGCATTTCTCGGCAGGCGTTAATTTCTTTCTTGCAGATTTTCTAATGTAATTATGAAATACTTTAAAGCCATCTTGATATTCTTGGACTTTTGTAACTCCTCGCCTTATTTTGTGAAATTCTTTTTGATGCGAGTGATGGCTTTCTATTGCGTTGTTATTGATTTTCTTTCGCTGTCCTTTGATTGATGTAAATTTAACTTTTCTTTCGTTGCCCCAATTTCTAAACGTCTTTCTACATCCGTCTTGATAACCTTTGTAACCATCAACAATAATCTGATTTGGCATTTTTCCGTTCTGTTTCCATGCCTCTGTAAAAACGTGCTGTGCGTCTTTGCTTTTTCTTGAACGCCCAGAACATTCAGAGGCAAGTAAAAATTTAGTTTCATTATCTATAACATTCCAAACATAATGATAATTAGTGTTTTCTTTGTTCTTGCCCTCTTTAGTTAAGATTAAAGTTTCGTCTGCGTTCCAAACTCCTTTTATGTTTGGTTGGATTGTTTCGCTGTATTTTTCCATTACTTCGCTAAATCTCAAGACCCATGTTCTTATTGTCTCATGTGATAGAGATAAACCATAAAACTGTTTGAATTGGTCGCTAATATCTCTATAACTTAATCCTTTGTAAAAACAATCCATCGCTAAGCAAACAAATTTAGAATTTCCTTTGATGTTCTTTATCGGTTCTAAGACAAATCGTTTCTTGCACGACTTACAACAATAAAGCTGTTTCATTCCTAATTTTGTTTTGCGTTGTCCTCGCCTAAAAATTTCTTCGTGAGAACAATAAGGGCAAACGTCTTTCTGCGGTTGCTCGATAATTAACTCGATTTCTTTTTCTACTTGTGGCTCTACTTCATATTTTGCTTTAACTTTTTCAAAAAGTAAAATTGCCTTGATGTGTTTGCAGTAAAGATTTTTACCTACACACCTTCGCTTAAAGTCTTGGCACTCACAAGAATAACTATCAATATGAGTAACCCTGTATTTCTTAGTGCTATCAAATTGAGAAGGAACAAGATAAGTAAACTCGTCTATCTGCGAGGGGTTGCCATTCTGTAAGATGGCTTTTGCTCGTTCGTTTCTCCATTCCGAGAAATTCTTGATATATTCTTGTGTGTTTTCCATATTACCTATTTACTAATTATATTAAGCAATAGCTAATATATAAACCTTTCTGTTTTTCAGCAGATATGTTTTTAAGGCGTATTTACATAATAATACAAAGTAAATACACAATGAAAAGAGAATTTGATAGAAAAATCTGGAAAACAGGAAATTCCTATGTCGTAACAATTCCATCGGAAACGGTAGAGAGATATGACTTACAAGACAAATTTATAACAGTAGCAATTACCGACGAGGAAAATTCTTTAATTCTTAAAAGCAAAGGGAGTAAGAAAAATGCAAGATAAATTAAGAGCAATGATAAAGTGGTTTGAAAAAAGAGTTGATGAAGTTGAGAATGATTATAAGGAAAAACATAAAGACGATTTTGACTTTGCCAAAATGAAAAAATACGCTAACAGAAAATTAAAAAAAGAAAGACAGATATTAATTCAAATGAACATATCCCCCGCAATCAATCTCGTAGGAAACCGAAAGGTATAAATACTAATCATGTTACCTATTGACTAATATGGTTAATCCAATTCCAAAATGGGTGTGGAGAAGATATGCTAAACTCTGGCAAAAGTTCAAGAATAAATCATTTACTTTTGAACAAGCCCAGAAAGAGTTAAAGCATTTAGATAGGAATCTAATCAGCGTTATGTTCAACGAACTAAAAAACGCTGGTTGGCTCAATGTTAATTTAAGCGAGGAAGATACACGAAAGAGGGTTTACACTTTGAACAATCCAGTAGAAATCGTGGAAAAGGTAAAAAATGATACTACAAAAAATTAAAACAGAACATAGCGATGAGAAAACAGGTTTGGTTGTTAAGAGAATAACAACATCAGAATGGGAACACCTTAACCACAAAATTTCGGCAAACAACTCCTTATTTAATTGTGAACAACAACGGCTCGCTTATTCGAAACCAATCTTAAACATTCCATTTCAGACACATCATATATACTACAATAAAGAAAGACACATTTGGGACTTTGACGGATTAGAAGAAAGCAAAGAACACGCTAAAAAACAAAAGAGATTTTATTTACCATTCCAACAACGAACAGAAAAGCAATGGTTAGCTCTTGACTTTTCCGAAGCAGAGGGCGACTTTCAAGATTTAGTTTATAGAGGTCTGCCTCTCGTTCCTTATTCAATTCCACCCACAGCATCGTTAGATGAATGGAAAATAAGGAAAGCTATCGCAGAAAAAATATTACATCCAAGCCAAGTATTAGTAGTTATTTTCTATTCTAAACACGACACGAAAAAGTTTGAAGCCATATTTAATTACGAGTTTGAACACTCAAAATTAATCGGGATGCAATGTTACAATATTAACGATAACAATACATTTACAAATTTAATGAAAATAAAGCTACGCAACTCTATGTTACAAGTTGGAGATGAAGCACCATTACTTTTGGCTTTGAATTACGGAAAGATACAACGCAGTTTCTCAAATGTTTCAGGCAGTTTCGCTTATGGATGTTTTGGATTTGATATTTTCTCTGAAAGGCAAATAAATATTAAAAATTTGCCATCTGAAATCATAAAGCAAATCAAAAATAAAACTCCAGACGAGATTATGAGGTATGATAAAATAATTGGCGGTTACAACTTATCAGCAGAACAGGAATTTTGGGATGGTAGAAATATAACGAGAGAATTTTTAGAAAGCGTTAAAGTATCTGAAGGACTTACGCCATTCCAAGCAATTCAATGGGCTAACCATCGTGGACAGCAAGAAGATTTTGATATGCTTAATGATGCCATATTAGAAACAGCTTATCCAGAGAAAGAAGATACAGCTTTAAGGTGTATTAGTGACAAGGAAAGGTGGTCTGTTTTTTGGAAAACTAAAATGCCTCAAACGGCAGAGGCAGTTTAAATGGAACAAAAATCACTAAATAAAACCCTCAATAAAGCAAGTAAGTCAAAGAATGATGATTTTTATACTCAACTAACTGATATTGAAAAAGAGTTAAAACACTATAAACCATATTTCAAAAACAAAGTAGTTTTTTGTAACTGTGATGACCCTCGTGTAAGTAATTTCTTTCATTATTTTTCATACAATTTTGAGCAATTAGGATTGAAAAAATTAATTACTACATGCTACAAAAATCGGCAAATGAATTTGTTTAGTGAAAACAAATCTGAAAAAGCTATTTACTTAGAATATACTGGTGACAAAAATAAAAACAATATTCCAGACCCAAAAGAAATAGGAATTAAACATTTAAAGGGAGATGGAGATTTTCGTAGTAAAGAATGTATTGAACTGTTAAAACAATCCGATATTGTTGTTACCAATCCCCCCTTTTCATTGTTCAGAGAATATGTTGCACAATTAATAAAATATGATAAAAAATTTATAATCCTCGCACAGCAAAATGCAATATCCTACAAAGAAATTTTTAAATTACTCAAAGAAAATAAAATCTGGTTGGGAGTGGATAATAATGGGACAAAATGGTTTCAAGTTCCTGACAATTACGAAATAACAACCGAATCCAGAAAGAAAATTGAGAATGGTAAAAAGTTTTTTAGTATGGGAAGTATTGTTTGGCTTACAAACTTAGATATTGAAAAAAGGCATGATGATTTAATTCTTTACAAAACATATAGCTCAAAAGATTACCCTAATTATGATAATTATAATGCAATAAATGTTGATAAAGTAAGTGATATTCCTAAAGATTATAAGGGCGTAATGGGTGTTCCTGTAACTTTTTTAGACAAATATAATCCAGAACAATTTGAAATAATTGGACAAATGGTGACTACCAAAATTGATGAATTCAATCATGGATACCCTTATATCAAGGGTAAGAAGATTTACGCAAGAATTTTGATTAAGAATAAGAAAATTTAAATAATTGGTTTTTAATATAATTCTGTGAAAATAGAACTCAAGAAGATTACAGTAAGCGAATTATCAAAAGGTTATCAAGACAACGCAGAAGCGGGTGTAGTTGGGTTCGGTGGTAAGCTTGACATTCGTCCACCTTTTCAAAGAGAATTTGTTTATAAAGATAAACAACGTGACGCAGTTATCAATACTGTTACAAAAGATTTTCCTTTAAATGTAATGTATTGGTCGGTTCGTGATGATGGAACTTTTGAAATAATAGATGGACAGCAGAGAACAATTTCACTCTGTCAATATGTTCTTGGTGACTTTTCAATTAATGGATTAGCGTTTCATAATTTACCCAAAGACAAAAGAGAACAGATATTAAAATATCCCCTAACGATTTATTTGTGTTCAGGAACTGACAGCGAAAAATTAGAATGGTTCAAAACAATTAACATCGCAGGAGAAGAACTTACAGACCAAGAATTACGAAATGCTGTTTATTCTGGTTCATGGGTTTCTGATGCCAAACGCTATTTTTCTAAAAATAGCCGACCAAAAATAGGTGATGATTATTTAAGTGGTTCTGCAATCCGACAAGAATATTTAGAAACAGCTATTGACTGGATTTCAAAGGGAAAAATAGAGGATTATATGTCAAAGCATCAGCATGAACCTAATGCAAATGAATTATGGTTATATTTTCAAGCAGTTATAAATTGGGTAAAAGTTACCTTCCCCAACTATCGTAAAGAGATGAAAGCTGTTTCTTGGGGAGTTTTATATAATGAGTTTAAAGATAAAAAACTCGATTCAAAAAAGTTGGAAAAAGAGATAACTGAATTAATGAAAGATGATGATGTTACAAAAAAGTCTGGTATTTATCCTTATGTTTTGACAAGAAACGAGAGATACCTAAACATTCGTGCCTTTACAGATAATCAAAAGAGAGAGGCATACGAAAGACAAGAGGGTATTTGTCCAAAATGTAAAGAACATTTTAAGATAGAGGGAATGGAAGCAGACCATATAACTCCTTGGCATGAAGGCGGAAAAACTATGGCGGAAAATTGTCAGATGTTATGCAAACAAGATAATAGACTTAAATCTGGGATATAACTTGCAAAAAAGCCACGCCACTTGACAGCACTATTCAAGCCACGAATTCTTGACACTCTCATGAACTCGCTTGATGACGATTTTGGCAACTTAAATTATTATTAAAGCTCGCATACTCACTTTTTTATGTTAAGCTTACGATTAATTATAACAAATTTTATAAATAATTCGTGATGAAATAAAAGGACAAAGACAAACGCTTAAAAAACCCTCTTTCTTATTTATTTCATGTCTATTGATACTCTATTGTTACAAGAATTTGTCCAGAATCTTCCTCCAGAAATGATTGGCAGAATTGGAACTTTAGTTACAATTTTTCAGGCTTTAGGTATTGTTTTTATTATTTATTTTATATTTTTAATTGTAAAAATAGTATTAGATATACGTTCTAAAATATTCATTAAAAAGACGTATGGAATTGTTCAAAGCATTGAGGAGAAGTTGGATAAGCTTGCTATAAATAAAAGTAAGAAGAGGAAATAATTTATTTCTTTAAAATAATTTCAATAGCCGACACAAAAATTCTTTTGCCTTCCTTATTTTCGAATTGTTCACTTGAAATTCTTATGTCATCAATTTTTATGTTTTCATCTTTGAGAAAGGTTCTTCGTGCGACTTCAACTATATCTACTGCCTTTGAAATGAATTTTCCTCGCGCGGAAACAATAACTTCATCCTGCCCTTTATTTTGGAATTGCATCACAACACTTGTTACATAGTTCATAAAAGGTTTTACACCTACGAAAATTATATTGTCTTTGTCGTTCACTGACGTTTCTTTATTGTTCTCTGTTTCCTTTTCTTCTGCCATGATTGCTCTTTACTTTTTTTCTAGCTTTTGCCTTTTTACTTTTCGTGCAATAAATCCAGCAGTTTGGTTTCGTATCTTTTTACTTGGGATCAGTCCTTTGAGAATTTCTTTGTTATCATCAAACTTGTCAGTAAAGCTATTTTCCTCTAAGATCAACATGTTTGCTGTTCTCTTGACCAGTTTAGATTTTATTCTTCCCATTTCTGATGTCCAATAGTAATATTTAGAATATGTCTTTTTAAATATTATTGTTTTAAATTTTTATGGTGATCAGAATGCCTGCGTATTTTTAATGCACTGCAGTATTTTTGTTACAATTCAATCTTCTTTGCTTTAAGAATAGAGGAGTATTTCTTGAGATATTCACTGGCTTTTTTGCTTATTGATCCTGTGTAGAGCAGGAATGCTGGTAGAGGAATTTTTTGAGCATTAGACAACAAGGCAATGAAATCAGATTCGCTTATGGATTTTTTGTCTTTTGCAAGAGTGTAAAAGTGAATACTTCCTAATTGCGATTTTATTTCGGTTATGCATAACAGTTCTTTATTTTTGTATTCTTTTTCCTCAATAATTTTTAAACCAATTTTTTCAATGTATTCTGTTGCTTTAATTACAAATGACGATTTTGGCCTAACCTTTATCTCTTTTATTTTTTCTGGAATAACTAAAGGATTTTCAAATGTTTTAATTGTTTCAAAATTATTTTCTTTCAGCTTTTTCGCAACTGGTTTTTTTCCTTGAATTACTTCTTTTATTTCTAGTTTAGGAGAATTTGCTATCTCAATGATTGGTTCTGATTTTTTTGGAGTTTCCGGTTCTTTTATTTCTTGTTTTACTTCTGGCTTGAACTTCCAGGATAAGACCTTATTTCTGGCATCATCTTCGATTGTGTCGTGAAAACGCCAGTATAATTCGTTATCTACCATAAAACCAAAGGAAAAATCTTTTATTAATCGTAATGCCACGCGAATCGCAGGCTCTTGTTCTCTATCTTTTATTATTTTTCTTTCTTTCAATAATAAAAATGCTTCTGCTTCTTTTGGATGCATGTAATTATAAAAATCTTCAACCTTTGATTCTTGTCCTGCTAAAAAATATACTGGTGATCCTCCTACTTTGAGACTGCTGATTTTTATTTTTTTATCATCCACTAATTCAGATAAGAATGCGGAAATAAAGAGAGTACTTAAGTTCAATTCTTTTGCAAAGTGAATCGGTAAACAAGGTCCTCTTCTTTGGATTACTGCAAGAATTTTACTATGCGCCTCATTTATTTGCATCATAAAAAAATTTATGATTTCACGTTAATAAAATTATGTGTTCTTTATTAAATCGAGAGTAAAATAAAAATTCCTAAGGTATTCATAATGAAACTTATTATGGCGAGAACATGAGTTTTTATTTTTGTCAGTCCTGCAAGCATGCTAACTCCTAATTCGTCGGGTAATGGAGAGGCGATAATGAAGCCTGCAAGCGCAAATAACATATAATTTTTGAATCGTGCGAGTGGTTTTTGTGAGAGGAGATAATTTATCTCTTTAATCGCCTTTGTTTTTTTAAGCCTATTAAATTCATCTATGAAAGATAATTTTATGATCTTAAAAATAAGTAAATCAGATAATAATGCGCCTAAACCACCGATAAATGCCGCGATAAAAATATTTTGTGGATCTAAAGTTAAAAAATAACCGACAGAAAATGGAGCTGTAAATCCAAATGAAAAAAATATTCCAGCGATGAACATGCCTAAGTAATTATCAGCTAATTGGATTTTATTTTTGACTAGAGGATTACTAAATATATAGAATGAAACAAAAAAACAGAGTAGTAGTATTGCTAGTTTTGGGTAGCGAAATTTGAATAGTAATTTCATATTATGGTCTTGGGCAGCTGAGATCGTTAGTACAAATGCCATTATTCTCTACTGCAGGATCTTTATGGCAACAAATCAAACCGGATTGGCATTCATTAGTTGTTGTGCATTGTTGACCTTCTTCATAGCTTATCTTTTTGTTGTCAATTACCACCAGCCCTTGAGATTCTTTATCTTCTTTGGGTGTTAAAAAATAGAATAATAAGCCTATATTTATTAAAATTAAGATTATTAATACTATTATCCAGCTCTTTTTCATAGGTGATAAACTAATTTTGTATTAATAAATATTTACAAAGATTTTTTAATCTATTGCTATTTATTTTTTTATGCTTGAAAATAATTTTGAAGATAAATTTGGATTATTTAGAGATTTGGAATGGGAAAATCAAGAATCTGAGGGTAGAATTAATGTCAGCATTCCTGAATCGATTGAAGAGAGTTTAAGAAAGTATTCTAAAGAAATTGGAACAGAAAGTGTCGAGGAAACTATTCATTTATTGTTAACTAATTATCTTCGTGCACGAGGTAATATGACTGAGGTGAGAATAATCAGTAGTGATCATAGCTATCCTCCATTTGATTAAGTTAAAACTTTTTAAACTAATCCCTCTATGAGTATATATGGCTGAAGTGAAGGACATGGATTTTTATCAGATAGAGAAGAAGTGGCAAGAGAGATGGGAGAAGAAAAAAATTTTCCAAGTTTCTGAGAGTTCTAAAAAGAAAAAGTATTATGTGTTAGAACAATTTCCTTATCCTTCTGGTAGCGGCTTGCACGTTGGCCATTCTTTTATATACACCGTCGGAGATATATATGCGCGATTCAAACGAATGCAAGGATTTAATGTGTTATATCCCATGGGATTTGATTCTTTTGGTCTTCCTGCTGAAAATGCGGCAATACAAGCACAAAGTCATCCGAAAAAATTTACTGAAGAGGCTATTCGAAATTTCAAGAGTCAGATGAAAACGTTCGGTTATAGTTATGATTGGAACCGAATGATTGAAACACACAAACCAGATTTTTACAAATGGGATCAATGGATTTTCCTCAAGATGTTTGAAAAAGGGCTCGCATATAGAAAAAAATCTCCAGTTAATTGGTGTCCAAAATGTAATACTGTATTAGCAAATGAACAAGTTCAAAATGGAAAATGTTGGAGGCATGAGGAAACTACTGTAGAAATAAAACAGCTAGAACAATGGTTTTTTAGAACGACTTCCTATGCTGATGAATTATATTCTAATCTTGAAAAGCTTGAATGGCCTGAATTTATCAAAACTGCACAAAGAAATTGGATTGGTAAAAGTCATGGGACTGAGATTATATTTGAAATTGAAACTGAACGAAGGCCGAATTTTATTTTATTGCACGGTTATACTGGTTCTCCTAAAGAGAATTTTTTTCCATGGTTGAAAAAAGAATTGGAAAAAAGAGGATACACAGTTCAGGTTCCCGTTTTACCGAATACTAATAATCCTGACGTTTCTGAACAGGTGGATTTTGTTTTAAAAAATTGTAAGTTTGATGAACAGACTATTTTATTGGGGCATAGTTTGGGAAGTGTGATCGCATTGAAAGTTTTGGAAAAAGTTAAGAAGCCCATAAGAAAATTGGTTTTAGCTGCAGGATTTTCTGAGCCTAAGTTTTTAGATAAAAAAAGATCGTTTGAAAAAACGTTTGATTGGAAATTTGATTTTGAGAAAATTAAAAAAAATGTTTCAAAGATAAAAATTCTTCGTGCAACGAATGATAGTGCAGTTCCTCAAGAAAGAGCTGAAACATTGCAACAGCATTTTGGTGGAGAGATACTTGATTTTACTGCGGATAATAATCCTATTAGCGGTAAAGAAGAGCATGTTGTTTTGCAGCAATGTTTGGAAACTTTTCCAATTTTCACGACGAGACCTGATACTATTTTTGGAGTAACTTTTATGGTGATAAGTGCACAGCATCCTCAATTGATGGATTTTATAACTGAAAAACATAAAACTGTTGCACAAAAATTCTTGAAAAAAATAACAAGTACCAAGCAGGAAGATATGGATAAGCTGGGAAAAGAGGGAGTTTTTACTGGTAGTTATGCGCGTAATCCATTGAATGGAGAAAAAGTACCAATTTATGCCAGTAATTTTGTCGTTGCTGATTATGGTTCTGGAATGATCATGGCAGTACCTGCACATGATCCAAGAGATTTTGAGTTTGCAAAAAAGTATGATATTCCGATTAAGCCTGTTGTATTGAAAAAAAGCGACGAGAGTTATAGTTATGTTATGGGCATAAATGAAGAGGATATAAAAAAAATAGGTATTACTATAATTGAAAAAACAAAATCTGGTTTCTTTAAAATCAAGATTCCCCCTGATAAATTAGAAGATTATAAAGCGTTTATCCGCAAAAATATGAAAGCTGGTTTTTGGAATGAGTTTACCACAAAAAAAGGATTTTACTTTATTTTCAAACACAAAGATGGCAAGATTGAGGAAATGGAGTTAAACGAAAAAACTAACGATATTATAGATAAATATGGGATGATATTTAATGGAGAAATTCCAAAAAATAATCCTGAAAATGTTTATAGCTGGTTAGCAAAAAATGATTTCTACAAAGAATTATTGATTCACCCTGGTCCTGGAATTTTAATTAATTCTGAAGACTTTAATGGTTTAGATACTGAAGAGGCAAAAGAACATATCACTATTTATTTAGTTGAAAAAAAATTAGGAAGGAAAGCTGTAAATTATAAACTTAAGGATTGGTTGATTTCTCGCCAAAGATTTTGGGGAACTCCTATTCCTATTGTTTATTGTGATAAATGCGGTATTGTTTCTGTTTCTGAAAAAGATTTGCCCGTAAAATTACCTGAAGATATTAAATTTAACAGCACAAAAAATCCGTTAGTTAATTATAAACCTTTTATTGAAATCTCCTGTCCGAAATGTAAATCTCTAGCACGACAAGAAACTGATACTATGGATACATTTGTAAATTCGAGCTGGTATTTTTTGAGATATTGTGATCCAAAAAATGATAAAAAAATATTTGATACAAAAAAAACTGATTATTGGATGCCTATTGATATTTATATTGGTGGGAAGGAGCACGCAACGATGCATGACATTTATTTTAGATTTTATACTAAATTCTTAAGAGATATTGGCTTATTGAAATTTGATGAACCGGCTGTCAAATTATTTAATCAAGGTTTTATCTTAGGTGAAAATAATGAAAAGATGTCAAAATCTAAAGGCAATGTGGTGTTACTTAATGAAGCTGCTAAAAAATACGGCGTTGATCCGACGAGGTTATTCTTGGTTTCCAATGCTTCTCCCGAAAGCGACAAAGCATGGAGCAATGCCGGTGTTGAAGGGAGTGTAAAGTTCATAAAAAAAATTATTGATTACTTTGCTCATTTTAAATCAGGAAAAACGTCGAAACGAGCTGAAAGTAAAATGCATAAATACACAAAAGAAATTACCGCTTACATTAGTAATTTTCGATACGACCTAGCTGTAATACGCTTGAGAGAATTATTTGACATTTTAAATGAGGAAACAATTAGTACGAAGGATGCTGGAATCTATTTGAAATTACTACATCCATTTTGTCCGCATGTCAGTGAAGAATTGTGGGAAAAATTAGGAAATAAAGGTTTTATTTCTTTAGAATCATGGCCGGAAGCTGATGAAACAAAAATTGATCAAACAATCGAGAAACAAGACGAAGCCGTGAATCAAGTTGTTAATGATGTTATGAATATTTTGAAAATCATGCGCGAGAAACAGGGGAAGGAAGGGGAACAGATTTATTTGTATGCTTTGCCGAATGAAGTTAGTTTTTATAATTCTGAAAGAATATCAATTAAGATCGGAAAAAAGGTCAGTGTTTTTGCGGTTAATGATAAAAACAAATTTGATCCTGAACAAAAATCTGGAAAAACAAAGCCTGGAAAACCTGGAATTTATATTGTATGAAAGCTAGTTCTGTTGGATGGGAATTATACATTCAATTAAGTGCTGATGAAATCTCTCGTCTTTTAACTGAAAAACTTGAGGGAAAGATTCGCGTGCATGATAATGACGCTTTTCTTGGAGAATTTCCATTTTCATTATTTGTACAGTCAATTGGTCGAGAACAATTATACGTCGAGCTTAAAACTAAACCTTCGCATGTGTATGTTGATAAGGTCCAAGAATATTTTATTTATTTATCGCCTGATGGATACCCGCAGCTGAGAGAAAGGGGGAGGACAGGTGATAGAATGTATCTTAATGCTGGTTGTAAGGTTTTCATTATTCTAGATGAAAAATCTAAATATTTATAAAACAAATTATATTTTTAATTTTATGGACCGATCTGGTGGTGAAATTTGAATATCTCGAAAATCAGTTTTATATATAATTTTATTTTCTTATTTATTTACAATATGCAAATCTGATTGTGATAATAATGACCGAAACAAAAGATGGGCTTCCTATCGAGCAACACAGGAAATGAAAATTAAACATCTTTCATCACAACTCGAAGAAAAAACCGGCTATTATAATGAAAATACTTTATTAGATCGCTATCACGAAATTAACGGAGAAGAAATTCCTATAGAAGTTGACGGGAAACTAATTAGGGGGTATTTTAAATGATCCACTTGCGTATATCTTGAATACTATCCAAAGCTTTTACAAATTCTTCATAACTAATATAATGGCCTATAATGGTATTTACTTTTAAATCCTGTTCTCGAGGAATAAATCCTGTCCAAGGATATCTTTCATACTTAATCCTTATTGTCGGAGTTTGTCTATTATTATTTAGAGCAAATTTTTCAAGAGCTTCAAATACTTTTTTAGGATTTTTAGCATCTTGAACTAGGGGCATTAATGCATATCTTTCCAATAATTGTAAATGTTCTACAGGTCCTGCACTTATTATTTCATCGGCTCCTCTTTCACTAGAATTAGCAGAATTATAGATGTTCCACCCATTTTCGCGAATCTTTTTAATAATGCTATCCTCTGCTTGAGGTAAATAATAATTTTCTTGTGTCATGTTATTTTCTGTTATTTATTTTCACTGCAAAATAATATATTACAGCTCCCAGCATTCCTAAAAATACTAGGATAAGAATCCATATAACTCGTTCATTTTCATTTTTGAATTTCCTCTTTGCAGCGTCAATAATCATTAGGATCCAAAAGATAAATAAAAATACAGCTAAAGCTATACCTGTCATTATTAGAAAAATGATGGCCATAATCATCCATAATGAAGTTATCATATTTTAGTGTACTTTTAGGGTTTAAAAATTTATTTATTTGAAACGATAGCTTTTATTCTTCTAATCCCTGCGGCAGAAGCTTCTTCTTTTATAATTTCAAAGTGGCCGATTTCAGCGGTGTTTTCAACATGGGGGCCTGTGCAAATTTCTTTAGAAAACCATCCTTTTTTTTCCTTTGGATCGGATATTGTATAAACAGAAACTTTTTCTGGATATTTATGACCAAATTCTGCTTGTGCTCCAGATTTAAATGCTTGTTCTAAAAGAATTTCTTCTCTTTTTACATTTAGTGATTGTTTTATTTTATCATTAACTAACTGCTCTACTTTTTTTATTTCTTCTTCAGTTAATTTTCTGGGAAATGAAAAATCAAATCTAAGTCTTTCGGGTGTAATATTAGATCCTCGCTGTTTTACGTCTTCACCCATAATTTTTCTTAACGCTTCATTTAGTAAATGTGTTGCAGTATGTAATCTGGTTGTTTCTTCGCTTGCATCAGCCAATCCTGATTTGAAAACTTCTGTTGCTGTTCGAGAAAGCTCTTGATGTTTTTTTTCTTCAGCTTCAAATTCTTTTATATCTAAGGAAATATTTTTTTCATCAGCTAACTCTTTAATTATTTCAATAGGAAATCCATAGCTTTGATATAATAAGAATGCATCTTTGCCTGAAAGAACTTTTTTTTCTTTAATTAATTTTGAGAACATAATCATGCCTTTTTCTAGAGTTTCAAGAAATTTCTTTTCTTCTTGTTCTAACTCTTTTAATATTTTGTTTTTATCAAAAGTGTAATCATCGTAGATAGTAAAAACTGGTTTTGCAATATTCGTTATAAAATTTTTTAGCTCTATATTTCTTCCGTATCTAATTGCGCGTCTTATTAATCTTCTTAATACATATCCTCGTTCTGAGTTACTAGGCAAAATTCCGTCGGCAATAATGAAAATGCTGGCTTTTACATGATCTGCGATAATTCTCATTGCCTTTTCATTTCCTTTATATTTTTTCCCTGAAATTTTTTCAATAGTTTTTATCAAAGGTAAAAATGAATCTGTTTGATATACATCATCTAAATCATTTAGAACTGCAGCTGTTCGTTCAACACCCATTCCCGTATCAATATTTTTTTGATTTGCTTCATTGTATCCTGACCCGTCTTTTTCATATTGCATCAAAACATTGTTCCAGATTTCAACCCAATTTTTATTTTCAGGATCAAATTTTTCTGGAGGTTTAGTTTTTGCTTTCCAAAAAAACATTTCGGTATCCGGTCCGCATGGTCCAGTAACTCCTGCTGGTCCCCACCAGTTTTTCTTACTCTCTAAAACTCCTCCTTCTAAAAGTGCTATTCTATTTTTTGGTATTCCTAATAAAAGCCAAATTTTTGCTGCTTCAGTATCTTTAGGAACTTGAGGTACTCTTTTATCTCCTCCAAAACAAGTTATTCCCAACCTGTCTACAGGAATCTTTAATTCTTTTGTTATAAATTCAAATGAGAATGTTATGGCATCTTTTTTCCAGTAATCACCTAAACTCCAATTACCTAACATTTCAAACAGAGTCAAATGAGTTTCATCACCAACTTTGTCGATATCTTGCGTTCTTATGCATTTTTGTACGTTCACTAGTCTTTTTCCTAATGGATGTTTTTGTCCTAATAAATACGGAACTAATGGATGCATTCCTGCTGTGGTAAATAAAACTGTTGGATCGTTGGCCGGAATTAATGAAGCATTCGGTATTTCTTTATGCCCTTTATTTTTGAAGTATTCTATATATTTTTTAATTAGCTGCTTTCTGTTCATAAAAAAGGTAAGAGAAAGATATTTAAAAATGTGACGAGATCAATAAGCCTTAGAACCTCTTAATTCATTAAGCATGTCTCGATAATAGTGTGCTTTTTTTCCCTGATCTCCAGGCGTTGAAACTGATCCGTTAGGAAACATCAAATCTCTTCCAACATTTACGATAACATGGTCTTTATGAAAATACTTCCAAATAATTCCTGCCTCTCCTTCCTGCGCACCTACTCCCGGTAAAAGGACAAGCATTTTATCTCCTGCATACTCTCGTACTTTTTTTAATTCTTCTTCGGTTATATGATTTTTCTTGCTTGGCGCGCCCACCACAATACTTTCTAATCCAAATCTTTGCGCATCAAAAGCTAACTGAATATATTGTTTGACATGAGCTATTGCTTGATGATACAAGACAATATCATTTGAATAAAATTGTTCATGTTCAGAAGAAATCTGCACCAAGTTATTTTTCTTTTGCGCATATTCGGGATTACTCATCAAGCACATATGGATACCTCCAAGATTTCTCTTCTTTACTTGTTCTGCCGCTTCTTGCATATTACCTGCAAAGCATGCCAAAGTTACTGCATCAATTTTTTTATGTTGAGTATGATACATGCCCGCATCATTGCTTGAACCAATATCTGCAAGTTTAGAATCATCGATAACAAGAAGATCGTGATTATGAGCATGAGCAGTTAAGCTCTGAAGATCAAGCATATCATGATCATTTTTCCAATACTGAACATTCGGTTTTACCGCCGCACAATACGGCGCAACCGCTTTAATATAATTAAAAGCCCACACTTCTTTGGTAATATCTTGAGCAAGCCCTTCGTTCTCTCTTCCCATTTCAAATTCTGCTGGATCTAATCCTGCGCATAATACTGAATTTTTTCTTTCTACTACTTCAAGCCATTTTTCTCTAAATGTTTGCGTCATTGTTTTTTCTCAACCCTCGGAAAGCCATTTTTTTCTCCCCATCCAAAGGGATCTGCTCTCCATTCTTCTAAAGCTTTTATTTTATCTTCGTTGATATATTTAGTTTCTTTGGCAATATCTAGTAAATTTTCATATGTTAACAATGATTTGACTTTGCAGATGGGATCTAATTTATCAAACTCTTCAATCGATTTGTCAAGCCCATAATTAAAAATTGAAAAACAATGGTTGCAATTACCTTTTGCGTTTCTTACCGCTTGTACTGCTTTTGCTGAACTTCCTCCTGTTGAAATAAGATCTTCAATAACGTAACCTCTATGATTGTTCAAATCTGCTTCAGCATCAATTCCTTCTATTTGATTTTTTAATCCATGATCTTTTGGTTTATCTCTAATATAAATAAGGGGTTTCTTTCTTCTGTCGGAAAGTATTGAGGCCCACGGAATTCCTGCAGTGGAAGTTCCTGCAATAAATTGCTCTTGATCGTGAAAAAATCCTTCAAAAAATAATTCTTGTTCGAATGCTTGAAGAATTAATTCCCGATGTTCAGGATGTGATAAAAATAACCGGTTATCGTTATAGATTGGCATTCGATATCCCGATGCCCAGAGAAAAGGATTTTCAGGATTTAATTTAATTGCTTTAATATCTAAACCTGCTTTTGCAATTCTTGAGGAATATTCCATAATTTATTAATGGCTAACAATTTTTAAATGTTCTCCAAAAAATTCATTGGTCTAAAGTAATTAATTTTGTAGCCGCTCAAGTTTTCTTTTAATATCTTCTAATTCTTTTATTATTTCTCTAGGTTCGTTAATATCCCAATTAATTTCATCTTTATTATTTTTGTAATTTTGCTGCTGTGGCAAATTTCCGAGAGTTATCTTAATTTTATTATACACAAAATCGATATCTTCCTTTAATTCTTTTTTTAAAGCTAATTCCCTCTTTCTTAAATTTTTATAATTTTTGAGCCTGCGCAATGAATTAAGAATTCCAATTTCGCAGTTTAAAATTGTTTTTTTTGTGTCAAGTGCGTCGACATAATCAATCTTAACATGCCGATATTCCATTATAAACTGCTAAACAAATTAGAATCAATAGCATTCAATTTAGATTTAATTAATTGAGCTTCGCGTTCCCATTCATTTAATTCAATTTCCTCACGATCTTTGATATCTTTAATTTTAGAAAGATTTTTTTCAATATCTTCTAACTTTTCTTTAATTTCTCGAATTGAATCTTGTGTTTCTTGAAATTTATCTAAACGGACATAGATTGGTTCTGCTGTTTTTGATTTTTTGGTTTCAAATTTACTCGGAGCCATGGATGCAGATATTTTTGGAGGTGCTTTTTGTTCGGTCACTGGTTCAAATGATGGCATTATTGATGGGCGAATTGCTTTCGATTCAGGAATCATCATAACTGATTTTTCAGGAGGAACATCAAACCTTGATTTTTGCATATCATTATGAACTGTAGTTGAGATGTTAGGTTCAGGAAGTGTTGGAAGATAATTTGAAAGACTAGGAACAAATGCGTCATTCTCTTTTTTCGGCAATGCCAAGTCAGGAAGCCTTGGCAATTCATTGCTATCTGGCAAATCCGGAATTTTTTCTTCTTTTGTAAACCAACTCATATTTCACCTCTTATACTAGGATATATATAATTAAAAAGATTTGTTTATATAAATATTTGTCTACATATCTTTTAATTCTAATATTAATATGTCTTTTTTTAAATTGTATTTTATAATCGGTAGTTTGATGTTCAAATTTTTTGAATAAATTTTTTCTTCTGATAATGCTTTAATTTCGATTGAACTTTCTAACTCATTGATTAAAATATCTTCGACTGATTTAACGCCTGGAACCGAGATTTCATAAATAAGTCTTCCTGAATATCGCTTTAATTTTGATTCTGGCTCCTGTTTTGGTAAGTTTGAAAATTTTCTTAATTTATCTTGGATGTCTTTATTATTTATTACTCGCAATTGCCTCACGTTTTCAATCTCTTTTTTTTCTGGAAACACTTTTTTACCATTTATATAAAATTGAATATTCAATTTTCTTCCCTCTTTTGGGGCTTTTACATCTTTAACGAGCTCTTTTTGCAAATCTTTCATTTGACGTTCTAATATTTTCATTGCGTTATCAACGAATCTTTCAATAAATGGAGTTTTTGACATTGGCATATCGCTTTCTGTAACGTCATTTTTGCCTAATATTCCAAAATCTTCTTTATCGTATTGCGAGTTTAAATTCTTGCCGCATGATGGGCAAAACTCAAATGCAGTTTTTATTTTATTTCCACATTGCGAACATTTTTTCTCGAACATACTTTTATATAACAAGTGTTTATTTAAAAGTTTTTGGATGGTGATTATGGCACGATAAAATATTTATATTGATTTTGAGTAGACATTAGAAAAGAGGCATGGACAAAGATTTTGAATCAAGAAAACAAGAAATTGGAAAGAGATATCATATTAATTTTTATAAATTGGAGAAGGAGCAGGAAAAACTAGCTAAGGGAATTGTTGTAAAAGATTCTTTTGATATTTCTCTTGCTGAAAGGTTTGGCGCTTTTGACACTATTTTTATTAATAATAAAATTCTTTGTTGTTTTATTGTCTGTGATTCTCAGTATGAAATAATTGATCGAGCGTATGTTTTTGAAAAAGCTAAATTTCCTTATGTTTCAGGTTTTAGAAATTATCGTGAATTGCCGTCGATGATTGCAGCTTTTGAAAAAATAAATGAAAAACCTGATGTTGTTTTTATTTCTGGTCAGGGCATTATTCATCCTCGATTAGGTTTAGCAAGTCATTTTGGTTTGGTTACTGGAATTCCTACTATCGGAGTTTCAAGCGGAGTTATAGAATGTGATGTAGAAAATGATAAAGATAATAGCGATATTTTAAAAAAAGGTAAAAGGGTTGGTAAGGTTTTGCTTGTAAAAATTGGCAGCAGCCCATTATATGTTAGTCCTGGACACAATATTTCTGTAAAGACAGCATATGAACTAAGCAAGAAGTTAGTCGTTATTCCTCATAAACGTCCTGAACCTTTACATCTTGCTAGTAAATACACGAGTAAGGTACGAAAAGAAATTATTGATCATGTATAATTTTTTAGTTTTGGGATAAATATTCTTACCAATAAACTTACTATTAATACTGAGATTGTTGTAAACAAAAAAATGTAGACAAAATAGGAGGTTATTGAATATGTTTTTTCTGTAAAAGGGCTTTGTTGAATTTCAGATTCGTTAGTTTCATTATTCATTACAAATCCAGTTATTTTTTTAGGATTATTCTCTTGAAGTTTTCCCATATAGAATACAAGGGTGAGTGATAAGACGACAATTGCAATTACTAGTGTTGTTCGTGCAATCACCCCTCTTTTATTTATCATTTTTCTTTTTTTACGTCTTCTGGATCCAAGTCCACGGCGATAAAATCTCCTTCTTGTAATTCAAATCGATCAATTGTATCTTTGGGAATTGTTACTACAAATGAATTTCCCACTTTCCTAATCTTCGCATCGAATTTTCGTTTCATAATTGTTTGTTTTAGAATATATTGAAAAACAATTATATTTTAAGACACTAAGGGAAAAATCCCTTAGTGCACCTCTTTATCCCTTTCAGAGTTGTATATATAATGTATATACAGGTATATAAATTTTTCTGTATATACATGGTATATACGTATATATTTTGTATATACATGACTTTTGTATTTTTTAGACACTATCTATTTATTATTTATGTTTTGTTTTCGTGTTGATGGCGAAGGAAAATTGATTTAGATCAATTGAATTTTAAGCAAATACTTGAAGAAACAGTAGCGAGTAGTGCGATTGGAAGAATATTAGCGAGTTATGGATCTAAAATGATTGGACGAGAGAAAAGGAATGCACGGTTACTTTCAACATTGTTAAATGCGAATAAAAAAGCTCCTTCGTCTTATGCAATCGTAAAATTAACCCACGAAAAAAAGAAAAAGAAGTATACCTATACTCAAGCAGTGGAATGGTTTCAAATTACATATCCTAAAGAAGCTGAGCCCTTATTGTCAAAATTGAATGAAGAATATAATACAAAAGAAAAGGCAATTGTTTATGGGTTGAAAAAAGGTAAAAATTTTCCTGATGAGTATTACGTTAAAGTTTTAGAGGATTTGCTGGAAATACCCTCACAAGAAGCAATTATTCTGTATCATGGAGTTTTGAAGCCATTTATTGGCAGGGTTACAGAAGAAGGCGGATTAATAAGATTAGTAGTTGGTTGATTAATTTCAGATAATTTTTTATAGCTCGAATTTCTGAATTGAATATGTCAAGAGAGAAATTTTACATAACGACTCCAATTTATTATCCTAATGATATTCCCCATATAGGTCATGCTTATACTACTTTGGCTGCAGATATTATTGCGCGGTGGCAAACATTACTGGGAAAAGAAGTATTTTTTTTGACGGGGACTGATGAACATGGGAAAAAAATTGAGCTTGCTGCGCGACAGAAAGGAAAATCGCCCAAGGCTTTTGTTGACGAATTGATACCTTCTTTTGTTGATGCGTGGAAAAAATTAAACATACGCTACTCCAGATTTTTACGAACTACTGAAAAAGAACATGAGGCTGTTGTTCAGTCATTATTGAACTCTGTACGAAAAAAAGGAGACATTTATCTGGGAACTTATGAAGGATATTATTGCACTGATTGTGAAGCATATTACACAGAAAAAGATGCGCCTGAATTAAAATGCCCTATTCATCATAAAACTTTGGAAAAGCTTCAGGAAAAAAGTTATTTCTTTAAATTAAGCAAATATCAAAAACAATTGTTATCGTATTATAAAAAAAATAAATTATTTTTGTCTCCGGAATTTAGAAGCAATGAAATTATTAATAGAGTCAGCGAGGGATTGCAGGATTTAAGCATTTCTAGAACAAGTTTTTCGTGGGGTATTCCTATTCCTTTTGATGAAAAACATATTACTTATGTTTGGTTCGATGCATTGGCAAATTATTTGACGGGTATAGGTTATCTAAATGATAAAAAAAAATTTAAAAAATTTTGGCCTGCTGATGTACATTTAGTTGGAAAGGATATATCTTGGTTTCATTGTGTTATTTGGCCTGCAATGCTTTTTTCTGCTGGCATTGAACCTCCGCGACAGATTTTTTCACATGGATGGTGGACTTTTGATAAAGAAAAAATTTCAAAATCACGAGGAAAAGTAATAAATGTTGACGAGCTTATTGCAATCGCTGGAGTTGATTCTGCAAGGTATTTTTTATTTCGAGAGACCCCATTCGGACAGGATGGTGATTTTTCTGAAAAGGAATTGATAGAAAAACATAATAATGAGTTAGCGAATAAATTAGGAAATTTGTTTTCTCGCGTAACTAGTTCAGCTGAAAAAAATGGAATTAAAAAAATTGAAAATAAATTAATAAAAAAATTGGCATTGAAGGAGATTGAGAAAAAAATGGAAGATTTAGAAATTGATAAGGCATTGTCAACAATTTTTTCATTTATTGATAAGTGCAACGAATATATTCAGGAAAAAAAGCCATGGGAATCAGAGACTACAGATAAAGATAAAATATTATACGAATTAATTGACAGCATTAAAGCAATTGCTATTTTGTTGTGGCCTTTTATTCCTGAGACGAGTGAGAAAATTGCACGGCATTTAGATTTTGAAATTTCATATGAAAATATTAAGAAAGCTTATCAAGGAAATACAATAAAAAAAGCAGATATTTTGTTTAAGAAAATTTAATTATTTTTTGTGTCGGCTAATCATCTGCTTTGTACATCTTGCAAGAATCCTTGCTTAGGCTGAAAAACGTCGCCGGATTTTTTAAGTTTTTCAATTGCATCTTCAAATTCCAGATCTGTTAAATCTGGTAGTTCTTTTCTGATTTCTTCCATAGGAATTTGTTTTCCAAATTTTTCTTCCATTCTTTTTAATGTTTCTTTTAGGAGAATAACTTTGTTTCTTTTGTTTGAAGAAATTTTCGAAGAAAATCTGTCTATATCGAAGGTTTTTGTTTCAGGATCATAACCGACTTGCATTAGGTAGTATTTTGTTAAACGAATTGCAACATCTGCATCCTGTTGATCTACTGTTGCGGATAGCCTTGATTTTGCATGGGCTTCGGCTAGACGTACTAGTCCTTGTAGTTGTCGAGCTGAAATTGAGATCGATCTTGATTCCCCTTCTATACTCATGCGTCGCATTTTAACATAAAATCCTTTAATTTCATTGACCGCATCTTCCGTTAGCTTAGGGAATATTTTTTGTTTTGCAAATGCAATATATTTTTTAAATAACTCAATATCAATGTCTGGTTTAACTCCTTTCATTTGATGCATGTTCAAAACATGTGTAGCGATTGCATTATCCTGATCTTTATTTGGCAGGTCACGTAAAATAAATATTAAATCAAAACGATTAATTAATGTTGGAGGTAAGTCAATTTGTTCGGTAATTGATTGTGTTGGTTCAAATCTTCCGAATTTTGGATTTCCTGCAGCGAGTACTGAGGTTTCTGCACGAAGTGTTGCCTGTACGTTTGCTTTTGAAATTGTGACGGTTTGTTGTTCAAGTGCTTCATGCATCGCGCTTCTGTCTTGAGGATCCATCTTTTCAATTTCGTCAATGCAGATTATTCCTTTATTTGCTAAAACCATTGCTCCTGCTTCGAGCGACCATCCTTTGAGAAATTCATCTTTGATAACTGTTGCGGTTATTCCTGCTCCAGTGGCTGCTTTACCTACAATGTATCTTCCTTTTGGCGCAATATTGGAAATAAATTTTAAGGTGACGGATTTTGCAACTCCTGGATCTCCTATAAGGAATAAATGAATATCGCCTCTTGATACTGTTCCATCATCGCTTATTTTTCTGACTCCGCCGAACATTTGTAAAACTAATGCTTCTTTAATTTCCTCATATCCCCAAATACTAGGTGCAATGCTTTCGCGCAATTTTCTGAATACTTCAGGATCTTCGGCTAGTTCTTGAATCTGGCGTTCATCTTCTTCAGTTATATCTAACTCTTCATAAGTTGTTTCTAATGGGATTACGTTGTTTGCTTCAATAGCTAAATCAAACCGCGTAGAAATGGATCCAGAGGGTAAGGGAACTGGAACTTCTTTTAATATGCCTAATACTCTTACTTTGCTTCCTGGCGTCGTTTTTTCCTCCATAATTGGTTCAACCATATCTTCATTCAAAAAGACATTCATTCTTCGTGGCTGTTCTCCTCCCGTTAATGATTCTGGTGATTCTTCAATTACTAATCGTTGTGCGTCTACCATTATTTTTGAAATTAATCTAAATGCTCCTTTTCTTCCACATGAACATCTAGATGGCTCCCGAAACTTTTTTTCTATTTGGAGAACTGAAATAACTGTTCCACATGAAGGACATTCAAATTTAGCGTTTACAACTTGAGGTCTTACTTCTGAAGCTTGACGAACTAATCCCTCAAAAAATATTAATTTATTCAAATGATTTGCTCTAATGGTTCTTATCTTTACTTTTTGCGTTTCTGGTAAATTATTGAATCTAATTCTTGGAATTTTTATTAAACCTGTCTCTTCTAATGCAGTTTCCAATAATTGCAGCATTTCTTCCGGACTTGACATAATTGCTTCTGCTAACATTGGGGAAGTTGAGGCTAGGTCATCAAAATTGACAAAAACTACTTTTCTTCCTTTCCTGACACTATCTCCGATTTCTTTTTTATAGGTGTCAAAAAATAATTTCGCCTCTTCTATCAACTCTTCTGTAACTGATACCATCTTTAATTAGAATACTCTAATAATTTATAAGTATTTATCGTTTTAGTTGTTTAGAGCAAAACTTATACAGGAGTATAGATATCTTTAAATTTTGATTTATGATCAATATGAATGTTCCGTTATACGGTTACAGATTTAGAAAAATCATTAACTGAAAAACACCATATTTTTATTGGAGAACCAGTAGAAATCGAATGTTTTAAGAATATTTCTCTTTTTGAATTAGCTGGTGTGGAAAATTATAATTTTATTATGGAGCGCATTATTGCAGCAAATTCTCTAAATACACTGCAAACTGCTCAACATAAATTTATTTTGCCTAAAGCTAATGGAGTTTGTTTGTTCAACCAGAAAACTGGTTTGGATAAAAATTTAAATATGGATATAGCCGAATGCTACTTGAAATATTATTTTGAGGAGAGGCATCCCTCAAAAGTTATTGGAACAATTATTAGTGATATGAGTGATCCTGCTTATTCATCTTTTGAAATACCTATGATACGTCTTTATGGAAAAGGATATTGGAATGAATGTAATATTGCTGTTGGAAAAATTACCTTCAATATTTCAGGATATTGTTTTTACAAGAAATAATTACCTGTTTTTTTCAGCTTCTTTTAGAACTTTAATCAATTGTTCCATTGATTCGTTTAATTGCTGATTATTTTTAGTTCCTGTGCAAACTAGTTTACCGTTGCTGAATAATAAGAATGTTGCGGTAGGATTATCCAATTTATAGACTAATCCTGGAAATTGTTCGGGTTCATACTCTGTATTTTCTAATTCTAATGATAAATAGTTTAGATTGAGCATCATATTAATATTTCCCGATGCAACAATATTTTGGACTGTGATTTTAGGCTTATCTGTTACTTTAACGCTAATTTTTCTTAAGATCTTAATTACTTGATCTATAACTTCCTTTACTTGAGCTATTGATTTTGTTCCTGTGCATACTAGATTCCCTGAAGAAAATACGAGAACTGCAGATTTTGGCTTTTTAATTCTTAAAACTAATCCTGGAAATTGTTCTGGGTTGTATTCGGTATTTGGAATTGTTCGAGCTAATTTTGTCAAAGGAACTTCTTTTCCTAATGAAGTTGTTGCAACAATATTTTGAATCTTTAAAGAAGAATTTGTCTCGGCCATGTATTACTTTTAAATGATTATTGAATTTAAAGTATATTTTTATTTATAAATCTTTCTTATCCATTTATTTTTGACGTCGATAAAAAATATGCTTAGAGAAAGCTTTTTAAATGAAAGTTGTAAAATTTTGTCGTAATTTATATAAATTATAAGAGAATGGATGAAATTATTTAGAAAGCCGAGACCCGGTCCTAGAATTAATAAGCTTGAATCTTTGTTTCGTTATTTATAATCTGAATTTAATTCCTCTTTAGACATTATTGATTATATGGATGTGCTCAAACGTGATACGCCGATTTTATTTCGTCCTCATTCAAATGGATTTTTTTTACAAAATGAGGATTGTATTTTGCGGTATACATCCGTTTCGGGATTGAGTAGAGATAACCTTAATTTGGTATTTAATCAAAAACCTAAGCTGAGTCTTAGCTCACAGTGTTCTTCATCGAATTATTTTCCATGCACATATATTATTGCTGAAAACCCCGATCATAATGAAGAACCTAGAACAGTTCATATTTCTGATGAAAAGTTTAGATTAAAATAGTGGTTTACTGAAGGGAGTGAATTATTAACATTGGCTGCACAGAAATTTGACCTTCATGGGCATTATAAAAGATACAGTGCTTAAATCGATTTTTCAACTTCTTTTTTTATCTCTGCTAAACGTGCAATATCATCAATACTTCGATCTGGACGCAAACGCGTTATTCTGGGGAATCTTAATGCAAATCCTGAAGAATAAGTAGGAGATTTTTGAATGTTTTGATAGACAACTGTTACTACAATCTCTGGTTTGACTTTGACATTTCTTCCTGATTCTGAAAGGATTAATGGCTTTAATTTTTTAGTTAATTCAATAAAGGATAATCCTTCTTCCTCTTTTTCTTTGAGGCCTGTAGAAACTTTACCAATTTCGAGCAATTCTTCTCCGTGTCTGCATGCAAGATCATAACTCGTGAGCCATCCTGCACGTTTACCTGTTCCATATTCTGCGCCAATAATTGCTAAATCAAATTCGTTATCGACGGGTTTTATTTTTACTCCGAAACCTACTCTTGCTCCAGGCTTGTATGGCGCATCAAGATTCTTCATCATTATACCTTCTTCACCATTATCCAAAGCTTTTTTGTAAAATGATTTCGCCATTTTAAGATCGTCAGTTATAAGCGCTTCCGATGGACGAATTTTTAACGGCTCTTTTTTTATTATTTTTTCAAGTATTTTTCTTCGTTCCTTAAATGGCTCTTTGATTAATGATTTACCATTGTAAAATAAAATATCAAAAACATTTATTTCAATAGGCAATTCTTTCTCTAATCTTTCAATGTCATATTTTCTTTTAATTCGTTGACTTATTTCTTGGAAAGGGCGATATTTTTTTGTTTTTACATCATATCCTACTGCTTCACTATCTAAAATAAAACTTTTTCCCTGGACATATTTTTCTACATATCTTTTTACTTCGGGGAATTGTTTTGTGACATTATCTAACCGTCGAGTGAAAATTTTTATTTCCCCATTTTCTTCTTTATTTATCATCATTCTAAAACCGTCATATTTGTAATCTAGAAGCGCCGGTCTTCCTACTCGCATAAAGCCTTCTTCAATTGAGTTTTCTTTAAGAAATAACATAACTTTTACAGGTCTTCCTGGTTCTAAAGAAGAATCTTCTAATGCCTTAATACCCCTTTTTGCTTTTTCAAAAACAATTTTCCAATCAATTGTTTTATCGTAAGTATCTTGTATTATTCCGGTTATCTGTTTTTTATCTTCTTCTTGATCGAAACATGCTTTTACTATTGCATCGCGTAAAGTACCATCTGCAACTCCAATACGCAAATCTTGCAATAATGTTCTTACAATAAATTTTGCTTCTTTACCGTCGGCAGAAGTCAGCAATTCTGAAATTAAAGACATTTTTTTATCAACTGTTCCCTGTCCTTCTAATTCTGGTAGTTTTCTCACGTTTTCTAGAATTTTATCAACAGTTAATTTATGCGAGAAAAGCGTATGTTGTTTTTTGTTTCCTATTATTTCTTCAGAAACTTTTCCCAAATCTCCCAATTTTCTCCATTTGTTAAGAATTTCTGAATCTGAAATGCCTGAGGCTTTTGCCAATGCTTTAATAATTAGTTTGTCAGAAATTCCAATCTCTTTTTCTGAATAATCCGGATATATTTTGCCTTGTAGCAAATAAATCGTATCTGCATTTGATTTTAATTTTTTTAAAAAATTTGCGAGAATTTCTGTTTTTTTAAGACGAGAAGGATTTTTTTCTAATTCTTCATATGTTTCACATAATTCTGAATATTTCATTTGATTATCCTTTAAAATAAAGAAAATATGTTTTTTATATATTTGGTAGAATTATTTTCCTCGTCTATGGCCTGCACGCACTGACGGTCTGTTCTTATTTGTAGGACTTTTATTTCTTAATCCTCGAGATTTTTTCCCTGCGCTTGTTAATCCTCGAAAAACTCTGCCTTGATTATTTTTTTCTGTAATCCAATTAATAACTTGGTCACTTTTAATTTCTGGCTGAGCTGGATCAACTAGAATTACTTCGAAAAAATAATGCTTTCCGTCTTGTGCTAAATAATAAGAATTTAAAACTTCTAAATTAGGGAATTTTTTTTGTGCTCTTTGTTCAGCTACCCACCGATAATTCATTTTCAATACTTTTGAAACGGTCATTCGTTTACTTCTTCTTCCTTTTCGTGGCCGTGGATTTTTACGTCCGCCTCTCTTTACTCTAACTCGTGCAACCACATATCCTTTTTTTGCTTTATATCCTAACATTCTCGCCTTATCTAATCTAGTTGGCTTCTCAATTTTAGTAACTGCATTTTCAGTTCTCCAAGTGATCATAGAAGTTCTAACCATCTCTTGATTCGGTACTTTCCACGCCTCTCGTATATAATGGTATAATCCTTGCGCCATACAAATCTTAGAAAGAGATGGTTTTTAAATCTTTCACATAAGTAAATGGTCCTACTCACATTCCCATTCTGGAATTTTTATAAAATAGTCAAAATGAGAATACTCTGCTCATAATTCCATTTTGATATTTATATTAATTGCCAAAATGAAATTATTCGATTTGAACGAAATGTAATGTTTATTCGTAATCTAGGCAATTAGGTATTGTTTTTGCAATACCTATATGGTCCTGCCAAGATTTGAACTTGGGACCCCTACCTTATCAGAGTAGTGCTCTACCAGGCTGAGCTACAGGACCTTTAATTGGTACTTTTACAATCCCTTATAGAGGTTATGTATAAGGGCCTTACAAATCTAAAATTTGAAAGGTTTATAAGAGTTGTGTTATTTGGATGACTTTTAAAAGAAAGATATAAAAAGTATCTATGATTTTTATTCCTACTTCTCAAAATGGCTAAACAGACTCTTAATACTAAACCCGCCGATAAAGACGCATCACAAATAGAACTTCTTAAAATAATTGTTGAAGATTTAATAAATAAACAGTCTGTTGTTATTATCGATTTACTTGCTGGCAAAAAAAATGTCAATGAATTTCATATTGCCGAGAAATTAGGATTAACAATAAATCAGACAAGAAATATTTTATATAAATTATCTGATTATGGGCTTGTTTCTTTTACGAGGAAAAAAGATAAAAGAAAAGGTTGGTATATTTATTTCTGGGAACTTAATACGCATCAATCTCTTATATTACTGAAAGAAAAATTAGAGAAAAAAATTGAGGTGTTGGAGTCACAGCTAAAAAATCGACGGGAAAGTCGTTATTATCTTTGTGAAACTTGCTCAATCGAAGTAGATGAAGAGAATGCGTTATTGAACAATTTTGTTTGTCCTGAGTGTGAAAATGTTTATATTCTTTCAGAAAGCGGTGAGATCATAAAAAATATTGAGAAAAATATTGTTAAGCTCAAGAAAGAGGTAGGATTTGTTAATGAAGAAGTACAAAAGCATCAAGTTAAACGTGCTAAACAGAAAGTACGAAAAATTGCGCGTGAAGAAAAAGTAAAAGTTGAGAAAAGAAGAAAGGCGCATCAAGAAAGAATGAAGCTTAAGGGAAAATTACCTAAAGTCATTAAGAAAACTACTGACACGAGAATTAAAAAAAAGATTAAAAAGAAAAAATAATATTTCTATGGCCCCTTGGTTCGAAAAAAAATTAGGAAAAGAAAATTTGAGAAAGGAATCATTACGGAGAATTGATAATTCGCATCAAAGTTTTTTCCGGAAATTGAGCATTACACAATGGCTTATTATTCTCAATGTTATCGTATATCTTCTTGTTTTTTTGACGATTACTTTTGGTGCGAATGAGAAAAGAGTTTTTTCTTTAATTGCTCTTCAGCCAAATAATTTTTTCTCAGGGTCAATTTGGACTGCCTTTACAAGTATGTTTACACATATTTGGCTCCCTCATTTAATTTTTAATATGATTTCGCTTTTATTTTTGGGAAATTTTTTAGAAAGAATAATTGGGAGAAAAAAATTTTTATGGTTTTATATTTTCTCTGGATTAGTTGCTTCAATTTTTTATGCAGCCCTTTCTTATTTTTTTGGAAGTTCAGATTTAGGTGCGCGAATATTTGTTTCTCCTGAATCCTATGCAGTAGGTGCTTCTGGGGCTATATTCGGACTTGCTGGATTATTATCAGTTTTAACACCTTTTATGAGTGTTTACTTGATTGCTGGACCAATTATCGCTATCGTTGTTCAGTCTTTGATTGGCATGGTCATTGAACAAGAAGCAATTCTTGCTATGATAAATTTTGTTATAACAGTGTATATTTTTTTCTCAATCTTTTCCATGTTTTCACATTCTTCTGTTATGAGAAATATAGCAGTTCCGATACGAATGCATTTCTGGATACTTCCTATTGCTGCAATTGTACCGTTATTTATCGTCGGGTTGTTTGTCGAATTACCCATTGGAAATACTGCACACCTTGGCGGTTTAATTGCAGGAATTTTTTACGGATTTTATTTAAAAAATAAATATAAAAAGAAAACTGCTATGATTAGCAAATATTTTAGCAGATGAGTATATTTAAAAACTAATTTTACTTTTTATATTTAAGATGCGAAAAAAACAGAAAAAGAAAAAAGATTTCATTTATGATCATTTCAGAAACGGTTTAAAAACAATTCGCGATTCGAAAATTTATTTATATTTTGCTGTTGGTTTGTTTTTATTATTTACATTTATTGGATTTTTATTCCCAATTTTTTTTGATGAGCAAATTCAAAATACAATTACTGACCTTGTCAATAAAACTGAAGGGTTAGGACCTTATGGACTTATGAGATTTATAATAACCAATAATATTCTTACCTCTTTTTTTGGAATGATGCTGGGAATTTTATTAGGTTTACCGACCCTATTTGTTTTGGTATTGAATGGGTATATTCTTGGTTATGCTGCAAATAAAAGTGTGGCTATAGAAGGGATTCTAATTTTGTGGAGATTATTACCTCATGGCATTTTTGAATTGCCTGCAGTTTTGATTAGCTTGGGATTAGGAATTAAACTTGGCTACGAATTGATGATAAATTGTATTCATTCTATTGATAAAAAAGCTAATCAAGTTAAAATTTCTTTGTTACGATTATTATCTTTTGTATTTTTCCCGATTGCTTTTTTTGTCTATTTAGTTATGACATTTACGAGAGATAGATTACGAAATTTATTTATAATAAATATTCGAAATTCGCTCGATGTTTTTATTTTTATAGTTGTCCCTTTGTTAGTTATTGCTGGAATAATTGAGGGTTTTTTGATTTGGGTTTTGAGTTAGATTGAATAAATGGCCTTTTTGTTCCCAAAATTTTTTTATTTTCTCAATAAGGTTATCTGAAATATTGTTTGGTGTTGAAAAATCTTTTACATATTCAAAATCTATGAGATTTATTGACCCAAAATTGTCAATTAAAAAAATATTAGGGAAATTATCATGTAATGACCTACGAAAATTATCATTAAATGGTTTAAAATATTCTAAACCTAAAATTCGTGGAACAACGTCAAATAGAGCTACAAAATCAAAGTCTCCTGAAAAAAGAGATGAACGATTTTCATTTAGAGCATCAAACAAGCATCGTGTAACATACTTTTCATCGGTGTCCAAAGGTTTTTGTCTTCCTCCTTTATAACCATATTTTATCCCTGAGTCTCTTTTTAGTTCTAAGTCCATAGAAATAAATTTAACTATTTCGTGGAGTGTTTTAAATTCAAAAGAATTTGATCTAATTTCTTTTCTTTTTGATAATTTGATATTATTGGCTAGTACCTCAATGATATCCTCTATTAGTTTTTTATTTTCATTACCTCGATATGAATATGTATTTCCATTTTTTGCGATATATGCCGTTAGAATTCGATTAAATCTTCTTATCTCCGTTGTTGCAGGATAAATTGTACTTGCATTATTGAATCTTAGCAATTTATTATGATTTAATTCTTCTTTGTACGTATATAATAATTTATTGGGATCTAAAAAATCAATATATTGACCTTCAATTAGATGATTTCCCAGTCCATTATAATCTCTGCTGTAACCACTTTTTTTCGCGCTTGGATTAATATATACTCGTGTCTCATAATGGAATATTTCATCTAATGTTACTTGTGCAAGAGATTTTTGCATAATTAAGCATTAATTTTTGCTTAATAAAAATTTCTCTTATAGAACCACTGGGTTAATTTCTTTTGTTTCCCATATTCTTTTAGTAAAATTGATTTTTCTCTGAAAACTTTTATTGGCAATTTGAGTCTTATTTGTGCTTGTTGCAAGGCTTGGTCGATCGTTGCAAATCTTTCTGGTGTTTTTCTGAATGCATCGCGCGTACATTCTCGTAAAATCCCGACTCCTAATGGAGCATAATAATCTGGCCTAACTTCCCTAAAAAATATAGCTGTTGCCTGTTTTTTAATTTTTTCAAGATATTCACAGACAGCAACGCGATTTGCATAATATGCCCCTACAACATTATTCGCATAATATTTTCTTCCATGAAATAATTCAAAATCTTGCCAGAATTTTATTTCTCCGAATTTTATTTCTGCTTCAATAACTTCGAAAGAAAAATTTCCTGGAAGCAATAATATTTCATAGTGGTTGCCATTATATTCCTCATTAAATAACAGTATTTCGTTGATTTCTTCATAATGTCGAATATTTTCCAGGAAATTTTTTGAGATAGTATCATCTACTGCTGTAATGGACCATCGAGTAGGTACTAATCTCCTTCTTGTTTGTTGTCCTAATAGACCTGTGCTTAGTATTTTGTTAATATTGGATATTGCGATTTGGGATTTGTAAAGCTCTCTTATTGCATCTGCGGCTTTAACTTGGGTATCTGAAACAATGTAATCTACTTTTGGCTTGACTTTAGGGTTTTCTTGGAGTCTTGCATGATCGAGCGGAGCTGGATTTGCGATAATAGGAGAGAACCTACTTATTTCGAGAGATTTTGCTGGAGGTTTTTTTAAAAAAAATTCAGTTGACACTGATTTGTAAGCAAGACTTAGTTCTTGCATTATGTTTAGGAATTTTCCCGAATAGGTTTTTTTTGTATTTACTTTAAATTTACCGTAAATTAATTGACCTCTTCGCGATAGAATATCATAAATCGAAAACTTTTTTTCATACCATACTTCTGGATATGACATTGCCTCGGTTCCTTCGTAAACTTCGGGCGATAATATTCCAGCATTCACATGAGGGTAATTGAATCTACCTACGAAAACTTCAGGTGGAGATGCACCAGAAAAATGAGTTTTATTTGGCTGTACTCCTAAATCTGAATATATAATTCTTTTCTTATTGCCTAGAATTTTTCCTTCAAATAATCTTTTATTGTTATCGAACATCACGCTATATGCGCAAACTAATATAAATTAATTTGGATGTTTACTCTCGTAAGTCGCTTATACCTAACAATAAGAAAAGAAGGCCGATCATTATTACAAACCAAATGATTCCTCCTTTAAGAAAATCCCATGCAGCTGATCCGAAATTAAAAGAAATTCCGTAGACATTCCAATGGTAAACATGGGAATATCCTGCTATCAATACTGCAACGATTATTAGGACAAGTCCTATCAATATCTCTAACCATTTATTCATTGTAAAGTTATTATAAAAAATTTGTTTATAAATATTATTGTAGTTTTTTGTGTGATTTCAAAAAAGGTATGATTGTTATTACTTTCAAAGATGAAAATGTAGGCGGAAGCTTTGAGATAATTTCAATCGATATTCATTGATTTGATATAGGGCTCTAATTGAAATAATCTAAACAATGTGTTTTTTTGGATAAAATCCATTAATCCAATGATATTTGTTTGGGCATACAATTTATATCGTAAGTTTTGGCTTTCGAGATAACTGCAAATTTCTTTTTTAGATGCTGGAGAGTGAGAGTCAATAATAACTGAAAGATTCTGTTCTGGATCTATTTTTTCTTCTAAAAATTTTTGCTTCTCTTCCATTAATGGAAATTTTACACGCATTTTTTATTTAACCATTCGTTATTAATAAAGCTTTTGCAATAGCTTCAAACTGGATCGAACCCTTCGCGCGATTTATAAAGTAGTTTCTTTTAAATAAATCATGACTGACATTGAAAATCAAAGACACTCAAAAACTTTCAGTTTTTGGTGCCCTGAAAACTTTAAGTTTTCAGAGTTTTCAAGCCCGTCATTTTTCATGTGATACAAAATGACAGATGATAAATTCATCCTGATGGGATTAGATGATGATAACGCTAAAAATGTAGCAGAGGTATTGAAAAGTAAGACTGCAAAAAAAATACTTGATTATTTAAGTGAAACTAAAGAAGCTAGTGAAAAAGATATTGCAGACAAATTACAATTACCAATTAATACTATTGAATATAATTTAAAAAAACTTATTAGCGCAGGATTTGTCAAGAAATCCAGTAATTTTTTTTGGAGTGTAAAAGGTAAAAAAATTCCAATGTATACTCCTGCAAAAAAACATATAATTATTGGCGCGAAAAAGCCGACTATGAATATATTAAAATCAATATTGCCATTATTAATTATCGCATTGGGGTTAATTGCAGTTGTTCTGTTATTTTCATTTTATAATCCTGATCAGTATACATACACTGACGATTCTCTTAAAACATTTAAATCTGAAGATGAGTTGAAATCATTTTTGAAACAAAATGTGAATAAACATTATTATGGGGGGAGAACCGATAGTTTTACCGCTGCAAGCGCCGAGTCTTTAGATGTTCAATCAACTAAATCAACTGCAGGCTCTGATGATTATTCTACTACCAATATACAAGTTACAGGTGTTGATGAAGCAGATATAATAAAAAATGATGGCAAATATATTTATGCATTGACCTATAATAAAGCATTCATCATTGATGCTTTTCCACCTGAAGGAATGAAGGTTATTAGTGAAATAAAATTTAATGAGAGCGAAAGTGCAAGCCAAATGTTTGTTAATGGAGATACATTGATTTTATTCACAAATACCTATATGTATGGGGGCGGATGCAGTGGTGATGTTTGCATAGCTCAAAGTGATGTAGCTATTGCGTCAGATGCTGTTAGCTCAAAAGTTGCAGAATCATCGATGATAGCTCCAGAGTATTATGGAAGTTCATGGACGAATATTTATCTTTATGATATCTCTGATAGGGAAAATATTAAGCTTGAAAAAGTTATTGAAATCGATGGTAATTATGTTAACTCTCGAATGATAGAAAATTATGTTTATTTAATTTCTAACAAAAATATAAACGTTAATAATCCTGTTCCTCCAATTTATAGATTGAATGGCCAAGAAGTGAAAACTTCAGTCGCAGATATTTATTACTGGGGATATCCTGATAGTAATTATATGTTTACATCTGTATCTGCAATTAATGTTAATGATAGAGCATTAGATTCTAAAACTTTTTTAACTGGGTATTCTAGTTCGTTATATGTATCTGAAAAAAATATTTATTTGACGTCGACAAAATCGGTTGATTATGCAATTTATTCCGAGAAATATTTTAACGAGGTTGCTTTACCATTACTTCCTGGAGACGCCTCACTTTCAAAGATAATTAATTCTGATGATGATGTTTATACGAGAATGTCTCGTGTCCAAGAATTTATCTACAGTCATTCGCTTACTTTGACTGGTAAAGAGAAAGAATTATTCGATCAACAATTTCAGAAACTTCAAGAAACTTTTGAAACAAAAATTTCTAAGGAAACTGAAAGAACAGTTGTTCACAAAATAAGCATGGATAAGAATGTGATTAATTTTGAGGAAACAGGTGAAGTTCCAGGAACTGTTTTAAACCAGTTTTCTATGGATGAACATAACGGGAATTTTAGAATTGCAACTACTACAGGAAATTGGAGAGACACTAGTTTAAATCACTTGTATATTCTTGATGAAGACTTAGATATTGTTGGTAGCGTTGAGGATTTAGCAAAAGGTGAGCGAATTTATTCGACTAGATTCATGGGAGATAAAGTTTACATGGTTACATTTAGACAGGTAGATCCTTTGTATGTAATTGATGCTTCAAATCCAGAGAATCCTAAAGTTTTGGGTTATCTAAAGGTTACTGGTTATTCGAGTTATTTACATCCCTATGATGAAGCTCATATAATCGGCATTGGTATGGAAGCAACTGAAGATGGTAGGGTTCAAGGGTTAAAGATCGCATTATTTGATGTTAGCGACTTTGAAAATCCAAAAGAAGCTTCAAAATACGATTTGAGCAATAAAGTTCCTGGTAAATACAGCTATTCCCATAGTGATGCGCTATATGATCATAAAGCATTTTTATTCAGTAAAGAAAAAGGTATTTTGGTAATTCCAGTTTCAATTTCTAGTTATTCTGAAGATTATTCAACAAATGAATATTGGCAGGGAGCATACGTCTTCAATATAAATAGTGAGGCTATTGAATATAAGGGCCGAATATCGCATTATGAATCTGAGAATTATTTGTATTATGTAAGAAGATCATTGTACATCGGAAATAGTTTATACACTTTTTCAGACCTAAAGATTAAGGCAAACGATTTAAGTGATTTGCGGGAAATTTCAAGTGTACTTCTTCAGAATGATTACATCAAATAATTTGTTAAAAAAGTTTTAACCAAAAGCTTTTTAATGCAAATTCGATTTTCAACTGAAATTCATACTATATTTTGGATTATAGTATTTAATAGATATGATGAGTAATGAAAGAATTTAAATTTCCGAATGTATTATAACAATATAAAAAGAGCATGGAAGACACAAACATTTTCAAAGCGGAGTTAAGCAACGAGATTAATGTTCCTAAAATAAAGATTGAGGAAGTTAAGGCTTTATCGAAAATTGACCTTCTTAAAAAATTAAGTTCTGGGACTGAGCTTCGCGAAGGAATTGAGAACATAGTTAAAGGAGGTATGGGCGCAATAATTGTTGCATCGAGTCCCAAAGTAATGGAAATTGCGAAAGGAGGCTTTAAGGTTAATTGCAAATTTAATTCAAAACGTTTGACCGAATTGGCAAAAATGGATGGGGCCATAATTTTATCGGAGGATTTCAGAAAAATTCTTTTTGCAAATGTATATTTGGTTCCTGACAGCAATTTAACAAGTATTGAAACCGGAATCAGACATCAAGTTGCTGAAAGAACGGCAAAACAAATTAATGGATTGGTTATTGCTGCATCTCAACGTCGTCGAGAAATTACCATTTATTATGGGAACAGTCGTTATGTTTTACAGCATACAGAATCTTTATTACGAAGAGCAACAGAAACACTTCAAATTTTGGAAAAGCAGAGAGACGCATTTAATGAATTAATAATTAACTTTAATGTTTTAGAAATAACAAATCTGGTATCAGTTGCGGACATCTGCCGAATTTTGCAACGAATAGAGATAATGAAAAAAATGATCAATATAATTAATGAGTTGATTATCGAATTAGGAAAAGAAGGAATTATACTAAGAATGCGAATGCGAGAGATTGTGCGTGGCATTGAAAAAGAGGAAGATTTTTTAGTTAAAGATTATAGAATTAAGCTAAATAGAATACGAAGTTTTTTCGATAATCTTAATTTTGAGGAAATTTTAGATATCGATAATATTGGATTGAATTTGTTCAAGGACTCATTGGATAAAGAAATTTCTCCGAAAGGATATAGAATCTTGAATAAAACTAATTTACCTAAACATGATATTGAGCTTTTGATAAAAAACTTCAACAGCTTAGAGGGAATTTTCGCCTCGGAAATTGAAGATCTCGAGCGAATTTTAGGTGTTAATGCACATAATTTCAAGAAAGAATTGAATCATTTAAGAGAACAGATTTTAGTTGGGAAGCGCGTATAGAAATATTTTTATAGTTTTTTTAATTTCTTCTTTTATGAATCTTAATGTCGCTTTTAGCAAAAGAAATTGTATTGCGCCGGGATATGCTCCGATAACTATTTGCATTTCGGATGGATTAGAAACCTTGTTGCAAGGAAATAAAATTACTGTTCCTCAAGGCTATATTACTGATGCTATTCAATTATTTAGAAAAGCTCATCATAGTTTCCGCGTTTATGGATTTGCTGTTAAAGATGATCCCGTAGATGTTAATGGATATGATTTGTTGTACATTGATTTTTTGGGAGAGGCGTATGGAAGAGCTAAGCCAACATATACTCGCCGTATTGATGCCTTAGAAAAAAAAGTACGCGAAGGATTATTTTTAACGGAATGCCTGCCAACTGTTTTTTTAAATCAAGAAATTCCTGAGTCTTCTGTTGAGGACTATAGGGAATTGCAAAAAGTATATAGAAATTTGTATGAAATAGCAAGACGAGAACATCCTCATTTTTATTATGCCTGTTCTCTATAATATACAAGAAGTTTTTTATTGAATACAATAAAATTATCTTGCATGCTCTATTTATGAAAATATTTTTTATAGTTAAGTTTTAATTCCATTTTATATGCATCTTCAGGCGTTTCATCGTAAAAATTTTTTAGAATTTTTGTTGCTTTAAATCCTTGTTTTCTTAGAAATAACTGCGCTGGGAGATTCGTTTCTCTTATTTCTATAATAATTCTATCCCTTAGAGATGATGCATTACGTACAAGTTTATTAACAAGAGAGGCGCCAATGCCTTGTCTTCTATGATCCGGGTGAACGGCAAGATTCCAGAGATATACACTTTTTCTCCTAAATTCATAAATTATGAATCCATTAATTTTTTTATCTTGCCGATAAATCCCTCCTGAAGCCCTTCCAAATCTAAAAGCGTCCATAAAATCATCTTCCTCGTAGGGAAATTCAAAACTTTTGTTCTCAATATCCAAAATTTCTTTTTTATCTAATCTAAAATTTAACGGCCAAACATTCATTATCATTATTATCTATTTTTTAGGGTCTTAATATATTTATTTCTTTTCCTGAAATTCTTTAGGATACCTCTATTAAAAAGCTTTTATATTCTTGCAATCTTCTTTAGGTGATGTTAAGTGAAAAACAAGCTAGTGAAATCAGGGAACATCTTGAAAAAGCTCAAAATCCTTTATTTTTCTTTGACAATGATAATGATGGATTGTGCTCTTTTTTATTGCTGCGGAGATATTTAAATAGAGGTAAAGGTTTTCCGATTAAATCTTTTCCCGACTTGAATGTTTCTTATTTACGTAAAATCAAAGAGCTTAATCCAGATTACATCTTCATTTTGGATAAGCCTGTCGTGTCGAAAGAATTTTTAGAGAAAGTTCATGAAGAAAATATTCCCATTGTTTGGATTGATCATCATCAAACAGAGGGATGTGATTTGCCGTTTGTTAATTATTATAATCCGTATTTTTTCAACAAAACTAATGAACCTATTTCATATTTATGCTATAAAACTATCCAGAATAAAGATGATATTTGGCTTTCTGTAATTGGCTGTATAAGTGATTGTTATCTTCCGGATTTTTATTCTGAATTTGAAAAAAAATTTCCAGAATTAGGAAAAAATAATCCTAAATCTGCATTTGATCTATTATATAAATCTGAAATTGGGAAGACAGCACGAATATTAGATTTTTCCTTAAAAGATACGACTACCAATGTCATAAATATGATTAAGTTTATGTTCAAAGTAAAATCTCCTCTCGATATTATTCAGGAAGATTCTAAAACAAAACAAATATTAAAGCGATTCAAAGAAATTGATTCAAAATATAAACTGCTTATAGAAAAAGCTCGGAAAGGTTGGAATAAAAGCATTATTTATTTTCAATATGGAGGACAATTAAGTCTTAGTTCTAACATTGCTAATCAACTAATATATGAATTTCCTAATAAGTTAGTTCTTGTGGCTTACATTAATGGGGATATTGCAAATATTTCATTAAGATGGAAGGGGGATGTTCGTTCACTAACTTTGAAAGCAATAGATGGTATTGAAGGAGCTTCAGGAGGCGGGCATATGAATGCTACCGGCGCAAAAATGTCTGTTTCAGATTTGCCGAAGTTTAAAGAAAAAATTGAGGAATTGGTGAAGGGTTAATTAGTTTTTTTAACTGATTTCGGTATGTTTTTTCCTCGGAATATGGAAAAAATTTTCCTAATTTTTGTACCAATGTGTATAATTTTATTTTACCTTTGAGCTTTGGAGCCTAAAGATTTGATATTATATAATTATCTCTTTCGAAAATAAATTCTAATAATTGTCTATCTGAAGAAAGAAAAAAAACTTTTTCAGGATAATTTGCAGATAAAGAAAAAGTCATGCTTGCTAATTTTAAATCTGCTTGCAAATAATTATCTTTGTACTCAATAATACCTCTTTCAACTGCTTTTTCTTCTAAGAGGTCATAAAAAATATGAAAATTTTCATCAGGGCTTATTTTTTGAATTTCCAATGTTGTTGGAGAGGTTAATCCAACGAGTCTAGATTCGATAAAGACTTCATCTATAGTCAAAATATTTTTGTATTTCTCGGCTGATTCTTTTAATTCCATTTTATGTGTATAGGGTAAATTGAGTGCTGAAGTATCTACTAGAATTCTTCCGGATTTTATTGCTAATTATGAAATATTTCTTCCTTTGTGCATGACTTGTTATATTTTTCAAGACCTTATAAATTATTCTAAATTCAGGCCACTACTTACAATAAAATTTATATACTCCAATATATCTTTTGAAATATGAACACATCGCAATTACAGGAAAGCTTGGCAATCCCTCGTTTGTAATTGTATTTACTTCTTTGGTTATGAAAAAAAATAAAAAACCAGTTTCTAAGACTGAGGCTGCAGCACGTAAGAACGTTTTATTTGATTCTCAGGAGATAGTTGGAACTTCTGTTAAAGGATTTGATTTTAATTCTATTAAAGGCAAGATGGATTATGAAAAACTTTTGGAAAGTTATTTGTCTACTGGATTTCAGGCGACACATTTTGGTAAGGCTTTAGAAATTATTGCAAAGATGCGAGAAGAAAAGGCGACGATATATTTGGGATACACTTCAAATATGGTTAGTTCTGGATTGCGTGATGTTTTCAAATATTTGGCAGAGCATAAAAAGGTTGATGTTATCGTGACGACTGCTGGGGGGATTGAAGAAGATTTTATCAAATGTTTTGGCGATTTTAAAATAGGGAAGTTTTCTGAATCTGGGGAATTATTGAGAGAAAAAGGCGTTAATAGGACGGGAAATATTTTAGTGCCAAATTCACGGTATGTACGATTTGAAGAATTTGTGACACCGATTTTGGAAAAAGTTTACGAGGAGCAAAAGACAACAGGAAAAATTATTTCTGTTTCAGAATTAATTAATTTTATGGGAAAAGAAATTAATAATAAAGAAAGTATTTATTATTGGTGTTGGAAAAACAATATTAAAGTTTTTTGTCCTGCCCTGACTGATGGAAGTTTAGGAGACATGATCCATTTTTTTCAATATAAACATAAGAATTTCAAGATTGATATTGCCCAAGATATTCATGAATTGAACGAATTTACAATCACACGAAAAAAGACAGGTGTTATAATTTTAGGTTCTGGAATTATGAAACATCATATTTTAAATGCTAACATGATGCGAAATGGCTCCGATTATAGCGTCTATATCAATACAATGGAAGAATGGGATGGCTCTGACTCCGGAGCAAGACCTGATGAAGCGGTTTCTTGGGGAAAAATAAAATCAGGGAAAACTAAAGATATACATTCAATCAAAGTTTTCGGAGATGCAACAATTTTATTTCCGTTGATTGCTGCGAAGTGTTTTGTTTAATATTTGGAAGAATAAATACCTCTTCTGAACCGAGGGTCTTTAGATGTTCGTAAGCCAACGCCGCTTGATTGTGGATAACTTGTAGAATATTTTCGTGTTTTCAATTCTTCACGAAATCTGATTGCTTCAAAACTTGATTCTGTTGAAGGACCTAAAACATCCTCGATTTTATCTACTATTGCAAGTCTCTCCAATGTTTTTCGCTGTTCATCATTCGTCATGCTTAATGCTCTTACATTAAATTGAGGATATAAAATCTTCAACGTTTCTCCGTGTTTTTTTTCTATGAGATCATAGATTGATTGCGGTTCAATATATTTTTTGCTCTTCATTTTTGCCATAGACATTTTTGTAAAATCGATTTATAAATATTTGTGTAATGTTTAATAACTTCTAGCCACATAAACAATATGATTTGCTTTCTTGTTACAGATAAGACATTTTTCCATATCTTTCTTCTTTTCATCTAATCGTGTTCCTCTTACCTCTGCTTGTATATTTTTCTCGATAAATTCTGCACATTTTTCTCCTTCTTTGTTTACTGAGCAAAAACCAACACGAGCTATTTTTCCATCATCAATTATTTTTTTTAATTCGTCTTTTGATTTTGCAGAAGCCAATTTATTTTTGAACAGCGCATCAGCTTTTGCTATAAGATTATCGTCGTATTTGACCGCATTTTTTCGTATGTATTGCGCTACTTCGGTTAATTTTGCAGATTCTTTTTTATTCGTATCTCGTCTGAAAACTGTTGCTTTATTTTCTTTGAGTTCTTTCATTCCTAACTCTATTCTGAATGGAACGCCTTTCATTTCCCAAAAAAATAGTTTTTCTCCGAAACTTTTTTCTGAAGAATCGATTTCGACAACGATGTCTTCATCTTGGAGCTGTTTTTTTATTTTTTCTGCTTCTCTTTGTAATTCTTTGTTATCATTTACTGGAACAATAACTACTTGTACTGGTGCAATTTTCCATGGAAATTTTAAGCCTTTATTATCGCCGTGCATTATAATAACTGATGCAAAAATTCTTGAAATTGCTGGACCATAACATGTCATCCACGCGAGTTTTTCTTTTTCATCTTTATCTTTAAACTTAACGTCAAATGCTTTTGAAAATTGTTGTGAGATTAGATGAGTTGAAGGTTGTTGTATGACTTTTCCGTCAGGGTTTAAAACATCAGCAGCAAATGTTCTATGTGCTCCTGGAAATTTATCCCAAACTGGACGTTCAAAAAATATGAACGGAATGCCGAGTTGGTCATGTAAAAATTGTTGGGTTGTCTCCATGTCTTCATCGACTTGCTGCAGTGCATCTTCTTCTGATGCATGCGCACAATGCGTTTCAATCCAATGAAATTCTCTTGACCGTAAGAAAGGGCGAGTTGCCTTTGTATCATACCGAAAAATATTTGCCCGCTGATAGGTTTTAAATGGCAGATCTTTGTAGCTTCTCAGCCACAATGAAAACATCTGATAAAAAGCAGTTTCTGATGTTGGTCTCAACGCATATTTTTCGTCTAATTCTTTTTCTCCACCTTTAGTTACCCAAAACACTTCAGGAGTAAATCCACCAATGTGAGAGCTTTCTTTTTTTAAATTTGATTCTGGAATTAACGTTGGAAACCAATAGGGCTTATGATTTTTCTTTTGGAGTATTTTTTCAAGAAGTGCATACATCTTTTCCATCGCCAAAACAGACCACGGTTGAAAAACAAGAAAGCCTTTAATGTTATATCTTAGATCAGCAAGCTCTGCTTTTTGTATAATATCCGTAAACCATTCGGAAAAATTTTTGTCTTTGTCAATATTAAAGTTTACTTTTTCAGCCATCGAAAATGAGAGGAATTAAGGTTTTATAAATGTATTTTAGAATTGGTACAATTCTTGGTATTTTTTATTCAAATATTCTATGAATTTTTTCGGATTAAGGCCTTCGCCTGTTGCTTTTTCTATGATCTCATTTGCATACATTTCTGCACCATACTTGTGTATTTTTTCATGCAGCCACTTTCTTATTATGGAATAATCTCCTTTTTTAATTTCATTGTCCATAGAAGGAATATCTTTTTTTATAGCATAATAGATTTGAGCAGCATACATTGTTCCGATTGCGTAGGTTGGAAAGTAACCAAAATAACCTTCAGACCAATGGACATCTTGCATTACCCCTTCTTTATCTGTTTTTGGGACAATGCCTATATATTTTTTCATTTTTTCATTCCATATTTTTGGTAAATCTTTTACTTGTATTTTTCCTTCGAGTAATTCTGTTTCAATTTCAAATCTGATAATGATATGGAGGCAATAATGGACTTCATCTGATTCTATTCTAATCAATGACGGTTTAACATGGTTAATTTCTTTATACCAATCGTTCAGTGTTCCTTGAAGGTTGAACTTATCATTAAATTTAGGAAAATAAAATTCCCAAAAAGGTTTTTGCATTCCGATTGATAGTTCCCAAAATCTTGATTGAGATTCATGAAGGCCAGTACTAGGTGCATCACGTAAAAAATTATATGTTCCTGATTCAGATAAACTAAATTCATATAAAGCGTGACCTGCTTCGTGAATAGTTGAGCCGAACGCAAATAGTGGATCGTTCCTTACATTTGTTGTTATTCGGATATCGTTTACGCCGATGCGAGTTTCAAATGGATGTTCTGCTAAATCGATTCGAGATATATCTTCAGATAACCCTATTCTTTTGAATACATCTTTTGCAAATTCAATCTGTATATCTTTTGGAAAATCTTTTTTTAATAAAACTTCTTTGTGACTCTTATATACTTTTGATTCTTTAATATTTTTTAGGAGTTTAATTAGCCCTACTTTTAATTCATCGAATAAGGGTTTTAACTTTTCCGAGGTCATACCTTCTTCGAATCCATCAAGCAAAGCGTCATATCTATTATCAAAATTTAAAAAATAGTTTAGGTAATCTGCTTGTTTTCTTCGTAAATCTGTTATTTTTTCTAAATGAGGCTGAAAAATGCTAAACTTATTTTTATCTCTTGCTTCTTGCCATGCGTGAAATGATAATGCCTGTGCTTTTGATAACTCTTCCACAAATTCTTTTGGTATATTTCTCGCTTTAGATAATTCTTTAAATAATTTTTGTACTAAAAATTTTGTTTTAATATCCAGCTTTTCTTTATTTAAATTTTTGACCGCGTTAAAGAATTCATCCGACAAAAATTTTTCATGAATAACTGAACTGAGTATTGCAGATTGTTCGGCGCGGGCATGAACTCCTTTTTTTGGCATATAAGTTTGCTGATCCCATCCTAATAATGCCGATGCTTGGCCTAATAAAATAATTTCTTTTTGATATCTATCGATTATCTCTAAATCTTTTTTCATATTAGTTAATACGAGCAGAAGTTTTTAAGTTTAATGTAAATTTTAGTGTGCTTTTCAAAATTTATACGAGCCCGCTAGCTCAGAAAATTTTTCAAATTTTCAGGGACTTCGGTTCTAAAGAACCTCAGTGAATCGAACCCAGAAAAGAAATGTTTTGTCCGATGTCCTCGGATCATATAGATAGTGTAAAACACTATCTAAACGAGCCCGCTGCTCGAAATCCTGATTTTGATTTTTTTTATCTTGCCAAAATCAGAATTTCTCGGAATCGAAACCAGAAATTAATTGTTTCGCCCAATATCCTCGAGGAATATATGCTATTGTTTCACAATAGCATTACGAGCCCGCGAGGAATCGAACCCCGATCGCAAGGGCCGAAACCTTGCATTCTGTCCATTAAACTACGGGCTCTTCTTTTTTTCACGAAACAAGCCTTTAATAAATTATTGTTCCTAAATCTAAAGACTGATATGGTAATAATTTTTAAACTTTTACATATTCTCTAAGATATGGATTGGCATACGCTATCTGTAAAAGAGGTATTCGACAAATTGCATTCAAGCGAAAAGGGACTTGATAAAAAAGAAGTTGAAGATCGTCTGAATAAATTTGGAAAAAATGAATTAAAAAAAACTAGACAGTTTAACGCGCTGAAGATTTTTTTTGAACAATTTAAATCTTATTTAATTTTAATTTTGCTTTTTGCAGCAATTATTTCCTTTTTTATGGAATCAAAAGTAGATGCTTTTGTCATCGTGGCTATTATTTTGCTAAATTCTGGATTGGGGTTTTTTCAAGAGTATAAAGCTGAAAAGGCAATTCAATCATTGAAAAAGATGCTTGTACCTCAATCTACTGTCATTCGAAACTATAGGATTATGAAAATAAAATCTCAAGATTTGGTTCCGGGAGATATTTTAGTTTTTGAAGAAGGGGATAAAATCACCGCTGATGCTCGATTAATTTCTTCAAATGGAATTAAAGTAAATGAATCTGCATTAACTGGGGAGAGCGTACCTGTCGAAAAAATTGCGGCTAAACTTTCTAATGTTCTTTTAGTTGAAAGAATAAATATGATTTATCAAGGGACTGAAATTGTATCCGGTAATGGAAAAGCAATCGTTGTAGCTACGGGAATGAATACTGAAATAGGTAAAATCTCGGTACTTGTTCAGCAAGTTCATCCTGAGAAAAATCCTTTTAAGGATAAACTTGACAGATTTGCCCAAAAAATAGGTATACTAGTTTTGGTTTTGTCGATTTTGATTGTTGTTCTATTGACTGCTGCTGGATTTGATATTTTTAATTCTTTTATTGTTGCCGTAAGCTTGGCAGTATCCGCAATTCCTGAAGGATTGCCTGCAGTAATTTCTTTTGGATTGGCTTTTGCGACTCGTCGTATGTTGAATAATCATGTGTTAATTAGAAAACTTCAAGCGTCAGAAACTTTAGGAAGGGTTACGGTAATTTGTACTGATAAAACCGGTACTTTAACTGAAGGAAAAATGAGTGTAGCTGATATTTATACCAATGGGAAAATAAATCCCGCAAAGAATAAAGAATTGCTTTTGAAGATTGGAGCTTTGTGCAATAAATCTCGTGTCGAAGAAAATGAGGAAGGAGAATATTTTGTTGGGGATCCGACAGAGATTGCTTTGCTCATTTCTGCAAAAAATAATTTTTTAGATAAGATTGATTTAACCCGAAAAGAAAAAAAAATTAAGGAATTTTCTTTTAATTCTGAAAAAAAGATGATGTCTGTTATTCGAAAAGGAGAAGGTAAAATTATTTCTTATGTGAAAGGGGCTCCCGAAAAAATTATAGAAAAAAGTTCATATGAATTGATTAATGGCGAAAAGATTAAAATTGACGAGCATGACAAGGTTCGTTTAATGAAGCATTACGAGTCCATGGCGAAAAAAGGTCTGAGAGTTTTAGCATTCGCTTTTAAAGAATTTCCCGTTTACACGAAAACCGAGCATATTACTGAAAAAATGGCTGAAGATAATCTGGTTTTTGTTGGATTACAAGGAATGATAGATCCTCCTCGATCCGAAGTTAAAGAATCCATTCAGTTATGTAAAGATGCCGGAATAAAAATTATAATGATGACTGGAGATTCACGACTTACTGCAGAAGCTGTTGCCGCTCAGATAAATTTAACTGGGAAATCTGTTGACTCTTCTGAATTGGGAAAAATGAGTGATAGAGAGCTTTTGACTACTATAGATTCTATTGGTGTTTTTTCCCGTGTTTCTCCTGAGGATAAATTAAGGGTAATTAATATTTTAAAACAGAGAAAGGAAGTTGTTGCAATGACTGGAGATGGGGTTAATGATTCACTAGCCTTAAAGAGAGCTGACGTTGGTATTGCAATGGGAATTCGAGGGACTGAGGTAACAAAAGACGCATCAGATATTGTGATACTCGATGATAATTTTGCGTCAATAGTGAAGGGAGTTCGCGAGGGGAGAGCAATTTATGAAAACATCAAAAAATTTATCAAATATTTATTGACTGCGAATTTTTCTGAGGTTGCTTTGGTGTTAATTGTTATTCTTGTTTGGAGGAATCCGGAATTATTGCCTTTATTGCCTCTACAAATATTGTGGATTAATTTGGTTACAGATAGCTTGCCTGCTTTGGCTTTGAGTTCTGAACAGCCAGAGAAAGATATAATGAAGAGAAAGCCTTCTCAACAGAATTTACTAAACGGAATTAAGACATTTATTTTCGTGGGCGGATTGATAGCTACTTTAATAGGGCTATATTTTTTTATAACTTATCTTGATAACATTGACAAGGCTAGAACGATGGTTGTAACAGCTTCAATAGTTTTTCAAATGTTTTTGGTTTTTAATTCAAAATCAGATAAATCAATTTTTTCATCACCTTTTAATAAATATCTTTTTTATGCAGTCTTCATTTCACTATTTTTACATATTATTGCTATGTACACTTCGCTGAATTCACTTTTTTATTTTGTGCCTCTTGGATTTTATGACTGGTCTTTGATTTTATTAGCGGGGCTTATTGGATTTGTGTGTATGGAAATTCTTAAAAAAACAAGTTTTTTATATTCCTTAAACCTGGATAAAAAAAGAAAATGATCGGAATATATTGGATAGTATTAATAATATTGATTGCAGTAGTCGTATTTGTATTTAATATGAAAGGTTTGAAACATAAGGTGTTTATATTGTTCTTAGTAATCTCTGCCTTGATTTTATATTCCAGTTTGATGTATATCAGTTACAAAAATGATTTTGATTTGTTTACTTTTCATGGCGTTTTTGAATCGCTTAATTTTTTTGGCGGTTGGTTAGGTGATGGCTTTGAGAATATTAAATCGTTGACTGCAAATGCAATCGATATAGATTGGTCTTTTTAACATGAAAATTTTAGTTTTTATTGTATTTTTTTTATTGATGGGGGGATTTTACATTATTTCTGAAAAAAGTATTCCGCTTAATAATGAAAATAATGTGCGTGAATTTTTTGAGCTATATGGGGAATGGTTTTCAACTATTTTAGGGAATACGGAAAATATTTCAGGAAATGCGGTGAAAATGCAGTGGATTCCGGAGCGGTAGTTCCATTGTAAAAATCTTTATAAATCAATTTTGATTTGATTTTGTATGAATACACGATTTACTCTTCAACATTGCGGTAATCCGCTTGAATCTTTACTAAGCGATTCTGAAGATAACATTATTTTTAGAGCATCGATAATTGGTGCGGGTCCTTATAGCATAAAAAAAACATATTATGATTGGTTATCTGCCGAGGTGCATGATGAATATCGCAGCCAAGAGTTTAGATCTTTACAAGAAATTAAAATTCGGATTCAAAAAGAAGGATTGCTTTATTTATCAAAAAAGAGTACTTTATGCAAGAAAAGATCGAATGATACGCATGGATATTGGGTGCGAGAAATTGAAGGGAATCATCGCGTATATCTTCGCGTTTACGCATTGCCTCATGAAGATAAATTTTCATTGCACAAAATAACTCTAATTGGGAAAAGTATGGTGGACTTCAATGAATCAAATCCCGAGTTATTGGGATATGCTTCAACAGAAGAAGAAGCTGATCAATTTTTAAAACGTGAAATAGATAAAGCATATTTGCTGGCTTAAACACAAAGCTTATTAAACGGATTTTCTAAACCTTTTCATGCCACGGTAGCTCAGTTGGTAAGAGCGCAGCATTGGTAATGCTGAGGTCCCGAGTTCAATCCTCGGCCGTGGCTTATGCTCTTGCTTGTAAGAGCATCATCCGAGTATAGATCAAGACACATGCTTTGTTGTGTTCAATCTGAGCAAAAGAATTTTGAGTATAAGTTAATTAATTGCAAAATGCTTTTGCGAACAGGCCGTGGCTTTTAATAAAAAATCTTTGATCTCAATTTCTTTTTCTCCAACAATTCTACCATCGTTACTAGAATACCAAAAATTACTAGAGGTAAGGTATTCTTGGTTATATTCATTAAAATCAAGACTTAAGAGACTATTTAACCCCCGATCATAAAATTTTCTAAAAAAACCATCTCCATAAAGAGGAATCGAGGATACATCAATTAAATCATCAGGTAACATAGATTCATTAAGACTAAAAGATAGTCCATATTCAGATTCAGGATCTTCTCTTGGTTTAGATAATGCGGAAAATGGTATAAATAATCCTTTTCTACCAATTTTTATATTTCTATTCTTTAATTGTTTTTCCATAACTGTTGTTAAGTATTCATTGTCAAAATAATCTTGGGGATTAAATAATATTTTATTTCTATCAAATCTTTGTCCTCTAGAAAGTAAAACAAGACCTACGTCAGTATAACCAGTAGTTCCAAGAAACGTGAGATCTTCTTTATTAGCTTCTCTTAAACTTTTTATGGTCACTGGCTTTAATCCGTTTGGGAAAAAACCAGGATTGTTTTTATCAAGATGAGAAGCTTGAAGAATAGAAAAAACAGAAGAACCGATTAAATTTTCATTCCACGAGCTCAAAACATCAAGAGTAGATCTAGCACGTTCACTAGAGTATTCATTTAGAGATTCCTTATACTGATCTAAAAAAGAATCATCTAATTTTTCAATAATTTTTACTTTGCCTGGAACACATATTCTCTTAACCATAAAAAAATTGATTACGTTATATATAAAAACATTATTGTATCAGAGATTATAGGTTTTATTCATAAGTTGAAAGGTAATTGTTTCATGATCATAATCATTTGTAACCAATCATAGAGGTAATATCAGTTTACTCGATCAAACTATTAAGAACTTTTTTTATTCGAGCAATTACATGCACTTTTACTTTTCCAACACGATGCAGAATAAGGTTTTGGTTAATAGAAAGAATTTTATCAATGCATACATCACTTTCTTGAATTAAATCTCCGGATTGCATATCATCCCTATAAAGCTTGAATATGTGAATATAATCTCTTTGAGTCGTTGTTAAGGGAATTACAATAACATCCTGCAGTGATTTGTTACTTTTATTATGTCCATAAATCTAAAACCACATTCTTTAGAATGTGGTCGTAGCTTTAAGGTTTTAGATTTTGGATCATCCAGAAAACCAAAACAAATCACATACTTTAGTATGTGGTACACACAAGGTTTTCTTGATTTGATAAAACTATTGCTGGACGTAATTTTCTTCCTGATATATCGGTAAACAACAAAGGAATGATTACTACCTCTCATTGTTCAAACCTTCGTTTCTTTTGATTCATTCCTGAGCCCATTGATGAT
>Ga0209542_10001595_pt1 | contig 52838 bp, 58 predicted proteins | sample RifCSPhighO2_01_FD_184028 | JGI IMG/M metagenome (GOLD analysis project Ga0209542, IMG submission 184028) | Soil microbial communities from Rifle, Colorado - Rifle CSP2_plank highO2_0.1 (SPAdes) (version 2) | ecosystem: Environmental > Terrestrial > Deep subsurface > Rock core/Sediment ... | reverse complement strand
TCGTGCAACACTCCTTCTTGCCAACGCCTTTAGTGGTTTTCTGGAAAATGAACATCCTCAGGATAGTGGACACACACACAGTGATGGTAAGCCGCATCACATGTATTCCTATGGTGTTCATGAAGAAGAAGGAGTGAGAGTTTCAGAAGGGGGTTACCCGCCGTATGAAATTTCCATGTTTGTCGTATTTAGCCTTGACGAAGTGAATCTTGCAACAAATATCGACCTTGCCGTGTCACTCGTTCGGGCAAATCGAAAAGAAAAAAGAGTAGAAGATCGCTCTGGTATTTTTAAAAATCCTCTTGATTTTGCTCAAGCGCCAGTTGCCATCGCATTGCATGAGTTGATTCGTGATAAACAATTGAGCGATGAGGACTGGGAAGCACTTTCGATTATTGATTGGTCTGATCTGCCAAACGCTCCTTGGGATACCATGACCGATGAAGCATTTGATAATTATCTGGAATCAAAAGGAAAGATTCCTCTTTCTGTAGCCAATGGTATTAGGCGGTTGCGACATCGAATGCGAATTCTTTTTGACCCAGATCAGGCAATCTCACATCACCTGGTCAATCAAGACGAAGTCGTTTTGCCGCTTCTTGCAGATAGAAACAGGCGCATTCGCTGCCTCATTCCATTTGTCAAATTAGGCTTCGTGTAAGTGACTGCAGATAGTAGCACAGTACTGACAATAATCATTTTTCCCATCCTCTTTGCTTTCTTGCTCAGTTTTTGTATCTTGAGGTTTCTGATCGTCTAAAGCCTGTTTTGCTTGTTCATCTTGCATGAGGCAACTATAGAGAAGGGAGAGGTTTGCTGCTTGATAAAGAACTGACGTATTGCTGACGCTTGGGAATGCATTTCATCTTTTCTCGTATTGCTCTTCTGTTATAATCTCTGCATGAACCTATCGGTGAGAACGGTCAGAGCGGGATACAACATTTCCTATATTGATAAGTAGCGAATTTCATATGAGTTTATAGTAAATCTACTAACGCTTGATGCGAAAGCATCATGATATACCTTTACAATTTATGATTACTCTTTTCTCGGTTTTTACAAAACCTTTTACCTATTCCTTAGAAGATCAAATTCAGTTTGCTAAATATGCTGGATTTGATGGCGTGGATTATATTGCAAGCGTTAAAGATTTATTTCTTCGACCTAACGACATCTTGCATTTGGAAAAAAAATATAAAATTAAAGTAAAAGGCCTACATATTCCACTCCCACTTGTTATATATACTCCTAATTTTCTACTTAATAAAATTAATAATCTGCTAAATTACTTTCCAGAAAATCTAATATTTAATTTCCACTTGAGCGGATTTGTTAACCCCTTAGGTAAAAATCTCCATGGATTAGAATCACTCAAGAAAATTATGGAAAAAACTAAGATTAAAATTAGTTGTGAAAGTAACCCCGACGAATATGGAATATTTAAGTACTATCCAAAAGTGACGTATGACCCAGATATGTTTGCAAGGTTTTGCATAAACCACAACTTACCAATAAACATAGATACATGTCATATATCTGCTTGGAATTATGATATAGTTGAATTTTTTAGAAAATATCATGCCCATATTAACCTTATTCATCTGAGCGATATGACTTCTGATAGGCAACATTTACCCCTTGGAAAAGGTAATCTACCAATAATAAAATTTTTAAAAGAATTAAAGAGAGCCTCGTATAAGGGTATTGTTGTATTTGAAATATCTCGGTTTGCAAACGCACCTAAGGAACAAGTAAAAAAAGAGGTAAAAAATAGCCTAGATATCTTTAGAAAAGTTGCATTTTTCTAACATCAGGTAGGACATTTTGGGTAATGTATTGGTACAAATTACCAATATGGGCATAATTGCATAATGAATATATACGCACTTAAAACTCACAAAATTACCAAAGACGATACAGATTTGTTTGCAGTTTTGGACAAATATCTTCCAAAGCTTTCAGAAAATACGGTTTTGGCAATTACTTCAAAAATCGTCTCAATTACAGAAGGGAGAATAGTACCAATACGAAAAGTACCACAAGTATCAGAAGTACCACAGGTATCACAGGGAGAAGAAAACGAAGATAACAAAGAGCTAAAGGATCATTTAATAGAGCAAGAATCGCAGTTTTATTTGCCGCGTGATGAGAATCCACATGGAGTGAGTTTGACTATTACCAATAATAGCCTTGTAGCAACAGCTGGTATTGATGAATCAAACGCAAATGGGCATTACATTTTGTGGCCGAAAAACCCGCAGGAAAGCGCGAATAGGGTACGAAGACATATTAGGGAGATTAGGAGTGTTAGGAATATTGGGGTAATTATCACCGACAGTAGAACTGCTCCGATGCGATGGGGTGTTACTGCATTTGCGATTGCCTATAGCGGTTTTGTGCCTTTGAAAGACTATATCGGCACGCCTGATATTTTTGGCAGGCCGTTTAAGTACGAAAAACTTAATATTGCCGATAGCTTGGCATCAGCTGTGACCGTTGTCATGGGTGAGGGTAATGAGCAAACACCAATGTCGGTTATTGAGGACATTCCGTTTGTCACGTTTCAAGACAGCGACCCAACTGAAGATGAACTGGCGTCGCTTCGCATTTCACCTGCGGAAGATCTCTACGCGCCGCTTCTTAAATCAGTTCAGTGGAAGAAGGGGAAAGCGAAATAGTTACATGGCTAGGATAGCTATATAGCTATTAAACTATGTAGCCAATTACTCTCCGCTTCGGATTGGTTTTTCGCGCAAAAACAAATTGTAGTCTTTTTGATCAACCACATCATCCAAATTCAAATCTGCATTTTCATCATAGGGATAATGCTCGTAGCAGCGTGATTTGCTTTGTGATTTAACCCTGGTTGATCCATAGCCACAATCAAGTAATATGTTATAGTCCAGAATATCTAAAGAATTATCTTCATTCACATCACCAGCGATAAATTCAATTGATTCAAACGCCGCGTTTTGCAAGGTCGCAAGAGGAAAGTCCTGTATCTTTTTGCTCAGATAACCAGGTGTTTTGAGTTTCAGCGTATATGATCCCTCGTCGACGGGAAATTCAAGCACAATATCACCTTTGAACACCCCATTTGCGCCGTCATACAAAACTGTTCCAAATCCTTGCGAAACAAGCGATCCTGATGAAGTTTCAACATTTACTCCCAGCGGTATTTCTGTAATGACCGGCGTTTTATTGCTGAATGAGTGGTTGGTGGGATTGGTGCTGTCACCGCTGTTGCCAACGCCATGAAGCAGAACTGAGAAGGAGAGCGTTGGCGGTGGTTGGTCGCAGAAGTGCTGCGTGCCATCATTATTTAAAACATATATTTTCCCGTTTGACAAGAAGTCTATGGCAGGTTCGGTAACCCACACCGTATCACCAACTACACTCAAACCGGCAGGTGCTTCAATAGCTAATATTTCTTGAATAACTTTGCCTGATGTGTCGTATTGAAGTATTCCAAATGACCCATCATCTCTTGCATGGGATACCCATATCTCACTTCCAACACCAAGCAAATCTAATACCAGTCCTAGATCGTTTCCCGAAATAGAGTCGCCGATTCTTGTTCCGTCGGTATTAAACCGATAAATCGTGCTTGTTTCAAAACCGCCGGCCACCCAAATCTCATCATTCGTACGAGTTAGCGTTGTCGGAAAGGTATTTTCAGGTAAAACAATGGGTGGATTATTTGTCATGCGACCGGAAAAGTCCAACCGGTGAATCTTGTGGTTGGTGGTATCGGTGACCCAAACTTGGGATCCTACCACAAGCGCATCAACAGGAAGTGACGCGTCTTCGCTCGTTTCGTGTGGCAAAATGATTGTTTGATCAAGAATAGTACCGTTTGAAGAGACCTGAAAGATTCTTTCTTCAAACGCTCCTATCACCCAGACCGTATCGCCCGCATTTGTAAGTGTGAGAGGAAACAACCCTTCCTCAAAGGTTATTGGACTTTTCTGCTGCAGTCCGTTTGCCTCAAGCCGTGAAATCGATGATGAGTCATAGTTTGGTACCCAAATCTCAGAACCAACTGTCGTAAGTCCAAGCGGTACCGTGGCGTTTTGAATAGTAAATGATCCACAGGCATCTGTGGCAGTTGGAAGATCAAGACTCGCCCGGGATCTGTTCTCCTGTCTTGTCTGTAGGCTTGTGATAAGAACGGGAAGGATAATCAGTGCGATAAGAAGAAATCCAATGGCAAATAGTTTTTTATCAATGAATTTTTGCATAGAAACGGGCTGTATGTATCGTAGGGAAGAAAGAAAGAAGTGTCAAGAAATTTACTGCGAGGAAGGCGTCGCGACTGCTTGCGAATTTAAAGAAGCGGTTCCTAAAATCACAGTAGTACTTGATGAGTCACGAAGAACGGTCTGGGTTATCCCACTTGCCGTGACGAGTGTGGTGGGTAGGAAGGTAAGCACCGTTTGGCCAGTTCGGCGAAGCGGTGTAAAGGATATCGTTGCGACGATACCTTTTCCTTTTACTCCTGCTTGTGCTGGAGTGATTCCAAGTGCATAGGTAATCTGTCCTTTTTGCTGGTCAACTGCGTTTAGCAGTTCAAATGAATTTTCCATAAACTGCCCGCGAGCAACTTTTACATTGCTTAGTACCTGTGGGTCATATTCAATCTCAAGTTGTACTGCTGTTACTTCATCTCCACCTGTATCAATCTCAACGCTTACGGTTGAAGTGCCGCTTTGCGCAATCAGCGGGTTTGGTGTGAGCGCAAGAGTCGTATGTCCTTGCGGAGAAGGAGTAAGGTCTGTTGTCTGATTTTGCGTTGTCGAGGGGAAAGGTGCTTGGGGATTTTCAGGCCGTAAGGCAAGCGCCAGAAGCACTGCGGTAAGAACTATCAAACTTGCCAGAAGCGCAAGAGTTTTTTTGGACATAGACTATTTCTAGCATACGAAGTTTCACTCTTTGTTGTCAAGTAGCTGCTTGGCTTGGAATTACTCTCCGGATTGCACAGACAACTCACGTAAGAAGTAGTTGAGGTCTACTGCACTGACTCTTCCATCATCGTTGAGGTCAGTCCGTTCGCGTCCATTTCCTATATGTGTTTTACACTCCTGCGAATTATAGCGTGAATCCTCACTGTCGAGTAAATTTCCAGCAAGAGAAAAGTCGTGACAATCACGCAGAACATTAAAATCTTTAATATTCAACACGTCTTTATTGTTTACCCGAGTCGTTTCTATATCGCCAACAACAAGCGTGACAGCAGGCATAGGATTTATCACATCAGCGGTAATTCTTTGTATTCCAGGAATTCGACGGGTAAGATATTGGTCAGTCTTCACTTTTACTATATAGTCTCCTGTGGTAACCGGTGTACTTAACGCAACAATTCCTTTGAAATCGCCACTCGTTGTGGAATCGCCATAGATAAGTGATCCGATACCGATTGCAACTGGTGTCTCTTCTTGGTTTGGGGTAAAAAGAGCGATATTAGCTCCCCGTATTTTTCGTAAAGGATTTTTATTGCTCCCTGCTGCGTTTGTTGGATCGACATTATCCCCGGCGTTACCAATTGCATGGAGTAACGCAGTAAGAGAGAGCCTGGTGCCTGTTGTAGGGGGAGTTGGGGTAAGATCATTTTGACTGCCAACACGGACAAAAGTCGGATTGGTGCTTGAAAGAACATTCTCAGTTCCTGAGTCTGTCTCAGCGATTGATAACACGACCGTTGACGCTCCAAAGCTCAGCATTGTTGCTTGATTATTTGTTGCGGCAAGCGTTTTCAACTTTACCCTGGCAACAGCTGTTGGTTTTTGAATCGAATTGACGACATTTCCTGGTTGAATCGTGAATTGAATCTTGCCTGTGGCAAATGATGGTCCTTCAACAAAGGTGTATCCGCCTAAAGACGGATCAATGATCACTTGTGGATTGGAATTTGGTGTGAATGGTCCAAGAAATTGTGGATCATAGGATAGGTCAATCGTCATTAAAGAAACAAGGTTGGTTCCGGGATTGATCGTAACAATAAATTCTATTTCTTCACCGATACTTTTTTGCAGTGGTGTTGTTTCTGTTGAGGACGGTTCAATACTGAGTATGGTTGATTTGGCAGCTTGTGATCTGGTCTCTTGCCGTTGCCGCAGAATCATCACGGTAAGAGGTATGGAGAGTGCTATGAGAGCAACAACAATGTACAGCTGCCATTTTTTTAGGTGCAAAAAATTCATTGGCACTTTCATCGTAGAGGAGAAATGCTTTGCGTGTCAAGAAAGTTATGCGTACTTGTTTAGAATTCGTCGAAAAATGAGTAACATATTCTTCGAGTGAGGCTTAAGCCGAATCGAGAAGCAGGCATATTCTGAGTTTATCGAATAGTTCTCGACTTCGCCGCGTCTGACGCGGCTTCGCTCGAACAATAATTATTGTTGTAATATCGAAATGGTTACGGCGCGACTTCCTGGAATAGATTACTCCTTTGTCTAAGAAAGGCTGGGGTTTTTAAAATAAATTGTGGTTGTGCTGAGACGGTGAATGTAGGAAAGTTAAGATTGTCGTCACAGAGATTTCTTTGCACCTGAATTGTACCGGTGTTGTTATCTGAAAGATCGGCGTTTATCACGACACTTCCTGACACGTTAAGCATTCGATCAACGCCAACCGAACAATCATTGATGCCTTCAATAACCAAGTTTTCATCGGTGCTATAAAATCCGTCTAGATTTGTCGTTGGAGGACACGACGCGGTCGCTTGGCCAACGTTACTAGTGACTCTGATATCATCAGAAGCGATAAAGGTCGCCAGCGTATTGCTGTTGAAAAGTATGTTGCTATTTATCGTAAGTATTCCATTGACCAGTATCACTGCATTGACATTCGCTGGGATAAGGTCAGCAGCACCCATGGTGATTTGGACAGGTCCGTTCCAAGAATACACGCCACTTTGGAGTGCAGTGAGATTGCAGGCGATGTTCGGACTCGCGCACCCAGAAAGCGTATTGAGCTGCCGAGGAGTTATCCCGGAGCGTGAAACAATATCTTGAACATATCGATGCGACGTATGAATGATCGCAGGAGCAATAGGTGAAAATGCTTCAGGAGCACTGCTGCCGATGACCCAGTTAAACGGATTTGGGCTTGCTTGTCCTGAGCCAAAACTGCCACTTTCAGAACTACCACCAATAAAGGTAATACCAGCTCTGTTTTGTGCACTGCCTGGAGGAGGAGTTGAGGTCGTCCCAGGCAGAGAGAGATAGGCGCCGCCACAACTTGGACCGGCCGGAATACGGTTGTCAAACCCTGAGTCAAACCGTGTGTCGAGGCCATAGGTTCTGATCCAGGGGAGTTGATTGGAGATGGCAAAGTTAAGTCCTGTAATATTGCCGGCAGAACAGGCCGCTTCATACGCGTTTGCTGGTAAATTGGCAGCACACGTCGAACCTACCTGCATTCCGGAAAATGCTGGTGGTATTGAGCCGCGTGGATTGACGACATAAAACCCTAAGGGTGTTTGGTTAAGAGAAACTGAGTAATCAGTTCCTTGCACAAATCCTGATCCCAGAATTGTAAAGCCTCCCGTATTTGTTGTATCTGTGCCAATAAGCGATCCGCCTGGTTCCCGTCCGCTTAAGGAAATTGAGCTGCCGGTATAATTTTGTTCACCTGCGTCTTTTCTGCCGTCACCGTCAATATCGACAAAAACATTGCCACTGATCGTATAGGTACACTGATCAGATGAAGATGCAGAGTCACTAGTCGAATACAATGAGCTACCTCCAGCGTTAGTCGCTCGGACAGAATAGGTATAGGTAACGTTAGGTGAAGGTGCGTTATCAGTATAGGCTGTCGCTGTTCCAGGCCCTGGGGAGACAATAGTGACTCCTCTTCTCACGTCATAGGTAATCGGTCCGGATCCCGTTGAAGCGTTCCAATCAAGTACAACTTTATTGTCGTCACAGGTTCCGGTCGTTGCAGTAAGTCCGGTTGGAACAGATGGAGGACACAGGTCTGATGAAATGGCTGTATCGCTTGCAGAGTACGCAGATGAACCGTTACTGTTACTTGCTCTAACAGAATACGAGTACGATGTGCCGGGGGATGGCGCATTGTCAGTAAAGGTGGTAAGAGCGCCGTCATAGATAATCGTTATTCCCCGTCTGAGTTGATAATCAGTTGCACCTGTTGAAGGGTTCCAATCTAAGACCACTTTATTATTGCCACATGTTCCCGTTGTTGCAGAAAGACCGGTTGGGACAGCCGGTGCGCAGGCATCCGAAGACGTGCCTGTAACAGCAGTTGAATAACTCGATGAACCACCTGCATTATTTGCTCTGACCGAGTAAGAATATCCAGTGTCAGGCGCAGGTGCGTTGTCAGTAAAAGTCGTTGTAGAGCCGGTGTAAATTACCGTTGTGCCACGTCGCAGGTCATAACTGGTAGCACCCGCGACAGCGTTCCATGTCAGAATAACTTTATTATTCCCACACGTTCCGGTTGTCGCAGTAAGGCCTGTTGGCGTTGTCGCTGCACAGATATTGGACGCCTGGTCAAAATCAGCTGGAGAAGTGACCGTGTCGCCACCAGTTCCAGATGTTACTACCTTGTAATAATACGTGAGCGCAGGGGTCAATCCAGTATCACGATACGGACTCAAGCTTGTGGGCGGTGTTGTTCGTGTGACAACATCGTTGAGCGATGTTGGTGAGAAGCCTGATGTAGCACCTCTGTGAAGCGTGTAATCCTGTGCGCCTACAGCTGCAGTCCAGTAAATATCCATCTCTCCTCCACAGGTTCCACCGGTGTTTACGGTAACCGTTGTGTTACAAACAAGAGACGAGTCTGTATTTGCAATTCCTTGTGTAGAACTTGTGGCAGAATTTCCGTCTGTAATTCCATTTGTCGCAACAACTTTGTAGTAATAATTTGTATCAGTGAGGGGTGTTGTATCATTATACGAGTGAAATGTTGTTCCACCTGTTCCTATTCTATTACTACCCGAAACGATAAATGTTGATGAAGTACCGCGATGTAAGTCATATCCTGTCTCTTCATCCACATCAGTCCATGAGACATTAACTCGTCCGCCGCATGCTCCAGGTGATGCAGAAACAGAAGGCGAGCAGATCGGTGATCCACGCGCACCAACAACTGTTGGACTTATCGTTTCTCCACCAGAATTTACTGCGCCGATTTTATAATAGTACATACGACCAGGTTGTGCATTAAAGTCATAGTAGGGAGAGGTGGTCAGTGAAGAATTTAGTTTGCTTGAGCTGTTTGCAGTAAATATAGAACTTGTTCCTCGATAGACGTTATATCCTGAAGGTGTTCCGCCGCCTGATGGAGCACCCCAAGTGACCCGAACGCTTCCGCCGCAATTGGTGTCTGTAGTTGCAGAGGGATTCGTCGGCGCATTCGGCGGACAGATACTAGGTGGAGGTAAGGCGCCATTTGAAACCAATGAAGTTTTACTCCCTGCGATGTTGTAGGCAATAATTTTATAGTAATACGTCGTGCCGTCAACGAGTGGCGTATCATTCTGGGGATTGGTTCCTGTTGCCTGCCCGCCGCTTCTATTATCGATAAATGTGTACTGTTGGGAGGAATCATTAACTGCAGGGATATCAGCTTTGATCCAATTACCGCCATTTGGCGTAAATCCAGAGGAGGTTCCCCGATAAACAAAGAATTTAGCCGGATGACCACCTCTTGAATCGTAGTCCCATTTAACTGTAATCCCAAGAGTGCTCCCGCAAGACCCCTCGGGATCGTCGATAACATTCGTTGGAGTATTCGGAGCGTATGATATACAGTATTTACAGTCAAATCCTCCAAAGCCCCCGCATGTTGAACCACCAGTACAATTCACCCCTTCAAAGTAATCACCACATGTATCTCCACCTGATCCTATTGATTTAAGGGGAGAACAGGTTTGATATGTATTGGACCCGTTTGGACAAGCCCTGATTACATTGCATTTCCCGAAAGGCGATTCACTGTCTTTGCCCGTACACACCTGGCACGGTGAACCATCTCCACAATCATAGTGACAAGTAGTACAGAATTCAGTCCATTCTTCACATTGTCCACCCGCTGAAAGAAGACCTGGTAACGGATCAAGCGCAAAAACTCTGCTTACATGAGTAAGTGATGAGACTGAAATTATGAATAAAAACGAATAGAAGAGTAGTCGTTGCATGTTACTCGTATTTGATAATATGAGTTACAAGACCTGAAGAAGTGTCCTTTTTGAGATTTATTGTGAAGTTGAGGTCTACAGGATCACCAATCTCCAAATTATTAAATGGGATGTTTGTTGTTTCGTTTGTAGCTTTTTTTGTAAGGCTTATTGGAGTCTCTTTTGTATCGACTTGAAATTGAAAATCCTGGATTATTCCACTACTGCTGATAAGCTCGACGATATGTATGTCATCATTGTTTGGTGCTGTTTGTATATCGTTGATTCTTCCAGAAATTGTGTAGATTACAAGAGCTGACGATACGGACTCAGATTTTGTATCGATAGGCAGTTCAACAGCAAATTTTTTTTCATTTTTGCTTTGTGTAGGATCCCACTTATCTACAATTGATTCTGAGGTATTCGTGATATTTTTAACGTTAAGTGAGGGTATGGTGCCATTTGAGGCAAAGATAAAATAACCAAGAATTACCATGACAAGAATCAGCAGGAGAACAATTCCAACGAGCAAGGAAGTTTTGGATTTTTGAATCTTTATTGAGGAGCCTACTTGCTGTTTGGGGATTTTTGTATCATCAGAGCTATTTACTATTGCATCCATACAAATCTAGTGTAGGATGAAGATGCATGAAAGTCAACAAATGTTACTCTTCTGGAAAATGAACTTGAATAGGGAAATTATACAATCCAGAGCTGTATGGAATCATTGCTAGCGGTCCTAGAACCTCAATCCCAAATTCATCGCTCCAACCGGCTAGAGGATCTCCTTTCTGTTGAGTGACACGTAACATTGAAGAGACTATGCCTCTAGTATATTTTTCACGATTTTCCGGACTCAGTCCACGAACGATACTTCTTTCATAGATTAGGGTATTTGTTTCAGGGTCAAAGCTAACATAGTATTTGCTGTTTTCTTGGACTTCAGGATACACGTCTCTATCTTTTATCTCAGGGTCGTATAGAGCATTCTCATCAGGTACAGGTACTTGTTCTGGTCTGTCCCAGAACTTATATATAACTTTGAGAGGTTTGCCGTTAATTACCTCACCAAATCTCTCGATCGCCTCTCCGATTGCATCAATGTTGTTAACAAGATCATCAGAATTATCTATACCGGACTCACATCCCATATTTATCACTGTGACAAGGCCATTTGCGCTGGTAAATTCCTTTTGAGCAAATGGTGGGGTGACTTCGCAGTCGGGTGGAGGTTCTTCTATGCCGTTTGGATATCTCCATTTAAGATAGTGTAAACCGACATTTCCTGCTTCAACTTGCCACCCGTCTGGATTGCCTGGGTTATAGGTGAGTACTCGACGTTCGAAGGCTTGTACAAGAACTCGCGTTGACACGCCACCGATGTCTACATTTGTCCAGTATGCTTCTGAAATAGGAAGTCCAGTTGCATACAGTAACGTCTCAAATATTGCATCATCAACAAGTTCTCCATTCTCATAAACTTTACCTGTTGAGTTCATAAAATCATAGAAAGGGCTAGCAATATTATGCTCTGTCTCAGGTCTCCAGTCCTTATAGATAACATCATACTGTGCAAGGGAAGGATCTTCAGTTATTGTTCCGTTAGGGTGAAGGACTTGAGTTACTTTCTCATCCGAAAATTTCTGACCAACTTTTTTTAGAATATCCGGATTATTAAAGGTAGCATATGTTACTCCGTCTGATCCGGGATCACCTGCGACATTTACCTGCGCTCCAGCTCGTTGTTCAAAGTCATTATCACCAACTTGTAATTTTCCAGTCATGAGTTCAACAACAAGAAGACCGTTGGTTGTATACCAGGGAGTGTCTTGGTTACCGCTTGGATCGGTGATTTCCATTCGAGATTTATCGAAATACTGTACATCTCGATATCCACCAGGAGCTTGCGTGTACTTCTCACGGATGACGACCGTTCTTCCAGGCCCCCACATCCATGTCCGGCTGACATCTCCATTTTGAACAGGTAAGTCGGTTCTATTCCACGTTTTCGTAAAGGCAGCATTGCCTGTAGGGTGTTGTTCTTCAAAGAGCTTTGGACTTACTTCAGAAGATTGTACGTAAGCTGGTTGCTCTGGTGGTGTTGCTTCCTGTGCAAGAACTGCTGATGTTGCGCCTGCGCCTGTAATACCCGCGATGAGTCCTGCAGCGTATTTAAAGGGTTTTTGTGCTTTATCAAAAAACCTGCTCGATTTTGTTAGCTGTTGATCTCTCAATTCATCGTTTGAAGGAACTGTTTCAGTTTTAGGTGTAATTTGGTTTTGTGCGTCTCTGATTGAAGCAAGTTCAGCAAGTGGTGTTCTGACTACAAATGAGAGGTGAGGGTGTGCTGTTGGGATTTTTTCAATTAGGTGTGCTTCTTCAACGACAGTTGGCCCTTTACCAAGTCCTTTTGTGCCTGGGAGCTCCCCAAAAACACCAGGAGGTATTTCAGTAGTTTTTCTTGGTGAGGCTTCTTGAATATGTCCCATAATAGTATAGAAAGGGTTATTAGCTTGTATATACCACATTTTCCATTAGAAGTCAATCTGTGCTAGGCGATTTGGGCGTGGAATCAGCTAAATCAGATAAACAAAGCAGTATATAGTAATGAAGAATTAGGTGGTAGGCTAAATAATTGACAAGAGAATTGATTTATTGAACTCTATTCAAGGGGCTTTTAAATATAACGAGTTGGACAGAATGTGCACCGTCGTTAGAATCTGCTCTTACTGTTCCATGATATCGCCCTGGTGGTAAGAATTCTCCTTGTATGCTTACTTGATTTCTTTCAGGATGGAAAGAGTTTCTTGTCAGTTTTCCCCACGTGATAGGAAATCCAGTATAAAATGCTCGTTCTGCTACCGAAGTCATATTTTCAGAATTCAGGATTGGGGTTCCAGCAAGGAACGTATCTTGAAATTCTGCAAGTGGGGAATCTGAGCCCAATATTGTTAAGCTTGTAGCTAGAATTTCACCGCCGTGATCCAAAGATACACGAAGCTTCAAAGGTTGGTGTCGTTCATCGTCTGAGCCGGAGTTTTTTTGGAAGATTTTCCCTTCCATTCTTCCAGTAAAACCAACTCTTCTATCTCGTTCTATGTCCTCAGGCATAATTCTATTAAACGCTACACCGTATTGCAAAATTTCAGGATTTAGGTGATCGAATATAAATTGTTCAGCCAGCGCGTTGATTTCCTGCGTTGCTTGCTCCAAGGTTATTAATTTTATTCTTTCAGGGTTTTTGTGTCGTGCGGCTATAACATCAGAAGGATTGCGTACTCCTAGAGCTAAGGCTCCAAGTCCTGCAGCAGCGCGTTGTATAAGTTCTCGTCTATTTAATCCCATAATAACATGATTGTTTATCGCGACTATCTTATACCAGATATATAGAGAAGTCAATCTGTGCTAGACGATTTGGGCGTAAAATCAGGAAAAACTGACTCATTTGCTGTCTATAGTAATAGTTTAGGTTGTAGTTTGTAGGCGGTAGGAGGAAAGGGGGGATGATAGGTTGAATTTTGCATTGATCTTCATGTATAATCGGCTGCTATGGTTGAAAGAGATGCTCCTGATCCACAAAGTTCGCAAACGGGGTCACTTCCACTACCGAGTTTTCCTGAACGAAACATCATGTGGAGAGATCCTGGGGCTGTTATCCGAATGTATAAGGATCTACTCTTAGCAAAGGGAGAGCCAGTAGTTGAAAGATTAGCTGAGGGTCCACTTCCAAAATACGTTTATCATCCCACACCATTCACACCCGAACAAGCCGCCTTGGCTGGTCTTGATCCGACAAAAACATATGTAGTAAGCGTACCAGAAGAAGTAATGTTTCAAATATTTGCGTATGGTGACAGAATAACATTAGAAGAACATGTAGCAGTAATTAAGAGTATCGGAGATGGGAAAAATGTACCAATTCGCATTCACTCCTCTTGCTTGACCGGAGAGACATTTCATGCAACTAACTGCGATTGTCATGCTCAGATGGAGAGAGCAGAAGAGATAATAGTAGAGAGAGGTGTAGGAGGTATTATCTGGCTTCATCAAGAAGGTAGAGGAAACGGACTTGCAGCAAAAGTTGACCAATTGAAAATTATGCATGAGCGGGGACTAAATAGTGTTGAGGCATATGGAGCGCTCGGATTGCCAAGTGAACAAAGGGATTTTACAGTAGCTGCTCATATTCTTAGAGATTTGGGAATAGAAAGCATACAGCTTATTACAAATAGCCCTGAGAAAATAAGACAGCTTCAAGAACTCGGAATTGTCGTTACCGAAATAATTCCTTGTGTAGTTCCCTTTCTAAGTGAGATGGCCAGGCAAGATCTTAGAGCTAAGCGAGACAATCATGGACATTTTTTCAGTGAAGAGCTTTAAGGAGTAAGTATGATTGAACAAGAAGTACGTGATTTTAAACAAAGATTGATTGATGAAGGTAAGAGTGGATTAGGGTTTGACCTGGATGAAACAGTTGTCGATACAGCAAAATACTGGATGAAACAGCTTCAAGAGCTTTTCGGCAATCCCGAAGGGACGACGCCTGAGCAGATGATCACAAAGTATAAATACACGCAACACGTTCCTTACTGGCAAACGCACGAAGCACTCGCATGGATGGATGCCGCTCGGGAGGACAATGAACTGTATAAGACACTACCATTAATAGAAGGTGCAAGTCATGTAGTGAACCAAATAAATAAGATTGTTCCTGTTGTGGGGTATGTGAGTGTTCGTTCAAGAGTGGTCGCTCAAGGAACTGAGGAATGGTTACGAACGTATGATTTTCCTCAAGTAGATCTTCTGCTTCGGCCAACCGATGTTCCTCATCATCAAGGTACGCAATGGAAAGCCGAAACGCTTCATTTCCTTTTTCCACAAGTAATCGGTATTGTCGATGATAATCGTTCCCTAGCAGAGCATCTGGGTCCACATTATCCGGGGAGAGTTTTCTTATTTGATAGTATAGAGGGAATTGAAGGTAGGACAAATATTATTCCCTGTCCGACGTGGAATGATGTCTATGCGCAGGTACAACTCTTTTACGCGCAGAACTAATCGAGAATCTCAAGAAATGCTATACTTCTGGTGTTTTGAAAAAAATATCCCCTCATTTTGTCACCATTGGTGACTTGGTATTTGACCATACTATTACGCCAAAAGGCAGTATGACAAGCTTCGCAGGATCAGCATACAATGTGGCTGTTGTCTCATCAACTATTGCAAACCCCAAACAGTAGGAGTAGTAGAGAGAGTTGGGAAGGATTTTCAAGAAGGATTGGATGCGTTAAAAAGACGCGAAATAGATATTGACGGTATCACCGTTGAGCAAAACGGATTTGTGATAAAAAGAAGTAAAATGTGGGAAGAAAGAATAACATTTACAGACGTTGGTGCTGTCGTATATTTCTTGAAGGCAATTCCATGGATTGTCGAGAGTTTCAGTGTTGACAACTACCTGCCATATTTGGGAAAACTGACTGTTTTGCTGTCTATAGTATTAGTTTAGGTTGTAGGGTTTAGGTAGTAGATTGTAGAAAAAAGAAAGTTTTCCTCTTGACAAAAACGAAATGTTGTTATAACATTGTTATAACAATCATAATTATGACACAAACTATCGTACAAATAGGTAATTCAGCTGGTGTAATTATACCTCAGTCTTTACGCGAGGAGTTAAACCTGCAGATTGGGGACAAGATCACAATGAAGAAAAAGGGAAAAGATATTATTCTCTCATCAACAACTAGTGTCAGCGACGTGGTAGACCCGGAAGTGTATGCAGTTGCAAAAGATCTATTAAAACGTTACTTGCCCGCATTTCAAGAGTTAGCCAAGAAATAATAGTATTTGTGAAATATCTTTCCACGCAGGACGTGCTTCTTCTTCATAATATGGCAGTCAATGCGAGTGGTGGATCACATGGACTTCGTGATTTTGGTTTGCTTGACTCCGCAGTTACCAGGCCTCAGGCATCATTTGATGGTAAAGATTTATACCCAACTATATTTCTTAAGGCTGGAGCCTTGCTGCATTCTCTATTAAGAAACCACCCTTTTGTTGATGGAAATAAACGAACAGCAATGTTTTCAGGCATGACTTTTCTTGAATTAAATGGATATACGTTCGTGGCAGAGCAGGATGAAATCGTACTCTACGCTTTACGCATTGAAAACGAAAATCTTTCTGTTGAAGAAATTGCTTTATGGCTTGAGGAGCACACGAAAAGTATTGACAAAGCATAGATAGAGTATATACTGTGTATACCTGTCTGCCGACAGGCAAGATATGAATACAGCAGTTATTAACATAAAAACCGATCCGAAGGTAAAAAAGCAGGCGCAGGCAGTGGCTTCTGAGCTTGGTCTGAACTTGAGCAGCGTTATCAACGGCTATTTGCGTCAGTTCATCAAGACAAAGACAGTGACGTTTCAGGCTCATGAAGAACCGAGTGAGTATATGATTCAGGCGCTGAAAGAATCAGGAGAAGACATCAAGGCTGGAAGAGTATTATCTTTCAAAAATGGTGATGATGCAGTAGGCTACTTCGAGTCATTACTTGCTGTTGATGAACAAAAAAGTATCTAGGATTGATTTTGCAAATAAATTCCTTAAACAACAAAGCAAGGCTCCATTTGAAATCAAGCGTGCTTGGATAAAAAGATTAGCACTCTTTAATCAAAATCCTTTTCATTCCCAGCTCAAGAATCACGCGTTAACCGGACAGTTCAAAGGCCGACGGAGTATCAATATTACAGGCGATTGGCGGGCGATCTATATGGAACACAAAGGCAGAACTGGCACTGTCATAGTTTTTGAATTACTTGGAACGCACAGCCAGTTATACAAATAATACCAAGAATGTAAACTCTAAAAATAGATGCTTATTTCTTGTTTCTTATTTCTTCTTGCTGTATACTCATCTTCATGATCCTCTCAGACCGCGATATCAAGGCTGCGCTAGCTGCAAAAAAACTCCAGATCGTTCCTCCGCTTGATTTTAAGACCCAGCTTGGAAGCTGCTCTATTGACCTTCGGCTAGGTAACGTATTTCGTGTCTTTGAACACAGCAAAAAACCCTATATTGACCCGACCAAAAAGGATTATAGCAACGAGATCACGACAGAAATTGTGCTTAAGGATGGCGAGCAATTTATTATGCAACCGGGGGATTTTGTGCTCGCTGTTACTCTTGAAAAAGTCACGATACCGAATAATCTCATGGGACGGCTTGAGGGACGATCTAGCCTTGGCAGGCTCGGCATTGTGGTTCACTCAACAGCATCAATTTTTGATCCCGGATGGGATGGGAAGTGCGTATTGGAGCTTGGGAATTTGGGCAGAATGGCTGTAGCACTCACCGTTGGAATGCGAATCTGTGCGATGACATTTGAGGAGCTCTCAAGTCAAGCAGAGATACCATATAGCAAAAAGCGCTCAGCAAAGTATAAGATACAGGAAGGACCTGAAGAATCGCGGATTCATCAAGAGAATAAACAAATAAGCAAATAAACAAATACTACCAATCAATTCTCAAATGCAGAATGCTGAGAAAATCCAAGATATACATGAACGAATATATCAATTTGTCATTCGTGTTATTAGTTTTGTTAAGCAATTACCAAAAACTCCAGAAAATATTATTTTGATTAACCAGTTAACGCGGTCTGCAACCTCGATGGGCGCAAACGATCAGGAAGCAGATGGAACCGACAGTAAACGAGATTTTATTGCAAAGTATGCGCTGGTCAGAAAAGAAGGGAAAGAAACACATTATTGGTTACGCGTAATTGCAGATACGAATCCAACACTAAAATCGAGAATGGAGAGTTTGATACAAGAAAGTAAAGAGATTGTTAAGATAGTAAGTACAATTATTTTAAACACAAAGAAACGGATCTAAGAATTTAGTAATTGTCACATTGATTTGTCTATTGGGTTATTGGTAGTATTGGTTTATTAATTAATGAACTATCACATCGAATTTGATTTAGATTTTAAAAGAAATGAATTCCCTGGTTGTTTCATCGCGCTTGAGGGAATCGACGGCAGTGGTAAATCAACTCAGGCAGAAGCGTTGCGTGATGTTTTGACCAAGCAGGGTAGAACGGTCATTCTCAAACACCCATTTGAAGGTGAGATTGGTGGTTTTGTCAGGAAGATTCTTGCAGGAGAGAAAAAAGTTCCGCCAGTTGCCTTGCAGCATCTGATCTCTGCCAATCGCAATGTGCAGCAAGTAGAAATCATTGAGAGTTTGAAAAATGGAACTGATGTGATCATTGATCGATATTTTTGGTCTGCTGTCGCTTATGGCATTTTGGATGTTTCAGGGGAGGCAAATGAACAGACGGCAAATCAGCTGTTGATCGGACAGAGTATTTTATCGATGTATCATCAGTTTCTCATGCCTGATATCACGTTTTATTTGAAGATTTCTCCAAAAACAGCTATGGAAAGACTTTCTGATATGGAGAAAGAGCTTGAGATTTACGAGAGTGAAGCCAAAATCCGAAAGATTTCTGAAATTTATGATTGGCTTCTCAAGCAATTTCCAAAAGAGTTTCGCATTATTGATGGCGAGAAGCCTGTTGAGGAAGTAACAGAGCAGATGGCGATGCTTGTAGCTAGTAGAAAGTAGGTAGTAGGAGGTAGGAAAAAAAAGATTTGCTACCAGCTACCAGCTACAACCTACTATTATGATATTAGGTCCGAAATTACTTCTCAAATTAGTAAAAGAAAAAAAGCTTGTTGAGGGTTTATCCAAGCGTGAACTGACCAATCCTGAGGGTGCTGGGTTTGATCTGCGGCTTGGTGAGGTCTACAAAATTTCAGGCGAGGCTTTTTTGGGCGAAACTGAGCGCAAGACTCCCGATATTGAGCTTGTTGCGAAATATGAACCAAAACGTACATACCGTCATTCTGGGAAGCAAAGACTTCACCAGAATCCGGATTCTGGATCTTTGACCAGAATGACAAAGACTAATAGCATTACTTTTCAACCCGGAGATTATTTTTTGGTCAAAACGGTTGAAAGCTTCAACATGCCTGAGAATCTGACGGCAAATTTCAAACCTCGCACTACAACGTTTCGCTCAGGTTTATTCCTACGCACAGGTAATGTCGCACCAGGCTACAAAGGACCGGTGACATTCGGGATGAAAAACGAAGGGCCAATTGCAGTCACTATTGAGATGGGTGCGCGATTTGTCCATGTGCAGTTTGAAGAAGTCAAAGGTGGGGGGAGTAACTATCGCGGTCAGTGGCAGGGTGGAAGAGTTAGCACAACAAAAAAGGAAGTACAGATTTAAGATTTATGATTTAAGAATTAAGAATAGTTATGTTTGATAGGTTTATATCTCTTGTTTTGATGGTTTTAAAGGAGTAGATTTATTGGACTATGTTGACAAAAAATGATTTGGATCAGATCAGAAAAATTGTTCAAAAAGAGACACGTGAAATTGTCCGTGAAGAGGTGGGAAATGAAACGCAGGCAATAAAAGAAGAATTACAAGCTGATATAACTCATGCACAGATCAGAATTCGAAGTGAGATTGATGAGCTTAAAAACCGGATGAAGAATTTTGAAATTAGGGTGACAAAAATGCATAGAGAGTTAAAGGAAGAGATTAAGATGGTTTCGCATTTTCTTGATAAAGAGAATATTAAGACTTCTAGACGAGTTGAAAAGGTAGAAGCACGTTTAGGAATACCCACCTCTTAGGTAGATTCACTTCCTAAAACTTCACTATTGTTTCATCTCTCATTTTTTGCTACTGTATTGCAGTGAAAACCCTACAGAAGCATCAGGAATTCCAATACTTAGATTTGCTGCAGGACGTGCTCGATCATGGCGTGAAGAATACCGACCGGGGGACAGGCTCTGTCTCATACAGTGTTTTTGGCAGACAGACTAGATACGATTTATCACAAGGATTTCCGCTTCTGACCACAAAAAAAGTCTACTGGAAAGGAGTTATCCAGGAATTGTATTGGTTTATGTCAGGACAGACAAACATCAAATATTTGGTCGATAACAATGTTCATATCTGGGACGATTATCCGTATAAAATTTACTGCAGTAAATTTAAATCTCAAATCTCAAATCTCAAATCTCAAAAAATGAACCCAAAAATTCGATCCGCCAAGTCGGCGGACGAAATTGGAAATTCCGGGCAAATGAGTAAAGAGGAATTTATTGAAAAGATTAAAACCAATAAGGCTTTTGCCCGGCGGTGGGGGGAATTGCCAAAAATTTACGGAGAGATGTGGAGAAAATGGCCCACAAGGAAAAAAGGAAGAACAATTGACCAGTTGAGCTGGGTGTTGCAGGAACTCAAAGACGATCCGGATGCCAGGAATCTGCTGGTTACATCATGGAATCCGGAATACCTTTATACCATGGCAACGTATGAAGACGCGTCGCGATTTCCGATCTGCCACAACATGTATCAGATAAGCCAAAAAGATGGGAAGTTGTATCTGCAGCTGTATCAACGAAGCGCTGATTTATTTTTGGGAGTTCCTTTTAATATAGCAAGTTATGCGCTTTTGCTGTTGATTCTTTGCAAAATTACCGGTTATAAGCCGGGGGAGTTCGTACATACGTTTGGGGATGCGCATATTTATGCCAATCATATTGAGCAAGTAAAAGAACAGCTGAAGAGAAAACCAAAACCGCTTCCCAAAGTCACGATTGAAAAATCTGTCAAAACACTTGGTGACTTCCGGCCAGAGCACGTCCAGCTTGAAGGTTACGATCCGTATCCGCTACTTAAAGGCGAGCTCACCGTAGCCGGTGGACTGTACGAAAAAGCCTCATAAGTGAAACAATCCTTTACATAAATTGAATTATATCCTATAATACATAGATTATGTCATTTCGACGTGAGTCAATTGAAGGTTTATACTCTGGCGATGGGATTATTCCTTTTAGTAAACAGGAAGGAAGTCAAGCACAAAAGGCTCTTGAGCGATCGAGAGCAACCTATGAAGGAAGGCGAAGAGAAGCATTGCCATATCAACTTGCGAGATGGTATAGAGTTGCAATTTTTGGAAGCGCACGACTTGACGAACATAGTGAAGAATTTCAGTTTGTTACAGACCTTACTAAAGCACTTGTACAAGCTCGAGATATTGATATTGTAACTGGTGGTGGTCCAGGGATTATGAAAGCCGCACTTATGGGTGCGCAACTTGCTGTTCAGGAAGCTGCAATTCAAGGTAAGAGAATAAAATCAAGAACTCATGGGATAACAATATCTCTTCCAAAGCAAGAAGAACCGAACGAACATATTGAGAGAGTTGCTGATCATCCTGAATTTTCAACCCGTCTTCAGGACTTCGTTGATAAAACCAGAGCAGCGTATTATGCTCCCGGAGGTATCGGAACTTTGCTTGAAATGTTAATGGTTGTGCAGGAGACACAGGTAAGTCATCTTGAACCGGAATATATTATCATTGCTCACCCCTTTTGGGAACGTATGGTCGATACATGGAATAACGAAATGTATCACAAGCGTGTTGCGAATGGTCGTACACCGCTTATTAGTGAAGATAATTTACAGATAATTACATTCTCAGATAATATTTCGGATATTGTTGGGGCAATCGCAGTGGGTTACGACAGTTGGCAGGAACAAGTTCGAAGTCGGGTGCGATTATATCCGTAATTTACTACAAACGCCTGATTTGTAATTAAAATTCCCCTTGCAAAGACGGGGAAAACTATTTATACTCAACACGTCATTTCGTCATCCTGGCTTGTCCAGGATCTGATTCTGGATGCACTTCGTTTACCAGAATGACAAATAAAAACTGATGAAGAACCTCAAAAAAACAGATCCGCAAATTTATGCCCTCATTAAAGCCGAAGAAAAACGCCAAAAAGACGTCCTTGAGATGATCCCCTCGGAAAATTACGCGTCCCAGGCGGTAATGGAGACTCTCGGGACAGTCCTCTCAAATAAATACTCAGAAGGATTTCCAAAAAAAAGATACTACCAGGGCAATGAATTTATTGACGGTATCGAGATAGCGGCGCAGGAACGCGCGATGAAATTATTTGGCGTTTCGTATGTCAATGTCCAGCCACTCTCGGGATCTCCCGCAAACTCCGCAGTCTATTTCGCGATTTTGGAAAACGGCGATAAGATCATGGGTCTTGCGTTAACACACGGTGGACATATAACGCACGGGCACAAGCTCGGTTTATCAGGGCGTTTTTTCAAAGCTGTTCATTATGAACTCGATAAAAACGGTAGATTGGATTATGATGCGATAGAAAAGCAAGTGCTTAAAGAGAAGCCGCAGCTTCTGATCTGCGGATTTACCGCGTATCCAAGGCAAATCAACTTCAAACGGTTTGGTCAGATCGCCGATAAAGCCGGATGTTATCTGATGGCTGATATTTCCCACATCACCGGCTTGATCGTCGCCGGAGTACATCCTTCACCTGTGCAGTATGCGCATATCGTGACAACAACAACACATAAAACCTTGAGAGGACCCAGAGGCGCGATGATTATGGTAACGGCAAAAGGACTTAAGAAAAATCCTGATCTTCCACAAAGAATAGAGTCAGCGATTATTCCGGGTCTTCAAGGTGGTCCGCATGACAACCAGACTGCAGCGATAGCAGTAGCTCTTAAAGAAGCAGCCACACCAAAATTCGCAAAATACGGAGCGCAAATCGTCGCGAATGCAAAAGTTCTGGCCGAAGAACTGGTTAAATATGGCTTTGATCTGGTCAGTGGAGGAACGGAAAACCACTTGATCCTGATTGATCTGCGCAACAAAAAGGTCAATGGCAGAGTTGGCGCAATAGCGCTTGAGTATGCCGGAATAGTGTCAAATTATAACGGTGTGCCAAGAGACAGCATGCCGCCTTTGTATGCATCTGGAGTCAGGCTTGGAACTCCCGCGATAACAACGCGGGGAATGAAGGAAAAAGAGATGAGAAAAATTGCGAAATGGATCAACGACGCAATTGAAGAAGTAAAAGGTATGGAAATACCACGGGATGATAAAGAGAAAAGAGTTGCGCTTATGAAAGAGTATCGAGGAAAAATCGCAAAGAATAAGAACCTTGCAAACATCGCAAAAGAAGTAAAACTGTTTTGTACGAAATTTCCTGTTCCATAAATAGCTTCTTGAACCTCAGATAAGCCTATGATATCCTGTGGTTATGCAACAGATTGAGACAGTAGGCTTTCTTGCAATTGACGCACGTGCGTTGGATATGAGATCGCAAAGAGAGGATCAACACAGAAACGGATTACCCTACAGCCATGTAGTCTTTGAAGCTGCAAATGGTCTAGTTCACGATGCGCTATCAGTTCATCAACTGGATGAGGCCCATTCTCAAAAAGAAGGAAGTATTTCAGGTACATTGAATAGGTTGGTGAGTGAGCAGGAGGTAGACTTGCAGGATCCACGTTTTGCCCAGATGATCGCTGGCGACGTACACGCTTTGACCAAAGTTTTTCCACAAACCCCGGAATATGCAGCAGTGATGATGGAGTTTTTTGGTCGGGTAGCTTATTTTTCTTCACAAGAACGCCTTTCAGAACTGCTTGCCGGATCATTATTTGAGGAAGTGGCGTATATGACTAGAGCTTCGAGGGAGTACCAGCATGGTCGAATACTACTTTCTCCTCGGAGATCATACAAATTTTGTAGAGTAGCCCATAATAGTCCGGAAGAAGTGGTTGATGGAGACGGAAGTGTCTATATGCCGGGTATTTCTCCTGAGGATGGTTTGCTTGTTGATCGAAGTGGTACTCGTTTAGTAATCGTTGGGGCAGAAGAGTACACAGCAGGCAGGAGAAAAGCTGAATCAGATGAAATAACATCGCAGCAACGGGGATTTATACGTGATAAAAATCTTTTTCCAGAGTATTTTGCACAAGAGGTTAATTATCACGTTACTGTTCCTTCACTAAGAAACAGGGGTCGCAACAATCAGGACATTCAAATGCCTCTTTGGGGAAGGAGCGCGCAGCAGACTATCTTACGAATGAATACCGTTGACTTAGGCCAGTTTGTTAATAGAGCAATGGATGATAGAAATGTATCTGGGAAGGAAGGCGTATCTCTTATAGATGCATATGGTGATGCTGTGCAGCAAAGAAAACTGGAAGCTCTAGAGCGGCAAGCAGACGAAACTGAACTTACCAAAGCAGTTGAGTTATTTATTGAAGCAGTGACATCTGGAGAGGGAATGTCCACTGAACTGGAAGAATTTGGCACTGAACACCGTAAAGAAATCTGTGAACGGTATCCTCTTTACTGTCAACTAACTGGATATTAATTTATCTGCAGACGCGGGAAGAAACTGATTTAATCATTTCAGGAATTCTACTTGCATCATACGTTTCCTCATAATAACCTGTTCCCGATGACACATTTTTTAGTAAATCTGTTAATGAACCGACAAAGTAACTATCATCATTTGTTGTTTCATTTGAAACTAAAGCGATAGAAAATATTTTGACACCTTTGTCTTTTATCTCCTGGGCAATGTCTGGTCCAGGCGGGTTTCTCGGATCCATAGTGACAGAAAAGCAGCGTTGTTGATTTGGACTTTTAGGAATTTTACAATTATTACTTGAAGTATCTAGAGAATATTCCGGAATGCCGTCAGAAATAAAGATCATGGCATACGAATACCCAGGAAATTTATTCGTATCAATAGATTCACTCAGTTTTGTTTTAGCAAGATCAAAACCTTTCCTAGTCCATGTTGCCGAGCTCCATGTGGTAGTAGATGGTTTCATACTGTTGACTTGAGCATCAAAGGTAGATTTAATATCGCCATACTTTTGTAATTCGACAACTGGCGCTGCACCTGTAGGAGGGACAAACGATCCATCGCCAAATTTTTGAACTCCGATTGCCGCGTTATCGGGAAGTTGACGAGCAAATGTTTTTATTGCTTCTAGTGTTTTATCAATTTTTGTGTCTGATCCAATGCTCAGTTTGTATGCCATTGAGCCGGATACATCAACAAGAAAATCTACAGCAAGGGTATTTGCGCATTCTTTGAACGGAACGGTTTTGAGTTTGAGTTGGTCAGGATTACTTGGATCCCCGACTGTGGAGTTTGAAAAATCAAGTTCATAAGGAGTATCGGAGAGTGGTTTGTATTTCGAACCTTCGGGCACGACGCCACCTATTATATAGAGACTGCCTGCAAGAACAAGCCCCATGATGACAACAACGCCTAAAGATAATTTACCCCGTGAGAGAAAGGAGAAAAAACTGCGCTTTTTTCGTACTGAGCGTTTTACTCTTGTTACTTTTCTTTTTCGAGCGGGCATACTTCCATTGTAGAGCGTACCAGAACAGCGAGTCAAGTTTTGTTTATTTGTTGTTGCGCAGTTTGTTACTAAACAAATTTCTAATTTCTAATATCTAATTTCTAAATACGATAACGTTGTTTTGGCTTTTGATGTTTGAGTTTTGTGATTTATTCCTGTATAATTACTGACTATTACTCACATCTGATTGGATGTTCCTGTCCTGAATAAGGATTTGCATAATCAGATGGCGGTTAGCCGCCTACGCACGCCAACAGGCGGCTACGGCGAGCCAAGGGACACATTATGAGAACTGTAACATTAGAAGAACTTCTTGAAGCGGGATGTCATTTCGGGCATCAAGTAACGCGGCAAAACCCCAAAGCTCGAGACTATGTCTTTGAGGCTCGCGACAATATCCATATCATTGACCTTGCAAAAACAAAAGAAGGGCTTGAACAAGCTGCAGCTTTTGTGAAGTCTCTTGCAGCAAAACCAGATAGTACGATGCTTGTTTTAGGGTCAAAAAGACAAGCTGAGGGCGTGGTCAGTTCTGAAGTAAAACGAGCAAAAGACGGGAGTGCAACAGGGCTGTATAGTGTTACCAATAGATGGATTGGTGGGATTTTTACCAACTTTTCAGAAGTTTCAAAGAACTTCAAGCGTCTGCAAGACCTAACTACCAATCTGCAAAGTGAGGAAGAAAAAGCAAAATTCACAAAAAAAGAAGTCTCTCTATGGGCAAAAGAAAAACAAAAACTTGAGAGTTTTTACGGCGGGATTGTTGAGATGCGAAAGCCACCAGATGCAATTTTTGTCATTGATACGCATCTTGAGCAAATGGCGGTTTTTGAAGCGCGAAAAATGGGAGTCACGACTATTGGCATTACAGATACCAATGCAGATCCAGAACTGATTGAGTATGCGATTCCTGCAAATGATGACGCCGTTGGAAGTATCGAGCTGATTTTGACTTATATCATTGATGCGTGGATTGAAGGACGAAAAGAAGCAGTGAAGAAAAAAGTTTCCGAGGAGTCACAAGGGACAAAGGAGACAAAAGAACATCCAAGACAGGAAGCAGATCAGAAGCAAGAATCAGGAAGAGAAAGCAGCAAAAAAGAAGTAGAAGTCAAAAGTAAAAAGGCAAAAGGCAAAAACACAACTAAAAAGTAAAAACTTTTACGTTTTGGATTGTAATTTTGACTTTTAAGTTTTACGCTTTGCATTTTTTTATGGTAGATATTGATCTTCTTAAAAAACTCCGAAATGAAACTGCGGTTTCGATTGCTGATTGTCGAAAAGCTCTTGAGGAAACAGATAGCGATTACAAAAAAGCGCTTGAATGGCTCAAAAAACACGGCATAGAAAAAGCTGAGAAAAAGGCTGATCGGGCAACAGAACAGGGAATGATAGAGGCGTATATTCATGGTGGGGGGAAGGTCGGCGTTTTGGTGCAAATCTTGTGTGAAACAGATTTTGTCGCACGAACTGATGATTTTAAAACGCTTGCAAAAGAACTCGCGATGCAAGTTGCAGCGATGAATCCAAAAGATGTTGCGTCGCTTCTCAGACAGGATTATATTAGAGACAACAGTATGACAATTGAAGCACTAATCAAAAGCGCAATTGGAAAATTAGGAGAAAATATCACTGTCAAGCAATTCACCCGATTTGAGATATAATTTTTATATCTATGCAGCTTCATGAGCAGCTTCCTATAGGTTTAGTTTCCACACCTCGTATTGAAAGAGATTTGACAGCAGTAGAACGTCGAAAGGAGCGCGCGTTGGGTGTTTATAACGCATCGAAAGCCGGAATATATCTTTCTGAGAGAGTCGATTTTTATAGAGGTTGGGATTCGTTGGCACATCTTCAAAGAGATTGGCAAAGGGATGGAGGTAGGTATGTTCGTACGATGAGATGGAGAACTCCTGAGGAGGTTCAGGAAGATAATAAAGAGCACGGAGGATACTTATTCTCAAGAGGTGTGAGAGTGATTGCAGATGAAGACGGTCGTATAGCTGTGGAATTTATTCGAGGTTTTAAATTGATGAATCTTTGGACGAGCGTTGAACTCGATAGAAAATTGCGTGGGTTTAGTCCAAGAACGAATGAAACACTTAAGGAAGAAATCGAATATGCTGCTGAAAGCGAATTTTCTGTAGCAGGATATGAAAGGCCTTGGAAGGAACCAGTGAGGCCACAACTTTTCAGAATATTTGATTGAATAACATCATGAACGATTTACACCTACAAATTCAAAAAATTCTTGAGTTACTGCGAACAGATCTTGGAACGATTCGTGCCGGAAGAGCCACGCCCGCGCTTGTTGAAAATGTCATGATCACAGCATACGGCGGGTCTGCAAAGTTAAAAGTTATGGAACTTGCCACAATTGGCGCATTGGACACCCACACACTTCAGATTACGCCATTTGATCCTTCAACAATTCATGATATCGAGAAGGGAATACAGGAAGCAAATATCGGGCTGTCACCAGTTGTTGATGGACAATTACTTCGAATAAAAATTCCTAGTCTGACGCAAGAAAGACGAGAAGAGTTGATTAAGGCGATGAAACAAAAACTTGAAAATGGCAAGATCATGGTGCGACAAGCTCGGCATGAGGCGATGGAACAGGTAAAAAAAGAATACGAAGGAAATAAAGATGAGATACAGCGGCAGGAAAAAGAAATACAGAGAGTTGTTGATCAAACGATCGAAGGTATAGAAGAAATGGGACGAGCTAAAGAAGCGGAGTTACTTCAGATTTAATAGTTGGCTTATCGCAAATGGCTTATAGCTTATGGTTAGGACGAATTCCTTAACCACCCCTTAAAGGCTTGAATTTTCTTTGTGAGAATTTCAGCGTTGGTATAGAGCTTTATTCTTTGCTCCTCAGAAATATAGTTTTGAGTTTTCGCTAAGTAAAGATGTGATACTGTTTCATAAATTGATTTGATTGCAATATCTAAATAGTGCATAAAGTCTTTTTTTGACGTACTCCCAGAACCCTCTGCAATATTAGCTGCAATTGAACTGGCAGACCTTCTAAGCTGATCAGTTAAAGCGAACATCTCATCTTTTGGAAACGTTTTTACTGTTTTGTAAATTGTATCAACATACTGATTTGCATCATGCCAGATTTCAAGTTGTTCAAATCGAAATGCCATATCTCCTCGATCTTACCATAGAGCGAAGCGTGCCATGTGCTATACGCTATAAGCAGTAAGATCTGATATAATTAGTTTCTCATGATATTCGAGCTTCTTGTTTTTTTCCTTCTTCTCTCAATCCTGGTTCTGATCCACGAACTCGGGCATTTTCTTGTGGCAAAAAGATTCAACATCAAAGTTGAAGAGTTTGGGTTTGGATTGCCACCACGGGCATGGGGGAAGAAAATAGGCGAGACAATTTACTCTCTAAACTGGCTTCCTATCGGTGGCTTTGTCAAACTTTTTGGAGAAGATGAAGCAGGAGGTGGAAGGGTACAAATTAGAAGTGCGAAGTTAGAAGTTCGAAGTGAGAACAAGGATAGGGCATTCTTTTCAAGGCCTGTTCATCAGCGAGCTGCGGTTGTTATCGCGGGTGTTGTAATGAACACGCTTCTTGCGATTTTGATCTATTATGTTTTTCTTTTCATCTCGGGATTTAAGACAGAACTTCCGCTTATAGGTGATCATAAATTTGCATTTGTAAATCAACAAAATACTACAGAGATTATCTTAAGTGACATACAAGACGAGTCGCCTGCAAAAAAAGCTGGCATTACGCCTATCTCAAAAGTTATTGCGATCAATAACGAACCGATTGACACTATGGATGAGTTTTTGACATTGGTGAAAGGTAATGCGGGAAAAGAAATAACAATTACCTGGCTGGATCTCAAAAGCGGAAAAACGCAGACGTCACGCATCACCCCTCGAGTCAATCCACCGAAAAACCAAGGAGCACTGGGTGTTGGGGTCAGCGCAATTCAGACTGCAGTATTATCCTATGATTCACCTGTTCAAAAAACACTGTCTGGAATAATTCATCCATTTAATTTGATGGTGTATAACTTTGAGGTGTTGGGTAAATTACTCAGCATGGCAATTGCAGAGCGAAATGTAGAGCCTCTTAGCGAAGGTGTCTCTGGACCTGTGGGAATATTTTCGCTTGTTGGAACGATTTTGCAGCTAACTGATGTCAAGGAAAAAGTTTTACAGATTCTTAACCTTGCCGGAATTCTTTCCATTTCCCTTGCCGTATTTAATATCTTGCCGATTCCGGCGCTTGATGGAGGACGATTTTTATTTATTCTGGTTGAGTGGGTTACCGGCAAAAAACTTAATCCAAAGATCGAAGGATATGCGCATCAAGTCGGCATGATGCTTCTTATTGGCCTTATTTTACTGATTACTCTGAAAGATGTCCTCACTCTTTTTTAACTGTTTCCATTGATTTTTTGAAGCACGTTTTTTCCATGTTCTCCATGCTTGTTTGTCGCGATAAACTGGAAATTCATGTTTTTCAACCAGATGCAGTTTGGTTTCATCAGATATTCTATCCGGAAAACGAATGCCGTCTAAATGATCGATTTCGTGTTGTATGATTCGGGCGGTGTAGACGCTGAATGATTCTTGGGTAAGAAACCACTTTGAACTCGTCATCCTGGCTCGTCCAGGATCCGGATTCTGGAGAAGTCGTTGCTTCCCAGAATGACAGGTGTATGCCTTGAGTTTGATCCTTTTTGCTCGTGAGACGATACCGCAGATATTACCTGTAGAATAACATCCTTCATACCACTCCTTTTCCTCTTTTGACTGCCAAGAGATTTCAGGGTTAATAAACACCTGCAGATTACCGACATTACCTCTGCCATCCGCAGCAATATCTGCCAGTATAATGCGTTTATTTATTCCAATCTGCGGTGCTGCAAGACCTACCATGACTGGTTTTAATCTATCCTTTTGCTGCCCAACTGCAACCTCGATCATCTGCTCAATCTCATGCTGGAGTTTGGCTGTCTGAAATTCGTTTTTTGCTACTGGGTGAATTTTTTTTGAAAGAAGTGGGTGATTGGGTGCTAAAAACATAGCTGCGATATTATAGAACGCGGTTCGGCATGATACAATGAGCAAGCGATGTTTGAGAAGATTAACCAACGAGTAACAGTCAAACAACTCCACTCTCATCTCAATCAAAATATCCTCGTCGTTTCTGCCTCAGAACAGCAGGGAATGGACCTAGTAAAAGACATTCTCTACGCAGTTGCTGATAAAAAAACCGCGCTTTTTCTCTCCGGTGGCAGAACGCCAAAAGAGTTATATAGTGTTTTAGCAAAAGAAGAACTACTAGATGTAGGGTGTGTGGGGATGATTGATGAACGGTATGGTGAGAAGTTTCATAGCAATAGTAACGAAACGATGCTGCGGGATGCTGGTTTACTCCGATACCTTCAAATGCGAGACATTCCGTTTTATCCCATCTTGCAGAGGAAGATTCATACTGATTCTGGACTAAGCCAGAATGACAAAATTAGAGAAAATACTGCTTTGCAGTATGATGATCAGCTACGATCACTTTTTGCTGTGTATCAAAAAAGCATCGGCATTCTAGGTATCGGACTTGATGGACACACAGCTGGTTTGCCTGCAAATCCAGTACGAAGCGAAAAGCGCTCGCCTCGCGCCAGCGTCGACGCAAGGCGCAGCGAAGTGGGCAAAGTGCAAAGCGAAAAATTACATGACTCGTATAGTTTCATCGCTAGTTATCATGATGAGGGAGGGTTTTATGGAAAGCGGATTACCATGACGTTTTTGGGATTGTCGATGCTTGATCTGTTGATTGTTCTGGTTTTTGGTTCTGCAAAGCAGAATGCGTTAGAATTGATGTTTGGCGAAGGAAAGGAAGAAGGAGTTCCATCGAGATTTTTCAAAAGACCTGAAATTGCAGCTAAAACGCTTCTCATAACAGACCAAAACGTGTAAAATTAAATAGCTGTCATTGCGAGCCTGAAAGGCGTGGCAATCTCGTATGGGATCCTCACGTCGGTCGCCTCAGGCGACCTCCTCAGGATGACAAGAATCAAGGAATTGTATGAAATCTTCTTTCGTCATGATTATCTTTGGCGCAACTGGTGATCTCGCGCTTCATAAGCTCTATCCCGCACTTTTTTCTCTATTTCAGCAGGAGTTACTCAGTGAAGATTTTCTTATCATCGGGTTTTCCAGAAGAGATATGACTGATGACGCATTTCGAAAACTGGTGAGTGACGCGCTTGTTGTGAACTCCGCTCAGCGATTTGCACTTAACGCATTCTTAGAACAAGTCTCGTATCAACAAGGTTTGTTTGACCAGGATACGGGGTATCAGGAGTTGATCCAGACGCTTAATGCATACGATAAAAAAATGGGTGCGTGCATCACACGACTTTTTTATCTGGCGACACCACCAGATAATTACTCGATAATTTTGGACAAACTAAAAACGACAGAACTTTCGAAAGGGTGCGGTCAGGGTTCGGATAAATGGACCAGGCTGATCATTGAAAAGCCATTTGGAAAAGATTTAGAGACTGCAGAGGCATTGGATATGAAATTGGCAGAGATTTTTAATGAAGAGCAGATATTTCGGGTTGATCACTACCTTGCAAAAGACACCGTGCAAAATATTATCGCGTTTCGCTTTGCCAATAGTATCTTTGAGCCGGTCTGGAATAGTCAATATATTGATCATGTCCAAATAACCTTTGCTGAAAAAAATGGCATCTCTGGCAGGGGGAAATTTTTTGACGGCGTTGGCATTCTGCGCGATGTTGCGCAAAATCATTTACTGCAACTCGTCGCAAGTGTTGCAATGGAGCAGCCAAACAGTTTTACCAAAGAGGCAGTGCGAGACGCACGGGCTGCTGCAATAAAAGCGATAAAACCACTTAGTGCAAAAGAAGTTTTGACCAATGTCGTTCGTGGACAATACGGAGAATATGTAGATGAAGAAGATGTTGCAAAAGACTCAAGAACCGAGACCTATGTCGCGATGAAATTATTTGTCGACACACCGCGATTTGCAGATATTCCATTTTTTATTAGAGCTGGCAAAAAGACGGAACGAGATGAAGTATCAATTGCGATCATTTTCAAGCAGACGTGCCATATTTTATTTAAAGAATACGGTTGTCCAGAGATCGGCAATATTCTAAAAATCAGAATTCAACCCGATGAAGGGATCAGCATGCGAGTTATTGCCAAACAACCAGGAACCAAACTTGCGCTTAAAGACGTGCATATGAATTTTACCTATGCACAGGAGTTTGGGAACAAAGGCACAGATGCCTATGAAAAAATTCTTCTGGATATTTTTTCAGGAGATCAAGTCTTGTTTAACCGCTCTGATGAACTGAAGAGTTCCTGGGAATTCATCAAGCAAATTATGGAGGGATGGAAAAAAGATACGTCCCAGATTCCTGTTTATGATAACAATGCAATGGGACCAAACGAAGCCGATAAATTGATAGAACGAGACGGCAAAAAATGGCTCTAGACTATGATACAATAGAAAAATGGGGAGCTTGTAAAACAGGCTGAGAGTTCGCAAAAGCGGAGACCCAATGAACCTGTTTGGATAATACCAGCGCCACGTCAAACGTGGCTGTCGCGTTGATCACGTCAAACGTGATTTTATGCGACGGAGGGAAATTGATTTGTCGTATTATCCGGGTTAATGCCCGGTTTTTTCATCCTCAGTTACTCTTCCCAGAGATAATATGTCGTCAGCTGCTGAGAAAATAACAGAGATTTTTGCAGATTATGAAAGTCAGATTGGGTATATTGATGCTATTCGTGCTGGACACGATGTTAAACGGGCGATACCAAATCTCGCTCTTTCACCAGATCAAGTTACCCGCAAAACACTTGACGTTCCATCGCAAAGGTTTTTGCATAGCGGTGCACATGCATTTCTTGAAGCACTACCAGATGGACGAGCAATTTGGACAGACGATTATATAAGTCGCGTTAAAGCTTCAGGTTTACTTGGTGTTGGACGGGAAAATGGTAAACCCACGCTACTTGCAAGTGATATCGAAAAATTTTCGCTTGTATCATTTTGGATGCGAGCGCTTTTTCTCAGAGGATTTGAAGTAGCAGTTTTTGTTGATGATTCGGAATCAAATCTTGCAAAAGCAGCAAGCATCATTTCTGATATGAATGTTGAAACGCCTGATCCGTATTTTGTTTTGGAAGATGATGAAAAGTCGTATAGTGAAGTTGTCCTCTGTCCAAATCCGCGTCTTATTGTTCCCACTATTGATGACATACCTCTACAGTGGAGTCTTTTTACAGGAGACCAGGAACCCAGGAAAACCTTTTGGTTTTCTGACCATAATAATGTTCTTCTCGATACTGAGGCTTTTAAACAATATCTTATGTTTGAATTTCCGCAGCAATTTGAGGAATATGTCTGATAGCTTTCTTGTAAACACATCAAAAGACCATTACAATAGACACATGCAAATTGGATTTATAGGACTTGGGAAAATGGGGAGTCGGATGGCTGTCAAACTTTTACAGGAAAATCACGATTTGGTGGTTTGGAATAGGTCACCTGAGGGAATTTCCAATTTCCAATTTCTAATTTCTAATGCCAAATCAAATTCCAATTACAAAATTACAAAAACGATACAAGAACTTGTTGAAGGTTTGAAAACTCCTCGAATTGTTTGGATTATGGTGACTGCGGGTCGAAGCGGTAGCGAAGATGCAACGCAGAATGTTTTGGATGAGGTTGTTCAATATCTAGAACAGGGAGACATTGTTATCGATGGCGGAAATGCGTTTTATAAAGATAGCGAACAACGAAGCGAAAAGCTAAAAGCGAAAAGCGTAAAGTTTCTAGGGATTGGGGTAAGTGGAGGTATAAAAGCATTTGAAAATGGGTATCCGTTGATGGTTGGTGGAGATAAAAGTGCTTATGATGAAATAAAACCCATATTAGACAGTTTGGCAGGGCCCAATGGTGGACATGCATATTTAGGAACAGGTGGAGCCGGACATTTTGCAAAAATGGTTCATAATGGTATTGAGTATGGAATGATGCAATCCATCGGTGAAGGATTTGGCGTTTTGGAAAAAGCACCATATGTGTTTGATCTATCACAAGTTGCAAAGTTATGGCAAAAAGGAGCAATTGTTTCAAGTTTTCTTTTGGATCGTGCTGCCGATGCATTACAAAAAGACCCAAAACTTGCAGAAGTCAGTGGCGAAATTGACGCAACAGGAGAAGCGGAATGGACAGTGAGACAAGCAAAAGAAGAAAATGTGCCGATCGAAAATATTGAGCAATCTTTAGCGTTTAGAAAACGATCTAAAACAGAAGACGCAGTAACTCTTTTGCTGCCAAACTTATTGCTGCACTCCGCCACGAATTCGGCGGGCACGAGGTAAAGAAAAAAGCTAATAAGGAATCGGTTCGGTAAGTTGGACTGATCTTCCAGGATCATTTGGATCTTTTGTTAAATCAAGAAACATAATTTCATTTGCCTGATTACGTTTAAGGTACTGGTGTTTATCACTACCAAACTTGCCAGGATAAATGCTTTTTAGTAAAGTATCAGGAAATGTAGGATCTTGTTTAACTCCTTCATCAATTTGTAAAGCTATTTCTGGAGGAACAGCCATCGAGTAGAGATAAAATCCACCACGGCGGGGATCATGCGCGTAATGATCCGTTGGCATATAATATTCATAGTGTACCCAGCCTTCCTCGCCAGATTTTCCATGAAACGTTGCCCTTTCTATTTTTGTGACTGTTCTTGATCTTAAAAAGCCTGCTTTTTCTGTTACAGTCATCGTTGTTGTCGGAACAGCATAAGTACTCTTTACCCAGATGTATCTATCCAGGTGATTAAAATCTTGATACAAATTTTTTGGAAAATGATGATTAATTAATCTTACCAACATATGTTGGTCACTTCTGCTATTATTATCTAATCCCAACTTTTCCCCGATAATAAAACCGAGAGAATATGTGAATCCTTCTCTAGCATACTGCACAAGAGTATCGGGAAATTTACCATGCATTATGCCTATGCCTTCTGTTGTTATTCTTGTAGCCAGCTCTTGTGCTTTTTGCTCTAGGTCTAATTTTGTTTCGGTATGTGCAAGATCCTGCTCATTTTTCTGTTCTGACGCTACTGTCACTTCATCTATATCCTCTTGTTCTATTTTCGCAGCCTTTGCTTTCTCTACGAGTAATCCACGGTATTCTGATGCAAGATCTGTCGTATCGGTTAATTCTTTTCCTGCTTTTGCTAGCTCCTCTCTCATTAATGTTTCGACATGGGCTCTTTGGCGTGGAGTGACTTTTGCCGGATCACTCAGCATATCAAAAATATTTCCACCTGGAATGTCAGGGCGTTTGTGCCCATCCCAGATATTAGTTACTACCTGTATTGCAGTAGGTTTTGGGGTTGTAGCATGGGCTTTATTAAATGCATCAGGTTTGAGTACGGGACCGCTGTTCGTTGCTTCCATACATTAAGAATACTTTAGAAATGACAATTGGTCAATTTTCGCATCCATCTTCGAATAAACTTCATTACGAATTCGGCGGGCACGAGGTAAAGAAAAACTAGCGTTTTGCAGACTTTGTGTGACGTTTTTTCCCAGGCATCTCTGACAGCTTATACGCTATATACCCAAGTAAGAACACAATGAGCACAAGCGATGTAGCTATTTGGACATTTGTGTTTATTCGTAAAAATTCATTCATGCTATCTAGTTCTACTTTCCAATAACACGGTAAGTAGCAAAAACAATATACCAAGCATGATATTTCCTGTCAATACGAGTATCGTGTTAATGTTTGAATAATCAGAAACATTTGGCGCGATAAATGCCAAGCCAAACCAAGCTGCAGATATATTGATTGAGAGTCCGGAAAGAGCTCGAATCCAAGCTTTATAATTTCTACTTTTCACATTTCTTCTCTGCCAAGCATCCGCAAAATTACCAGAATGTCAATCTATTGTCAATAGCAGGCACAGATGATAAACTCTTGCTATGTGCTATTCTTCCCACTTCGCTCTACAAGCTTCGCGGGACAGGCAACTTTTATGAAATACTCACAACTCTTTGCTAAATCCATAAAGTCTGATCCGAAAGATGAGGTTTCGATCAACGCAAAATACCTGATGCGGGGTGGATTTATTGACAAGCTTATGTCAGGAAGTTACACACTGCTTCCACTGGGTCGGCGCGTTGAGCGAAAAATTGAGCAGATCATTCGAGAAGAAATGGATGCTACAGGTGCACAGGAAGTCCTTATGCCGCTTCTTCATCCAAAAGAAATCTGGAATGAGACAGGCAGATGGGATAGTGCTAAAGAAGTGATGTATCAGTTTAAGAAAAATGAAAAAGAGTATGCTTTATCGTTTACTCACGAAGAAATAGTCATGGATCTGATCAGAAAGCATGTGAGCAGTTATAAAGATTTTCCTGTGAAGATTTACCACTTTTCAACAAAATTCCGCAACGAACTTCGCGCAAAATCTGGCATCTTGCGGGGACGCGAGTTTCTCATGAAGGATCTCTACAGTGCGCACGTTTCAAAAGAAGATATGATGAAGTATTACTGGAAAGTTGCCGATGCGTACATGCGGGTTTTTGTCCGAATCGGATTTGATGTAGTTATCACTGAAGCAGCCGGAGGAGTGTTTACAAATGAGCGAACGCATGAGTTTCAGGCAGTATGTGAATCAGGAGAGGATACTATTTATATGGCAAAAGACTGGGAGTTTGCAAAAAACAGAGAAGTGATGTCTGAGGATGAGCTCAAACGAACAGACCTTCAAGTATATAATGCAATCGAAGTCGGCAATATCTTTCTTCTGGGTACGATGTATTCTGAAAAAATGCAGGCGTTGTTTACTGATAAAGACGGGAGTAAAAAACCGATTTGGTTTGCAAGTTATGGAATCGGATCAACAAGAGTAATGGGAACTGTTGTCGAAGTATCACATGATAATAAAGGGATAGTTTGGCCACTGTCCATCGCGCCGTACCATTGCCATCTGGTGGCAATATCGAATCAGGAATCAGGAATCAGGAATCAGGCGAACAAAGTTTACGAAAAATTACAAAACGAGGGTGTTGAAGTTTTATATGATGACCGAGACGACGTTGGCGCTGGGGAGAAGTTTTCTGACGCGGATTTGATCGGTATTCCTCTTCGCTTGGTTGTAAGTGAAAAAACAAATCATCAAGTAGAGTTGAAGAAACGAAATGAAGAAAATGCTTCGCTTGTTGCAGTTGAAGATGTTATTGCGATAGTGCGTGAAGATCTTAAGACATTTGAAGAGAAAGCCGCAGGTCTTAAAACGGTAGCGAAACGTTAAAAAACTTTACCCAGAAAACCGCATACAAGATAAAGAAAATAACTCCAAGACTGATAAACGCTATAGGAACAATCAGTGATTTTTTGTCTTCATTTTCGGAAATTTGTGCAGCAGCTTGTTCTGAAGCCGTTGGCGCACCAACGGACGCATCAACAGGTGGAATTTTGATCACTGTTTTTTGTTCTTCAAGGGCAGGAGCTGGTACTTGTATGGGTGCGGGCGCTTGCGCGGCCGCAACTGCGGCTGGTTGTGGTGATGATTGTGGAGTATTTTGATAGATACTATCAGAGTTGGTTTGAATGTGTGGTTCTTGCACAGAAGCTGTGGGTGCGACATTGGTTCCCATCACACGATCAAATGTTTCTTTTAATTTTGGATCAAGCGTAACATTGTTGTTGGGATTCATGGCTACATCTATAATCCTGCATCAACGTATCATTTGTCAAGTCGTAGGCTCTGGGTTATGTGATACAATTAAGCAACCAAAAATGGATCGAATACCATCAGATCAAGCGAGTATTCCTCTTGCAGAGACAGCTGTAGCATCATTAAGGGGAAAAGATTTATTTGGAGGGGAAAGCATAGATTGTCCAATGAATCAAGTAGAATATGTTCAGATTGCTTTATCAGGAATAAATAATTTAAATCAAGGTATACCACATGATATAAATAGACTCTATATCGCAAAATCAAATAACTTGCAAAGATTGATCGGACTAAACGATGACGAAGCGAAAATGTTGCCACAGGATGAATTTGTTATTATTGATCCAAAAACATTTAAGGAGCACAAATATACAGGTTTTCTATTGTTTCGAAAAGGCACAGGTGTCATAATAGGAAGAGATAAGACAAGTCCTCTAAGTAGTATTTTCCATTTTGATCAGCGTGTTTCAAATCAACATCTAGAGATATCTTGGAATGAATATGATCAGCTCAAGATCTCGGATCTTAACTCGACGAACGGGACAACAGTTTATATCACGAAAAAAGTACAAACCCCATGAAAATTATTGTTACACATACGTCGCCTGATTGGGATGCGATCGCAAGCGTCTGGCTTCTGAAAAAATATCTCCCTGGCTGGCAAGAAGCTGAGGTAAAATTTGTTCCTGCAGGACAACGATTGCCAGGAAGTACACAGCAGTCTCTATCTGAAGGAGGGCGTATTGAAGATGCAGATCCGATTGAAAAAATTGGTGAAGATGAAGTAATCCATGTTGATACGGGACTTGGGCCATTGGATCATCATCACACATCAGATACTTCTGTTTCAGCAGTCAGTTTGACCTGGAATTATGTCAAGAAATTGTTTAAAGACTCTGGAGAAAAGATGACAGAAGAGCATGAAGAAGCCGTATCTAGAATTGTCAAAATTATTGTTGACACAGATCATTTTAAAGAAGTTTTTTGGGCAGATCCTGCTGCAGATTATCACGAATTCTCACTGCTTGGAGTACTGGAAGGGTTGCAGTATCAAAAACCGGGGCAAGACGGATATTATGTAGAGTTTGGTATTTCGTGTCTGAATGCAATCTTGCATGATTTTGAAAATCGTATCTGGGCAGAGAAAGAGATAAAAAGTAAGGCAACGGAATTTGAGACAAAATGGGGAAAAGCGATCGGGTTTGAAACGCTCAATGATACAGTCATGAAGCTTGCTCAAAAAATTGGATATCTGGTGGTAGTACGAAAAGATCCACGAAAAGGCTATGTCAGGATAAAGGCACGACCGAAGGAAGTTAGAAGCGCGAAGTCCTCGCCTCGCGTCGAAGCGGGAGAAGTGCGAAGTGATACGCCTGATATTGATTTGACGCTTGTGTATGAGCAGCTTTCGAAAATGGATCCTAATGCAACGTGGTATCTGCATGTCTCCAAAAAAATGCTCCTCAACGGCACTCCAAAAAATCCTAAAATGGTACCGACGAAATTGTCTTTGGAAGCAATAATAAATGTTATAAAAAGCATATAGCTTATGGCGTATAGCATATGGTAGAACTATAGAGCGAAGCGAGCTATTAGCTATTTGCCATTAGCCAATTATGGGCGACTGTATTTTTTGTAAAATTCGAGATCGAGAAATTCCAAAAGAATTCACCTACGAGGATGAATATGTTATGGTATTTTCCGATATCAAACCCATCAAGCCAGTTCATCTTCTTATTGTCCCGAAAGAACATATTCATGACTTTAATAACGTCAAAAATCCAGCACTTTTTGCAAAGATTGGGGAAGTAATTCAAAAAATGATCAGAGAGGAAAAATTAGAGGAAGCTGGGTATCGAATTATCGTCAATGGCGGCGGTGCACAATTTGTTGATCATCTTCACTTCCACCTCACCGGTCCTTGGGGGAAAGCCGTTGCAATGTAGGAGATATTGCTTGTCTTTCAGAGAGCGTTGGAGTACAATAGAACAACTAAAATTTAGAAATTAGCGAAGCCCGCCTTTTTCTTGCCTCAAACCTTTTCAATACTATTCGTATACGGTTTGAGGAGCGAAAAGTCGGCGGACTTAAGACCTCTCTAATCCCGACATACTGTCGGGAAAGAGAGTCTAAAGGAGGTGTTTATTTTATGGTATTTGTGAAAAAATCACCAGGAGACAGTGACGAATCATTGATTCGAAAATTCTCGCGAAAAGTTATTGATGCTGGTATTGTCCAAGAGGCAAAACGCCGACAATTTTACCTCAAGCCTTCTCTTGCGAAGAAAATGAAGCAAGAAGAAGCACGGCGTAATCGAAGACGTCCACAAACGTATGTCTAACCCAATAGTTTTAATTTTTGTTGAGAGCAGGTATAAAGTCAATCGTAAGCGAATGAAAGCAACAGTGGCAAAAACACTTGACGAACAAAGTGTGATGACGCCAGTTGAAGTTTCTGTTGCAATCGTGGGTGATCGAAAGATGAAGGTTTTGAATAAAAAATATCGAGATAAAGAAGAAACGACCAATGTGCTTTCTTTTTCCCTTGCTGAAGGAAAGAAGATGCAGATGGCATCTGGTATTGTAAAACTTGGAGATATCGTTATTTCCTATCCACAGGTTATTAAAGAAGCAGTAGTAGAAGAGGTACTGGTTGATGAAAAAGTTGATGAGTTGCTCGCACACGGACTTAGACACTTGCTGGGAATCCACCATTAGCAAATTTCTAATATCTAATTTCTAATATCTAAATAAATCACAATTTTATAATGTCTAAAAAACTAAAACTATTTAGGAATTAGTACTTAGGAATTAGAAATTGGAGCAAAGCGACCATGGTTTTCTATAGAAAATATCGACCGCAAACAATTGATGAACTTGATAGTACGTCTGTTCGAGAGACTCTAACATCTGTTCTTGCAAAAAACATCCCACACGCATTTTTTTTTACCGGGCCAAAAGGACTTGGCAAAACCTCAGCAGCACGAATCGTTGCAAAAGTCGTCAACTGTGAGAATAGTAACAAGAGGCAAGGGACAGGTAACAAGAAAGAAAGTAAAAAACATGTAGCTAGTGGCATGTCACCTGTTACTTCTATTGAGCCCTGCAATATTTGTGATCAATGTGTCTCTATAACCAATGGAACAAATCTAGATGTTTTAGAAATTGATGCTGCATCAAATCGTGGTATAGATGAAATACGAGATCTGAAGGAAAAAATTCGGCTTGCACCTCTTAAGGCAAAAAAGAAAGTCTATATTATCGACGAAGTGCATATGTTAACAACGGAAAGTTTTAATGCTCTACTCAAAACACTGGAAGAACCTCCAGAGCACGCGATGTTTATGCTCTGTACTACCGAGCCGCATAAAGTGCCGCAAACAATTCACTCACGTTGCTACCACGTTGCATTTCAAAGAGCAACTGAGGAAGAGTTGCTTCGTTCATTTTCCCGTATCGTTGAAAAAGAAAAGATTCAGATTGACAAAAAAGCGCTTCAAGCAATCGCAAAGCTTGCAGACGGTGGATTTCGAGATGGTACAAAAATTCTTGAAGAACTTGTTGCGATAGCATCTAGTCAGCCGATTACAACAGCAATGATTGATGAAAAATATCGTATGGTTAGTGTCGAAGGGTTTATCGATGAAATGATTGAAGTCTTTGCAAAAAACGAGACAAAAAAAGGCATGAAAATCATTGACACTTTGGTTCAACAAAATATTGATATAAAATATTTTCTCACAGAGTTGCTACAGAAATTACATGAAGAACTGCTTATAAAAATAACACAGGATACAAAAAAATCTCAAACGTCTTTGTCTATTGTTGACCTTCGTTTGTTGCTCGATCTTTTGGCAAAAGCATATGAAGATATGAAGTATGCTGTCCTGCCGCAGTTACCGTTGGAACTGGCGCTGCTTGATTTCGCTGAGGCGGACGTTGATGCGGATACGGTGACGGTCGCAAAAGAAGAGGTTTCTTTAGGAAATGGTGCGTATACTGCAAAGGCAGCTGAAAAAACAGTGACGACACTTCGAAAAGAAGTCGGCAACATCGCAAAAGTAAACGCATTATATGGAGAAGCGGAAAAGCCAATGGAAAAGAAAAATGATGCTCCTTTGCATACTCCCCCTGTTAGTTTGTTACATTATTCACAAAATGGAGAGATTACAAAAGAATGGATGGATGGATTTTGGAAAACGCTGATTGTAGAAATTAAAAGCTACAATCATACCATCGCTGGAGTTCTCAGAGGTTGTATGATTAAATCCTATGATAGAAAAAATCTTATCATTGAAACAGCATATACATTTCATAAAGAAAAACTGGATGACACAAATACAAAAGATGCGCTTGAGAGACTGTGTACGACTCTGGTTGGCAATCCGATTCAAATTTCTGTAGTATTAAAAAGCGCATAAAAGAGTAAAAATGCAAAAATCAAAATTCAAAAGCACAAGTAAAAAGTAAAAATTAATACCTTTAGGTTTGCGTTATCATTTTTGAGTTTTGACTTCTAACTTTTGAGTTTCGAACGGCGCTGGAAGTCTTCGATCTTTAGTCTAAAGATCTTCGACATTCCAGCATCCCATACTATTAATAAATAAACTTAACAATCAAAGAATGGGAGGTCGAAGTTCTGCAAAGCAGAACGAAGACCCCCGACTGAGGAACGAAGAAGGGGGGTGAATAAATAGTGTTTGATCAATTTAAACAACTCGGCGAATTAAAACGAATGAGAGATCAGGCGATGCAGATTCAACGACAACTGCAAGCTGAAGAACTGACTGTTGAAAAAAATGGCGTAACCATTGTTATTACAGGGGATCAAAAAATAAAATCACTCGATTCAAATGAGAGATCAGATAATGATATTAAAGAAGCGGTGAATGAAGCGATCAAAAAATCACAGGAGATTGCTGCAAAAAAACTCCAACAAATGGGTGGAGGTTTAGGCGGACTTCTTGGTGGCGGAAAGTAACCTACGGCTTGTCAAAAAGTAACTTCACTGATAGAATTACTCTGTAAAAACTATAGGTATGCCAATAAAAAGAAATCTTTTTGCTCCTGAGACAAAAGGACGAAACGGTGTTATTTTAGTTACCGGCAGATCCAATCCGGTTCTTGCTCAAACAATTGCAAAAAAACTCGGACAAGACGCATACGAACCGGTAACTATTTTTTCTGATGGAGAGATAAGAGTTAAAATTCCACCAAACCTCAGGCGTCGACACGTTTTTATCATTCAGCCAACAACTCCTCCGGTGAATGACCATTTGATGGAACTTGTATTCATGATCGATGCTGCGAGAAGATCGAGTGCGAAGGAAATCTCTGCAGTTATTCCGTATTTTGGATACTCACGACAAGACAGAAAAGAAATGCCACACGTTCCAATCAGCGCGTCTGTTGTCGCAAGTATTATTGTCAATGCCGGAGCGCAGCGAATCGTTACCGTTGATATTCACTCAGAACAGCAACAGGGATTTACTGCAGTACCCTGGGACAATCTGTATGGCAGCTATACGCTTGTTCCTGAGATTAGTCGACGAAAGCTGCATGATCTGGTGGTTGCGTCTCCAGATAAAGGTGGCATGACCAGAGCAACCGGGTATGCAAAACGACTCAATGCAATTGGGGTTGCGCTTGTATATAAAGAACGCGATGTTGCACTCAATAACAAATCCGAAGCGCTTGAGATGATCGGAGATGTCAAAGGAAAAAACGTGTTGCTGGTTGATGACATGATAGATACAGCAGGCACTATCGTGAATGCTGCCAATTACCTGAAAAAAAGAGGAGCACGAAAAATCCTCGCGTCTGCAACGCACGGTATTTTTTCAGGATCAGCGCTTGCGCGGATCAACTCATCAGCAATTGAAGAGGTAATTATCACCGATACCGTTATGCACACAGACATGGTTAAGAAAAATAAAAAAATCACTGTTGTTTCAGTTGCGCCGCTTCTTGCAGAGGCAATTCGAAGAATTGAGACAGGCGAGTCGATTAGTAGAGACTTAATTCTTTAAATGTTAACTACGGAAATAGAGCGAATTATTGGTAGACAAATTGGAGGTTTTGGGGATCCAATAAGACCAGTCGTGGATGCGTTTCGGCAAAACGGAAGCGTTATTCATCCGACTTCTGTTGTAAAATTAAGAAGCGGCGATATTTCTGGTCATGATTTATATTTTTCCCTGCGTTGCGGTGAGGTTCTAGGTACCGGTGATATAGAACAAAAAAGCGTATTCTATGAAACTCTTCTGACAGACGCGATACGGTTGAGAAGGTTGCAGAGCGGTCAAAAGCGGGCGTGGAGCTCAAACGGAATTACTCCAAGTATAGCCTCTATAGCAGATATTGATCCACGGACTGTGAGACGGTGGATGGGTGGAATTCGAGCTGATATGGTTTCTCAAGAAGTGCATGAAGGAGAAACGCCTTCAAGTTTTCTAGGTACGGCTGAGAGGTATCTTTTTGACTATAACAATCTTGGTGGTGAGGGTGAATATCCTTTTGCATCTTTTGTAGACGAACAGTGGAATGATAGAAGCATGAGAAGTTTCTATCATTTGATATACAGTATTGCTCCGCGTTCTATGAGTACATGGATTCCTTATGAATTTGAAGTACTTCGGGAGCATGTTCGCAGACAGAAAGATAGTGGCAGCTTTACGTATCTTGATCGTGCAGTTTTAGATGCATACCGAAACAGTGCTTCGATAGAAGCTCTTTCATCAGCAATACGTGAAGAAGCCGGAGTACCACTCGATCGGGGAATTGCAGATAGTTATCGTGACATTTTAATTGGCCACACAAAATACAGATAGATATCCTCCGGCTTTCTGTCTTGCCTTGCGTTGCTTTCTTTTCCGCTTTACAATAGATACATGAAGATTTTCTCAGGAAGCGCCAATAAACCGCTTGCAGAAAAAGTAGCTGAAAGTCTTAATATATCCCTTTCTCCCGTTGAGATATTTGTTTTTCCTGATGGTGAACGACGAGTGCGACTTGAGGAAGATGTCGTCAATGAGGATGTGGTGATCATCCAGTCCACCACACCACCGGTTGATCAAAATTACATGGAGTTATTTTTTCTTATTGATGGTGCAAAGAGAAGCGGAGCAAAAAATATTACTGTTGTGATGCCGTATCTTGGATACCAAAGGCAAGACCATGTTTTTAGAAGTGGCGAGGCAGTTTCGTTTCAGGTGATTGTGAAGATCTTAGAAAGCATTGGGGTGAGTCGAGTAATTGCGTGTGATCTGCATACGATCAAAATTCCTGAGTTTTTTACTATTCCATTTACGCATCTTTCTGCACTGCAGCTTTTCGCAGAGAAGATTCAGGAAGTGTTTCGGGATTCTCTAAGTCGGGATCCTGTCAATCGCTCTTTTCCCACCAGTGCTCGTTCTAGTGAAGCAAGCTTCAACGAACTGCGCGCTGTCGGGAGCCCTCCTGCGATTGCCACCCCTGATTCGGATACCATTCTTGTTACTCCGGATATGGGAGGGATTCGAAGAATAAAAATACTCTCAGAGATGCTGGACGAAATGCCCTATGTGATGATTGAGAAAAATCGAGATCTTGCAACTGGAAAGGTAGAAGTTACTGCAGTGCATGGTCCTTCGACAGGTTCAGGATTTAAAGGGAAAAAAGCAATTATTGTAGACGACATGATCTCAAGTGGAAGAACTATTGTGAATGCTGCAAATATTTTAAAAGAAAAGGGAGTTGAGGAGACGTTGGTATTTGCGACGCATCCCATTTTTTCAGATGAAGCGCCAGAACTTTTACAAAACGCACCAGTTGAAAAAGTATATGTTACAGATACTGTTCTTATTCCAGAGAAAAAACAGTTTGCAAAACTTACTGTGTTGACAATTTCCTCGATGGTTGCAGATCATGTAACGAGTTAGGAAAAGCGACTTAGTACATTGTCATTCTGAGTGTAGCGAAGAATCTCTCAACTTGTTTGAGAGAGTGAATGTCAGTATTCGCTTCGTCTCGTATACACGAGAGATCCTTCAGTCGCTAACGCTTTTTCAGGATGACAAAGGGTGTTTCTTCAGCTTCTCAATGGTGCTGTATTATGATATAGTTTAAAAACATGAAAATTCCATCAGCGATTTCCCAGGTTATCGAGAGTTTTGAGAGACTTCCCGGAATAGGACCAAAGACTGCACAACGACTGACGTTCTATCTATTACACGTTCCACAAGGTGAGTTAGAAAAGATCGCAGAAGGCTTCCAAAACCTCAAAAAAGGAACAGTTATATGTTCAGAGTGTTTTGTGGTCGGTGAGGCTGATCCTTGTGAGATCTGTTCTGACTCACAACGGGACAAATCACTCATCTGTGTTGTCGAAGAACCCCTGGATGTGCTTGCTCTTGAGAAAAGTGGCAAATATATCGGACTGTATCACGTTTTGCATGGGCGGATTGACCCGCTCAATAACATCGGTCCTGAGGAAATTTACATAAGACAACTGCTTGATCGAATCCGGAATCCCCAGTCAAGAGTTTTGGAAGTGATACTTGCGACCAATCCGACGATGGAGGGAGAAGCAACGGCGATGTACATAACAAAACAACTCAAAAGTCAAAATGCAAAAGTCAAAATCACAAGGATAGGGAGAGGGTTGCCGATTGGTTCTGATATTGAGTACGCTGACTCGATGACACTCGAGCGCGCAATGGAAGGTCGAAGCGAATATTAAACTGTAAACTCCAGCAACAGTCCGAGGTGGTCGGAGAGGTCTGGTCTATCAACTACTGAAAATTTCTCAACTTTTATTTTTTCATTTACAAAAACAAAATCAACTGCAAGTCCTTCCGGGAAAAGGTGTTCTGCGCGGTGAACATGGGGATTTAGCGTGTTGGTAATTTCATTTTTCTCTACAAGATTTGCTCCAAATTCCTTAAATGATTGAATAATTTGTGAGTCGAGTGGGAGATTAAAGTCTCCTGAGAGAACGCTTAGGCCTTTTTGAGACTTTGCAAATGACAAAAGCGATCTGCCCATTTTTTCTTTGTATTCCGTATCAACAGGAGGTACGCTCCAGGCAAAATGTGTGTTTATTGTATTGATTATTCTTCCATCTTTTTCTAATGACACAAAGAGGGCATTGCGAGGAATACGGGTGAAATCATTATTGTGGTAGGAAATAGTTTCTCTATACTTCTCAAGCCATAAGACATCTGTATCTTTTAAATGAAATGAGGGTTTGAAGAGTGTCGCGTTGCCAAAATACGATCTTGTATCATGTCGAAGGCTCATGGTGATCGTCAAAACTCCTTCATACGAGAGTACGTGTTTGAGGTAGGCAAAGTCGTCTTTTCTGTTGAAACTAATGGCTCCACCAGATACCTCTTGAAAGATGAGGATGTCTATGTCGTTTTTTTTAACGAAGTCTATCACTGGTGCAATATATTTCCCTCTATAAATATTGAGTTGCAGTAGTTTCATGAGCAGTATACAGAGTATATCTTAAATTTCCTCTCACGTCTTGATGGCAAAGAATATGAGTTTGTGATACGCTATGCACTTGATGCCGACAAAAGAAAAAATTATTAAAGAGCTTAAGACAGTCATTGATCCAGAACTGCATGTTAATATCTGGGATCTTGGTTTGATCTACGATATTGCAATCGATGATAGCGGTTTGGTTGAGTTAACAATGACACTTACAACTCCTGGATGTCCGTTGTCTGAAGTATTTGAAGAATGGATTCCTAAGGCAGTAAAGAAAGCAAAGGGAGTATGTGATGTGAAGATCAATCTGGTCTGGGAACCACCCTGGGATCCTAATAAAATCACCGATGATATAAAAGAGTCGATGGGAATCATAGAGTAAATTCTAAACACTAAATCCTAAATTCTAAATAAATGACAATTGCCCAAAATCCAAATACAAAACAATACGATCTTGAAGATCGAACACTTCTGTTTGCAAGGGGCGTTAGAGTTTGGGTAAAAAGTCTTCCACGAACGTTAAGTATAATCGAAGATGCTAAACAACTTGTACGCTCATCTGGTTCAGTAGGTGCAAATTATATTGAAGCTAATGAAGCGTTGAGCAAAAAAGATTTTGTAATGAGAATTATGATATCTCGCAAAGAGGCAAAAGAGAGCGAATACTGGTTAAAGCTAATTGAAATTGAGGATTCAAGTTTAAAACCTATGAGATTAAAATTATTACAGGAAGCAGGAGAACTCCGAAAGATCTTCGGAGCAATTCTTGAAAAAAGTAAATAAGTTTTGTGCTTGTTGCTTTGAATTTGGAATTTATTTAGTATTTAGATATTAGGTATTAGAATTTTAATGTATGCTGCCTACAGTTAATGATCTTGAAGAATCAGTTGAGAATCTAGGGAAAAAAGCTGTCAAACAATTTAAACAGCAAGTTACTTCTACTGTTAAGTCCACAGCGCAGCAAGTGACCGGAGGTTCCCAAAATGATCCAACTGCGGCTGGATCGGATGTCATCATGCCACAGGTCGACTCAAATCAGGACACAAAAGATTTTGTGAGTGATCTGTATGCGCCATCAGCAGGCGGTACGCAGCAGAGCCAGCAAAACGGTCAAGCAGCTACTGGGCAAGACCCAAATGCACAACAACAAGAAGCCCTAAAAAATGAACAATTGATCAAACAACTTCGAGCTGAACTGCATAAAAACACATATTATGACCCGACTTTTAATCGTCCAAAAAACGTGCAGGAGGAAGAAAGTGTTGTAGAGAAACAAGATAGAGAAACAGAAGAGATGGAATGGTTAGAACAGAAAAAAGAGCAGGAAAAACCACCGGCACTTGATATTGAGGTAACCCGCGCCGAAAAATTCCCCGGAGTTTCAGGCTAGTAGCTAGTATTTGGTAGCTCGTATTTAGTATAATGAGCCTCATGCTACGAATCTATAATTCTTTAAGTCGTGCGGTTGAGGATTTTAAGCCAATTGATCCTGATAATGTTCGGGTCTATACTTGTGGGCCAACGGTCTACGATTTTGCACATATTGGCAATTTTCGAACGTATACAACTTCAGACCTATTGCTTCGAATACTCGCATATAATAAATACAAAGTCACGTATTTGATGAATCTGACTGATGTCGGGCATTTGACAGGAGACAATCAAGGCGACGCAGACAGCGGAGAAGACAGACTTGAGAAATCTGCTAAAAAAGAAGGAAAGACAGCGTGGGAAGTAGCAGCGTTTTATGCAGATGCATTTTTAAAAGATTATGAAAAACTCAATCTCACAAAACCTTTGAAATTCGTAAAGGCAACAGATCATGTCCCAGAACAAATCGAACTGATTCAAATTCTTGAGAAAAAAGGGTACACGTATACAATTTCAGACGGTGTATATTTTGACACAGCGAAGTTTCCAAACTATGGTCAGCTCTCAGACCTTGATGAGATCAAAGAAGGTGCGCGAGTCGAGGTAAATCCGGAGAAGAAAAATCCACGAGACTTTGCACTGTGGAAGTTTAGTCCTGAGGGCGAAAAAAGACCCGCCTCGTCAGCCGAAGGCATGACGGGCGAGGCTCCCGCTTCACAGCGAGGCGAGCGCCAAAGGCGGCAGATGGAGTGGGCGAGTCCCTGGGGGGTCGGGTTTCCTGGCTGGCATATTGAGTGTTCTGCGATGAGTATGAAGTATCTGGGAAATCATTTCGACATACATGTTGGCGGCATGGATCTCAAGTCGACGCACCATCCAAATGAGATTGCCCAATCAGAAGCAGCAACGGGCGAAACGTTTGTTAACTACTGGGTTCACGGCGCTTTTATGCTGGTCGCAGGAGAGCGGATGAGTAAAAGTCTTTCGAACAACTACAAAATTTATGATCTGGAAAAACAAACCCTGCCTGCCGGCAGGCAGGGCCTGGATCCGCTCGCGCTTCGATATCTGTATCTGCAGACGCATTATCGACAGGAAATGAATTTTACCTTCCAAGCACTTGAAGCAGCACAGCAAGCGTTAACCCATCTTCGAAATGAAATCATAGAGCTTTCGAAAAGTTCACAGCTTGATGCTGGATGTGCTGAGTTTGAAACCCAGTTTCTAGAAGCTATAAATGACGACCTTAATACGCCTCAGGCTTTGGCGGTTGTCTGGGAGATGCTCAAATCTGATTATCCAAATTATGCAAAATTAACTAGTCTTTTAAAGTTTGACAGTGTATTAGGTTTGGACCTTGCAAATGCTGGTAGTACGACAAATGAAGTATTGCTTGACGCTGTTCCTGCGCATGTTCGGCAGATGATTGAAGAAAGAGAAGTTTTTCGTAAAAATAAACATTTCGGCCAGGCAGACCATATGCGAAATAGAATAAAAAAAGAAGGCTTTGAAGTGATAGACGGCAAAAAAGGTCTCCAGATTAAAAAAGTTGTTTCTTAGCTATTACCTGCGTTTTATTATCTGAAAGTTAAGAAGCAGATATAAAAGCAGCAATTGCCACATAAGAATTGACAGAAGTCCGCTACTTAACAATAGTGCCATCAGCTCGCGTTTGGTTCCTGTAAGTTCAAATAGAAATGATCCGATTCTGCCGATAATAAATAGTATAATCAGCCCATACAGCGGTGAAAAAACGACCGGCAGAAGTACGGGATGATGTGTGACATCTCTAACTGATCTGTATGGTTGGATGACGAGTCCAAGCAATGTTTTTGTCCAGATATATCCGACAAAAACAACAAAAACACTTTTTTTCATAAACCTCCAAAAATCCACAAAATTCCTTCATAGTATTGCTTGCCCAAAAGAACTCTGAAAAAAACAGTCAGCAGAACGGCAACGGGAATTAGAATTCGCCAGGGATGCTCGCCAAGCCAGAAAACCAGCGTATAAAATGCCGCGGGAGTTGGCATTTTTTGCATCATCTGCTGTTGTTCTTCTGCGCGTTGTTTGAGTTTTGATAGAAACTCATGTTCGTTCATACGCTTTTTGAAAGCCCTTTCTTGCTCTAAAAAGAAGCGACTCTGTTGCTTTAAAAGAAAGGTTCAGTGATAGCGCAATATCCTTGATCCGTCTGCCTTCAATATAGTGCATCTGCAAAATTTCCCTATGGCGTTTTGAAAGAACGGAAAATGTATACTCAATCCGGTCGCGAATCTTATTTTTTTCATAAATAAATTCAGGGTTGTGCATTTCCTGACTAATAATTTGTAGCAGCGGGAGTTGCGAAAAAAGCAGTGATTTGATTTTACGTTTCCGGTAGAAATCGACTTGCTTATTATGCGCAATCTTATAGAGTAGAGGTAAAACTCTATCGTGGTTTTTCAATATTGGCAAAGAGTCCAACGTATCAAAGAACACATCCTGCATTATTTCCTGGGCGTCTTCTTCTCTGGGAAGGCGTTTTTTCAGATAAAAAAAAATTTTGGGTGAAAACCGTTCATAAAATTCGGTTATAGCCTGTTTGTCACCGCTGAGAATTCGTTGAATGAGCGTAGGCATACAGTTATAGTATAGCAATTTGAATGGGAAATAAAAATGAAACGAATGATTTGCCGATTTTTTACGATATAATATATAAGCCTATTTTTATATGCAACTACGTAATTTTCCAAATCCTGGTAAGCGAAGACACGCATTGGAAAAAGAAATTCATGTGAAATTTCCCAATATTGGAGCATACGATTTTGAAGAGACGCAGGCTGAAGAAAAAAACTGCGAAAATATTATTGGAGTCGCAAGAATTCCTCTCGGGATCGCGGGGCCTTTAAAAATAACACATTTAGAATCAAAAAGTGACAATTATTACATTCCTCTTGCAACGACTGAAGGCGCGCTGGTTGCGTCTATTAATAGAGGATGCAAGGCGATATTCGAATCCGGTGGAGCGGTTGTTGATTCATGTAGATCGGGTACAACGCGTGGACCTGTTTTTTATACAGGATCAATTGCTGTTAAAAATACACTATTTACCTGGGTAAAAATGAACGAAGAGACAATAAAAAAATTAGCGGAGAGTACGTCGTCTCACCTTCATCTGAAAAAAGTCATGATTCGAAGTCTTGCTGACTACAGTTTTGTGCGTTTTTCATTTGATACAGAAGACGCGATGGGTATGAATATGGCAACTATTGCCTCGGAAAAAATTATTGCGTTGATTGAAAAAGAAACCGGCGCTTCATGTATTTCTGTTGCAGGAAATTTTGATATTGACAAAAAACCCGCATGGTTGAATGTCATTGAACCACGGGGGATAAAAGCATGGGCTGAGGTTACCCTTTTCGCAGACGTTATAAAAAATACACTGAAGACCACCTCGCAAAGTATTTTTGATGTATGGTACGCTAAATGTATGTTGGGATCCGCGATGAGCGGGTCTTTAGCGTTCAATGCGCATTTTTCCAACGTTGTCGCGGCAATCTTTATCGCGACAGGACAGGATCCCGCGCATGTTGTTGAGGGAAGTTTGGGAGTTACAACAGCAAAAGTACTTAAAAACGGCGATCTGTATATCGCGGTCTATTTGCCGTCACTTATGATCGGAACGGTAGGCGGGGGAACGGCATTGCCAACACAGTATGAGGCGCTGACGATGCTGGGTGTAACAGGAAACGGAAAGGTGGAGAGGT
>Ga0209542_10001591_pt1 | contig 52898 bp, 61 predicted proteins | sample RifCSPhighO2_01_FD_184028 | JGI IMG/M metagenome (GOLD analysis project Ga0209542, IMG submission 184028) | Soil microbial communities from Rifle, Colorado - Rifle CSP2_plank highO2_0.1 (SPAdes) (version 2) | ecosystem: Environmental > Terrestrial > Deep subsurface > Rock core/Sediment ... | reverse complement strand
CGCTTCCCGCCATTTTGCTGTACGTAATTAGGTACTAAGCCGACTGAGCCTTTCCTTCACTGGCAGGCTCGGTTTTTGTTTATCCAAAGGTCGCTATTACCAAACCAATCTCCTCGACTATGGCAAACAAGAGAAAGACTCGATACTCAGACCCTAGAAGATGGGAGATGGAGGAGTTTAAGGAGTTCCTAGGTCCGGACCTAGCGGGTAATTATAGCGAAGCAGAGCTCACACAACTGCGCCATGACATGCACGAACTGGCAGAGATACTACTGGATCTGTATTGTGAAAAGGATACCCTAGTTGATTTGCTGCCCGTAAACGCGAAGAAACCCCAATAGAAATAAGGGTCTGTTGCGGTTCGACATTTTTATCCTAACAGTAGGTACCCCGGTTGCATTTCTGACTGGTCGATTTGCCAATCCGTGTTGAGAAATAAGGATATTCTGCCAAAAACAAGTGGTTCCAACTTAGTGCCAGACTATGTGCTCCCGGAGGGATTCGAACCCCCAACAAATGCTTCGAAGGCATACATGATATCCATTTCACCACGGGAGCCTAGGGGAATAATAACACATTCCCTTAGATTTTAAATTTGTGCGATCAGCGGGAATCGGACCCGCATCTCATCCTTGGCAAGGATGTATTTTACCACTAAATTATGATCGCGTCAAGTTATTATTACTTCTAACAACAGTTTTATTAATTTATCACATTCACGATAATACACAAAATTTTAAAGGAAAAAACTTTACATCTGATAGAATAGTTAGAATGTCTTTGTGGTGTAGTTGGCGTTATTTTTCAACAAAACTGTGGATAACTCTGGGGAATGTGTGTAAAAGACTTGTCTTTTATGGCTCAACATAACGAAACAGGCAAAATCGGGGAGGGTGTTGCTGCAAAATTCTTAGAAAAGAATGGTTTTAGGGTGATTGAGAGGAATTATAATAGAAAATGGGGAGAATTAGATATCGTGGCCATCAAAGACAATCTAGTCCACTTTGTGGAAGTAAAGACAGTGAGTAGACGAAGCTATGGTGGCAAGTTTGAGCAAGAGATCAATAACTACCGCCCCGAAGACAACATGCACCCATGGAAGCTCCAGCGACTCCGCAGAGCAATCCAAACATACTTACTAGAAAATAAAAGGAAGACCTCCAACTTCGCTAAAGCTTCGCTGGACGAAGCAGATTGGCAGTTTGATCTAGCCTGTGTCTTTTTGGACCAAGAAAAAAGAGTAGCCAAAGTGAAATTTATAGAAAATCTAATTATATGATAAGCTATTTCGGTAAGAACGGGGCGTAGTATAGTGGTAGTATATATGGTTTGGGACCATAAGGTCCGAGTTCGATTCTCGGCGCCCCGAAACAAGTGTGATAAAATAAAACAATGATAAGTTTGATACGGAAAATAAGTTTGCCGTTTGCGAAGCTTTCCATATTTGCAATCTATTTTTGGTTTGGGTTGTTGAAGGTAATAGGGCAGAGTCCGGCGAGCGAGATGGTCAAAGCGCTGTTTGAAGAGACTGTCTCTAAAATGATAGCCGGAGTGAGCTTCGAGCAGTTCATCATAGCCTTTGGTATATTTGAAATGCTAATTGGAGTGATGTTTCTGATTGGTAAGTTTCCAAAGTTGGCTTTCGTTCTATTACTGGTGCATATCTTTACTACAGCATTACCGTTATTTATGACAGGCGATATGGTTTGGACCAAAACATTGATACCAATGTTGGAAGGTCAATATATTATTAAAAATTTAGCATTGTTGGGATTGGGATTTTTTATTGTGAGTCAATAACTCACCCCCTCGTTATCACGTGGCCCCCCTCTTATTAAGCAAGAGAGGGGAAAGCAAGGAAAAAGAAACAAGAAATAAACATGACATTTATAAAAACAAAAGAAAATTTCGTTTGTGAGAATTGTGAGGCAAAAGTGGACGGCAATGGCTACACCAACCATTGTCCGCATTGCTTGTGGAGCAAACATGTAGACAACGACCCAGGCGACCGCGCCAACAATTGTTGCGGGCTCATGGAACCGATTGGTACTGAAGAGAGTGGGGGAGAGTGGAAGGTCGTCCAAAAGTGCCAAGCCTGCGGCAAGATCCACAAAAACAAACTTTCAGTAGATGACAATTTTGATAAGGTAGTGAAAGTTTCTACAAAAATGAATTGACATATCACACCAAAAGTATATACTTATTATATACTCATAATTTTAATTAAAATGACTACCCAAGTTATATTTAAAATCGACAAAAAAATGAAAGACGCCGCTCAAGCAAAAGCCAAGAGAGAGGGTATTTCTCTTGCCGATCTCTATAAATCCATTACTCAAGCTTATGTTGTTGGTACAGTCGGAATTGGCCTTGTATATAGAAATGTTAAGTATAAATAGAAAATCAAAAGTTATCCACATATTTGAACACTTAAATACTGCTGTATTGATAATATACGAGTATACGATTTATGTATGTATATGAGATAAAACAAAAAGCTTTGGAGCTGAGAAAAGACGGCTACTCATATAATTATATATCCAAAATAACAGGAGTCACTAAAAGTACTTTGAGTGAGTGGCTGAGTAATGTGAACTACACCCCAAACAAACACACACTAGATACCATAGGAAAAGCTAGGGCAGCATCAGGACTCAAAAAACATTTACTGAAAGTAGAGAGCTTAAACAGAGCAAGAGCACAAGCAAAAAAAGACATTGGAGATTTGTCAAAAAGAGATCTTTTTATGCTTGGGTTGGGTGTATACATCGGAGAAGGTACAAAATCTTTTGATGGAACACGGATCAGTAACTCTAATCCCAAAATAATAAAGTTTTCGATAAAGTGGTTAAAAGAGATATGTGGATTGGAATTAGTTAACCTAAGAATCAGAATACACTTATATCCCGATAACGACGAGAAAATCTGTGTGAACTTTTGGTCAAAAGAAACTGGTATACCGGTTAATCAATTCCATAAATCAATAATCGATAGGAGAATTAACAAGAGAATAAGTAAAATGGGCAAATTACCATTTGGCACTGCCCATCTATCCATAAAGGGGTTCAGGGATAAAAGATTTGGTGTTAATTTACATAGGTTAATTTTAGCTTGGATCGAGAAGGTTTTATGTTAATATTGGCTTCATTGCGGGTATCGTTCAGCGGTAGGATGGGACACTTCCAATGTCCAGACGGGAGTTCGACTCTCCCTACCCGCACCTTAATAGTCTTTATTAACAATTTTATGAGTCTAGAAAATTTTAGTGCCCCAGAAGTTCCGGAAACAAATCCGAACTCGCAAAAAAGTCCACTTCTAGAGAAAATAAAAAAATATCTCAGGGTTGCAACAGTGGTAGGCATTGCATCTTTTGCCGGGAAGGAAGCTATAATCGGGGTCAAACATGAAATAAACTACAAAAAATATTTTGACGCTACATCTTCAGATCAGGAAAAAGGATATCAACGAATGCGAGCTCAATTGTTAGAGCTTGTGGGTGAAAAAGCTGTACAACAATTAGAGCGAGGTGATAAAAGAGCCTTCATGGAGAGGAGCGATAAGGAGAAACTTTTACCAGAATTATATGGGTTTGAAAAACTTGGACTAGATAACGAAAAATTAAAAGAAATATGGAGTGAAGACAACGGCACATATCCAAAATCTTGGATTAATGGAGAGATATCTCTAGTTTATTATAAAGATGAAAAAGTTGAGATGCCAGAACACTATGGAGAGAATCTTAGACGTGGTAAAGCTGAGGGTTCATATCATCAACGTATAATGAAGTTTTATGGTTTACCGGGGGGTATTAAGACTTCTAATTTATCTAAGGACGAGATAATAATGTTTTTAGAGCTTACCTTCGCACACGAGATAGGGCACGCTAATGACTGGGAGGAGGATGCGGACATGGAAATCACCGAAAGACAATCTCTTTTACTAAAAGTGTTAAAAAGGGTGCAAAGCAAAAAACCCTTTAAATCTGAGATGGATACTGTATTGAACAACTCATCGTATACCGAAAAAATACAAAATAGTGACACACAAGAAAATTTGCACTTGAAAGCAAAAGAATACTGGGCAGATATTTGTAAAGAATATTTTGGAAATGTGGAATGGTTACAAGAAAAATATCCTGAAGACTTCAAAATCGTTGACGACTTTGTGAAGAAATACGACTCAGACTTTAATCCAGCGCTTTCTAGAAAGTTGAGGTATGATTTATCCAAAAGATAGCTAACATCTAACAAAATCACCCCAAGTTGATTGGGGGTGATTTTGGAAGTCTTCTAATAACCCTACTTTGTCTTAAAGTTCAAGATCGGACCGTTGACTGTGCCAAACAAGTTTTGGGCGTTGAGTCGGAAGTAGTAGGTGGTCTTGGGCTCTAGGTCTGAAATAGATTGAGAGACCGATACTTTGACCGTGCCGTTTCCGATTGAGACAAAAGCAGTGGTGTTGCCGAGGTCTGCAGTCTCGCCCCACTCAAACCAATACTGGGTGGCTACTTTGTTTGGCGTCACTTCGCCGTTTAAGTTGACGGTAGTGCTTGATATACCACTAGCGGCAATGGTCTTCGCGGCTGGAGCGCTACCAACTGGTAGAGGAGTACCTTCTGTAGTTTGAAATGTGTATTGATTGCCAGATACTTTGCCATATTGATTTAGAGCTACAAGCTTGAAGTAGTAAGTGGTGTTTTTGGAAAGATCTGTAATATAAGCTGGAGCGGGAACAGCCGCAAAACCAGAACCCATGTTTTGATTGACAGTCTTACTTCCTAGGCTAGGGGTCTTACCATATTCATACCAATAGGCGGTAAAAGCTCCTTTTGGGTTTACACTACCGGTTACTATAGCGGTAGTATCCGATGGAGAGACAGAGGAGCTAGTGACCACGGTTGGTACTCCTGCCTTTGGTGGGCTAGTAGGGTTGGTATTGTTATTTGGCGTTGTATTTACTGCCGTGGTTGGAGTGGTAGTGGCATTGCCAGAGAATAAACTAGTATTTTTGCTTGCATAGAGAAAGATACCTCCAATCATTAATAACACGATGATTATGCCTATGACTGTTGATGTTTTGTTCATAAATTTTATTTAACCTGATAATCTATTTGGACTCTTGACTATTAAGTTTGACAGCCGCTTCGGGAGTAGAGACAGTCTTGCTAATCAGAAACAGTTTGATTATGGCTACAGCAACCATCCAATACACAAGCATAGCGAGTAGTGTAGTCCACTCGAAGACGCTTCCTTGTACATATGTAATGCGAAAGACACTTAAGAATGGAGCAGCAAAGATGTAGGTCACTCCGTAGATAAAGCTGGTAAAGCCAGCGACTGGATTGGCTCCAAGTAGCTTCAAAACAAATCTAAAGACTAACAATGCTTCTAAAATACCCAGTATATACCAGACTATTTGAGTGCCTCGGTATAGTGGCTTAGTGGTCGACGAATTGAAAGAGGTCGTATTTTCCATATTTTTGGGTTAAAGGTTAAATTTCTTCATTAAGACCTTTATTGTAGCCCTTGGGTAATGAAGACGATGTGAAGCTTAAAACTTAAGCTTTTGGGCAATCCTTGCTAAGATGGGAGGACGCTGCCGTAGTTCAATGGATAGAACAAGACACTCCTAACGTCTAGATGCAGGTCCGATTCCTGCCGGTGGCACATGATCTGTGGTAAAATGTATTTATAAAATTAACGCAACAACATGAAGCAACTTGATCCGAAAGCAGTTTGGTTATTTTTTGTCAGCTTTGTACTAAGATGGTCTATTATGATATTTATAGCTAGTATTTGGATTGGTGGCGCATTTAGTAGTATTAATAAAATTGATGGAAATGAATTTTCAGTTTGGTCTTTTGTAGGGTGGCTCTCAATAATCATCCCTATTTTCTTAATACTTTGTTTTATTTGGGCTAAACTGACTTATCGTTTTTACCGATACGAGTCTACTGATCTGGGGTTTAGAAAAGAATCAGGAGTAATCTACAAGAAATACGTGACAATTCCTTATGATAGAATCCAGAATGTAGATATTTACCGAGGGATACTAGCTCGCATACTGGGTTTATCAGATCTAAACATCCAAACGGCAGGGAGCAGCGCTGTAATGGGGCGATATGGAGCAATGGGTGTTGGAGCCGAAGGTAGACTACCAGCTCTATCTAAAGAGGTAGCAGAAAAACTTCGTGATGAGCTCCTCCAAAGAGCTCGCCATTCTAGAAGTCAATCTACATCTCAAGGACTTTAAAATTACTTCACCATCTCAGTGAAAACTACCACTCTTTTGTTGTAGATTTTTTGGGTTTGAATCCAGTCGCCAGTGCAGGTAATGAGGTTTAGGAGAAAGCGTGAGCCATCGCTTGTAAATACTTCTGGAGTAGACGAAGCATAGTCATAGACTTTTTTGTCATAAACTCTGAATTGAAAGATTTTGCCTTGATCATCCAAGACTTCCACCAAATCACCGACTTTTAATTTTTCTAAATCATAGAAGACTGCTTCTTTCATATTCTTACCATCCAAGTGGCCATCTATAACAGCACTACCTGGGGCTCCAGGCCGCGGACCTTCTTTGTACCAAGCCACATCTACGTAGTTGTTAGGGATACCCACCTCGCCTTTTTTGTTCAAACCAACTTGTTGGATAATGGCATCTACTCCGATTGAATATATTTTCAAACGAGTAGGAAGCCCTGGTAATTCAAAAGAAGAACCAAACCCCGATTGTAGAGGTTGTGGTTCTTCTTTGGTAAAAACTGTAATAGACTCAGAAAAGACGCCGAACAAAACCACGAGTAGTAGGGACAGTATGATCACTAACCAAACTCCTCGTTTCATCTTTTATGGCTATTTACCAAAACCGCCACCGGTATTTGGAAGGCTAGGAGTAACAGGAGGAGGAATGACAACTGTACCAAGGACATTTATAGTACAGATGGCAGTCTGGCCAGCACTCCTTACGGTCAAAGTCTTGATACCAGGAGTACCGTAGTTTGCGACGAAACCGGTACCGATCGGATTGGTTATGTTTACATCAGCAGACGACCAACTATAGGTACCATCAGCACCTGAAGCCGAAACATTTATGGTCTGGCCTACGTTAGCACTCTGATTTGCTGGAGTACAGATAAGTGTACCACCCGGCGTACCAGGAGTAGTAGAGGTCACATTCACGAAACAATTTGCGCTTTGGTTACCACTCACAGCGGTAACTACATAGTTGCCTGGTAATGCATAACTTACTTGCAACTGGCTTCCAGAACCAGTAGAGCTTACATTGGGGCCAGACCAACTATAAGTGCCAGTACCCCCTGTTGCGGTCAATGTCACTGTCTGATTAGTAGACACAGTGGCAGACGAAGGGGAGACGCTACAAGTGAGACTAGGGGTAGTCTGGGCAGAAACAAGGCTCGCAAGTCCAAATGTAGCCAAGAGTAACACACCAGCCAAAACTTTTGATTTTGTAATTTTTTTCATGTTAAAAATTTACTTATAAATGCGGTTTAACCCGACTATAGTAAGTCTACTCAAGCAAAATGAATTGCCCGTGAACCATTCGACAAAGCTCATGGTAAATCAAAAATCCCGTTTGAACGGGATTTTTGATTAGTGGAAAATAAGATTTTATTTGACGGCGTCTTTCAGAGCCTTGGCTGCTCTGAATTTTGGAACCTTCATAGCTGGGACCTGCACAGAGGCGCCAGTCCTTGGGTTTCTAGCTGTACGAGCAGCTCTTTGTTTGGTAGAGAAGATACCAAGACCAGCCACTGAAACTTCACCTCCACTTTTTAAAGTGTTAACGATTTCGCTGATAATGATCTCAACAACTTCTTCGGCCTGAACCTTGGTACCGCCAAGTTTGGCATGTACGGCATTTGCTAAATCTGCTTTATTCATATTTTTAAAAGATTAAAATTGATAATTCCTCCAGGACCTCAGTATATATTAAGGCCTTTTTTACGCAACACCTTGACTAGCTTAGTGTGGATAAGGTCAAATCTTAAATTTTTGCCAAAATTCGTGAAAAAGACTCTGGGTGAGAAGCGGCAAGCTCGCTAAGCATCTTACGGTTTAGAGAAATTTTGTCTTTTTTGAGAGAGCCCATAAACTTGCTATAAGAAAGTCCGGCGGTGTGTAATGCAGAGTTGAGGCGGACATTCCAAAGTCGGCGCATATCGCCTTTTTTGTCTCTTCGGTGAGCAAAGGCGTAAGTACCAGCATGCGAAATAGCTTCATAAGCTTGCTTTTCTTTCTTTGAACGACCAAAACGATAACCTTTGACCTGACTCAATATATTCCTTCTTGTTTTTAGAGCATTAACTCCTTTTTTAACTCTAGCCATTGTGTTTAAAATTATTCTAATTATTCTAATTGACCTAAATCACAAACTTAGAATAATTAGGGTACTTAGTATAATTAGACATTGTTTAGGTATCTTCCTCTGTTTTTGTTGGTCATCATAATAGAAACTGGACGACGCTTTTTCAGTGTCGTATTTGTTCTATTTTTGGCATTAAAGTGATTTTGACCGATCTTCCTAGTGATCAGTTTACCGTTTTTGGTCACTTTGATGCGCTTCGAATATGATTTGTTTGTTTTCACCTGCTTATTTTGCACGTTCTATGAGGGCTGTCAAGCCTTTCAGACTTTTCTTCGGTGCTTCAGCTATCTTGAAATCTTCTGAAATAAGCTTGAAGACCCTCTCCATCCTTTCCTTCAAAAACCCTTCATTCATATATTTGGCCCTCCCCGGCAAGAAGAGGTCTATCTTTACTCGGTGACCTTCTTTCAGCCATTCGGAAGCCTTTTTGGCTTTCAGATTTAGATCATGCTCTCCAGTGCCTACCTTTATCTGGAGACTTTTGACTTCCACTACATGGGCTTTGGATTTGATAGATTTCTGTTTTTTGTTTTCAGAATATAGAAACTTACCATAATCGACGATCTTTGCAATCGGCGGGTTGGCGTTTGGTGAGATCTCCACCAGATCCATATGAAGATCCAGAGCCTTTGAAATAGCATCCTTGGTTGGCACTACTCCAAAATTTTCTCCCACTGGCCCAATCAGACGCACATTCTCACTCCTAATAAAACCGTTGATTCTATATTTGATAGACAAAAAATGTAAGCTTAAATTCTAATACTTCTATTATAGCACTTCTATCTGAAATTAGAAAGGATTTTTGGCGCCACGGATTTCGAAGTGGAGATGGATACCGGTAGCTTTGCCGCTCCTACCCATATGGCCGATCACTTGGCCTTGTTTGACAGAATCTCCTACGACAACTGCATTGCTACTGTTGTGAGCATAGAGAGTTTGAGTACCATTCCCATGACGGATAACCACATAAGCCCCGTAGCCGCCGTTCCAGCCGGACTCGCGACTGATGATAACCTCTCCATCGGCGGCAGCCAAAATCTCAGTGCCTATCGCCGCTCCAATATCTACACCATTATGACCATGTATACCTTGTGTTTTTCTACCGCCAACAACCGGTCTCATATAATAACCTTCGTAAGTTTTTAGCCCAGATGAAGAGGAACTGGAAGAGTTTGAAGCTCCTGTGTGTTCCAAAACAGCTTCACCGTCTGGAATTATTATGATAGAGCCTACAAGAAGAGAAGTATCTTCATTTAAGTTGTTATAAGCCAATATTTCTTCTTTATCTCCTTTGTATTTTTTGACCAAAGAAGCTAGGGTATCGCCCTTCACTACTGTATGTTTGACTCCAGAGATAGGCAAAATAATCAAAGTCTGACCTTCTTTCAGAATATTGGAAGAAAGATCATTGCCCCATTTGATGGTATTTACCGTTACATCAAACATTTCAGCAATTTGAGAGAGAGTGTCACCTTCACGAACAACATAAATGCTGATTTGGTCACTTGTTGGTTTATGAGATACTCCGGAGAGAGTAGTTCCAGAAGGTCTAGCTTCAGAAACAAGAGCATTGTCTTCAACAGTGGGAGCGTATGACAAATTTTGAGAAGGTGTCGCTGCTGTAGCCACAAGAAGCGACATATTTTGTACATTTTTATTTGAAAACAAACTTAGAGAAGTAGGATCTCTAAAAAAGATGCTACTTATCGCCCCCACTAGACCAGCAGAAACAGAAATTGGCAATAGAAGAGCAACCAACAGAACGGCCATCTTTTCTAAAAATGTCGCTCTGCTCGAAATATATTTCTTCCAAATTTTCCTTAAAAAATAAGGCGATTTAGAGTCTGGATCGATCGTGTTTGGTAAAATAGCTTTAGGATTAATTGTAATTCAGCTTTTCAACTAATAATGGCTCAACAGAGCCACTTGGCGGAAATACTGTATTTGAGACTAACGTTGTTCATTATACCTTCATCAGCCATTTTTTCAATCTTTACTGTGGAGAAAATTATTTCATGTTTCATAAAATTTGTGGTCATATTTTTAATTATTTTTTACAATCTCTGATAAGATAGTTTGGTGAGCAAACTTTTTGAAGAATTAAACGGTAGTCAAAGGAAAGCTGTGGATACAACTGAGGGTCCTTTACTCGTACTTGCTGGCGCCGGAGCTGGCAAAACCAAAACTATTACCTATCGGATCTTAAATCTGATCCAAAAAGGAGTAGCCCCTGAAAACATCTTGGCCGTCACCTTCACCAACAAAGCAGCCAAGGAGATGGGGGATCGGATTTTGAAACTTCTAGGAGAGGAGCGAACGGTGAATAGACCTGTCTCCATAGAAGGCCGACCATTCGTCTCCACTTTTCACGGACTTGGAGCTTATATAATAAAAGAGAACTTCAGAGAAGTCGGCATCAAGAAGCACTTTAGTATTTATGACCGGACTGACTCGAAGCGAGTAGTGAAGGAAGCGCTTGAGAAAAATAATTATAATCCCAAAGAATTTGATCCGGCCAAAATTTTGGGAGTGATTTCTCGCGAAAAAGGCAATTTCGTTACGGCAGAAGACTATTTTAGCAATATTAGCGGTGGCTACTTTGAAGATATAGTCGCCCAAGTTTGGCAGGACTATGAAGTAGCTTTGAAAAAAGAAAATGCTTTGGACTTTGATGACTTGATATTGGTCTCGGCCAAACTTTTACAAAAAGAAGAAATAAGGAAAGTTTATGGAGAGAGGTGGAAATACCTACATATAGATGAGTACCAAGACACCAACAAAGTGCAGTACCAGATTGCTGAAGCAATAGCGCACGATCACCAAAATATTTGCGCGGTTGGAGATATTGATCAAAATATTTACAGCTGGCGAGGAGCCAATATAAAAAATATTTTGAATTTTGAAAAAGATTATAAGGGCGCCAAGTTGGTGGTCCTCGAAGAAAATTATCGTTCTACTCAAACCATACTGGCAGTAGCCAATAAAATTATAGAAAAAAATAAATTTAGAAAAGAAAAGATACTGGTCACTAGGAACGGAGTGGGGGAGAAGGTGGGCACTTTTGAAGCGTTGACCGAAAACCATGAGGCCCAGTTTGTAGTAGAAAAAGTGAAGGAACTAAAGGAGAAAGGGGTAGCCCTCTCTGAAATCGCTGTCTTATACAGAGCCAACTTTCAATCACGAGTTTTGGAAGAAGAGTTTTTGGCCAAGGGAGTAGAATACCACGTGTTGGGTACTCGATTTTTTGAGAGAAAGGAAGTAAAAGATATTTTGGCTTTCTTACGATTTTGTCTCAACCCAGAAAGTATTTCTGATTTGAAAAGGATAATAAATGTACCGCCACGCGGTATTGGCAAAACAACTTTATTAAAAATTGTAGAGAATAAAGAAGACTCGCTACCTCCGGCTATGAAAATAAAAATGAATTCTTTTAGAGAACTCTTGAGAAGAATCAAAAACTTCGCCCTTCAAAACCCGCCGTCCAAAACTATTTTGTATATTGCTGAAGAAGTTGGCTTAAATAAAAATTTGGAAAAATCAGAAGAGGGGATAGAAAGGATAGAAAACATAAAAGAGCTCGCCGTGCTTGCTTCTCGTTATGACAAAATGTTCCACGAAGAAGATGGGACAAAGAACTGGGAAAATGGAATTGAAAAATTATTAGAAGATACTTCTCTGGTTTCTGACCAAGATAGTGATAAAGAAGACAAAGAAGCAGTGCGGCTGATGACCGTGCATGCTTCAAAAGGCCTTGAGTTTGGCTACGTTTTCGTCACTGGCCTTGAAGAGGGGCTATTTCCACACAATCGGGACGAGAGTTTGAGCGAAGAAGATAGTGAGGAAGAGCGTCGACTTTTCTACGTCGCCGTCACTCGGGCAAAAAAGAAACTCTTTCTTTCTTATGCTCAAACCCGTACTATTTTTGGAAGTAGGGGAGTCAATATCCCATCCGAATTTATCTTAGAAATTCCCGATGAATTCATCGAGCGCGAATTCCTAGATTACACCCCCAAACACAAACCCCTTTTACACATTGAGTTTTAGATTATGAAAACAAAAAAGTCATTAGGGCAAAATTTTTTGAGAGATGAGAAGATTTTAAAAAAGATTGTAGATTTTGCGCAGATTGAAAAAGGAGACACAGTGGTAGAAGTAGGACCAGGGGAGGGGACGCTGACAAAGTTTATTTTAGAAAAAGCAAAGAGAGTTATTGCTGTTGAAAAAGATGAATTGCTTGCTAAATTTCTGCAAGAAAAATTTAAAGAAGAAATAAAAAGTTCTAAATTGAAAATTCTAACTGGTAACATTTTAGAAATTGAAAATTTATTGAAAATTGCAAAATTAAAAATTCCTGCCCGCGCAGGCGGGGGAAATTATTGTCTTGTAGGCAACATTCCTTATTACATCACTGGAGAAATATTTAGAAAGTTTTTGGAGAGCGAAAATCAGCCAAAGTCTCTGACTTTCGTAGTCCAAAAAGAAGTAGCAGAGAGAATAATAGCTAGAGACGGTAAAGAAAGTATTTTGAGTATTTCAATCAAGGCTTATGGAGAGGCGGAGTTTGGGGGAGTGATCAAGGCAGGTAGTTTCGTACCAAGACCAAAAGTAGATTCAGCGATCATTGCGGTGAGGGATATAAGTAAGAAAAGATTTGATGAAATAACCCCCTTAATCCCCCTTACATTAAGGGGGAAACAGGGCAAACAAACCCCAGAGGAACTATTTTTTGAGATAGTAAGAAAAGGTTTTGCTCATAAAAGAAAGCTTTTGATTAGAAATTTGAATATTTCGAAAGATATTTTTGAAAAGTTAGAGATCCCAGAGAAAGCTAGAGCGGAGGATTTGAAGGTGGAGGATTGGTTTGCTTTGGCCAAAAGTTTTAAAGATAGGAAAGAGTTATAATCTAAGAGTGATAGGAAATATAAAGAATCACATACTGTGTATGCCAATAAGTCCGATGAGCTGGCTAGCTGGGCTTTTGGGAATACTTTTTGTAAGATTTTTTTTGGAGGCTATATCTAACCCATCACCTTCAGGATATTTCGCTCTTGATATGCCCACTCTTTTGCATTACGGCCTATTTTTCCTTACTGTTGCACTCTTTTTGATGATCTTCTTAAAAATATTTCTGCCTTTCTTGGGTGAACACGCCCCAAAAATTGCAATGATAGCAATGGTGGGAATTTGGATTGCTCCACTTATAGATCTAGGTTTAAATGGAGTAGGCGGATCGCCTATGGTTTATATCTTAGATTCACCCACTGGAGTTTTGAAATCATTTTTCTATTTATTTAGCTCTAGCCCTGCATACGGTACTACAGCCGGTCTTCAAATTGAGATCACAATTATTTTGTTAGCTATTTTTAGTGCGATCTACTTTTCAACCAAAAAATTTGGTAGGGCGATTCTGGCAACTTTGTTTTTTTATGCCGTGCTTTTCGCACTCTGCTCAATGCCAAGTATTTTGGCCATTTTCGCAGGAGAAGCAGGTGGGCCGACTCAAGTAATAAACTTCCTCCAAAGTTCTATCTATAGTTCTGCAACTTTGGACAATCACTTACAAAGTGGCCTTACCTTTGCATCTCAGTCAAAACTTTTGGACACAGGATTTAACTTTATGATAGCCAGAATATTCTTCTTTCTCTCGATCGCTTTCGCTTACTTGTGGTTTTGGAAAACAAACAAGAGACTGACCCTTGCTACTTTGAAAAATTCGAGACCAGAGAGAGTGGGTAATTATATTTTTATAATTATACTTGGTATTTTACTAGCTCTAAAAATGTTTCCAAACATAAGTCTGAATTGGAATGATTACCTGAGCCTATTTTCTCTATTTTTGTCTCTACATTTTTCGGCCATGTTTGCTATATGTGTGAATGATATCGAGGATGTGGAGATCGATAAAATTACAAATACTTCTAGGCCCCTTGTTACAAATTCTGCAAGCGTAGGAGAACTAAGATCTACCTCTTATCTCTTTCTATTGGCTTCTGTTGTGGCTGGATATTTATCAGGTCTTTTACCTTTTTTCTTCATTCTGACTTTCACAGCCTTGTATTATGTATATTCAGCACCACCAACCAAATTTAAATTAATTCCATTTTTCTCTTCTTTCATTATTGGTTTATGTTTTGTTTCTACTTTTATGGCTGGATTTTATGCAGTATACCCAATAAAGTTATCAAGTAGCTTACCAGTGAAATTAACTTTAGGAATTTTTGTATTTTTCTTTTTATATTCACACATGCGTGATGTGAAAGACATAGAGGGAGATAGGAAGAATGGCATCATGACCGTGCCTGTAATCTTTGGCAAAAAAGTAGTTGGGGTCATATCAAGTATAGCTTTTCTTACTGTGCCTATATTTTTAAATATTAAAATTCTTTGGCTTCCAGCAACTTTAGCAACAATTTTAACTTACTATTTTATAAACAAAGAACCATACTCCGAAAAACCTATTTTTGGTGTTTATCTTCTATTTATCCTCGCAATTGGACTTATATATTTGATCTAAACAAGATATAATAAGAGTGTGGAAAATATGCCAAGCAAAAAAGTTTTGAGTATTTTGATAATAGTTATTGCTTTTGTGGCAGCAATAATTATCGCCTTTGGCAGAGAGAAAAGTAGCACCGCTATAAACTTCGCCAGTAATCTAGTGGCTGGCGAAAAAGTCTCCATACCAGAAAATAAAAACTGGCAAGCTGAGCTTGGTACCATAGCCACAGACATAGAGCCAGTAGATACAGAAGCAAGCACTCCTGAAAAAGAGACCGTAACAGATGTGGTTTCTAGAACTTTTATATCAAATTATCTCTCTATGAAGCAAGGAGACAACCTAGACGCATCTTCTGCCCAAAGTTTGATCGACAAAACAGACCAATTTTTGTCTCAATCTGGATTAAAGCCTCTAACAGCAAGCGATTTTATGATAAAAGCAGATGGTGACAAATCTGTCATAGAGGCATATGGTAATGCTCTTGGTAATGCTCTTAGAGATAACAAAACCTCTAAAATAAAGAACGAATTAGAAATATTTAAGGCGGCAGTAGAAGCCAACGACCCAAAAAAGATAGAAGAATTGGACGAGATCGCTGCCGTTTATGAACGTATAGCTACAAACTTACTGAAAGTGCCAATACCAAAAAAATTTACAAAAGCTCATGTTGATATAACCAATGGCATCAGAGGGGTAAGTTTGGCCCTCAAAGACTTGAAGTCTCTATTTACTGACCCAGTGCTTGGGCTTGCGGGTATGAATAAATACAAAGACAGCGCTACTCAATATTTCCAAGCGAGGCAAGCAACTGCACAATATATACTCTTAAACGGTATTAAGTATAAACAAGGAAGTGGTGGCTACTACCTCATATACGGGATATAATGAAGTAAATTCAAAACTCAAATGTCAAAGTTAAAAATTAACAGAAGTATTGCGGGGCTACTAACAATAATGATTGTGCTTACTTCTCTTTCGCCACTTTTCGCTAAAAAAGCAGAGGCGCAATGGATCACTTGGGACCCGGGCAACTTCGTACCAAATTTGGCTGATAACATAAAGGATTATGGATTAGATGCGGTAGCTTGGACCATAGTGAACCACATCATAGAGAGAATGTCGGCAAGCACAGTCAAATGGATTAATGGTGGCTTTAAAGGCAAACCAGCATTTTTGGAAAATCCAGAGCGGTTTTTTGGGGACGTGGGCAAGAAGGTGGGTGGTCAGTTTATATTTACCAACCCAAAGCTTGATTTCCTTTGTAGCCCCATACGAGCCAAAATAAGGATAGCTTTGAGTAAAAATTTCGTAGATGACCGCAATCGTTGGCAGTGTACTTTAGATAATGTTGGCAACAATCTCCAAAACTTTATGGACGACTTTGAGCAAGGTGGTTGGGATACCTTCTTTGAGTTGACTCAAAAACAACAAAACAACCCAATAGGCGCCTATATACAGTCAGAAAACGAAATGTACATCCAGATCGCCAATAAACAGAAAAACCTAAGTGATGAGCTAAACAGAGGTAACGGCTTCCTAAACTTCAAGCAATGTGTGAGGTGGAATACACCAGGCGCAACTATTGATACTAAGGAATTAAATGACAGTCTAAATGCTGATTTTAACAAGGCTTTTGGCGATGCATACCTTGATCCAGAACACACTGGTGATGCAATTGATTCTGTCGATAACAGTCAAGAATTTGATACATCTCAATTCGAAACTCGATCTAAGGAACCATCTTGTGCTGAAGAAAAAGTAAATACCCCCGGTGGAGTAATATCAGAACAGCTCAATAAGACTTTAGGTCTTGGGGGAGAAAAGTTGGCTGTAGCTGATGAAATAAATGAAATAGTGAGTGCCCTTTTGAATCAACTTACAGGCAAAATCATTGGTGGTATCGGCAAAGGACTTCGAAGTTTGACTCAACCAGATTCTTCAAATGGTAACCAAATATTTAATGAACAATTATCATCAACAAAACCGGGTGGGCAAATCGTAGGCTATTTCTGCTTTGATAACGAGACTGACCCTAATGATCCAAATTATGATACCGACCCAAACACTTGCGCCCACCCAGATACACCTAATACTGAAATACTAAATCAACCTCCTTTTGATCCAAATGTCTCTCCAACTGGTGGTACCTTAGTCTCACCAGACACAGGGCAGTTTTTACCAACTCCTGAACCAGCGACACCCCCTGACGAAGAACAAACTGCCCCTTAATAAAATAATATGAAAAAAATAAAAATAGTTTTAATTGTTGGTGTGGTTTTAGGAGGACTCTATGGAATAACGACAGAAGCGGCAGGAACCTGCCCTAGCATAGCGCCATATCAGTGTGTGAGTGGCACCTGTGTCAACGATCCGGCTACTTGTAGTAACCCCGGCCAAGGTGGTTTGACCGGAGGATCTCAACTGGACTCTTTGGTCAAAATTTCAACTGGTGGAGAGAAGTGTAGTGGCAACCTCCATTATGAACGATCTGCAATGGAAGCTTGCGTTAGCATTGCTCAGGCTCAAGGCGAAGCTCTTGGCTACAGTATCCAATGCAGACTTGATGAACGCGAAGAATTTACAATTGTAGGAGCAAATCCAACTGGTTCATCTAAGGTATATTACAGCCTTTGCACCATCAATGGCGTCAGTGGTTTTAGCGCTGAAGATTTGGCTGGATACGACAACCACGGAGTCACTTACACTGTAAGGCAAGGCCAAGATACTCAAGCTCTCTTCGGCCCAACAGTCAGAAACCCTATGTGGTACACAGTGCCTTGCGGCTTAGTAGAAGCAGATGTGGGACGAGCAGGTACCTTGGTAGGAGCAGCTTCTTGTACCACCGGTGCCGCTCAATACTTTGGTAGCCCTAACCCAGTTAAATGGATCAACCCCGCAGGTACTCGAGTGATTGGTAGAGATGGCATAGGAGCTGGCACTGGCACAGCAACAACTGGGGGAAGTAGAGCAGGCAGACCAACAACAACTGGTGCCCCAACAACTTTAAACCCAAACTCTTCAGCTGGAGGATTACTGCAACTTATAAACAATATGATAGCTAATGCCCAGAGCCTTTTGGATAGTGCCAAAAAGTCAGAGGCTTTGCCAATCTCAGTAATAAATCCAAACACTGGCACCCTTATACCTGTCGTACCTACTGGCTCAACTGTAGGCATCCCACCACTTTCATACATTTATACTCTAACCACAGACAAGACTAGTTATTGTGTCGGTGAAAAACCTCTCTACACTATCGTCGGCCCAGCCAATCTGGTAGGTGCGAAAATTCTCTGGAGCTCCACTCTAAATAAAATAGCCACTCAAGAGCTAGATTCTGATTATGGTCACAAACTCATAAGCCAAGGGGGTGGGAGCTATTGGAGTTGGTATGGTAGCCCTTGGATAGCTGAAAATATTGGTCAATGGGAAAAGACTGCCAACATAAACTTTATACTGAAGACAGCGAAATTTGAGGTCAAAGCATGTACTGCAGCGACCACTCCGTCTCCGACTGATCCGAAAGTTGATGTCAAACTATATGTGATCAACGAGACAAGCCAAGACGGCAAAGCTTTGGTCAAAGCTAGCTTGCCGGGCATAAGTGGAAATCTTTCGGAAGTCAGTACCACTGCAGCGAGAAGTAACGAAAATATATATTACATGTGGAAGATCCAAAATGCTGATTATGCTGTAGTCTCCAAACAAATAATACCTGATTTATCTTTGGGAGCTTTGCCAACTCAAGCCGAATGCTCATCTGGCACCACCTACGACATGATGATGTTCCCGCGCCCAGCAGGTGGCGTCCTCCAACCATTGGTTCCAATCTCATTGTCCCTAGAACCTTGGCTCTTCCAAAAGGGGGACTACTTCACTCTACCAACAGCCTTCTCAAACTACTTCTTTAGTGCAAACAGCAATATCTGTAATGTCGGTAAAAGATTTAAAACCACCATCACCGCTTACTCCACCTATGGCAAATCAGCTGTCGGTACTTTTGAGATCAAGGTAGCAAGGTAGGGAAGTGGAAAAAATAAATTAAGTGAAAAAAGTTTTAACATTCGGAATATTGCTTGTTGTTTTGGTAGGAGTTTTCACTCCGAGTGTTAAGGTTTTCGCTGCAACTTGCGATTATAACGTCCAAATTCTTGATCCTGTCAGTAATAGTTGCATTGATGCAAATTCATCAAGAGCAACAACTATTTGTAGCACACCAGGTGGTGCTGCCCCGGGTTGCTTACAATCTAGAGAATATGCTCAAAGAATAGAATGTGAAAAAAATCCAAATTCTATACCTTGCCAAGCTGCACAGAAACAAACAGAAGAAACAAAGAAAAACGCAGAGACTGAAGTTTGGGGGTCAACACTGGCTAAGTGGATTTTTAAATCAATAGGTTTTGTGTTGATGACTTTATCTGGCTTAATTCTAATATTTACAGGTTTTTTGTTTGATACAGCAATACAATATACAGTTGTTGATATGGCCAAAAGTTTAAATGCTGTAGATGGGCTTGGTGGTAGTATCAATTCTGCTTGGGCTACACTTAGAGATATAGCGAATATTGCTTTCATATTCGTGCTCCTCTACGCCGCTTTCAAAGCAATGTTTGAACTCAATTTTGGGAATATAGGTAAAACAATCACAAACATAATAATAATCGCTCTTCTCATAAACTTCAGCCTCTTCTTTACTAAAGTAGTGATAGATGCGTCAAATATAGTAGCTATGGGATTTTATAAATCTATCAGTACAGCAAATAATTATAGCTTTCAAGTACAGGGTCAGGCTGGTTCAGAAATAGATACCACAAACAAAAGTTCAAGTATTTCTGGAGGTTACATGCGACTTCTTGGAGTCCAAGGATGGTTTGCTGATGAAATATTGAAATCAGATTTGTCATGGCAAAAAATATTCATTGTAGGATTCATGAGTTCGATATTTATGCTCGTAACTTCGGTCATATTCCTTGTGAGTGGCATCATGTTTATTGCTAGATTTATTATACTCATTATAGTGATGATATTGTCTGCGCCAGCCCTAGTTGCCTATATAATTCCTGGAGGTAAAGGTTGGTTTGATAAATGGGTAGACGCTCTCAAAAGCCAAGCAATTTTTGCTCCTATCTTTTTCGCCATGACATGGGTGGCATTCAAGGTGGCAAGTGCACCTAATTTTTTGGGAGATTTGGTTTCTAAGAACACAAGCATGGTTGATCTGGTTACCACCGCACCTACCACAAGTAGCTTTGGCATGGTCTTAAATTACGTTATTGTAATCGGCTTTGCCATCGCTGCTCTTGTAATATCCAAAACCATGGCCAGCAAAGCAATGGGCTTTGGTACGATAACCGGAGCGATAGGTGCTGGAGCTATAGGTGGAGCGGCTTTTGCAGGTAGACAGACACTCGGTAAGTATGGAAATAGGCTAGCCAACGATAAAGATCTACAAACCAGGGCAGCAGCAGGAGATAGGGGAGCAAGAATGAAATTGTGGGCAGCAAAACAAGGAGCTTCAGGAAGTTTTGACGCTCGCGGTTTAGCCGATACAGGAGTTGGCAAAACAATCGGTGCAGGAAAATATGTTGATGTGTTAGGTAAAGCTGGGGGAGAAGGGGGATACAAAGCAAAAATTGACAAGAAAACAGATACAAGGAGGAAACCTATCGATGACACAATGCGTCAATTTAGAGATAATCCAAAAGTACTTGCGGCATATCTTGAAAGACAGAAGCCAGAAGATCAGCAATATATGTATGACAAGCTTTCTGCTAGAGATCGTGCAGCTGTTGATGAATCTTTGGATACCAAATATGGAACTACGAAAGGAACTAATCCAACGACAACACGCTTGAGAGCAAAAATGTCTCCAGAAGAAAAAGAAAAGACAGAGAAAGCATTGAAAGAAACAATAGCAGATAGACAGAGCAAGGAAACTGTAGATCTCATTCAAGAACTAGTCACAACAGGAACGACTACAGCTATGAACCCTGCAACAATTACAGCAGCAACCCCTACGGGTATACCATACACATATGATGACTTGTTGGGTATACGCGGAAAACTAAAATTTACTGATGCTAGAAAATTGAGTGATGATGCATTGAGAGACATGGATGTTATTAAACGTCTTTCAAACAGACATTTGGTAGACTTGATTGCCAATAAAGAAATGGATGATGCATTGATAACTCACATAACTAACGGAATAATTACCTCTCCTACATATCCTAAACAAGCTTCACAACAAGCATACTTGCTCAAAAATAAAGAACTTTGGAATATACCTTAAATTAAATATGCAACAACAAACAAGAACAATTTACAGAAAATTGCCTCCACACCTGCGTGAGATTATAGCCTCGCCAGAATTTGGTTTGATTATTTCTGGTATAGCAAAAAACAATAATTTGGATGATGAAAAATCAAATTATCTATCAAAAATTGTGACTCATATTTTGGTTGGAATCGAAACAAAAGAAAATTTATTATTAAACATTATTAAATTTACTGGTATTGACGAAAATAGAGCAAGAAGTATATCCGATAATATAAAAAATAAAATTTTTAATAATTTAGACTCTTTATATAAAGAAATAAATTACAATTCAGAAAAAGAATGGTCGGGTGAAGTATCTAAATCTATAGAAACTGAAACTGCACAACAACCTCAAGAACAAAGACGAGAGACACCGCCTCAATCAAACGTAGGGAATAGTTTTGAGACAATAATTTTGAATCAAGCGAAGGCGATGCAGCCCGCCATAGAAGAGAAACCGAGAGTGATACACAATTATATAGCAAAGACAGACCCATATAGAGAGCCGGCGGAATAATAATTGAAATGTTCCCTACTAGAGTGTTATAATTACTCTATGAAATTAGATCAAGAACAAATTAGGACAATTTCAAAATATTTTTCTGATTTATCAAAAATTGTATTTGCATCTGCTGTTTTAGGATTTATTATTCCTACAGAATCATTGAAAATTACTTTGACAATATTCGTCCTCGGATCCATAGCAACAATATCTTTTATCTTTTTCAGTGTTATCATAATCAAACAAAATAAAATATGAATTTATTTATAGCATATGTAGTTATAATGGTAATGGCAACGGTTGCTTATATATTTGTAATTAATCATAAAGAATAACATGTTAACTTATATTATTGGGTTTACAATAGTAGGAATTTGCATCATAGCTGCTTATGTTTTTACCCCAAAGTCACATAAGGGTACTAAATAAATGCGTTTTCAAATACCACAATTTATAGATGTAGAAGACAAAATATTTGGGCCTTTTACATTGAAACAGTTTATTTATATAGCGGGAGGAGCATCGGTAGCTGTGGTGGCTATCACCTTTCTGGGGTTGTTCTTCGGCCTTTTGGTCTCTTCACCTATAGTAATATTAGCTTTAGCTTTGGCATTTTATAGAGTAAACAATAGGCCATTTATACATACACTCGAATCTGCTTTCAAATACGCCACCACTGATAAACTTTATATCTGGCAAAAAAGGGAAGACAAAGAAAAGTCTGAAGAAAAAAACAAAAAATACAGCACCTTAGTAGTACCAAATCTTTCAGAGAGCAAACTGAAAGATATGAACTGGGAGTTGGATGTTAAAAAGAAAGAGCAAGACAAGATAAATTAACCTAATTATTCTAATTTCTAATTGACCTAAACAACTCACAATGCCCAATAAGAAATTCGACCTAGAAGAAAGGACAGCAAAGTTAGGGGAAAATATTTTATTGTTCTGTAGAAAAATTCCTAAGGATGAAATTACCAAACCACTCATAAATCAACTAGTTAAATGCGGCACAAGTGTTGGTGCTAATTATTGTGAAGCAGATGACGCAGAAAGTGGAAAAGACTTTAAACATAAAATTGGAATCTGCAAAAAAGAATCAAGGGAAACAAAACATTTTTTAAGAATGCTTGCTATTGTAGTTCCAGAGTATAGAGATGATATTGCAAAATTATGGTTAGAAGCAAAAGAGATAAACCTGATTTTCAATAGTATCTATAATAAGGTAAAATGATTGGGTAGTTTAGAAGTTGGTTATTTTTTAGGTTAATTAGAGTAATTAGGTTAATTAGAAATTATTGTATGTCTAAAAATGCTACACAGGAGTTTGTGCCTATAGATGATGTGAGAGACGGTATCGTCATACTGAAAGACGGTGGTATGCGTGGGGTTTTGATGGCCTCATCCATAAACTTCTCTCTCAAATCAAACGATGAGAGGCAAGCTATACTTTTGCAATTTCAAGATTTCTTAAACTCATTAGACTTCTCTATTCAGATATTAGCCCAGTCCAGAAGGCTTGATATCAGGCCATATATTGCCATTTTGGAGGGTAGGTACAAAGAGCAGACCAACGACTTGATGAAGATCCAGATCGAGCAGTATATGGAGTTTATAAAAAGCTTCACCGAGTCGACCAGCATCATGACCAAAAACTTCTTCATCGTCATCCCTTATGATCCAGCTATTATTTCTTCAAGATCTAGTTTGCCATTTGGTCTAGGTAGTAAAAATAAAACTACTAAAGAAGAAGATTTTGAAGAAAAGAAGAACCAACTTGAGCAGAGGATGGGAGTGGTGGAGCAGGGGCTAGTGCGTTGTGGAGTGCGAGTGGCCAAGCTTGGTACAGATGAGGTAGTAGAGTTATTCTATAAAATATTTAATCCAGGCGAATCAGAGAAACCTATTAAAATAAACTAACCTAATTTCTAATTGACCTAATTAACCTAAACAATGTTTGATTTTTTTACAAAAAAGAAAAAGGAGGCAAGTATGACTGCAGTTTCCATATTGCCCAAATCTATAACAGAGAGCTCTGAGCTAGAGCTACGCGATATTTTGGCGCCAAGCGCTCTAAAGGTAAACGCCAAGGAGCTCAATTTGGGAGAGAAGGTGGTCAGAAGCTTCTTTGTCATCTCCTATCCTCGGTTTCTTACCGAAGATTGGTTTGCTCCTATTATAAACATGGACAAAATGTTTGACGTCTCTATTTTTATACATCCACTTGAGACTGCTAAGATCTTGCGAAGCTTCCAAAAGAAGGTAGCCGAGGTCCAAAGTCAGATACGGATGAGGGAGGAGAAGGGTTTGGTACGAGACCCAATGCTCGACACCGCTTACCAAGATCTGGAAAACTTGCGCGATGAGCTCCAGCAGGCTCAAGAAAAGATGTTTGAAGTCGGCCTCTATATTTCTATATATGCTGACAATAGTGACGAGCTAGACAAGGTAGAGTCGGAGATAAAATCCATTATGGAGTCCAAGCTTGTCTATGTGAAGCCAGCCCTCTTCCAACAAGAGCAAGGTTTCAGAAGTATTTTACCTATTGCCAAAGACGAGCTCTCTGTTCACTCAAAAATAAATTCATCTCCTCTCTCTTCATTATTTCCTTTCATCTCTTTTGATCTTACCTCTGATAAAGGGATTTTGTATGGTATCAACAGACATAACTCTTCTCTGGTGCTTTTTGACCGATTTTCTTTGGAAAATTACAACTCTGTATCTCTGGCAAAATCTGGATCTGGAAAATCTTATACTACCAAATTGGAAATTCTAAGAACACTTATGTTTGACGCAGAAGTGTTAGTTATAGATCCAGAAAACGAATATCAATATATGGCCGAAGCAGTGGGAGGCAGGTATTTCAACATTTCTCTCAACTCTGATCACCACATAAACCCTTTTGAGCTCCCATTACCCGGAGAAGATGAATCATCTGCAGCAGTCCTTCGTAGCCAAATCATCAATTTGGTTGGCCTTTTCCGAATCATGATGGGGGGTCTCTCGGCTGAAGAAGACGCCATCATTGACCGAGCCATCACCGAAACTTACGCTTTGAAAGACATCACTGCTGATTCTGATTTCAAAAACGTGGAGCCGCCACTTCTTTCAGATTTTGAGCTGGTACTTGGTGGTATGGAAGGGGGGGAGTCATTGGCCCAAAGACTTTCAAAGTACACTCGAGGCACATGGAGCAACTTTATAAACCGACCATCTAACATAGATATAAATAAAAAATTTGTAGTCTTCTCTATCCGAGACATGGAGGATGAGCTAAAGCCTGTCGCCATGTATATCGTCACCCACTATATATGGAATGCTATTAGGCGAGAAATAAAAAAGAGATTGCTTGTGATAGACGAGGCTTGGTGGATGATGAAGTCAGAAGATACAGCCTCTTTCTTGCTATCTCTTGCTAAGAGAGGTAGGAAGTATTTCTTGGGGCTAGCCACCATTACTCAAGACGTAGACGACTTCCTCAAATCTCCTTACGGTACACCAATCATTTCAAACTCTTCTATTCAAATTTTATTAAAACAATCCCCAACTACTATTGATAGACTTCAACAAGTTTTTAACCTGACTGATGAAGAAAAATACTTGTTGATAGAGTCAGGAGTGGGGGAAGGAATATTTTTCGCCGGGCTAAAACATGTAGCTATAAAAATAATCGCCTCTTATACCGAAGACCAGATCATCACTTCCGACCCATCCCAAATTTTGGCCATCAAGAAGGCGAAGAAGGAAAGTGAGGGGTAACTCACCCCTACCCCTCTCTTAATTTAAGAGAGGGACTACACGATAGTGAGAGGGTGAGTTATAATTGGTAGATGCAAGAAGAAATTCCCCAAAATAAAACTCCACTTCGGCGACCGGTGCGATCTTTTGCTCAAAAAGCTGAAGAGAAAAAAGAAAAAATAACCAAAGCAGTAGGCTACGCCATGATGATCATGGCCGGATGTGTAGATTTGGCCCAAGCTGGGCTAATAGCCCTAGTAGGGGCAGGCATAGTTGTTAACACACTTGTTACAATATGCGCTGGGTTGGGATTTTGGATATGGTTTCAGACACTTGGTGTGTCTTGGGGCCCAGAGAATCCAAGAACATTCTTTACTATGCTCGGAGGCGGCACAGCTGAAATAATACCTGGGTTGAATGCCTTGCCTATGTGGCTAGCCATGATCACCACTGTTATTATGATGACCAGAGCAGAGGATAGGGGAGATGGTATAATGAGCAAAGTCGCTGGCGCCGCAAGAGGTAAAGTAAAGTTTTAGTTTTCATGAAAAAAGAAATTTCAATATTTTTAACTGTCTGTATTAGTTTTTTTGTAATACCGCTACTTACTATTGCTCAAAATATAAACATTCCATTCGCTCTCCAGAGCGAACTTAATGTAGAGATTATCCCTACTTACCCTAGGCCAAATGAGCAGGTTTGGATAAACCTCTCTCTTTATACCGAAGACCTCAATTCTGCAGATATAGCTTGGTATAGAAACGGCAAGTTAGATGTTCAAGGTAAAGGGAAAGTGAGCCATTCATTCATGATGGGTAACGTCGGGCAAGAAACAGATGTAGAAATCAAGATCAAGTTATTATCTGGCACTTCCTTTTCAAAAAATTTCACTCTAAATCCAGCCAGTATTGATCTAGCTTGGGAAGCCAGCTCTTATGTACCACCCTTTTATAAAGGCAAAGCTCTTCACCCAAGGCAGGGGAGTCTAAAAATAGTAGCTATGCCGGAGTTTGTAAAAAATGGTAAAAGGATTGCTTCAGAAAATTTGATTTACGAATGGTCAAATTCTTCGGAAGCCTTCCAAAGCCAATCTGGGGTTGGCAAAAATACTTTAATCGTCAGCGGTTCTCTCCTTGGAGGTACAGACGAGTTTGAGGTTTTAGTAACAGATCCGACTAACAATATAGCGGCAGATGGGTTCTTAGATATCTCACCAGTAGATCCAGAGATTACTTTTTATGAAAATGATCCATATTATGGATATATTTTTGATTCTGCCATACCCAACTCTTTTGACTTAAGTGGAGACGAGATACAAGTCTTGGCAGCTCCGTTTTATCTAACCAAAGAAGCTCCAAACAATTTAAAATACGAGTGGCGGCTGAACGGCCGATCAGTTGAAAGTTTAAACAACTCTAGAACTGCTATATTTAAAAAACCAGAAGGCGAAAGTGGGCAGTCGGTCATCTCCTTAAATATTGAGAACCTAAATAGACTACTCCAACAAGCAGATGATAGGATAACTTTAAAATTTGAAAACTAAAATGAAAAAAATATTTATTATTCTTATACTTTTCATATTTATTTTACCTGCAGTTCAAGCTCTGGCACAAGATAAATATGACTATACCGTTCTTGCGCCTCTGCCAGGGGTTGCTGACACAGCAGGGCAAACTACTACGCTAGGGAAATACATACCAGCTATGTTTAATTTGGCCATAGGCCTTTCAGCTATTGCCGCAGTACTCAATATAGTGTTTGGTGGCCTCATGTATATGTCTACCGACGCGGTCATGAAAAAAGAAGACGGTAAAAAACGTATTCAAAATTCTGTCTATGGCCTAGTGCTTGTCATAGGTGCTTGGTTAATTTTGTACACCGTAAACCCAAATCTTCTCAAATTTAATCTAAATATCGAAACCATCCAAACCAAAGCTCCAGCAGGAGAAAGGGGAGAACTCGGAAGTGTAGGAGGTTCAGTTACTCCAAGCTACGATGTGGATGCTAAAGTGGCCGAAACTTGTCCTCATTGCCAAATGAGACCTGGGGTTCAATATAGACTTACTCCCGAAAACTTAGCTAAATTTGACTGTAAAACATGCATCCCAGCTGGAGTACCTTCGTTTAGTAATAATTCAAATGTTGACCCGGCTTTCAGAGCAAAGCTACAAGCTCTTGATAATGGTCTTAAGCAACAAGGGGTAGGATGGGGTATGACAGAAGGATTCCCACCAACAAGTAATCATGAAAGTCCTTGTCATTACACTGGTAATTGTATAGATGCGAGACTCTCCTCCGCAAGCCCAAGCGCCTTGGATGTCAAAAGGTTTATAGAAACTGCCCGAAACAACGGTTTGTCTCCAAGTTACGAAGTGCGAACCCAAGCAGAAGCTAGTGACATGATAAGTAGCCTTCAAGGTCTAGGATTAGCAAATCCTCCAGTCGTAGTTAATAGAGATGCTACTGGAACTCATTTTCATATGCATTAAAATGACCAAAAAAATAATTTTAATTTTAGGAATATTGGTGATTGTAGGGATAGCAGGGTTTTTGATGTTGGGCGGAGAGCCACAAACAGAAGGGGAGAGCCGAGTGGGATTTTCTTTGAGAAATTATTTACCTTTTGGAAGTAGCGATAATGTTGGGAGCGAGGAAGAAGTTGTTAAACCAAAAGAAGAAAATTTGCCGACTATAGAAGATCCAAACAAACCCCTACCAAGACTGCGAAAACTATCCAAAGAGCCAGTAGCAGGGGCTGTAGTGTTTAATACAGGCACTACAAGCGTGGTTAGGTTTGTAGAGAAGGGTACAGGCAATGTTTATGAAGCCACTTCAGATTCATTAGCCATAAAAAGACTTACCAACACAACTATTAGGAAGATAATAAGAGCTTTTTGGATTCCGAGTGGGGCAGGTTTTTTGGCTCAAACTTTGATACCAGAAAGTGAGATTATAGAGACAAATTTTGTTAAGTTAAATAAAGTAAGTACTAGTACACTAAGTGAAAATCTAACCCCTTTTAGCACCACCATATCAAAACTACCAACAGGCATAAAAGAGCTAACCATAAAACCAGATGGTACTAAAATATTTTATTACACAGTAAGCGGCAACTCTCGGTGGTTTGTAGCAAACCCTGATGGCACCGGCGCCACTCTTCTCTTATCTCATCCTCTGACCGAGTGGCTACCAAAATGGGTCTCTCCAAATATCGTCTCTATGCAACAAAAAAGTAGCGCTCAAACTGAAAACTTCTACTACTCTTTCGATACTTCAAGTAAGGTTTTGAAGAAAACAGGAGTTGGAGTAGTAGGGCTTTCGGCAAATTCAAACAACGATGGTTCTTCAACTTTGGTCTCAAGCGGTGGGAAGACTCCAAGGTTATTCCTTATAAATAATAAGAACTTCACTTCTATAAACGCCAACACAAACACTTTGGCAGATAAGTGTGTTTGGTCAAAAAAAGAAATTTCTGTTTACTGTGCCATACCAAACCAAATACCAAATGGGGCCTACCCAGATGATTGGTATAGAGGGACATTGCAGACCGAAGACTTCTTGAAGAAGATAGATCTAAACAATATTATCTACTACAACACAGCTGACCTCTCTAAAGAATCAGGAGAAAAAATAGATGTGGTTGACATAATGCTCTCCCCCGACGACACTCACCTAATATTCCGCAACAAAACAGACGGATTCCTATGGTTGCTGCGGATTGAGGATTAACCACTACCGTGGTAATATAGAAATATGCAAGTACTCGACAAAAAATTAGAAAAAAGGGTGAAAATAGCTTCAAAAAAGCTTGGACTTAATGAGCGAGAATTTATAAACCGTTCTGTTTTAGCTTATTTGTCTGAATTTAAAAATGCAATAAATTTTAAAAAAGAGCTTGAAATGTGGGACATGGTATCTGCTTTCTCCATGCAAAAATATAATTTTTAACTTATGAAGCCTGGTGATGTTTGGTTGGTAGATATTCCACACCTTGGCACTCACGAACAAAGTGGTAAAAGACCAGCAGTAATTATTGCCAAAGTTGCCAAAACAATTGCTACTATAATTCCTTGTACTTCAAACAACTTAGCTTTGCGCTTTCCTTTTACATATTTAATAGAGCCAGATAATGTTAACCAGCTATCAATACCAACTATCGCTCTAGTATTTCATATAAGAGCTATCGATACCTCTCTGTTAAAAAACAAAATAGGAAAGTTGAGTGATAAATCTCTTATAGATGTAAGAAAATTAGCCAGAAAACTTATAGGATAGGTTGATAAATTGTGTGGATTTGGTTTAATGTTGGAAGAGGTGGAAAATATGAAGCTAGGATTTTTTCTTTTGTCAGTCTCAAGTCTTTTTGGTGCGCTTGTGTTAACTTATGAATTAACACAACCATCCATAGCTACAAATGGAGAAACACAGTGTGGCAAATATTTGGTCAAAACCAGTAATGGTTATAGGATGACTAGGGGAGATGGGAAACCAATTATTCTTGAAAAAGATCTTTTGGTAGAAATAAAACCAAATCAAGAAAAACCTGAGTTAGTCTGGGATGGTAAACACTACCGTTACAGAATCATGTTGAAAGAAGCTTCTGATAGATGTATTGCTACTATTCCACGGTACCAAACGAAAAACTAAGTGATCAAGTCTAGCCATTGACAGATCAGGTATGACTATGCTATAATGTAGTGTAGGAGAACACCCTTATGGAATACCTTCCAGCTCTGTTTTTGGCCCCCATTGGGGTCACCGTCATGTTGTCGATAGCCTACTGGAGCATCTGCACAAGAAATGCTATCGCCAAATGGGTCCGGCAGTCACCGATCATAGAACGGTGGTCGAACGGCTGCCAGTTCTAACCTCGTCCATTGTGTCGTCGGAAACTCCGTCGGCACAGATTGACGGGGTTTTCTTTTTATATAAACACTACTTTTTATCTTATATTTGTTATAAAATCCATACATATATGTTCAGCCCAGAACTCAACAAACCCCCTTCATTAAAGGAAGTAAAGGAATATTCAAAAGTAGAATTTACAGAAAGGCGAGACCAGCTCGCTGTATGGATAAAAGAATTGAAGCAGATGCAAAAGGAAGATCCTGAGAAAGCAAAGAATTATATCCCACCAAAAGAGTTGATAAAAAGATTTTATGAAGAAATAGCTCAAGAATACAAGGCTCTGCCATTTAGTAAGGAACAAATAGAAGAAAAATTTTCTCCTGAAAATCTATCAGCAATTTCCATTGAGGAGTACGCTAAATTACTAAGAAGTGTTCCTGCTAGATTTATTTTACATGTCACCAGACAGGGAGTGCGAGATAGAGAATCATTCCATTCAGGAAGAGGTGAAGTCTCCCATGGGTTTGAGAATATTTTGCGTGATGGGAAAATAAAATCTGTTTTAGAACAATATTTGGGAGAAATAATAACAAAAGATTCTGTACGAAATTTACTTGAAAATTATTTGTGTATTCCAAAAGATTACCCAACAAAAAAGGAAGCTTCGAGGCGACTGCGTGACTTTTTGACACGGCATATTGGTACCAATCTTGCCCACTCTGAAGTTGCAGATATTTCAGCTCTCCATGCTTCAATGGATTATGTTGGAGAAGAGTTTTATGGGGGAGAACCCGGTAATGAAATATTTTTCCTTTACCCAACAGCTTATGTCGCATCTCAATACCGCATTGCAGATCAGTGGGATACGCCAGCGGGATTTAACATGAAAGAATCCACAATGGGATCGCAATACAATGACTTGTGGTTAAAAACTAAATCTCAAAATAAAGGTGAACTACCAGTCAATGCCTCTATAGTTTTTATTCCAAAAAATACCAAAGTGGATCCAAAAACTGGTTCAAAGTATAAGATAGGCTCGGATAGTACTCCTATACAGAGTGAAAATGAGTCTTTCCAGTTGGTGGATCCAGAAACAGCGATGGATTCATCAGAATATTGGGAGCAATATTTTGAAAAATCTGGCAAAAGACCTTCCAAAATTATTTACTATGAAGAAGCGACACCAAATGAAGCTTTAGAAGCCTTCAAAATAAATGCTGGTATAACTGATGACCAACACAAAGATATAGATCTAAAGAGTTTATTTGCTGAAAACATTATGGATACAAACAAAGAAATGCATTTACAAATGCAGGAAGAAATTGAAATAATAGCTAGATATTCTGAAGAATTGCTATGGGAGTACTACACCTGATTTCAATTTCTTCTTTATATAAAAATCTTGAGCGATGCCCAAAAGGTTACTGACAAACCAATAAAGAGCGATCACTCCAGAGATCTTCCAAGAGATGAAGAATACCAAGATTGGCATGGTGTATTTCATTTGTTTGGCCATCATAGTGGAGAGATCTGGATTTCCGGATGATTTTGATTCTTGATTGGAAGCGGTACTGGTAGATAAGTGCATCTGTAGAAAACTAGTAATAGCTGCTAAAAGAGCTAGAAATATGCTTTTTTGGGAAATATCCAGAAGACCCAAGAAGTTCATAGACACAGACTCTGGCACCTTTATAAACGAATAAAGCATAGTTGTATCTATAGCTGGCAATCCAGACTTTAAGAAAATGTAATACAAAGAAAGAATAATGGGGATTTGGATGATAACCGTAAATATGCTTGAAAATGGGTTTATTTTATTTTTTTTATAAAATTCCATTACTTTGACAGCTTGTTCCTGCCTATCTTTATATTTCTCTTTTATAAGATTGAGCTCACCACTCTTTTCTTTCATCATCAATTGGGTGATTGTAGACTTTTTAGCAATAGGGTAGAGAATCACCTTTACTATTAGAGTCAAAACAATAGTAGCTATACCAGCATCTATCCAACTTACATTCAAAATAAGTATAAGGAGGTTATAGAGTGGAATGTATATTATAGTTTTGAAGAAGGCGATCATTTTTTATATTTTATTTTGTTCTATTCTAGCAACTTTGAAAGTTTTAGGATACTTTCTATGTTTTCACCGACTTCTATATCATTCTTAGGATTAGTTATAAAAGAAAATTGTACTAATGTATTTGGTTTTATAGCAGATAAATATTCTTTCAAGTATTTGTAGCCACTGCGTCTTAGTCGATTTCTAACTACAGCACTTTTAGATATTTTTTTGGAAACAGAGAATGAAAACCTACTCTTCGAACCTTCCACCACTACAAATCTTAACAAAAAAAGCTTGTTTCTAAAGGTTTTTGCCCCATTCGAGAGTAATGGGAAAATCTTCCTTGGAATTCTCCTTTGCTTAGGAAACATGGGGGTTTAAGCAGTGGATAGCTTTTTGCGCCCCTTCCTACGACGGCTTTGTAGTACTTTCGATCCAGAAGTGCTCTTGCTACGCTTTAGGAACCCATGAGATCTGGCTCTTTTCCTTTTTTTTGGTTGATATGTTATTGACATTCTCTTAGAAGTTAACTGATAGTTGTTATAAACAGATTATAAACATATTTAAGTATAAATACAAGTTCCCGAAAAGAAATTTGAAGTTATAATAGCCCCTATGGATACCAAAGAACTCTGGGGTAATGTTTTGATAGATATTGAGACATCAGTTTCCAAGGCTAATTTTGCCACCTGGTTTCGAGAAACAAAGATATCAGGTTTCGATAACGGCACCATCTATCTCTCTGTCCCAAATACTTTCGTACAGGAATGGCTCTTGAAGAAATTTCACCAACTTATCTTGAAGCTCCTAAGACAATCATCTGACTCCATCCACGCGCTAGAGTATGTGATAAAAGAAGAAAGTAAACAAAAAAATCAGTTTATACCAACAAAAACATCTTCCCCAACCAGAGAACTTCCTTTGTCAGAACACTATATAAATAAAGACGATAATCTAAATCCTAGATATACTTTTGAGTCTTTTGTAGTAGGTCCATTTAATGAACTAGCTCACGCAGCAGCCCAAGGAGTAATAAAGAATTTTGGTTTTGCGTATAATCCATTTTTTATATACGGGCACACAGGGCACGGCAAAACTCACCTCATCCAAGCTATAGGCAACGCAGTCAAAGCAATTGACCCGAGCAAAAAAATATACTACTTCACTTCAGAAAGGTTTGTTAATGACTATGTAAGTTCAATGCAAGCCAACAAAATCAACCAATTTAAGGATAAATACAGAAAATACGACATGCTTATAATGGATGATATCCAGTTTTTGTCTGGAAAAGAGAAGAGCCAAGAGGAGCTATTTCATATTTTCAATACTATGAAAGACAATAATAAACATATAGTTTTTTCTTGTGATAAACACCCAAACTTTGTGGTTGGCCTTGAGGATAGACTCAAATCTAGGTTTTCAGCTGGTATGGTTATAGATCTACCAGCTCCAGACCACGAGAGCCGAGTAGCTATCATTAAATCAAAATGTGCCAGTATAAACCTATTTATAGATAATGATATTGTTGATTATTTGGCTGATTCCATAAAAGGGAATATACGGGATTTAGAGGGTGTTATAAACCTAATAGTCTGCCAGACAGAGACTAAAAATAAGACTTTAAACCTAAACGAAGTTAAAGATTTGGTCAAAAATAGTATTAAACAAAAGAAGCTTTTATCTTATAAAGAAGTAGTAAAGATCATATCTGATTTCTATAAAATAGAAGAAGAGAGTATATACGAGAAGACAAGGAAAAAGGAAGTTATCAAACCACGCCAAATAATAATGTATATACTTAGGGAAGATTTTAGTATATCTTACCCATCAATAGGAGAGAAGCTTGGTGGTAGAGACCACACCACAGTCATTCATTCTTGTGAAAAAATTAAAAAAGATATAAAAATAGATACCCTTCTATTCAAAGAGATCCAAGAAATAAGGGGGATGATAGGTTAATTAACTGTTAATAATATGTTTAAATAAAGTTAATAAAAAATTAAAATTGTTTTAAAAATATTACTATCCCCATAATAATAATTTTAAAAAACCAAAAAACATTGATACTAAAAGGTTATAAAAGAAATCCACAAATCCACACTTATATATGTATAAAAAATTAAAATGAAAATAGAATGTGATAAATCAAAAATTGAACAATCTATACAAAAAGCTGGTAGGTTGGCAAACAAACACCTTACATTACCAGTGTTATCTTGTGTTTATTTAGATGCTCAAAATAATAAATTGATTATAAAATCAACAAACCTAGATATTGGTATTGAGATAGAGATAAAAGTTAAAACTATAGAAAATGGTATTATAGCCGTACCAGCAAATATTTTATTAAACACTCTCGCTTCTATAAAAGAAAATGATTTAACTTTTGAAACAGAAGAATCAAATTTAAAAATATATTCCAATAAAAACTCTTTTGTTATAAAGTGTATGTCATATGAAGATTTCCCTAGTATACCAAAGTTAGATAATTCTAAATCAATAAAAATAAACTGCCATGATTTCTTGTTTGGGTTCAAATCTGTTTGGTATAGTGCTTCTACTTCAAATATAAAACCAGAACTCGGGAGCGTTTATATATATAAAGGAGATAATAATTTAACCTTTGTTTCCACAGATTCTTTCCGTTTAGCAGAAAAAAAGATAAACATTAAAAATCAGATCGACTTCCCCCAAACTCTTATTCCATATAAAAATGTACTGGAAATAATAAAAATATTTGAAGATTATAAAGATGATATAGAAATAATATTTGAAAAAAACCAAGCTGCATTTATGACTAAAGATATAACTTTAGTTTCTAGATTGGTAGATGGCTCTTTCCCTGACTATAAACAAATAATACCAAAAGAATATGTTACTACCGCTACTGTATTAAAAAACGATCTAGCCAACTCTATAAAGACTTCAAATATATTTTCTGATTCACTAAATCAAGTGAAGATAATGGTTGATGTAGTTAATAAGTCTATAAATATAGAATCAAAAAACAACGATGTTGGTGAATATAAAGAATCCATCAAAGCTTCTGTTATAGGAGAAGATATTGAGTTGAATTTCAATAATAAATATGTGATTGATTGTGTTCAGTCCATCCCATCAGAAAGCCTTGTTTTAAGTTTTGGTGGTTTTGGTAAGCCACTTGTTATAACTGGCAGCTCAGACAAAAGTTTCCTCTATATTGTGATGCCTATGAATAGATAAATATATGTTTAATATATCAAGTTTCTTTAGTAAGTTTGTAAGTCTTGAAAAAGATAATAATACAAAAATATCTGTAATTTTGGATATGATAAAAAAAATTACAGGCCTTGAGCTTGCCAAAGAAATGCTTGAAGTAAAAGAATCCCAATTAAAAATAAACTGCAACCCAGTCTTCAAAAACGAAATATTTATGCACAAATCCGAAATAGAAAATTGTCTCAAATCTAAAAATATATTTTTGAGTATATTCTAAGGAGTTATATTAAATGGTTTGTCATCTGTCCAACCATTATTTTGGGCCCATAGTCTGACTCCATACTCCCACCTCTCAAATTGAGAGTCTTCATTTGGATCTATTGGTACAGGGCCTCTTGGGTCGTCTTTGTTTACCCAATTCAAGATGGAGTGAACACCACCCACAACCAAGTTGTTTCCTTGGAACTCTCCACCTTGCCATACACCCAATAAGACTGGTTTTAGTAAAGATTTGTCTTCCATTAGAGGCTCCTCAAATCTTTCATTTGGTGTTTTTGCTAACACTTGGTCCATAAAGGCTCGCCACATTGGAGCTACTATAAAACCAGCCACCTTTTTTTGCATAGGGGTATTATCATTGTTGCCTGCCCAAGCACCTACAGCTATATTGGGGGTATAACCCATGATCCATGCATCTTTATAGTCGTTGGTAGTACCAGTCTTTACTGCTACATCTCTGTTTGCGAAATACAAGACGGAGCTCTGTCCGAAGGATGGAGCTCTAGCAACATTATCAGAGAGAATATCAGAAATCTTCAAGGCTATTTCTTTTGGTAAAACCTCTTTACCTCTCGGCTCGTTTTTTTCCAGTATTTCTCCAGATTTATTTTTGATCTCTATTATAGGTGTAATGGCAACTTTGACACCATTATTGGCAAATACTCCATAGGCTCCAGTGAGCTCTAGAGGTGTCACTTCTCCACCTCCAAGCACTAAAGTCAAACCATAATCTCCTTTATTAGAAAGAGATTCTATACCCATGTCTCGTGCCAACCTTATAGAGTCACTCAAACCAGCTAAGTACAAAACTTTTACTGAAGGAATGTTTAAAGATTGAGCCAAGGCGTTCCTTAGAGTTACTGGCCCCCTAAAAAGACTGTCATAATTTTCTGGGGCATAACAACCATTACTCATTGTTAAGTCATTTGGAGCACAGCGAGTTGAAAATTGAGTTTTGACATCAAAGACTACAGTTTCAGAAGTGAAGCCTTTTAGGAAGGCTTGCGAGTATACAAAGGGTTTAAAAGTTGATCCAGGTTGTCTTTTGGCGGTAGTCACATTGAAGGCTCCGTCAATCTCTTCATCAAAGTAATTTCTGGAGCCGACCATAGTCAGTATTTCTCCGGTTTTTGGGTGTATGGCTACTATAGCTGCATTTTCAGCATCAAATTTAGTCTTGTTTTCCAATGCATAATCAAGAGCTATCTTTTCTGCGATTGACTGTAGTTCATAATTTAGAGAAGTGATGACCCGCAACCCACCACTATTTACAGATTCTTCACCATATTTCTTTTTTATATAATCAAGAACATAAAAGACAAAATGAGGAGCTTTGATGCTTGAATCACCTTTAGTAATAAACTTCACTTCTTCTTTTGTGGCTGAATCATATTCGGTTTGATCTATAAAGTTGTTGCGAAGCATTTCTCTTAATACTAGATTTTTCCTTTCCTCCAGTCTTTCTCTATTTTTGCCATATGGGGAATAAAAAGTGGGTGCTTTTGGTAATGCGGCAAGATAGGCCGCTTCGGCCAAAGTGACATCACTCGATTTTTTACCAAAAAATGCTTCACTAGCTTCTTCTACTCCATATATCACTCCACCATAAGGTATCTCGTTCAGGTACATAGAAAGGACATCTTCTTTAGATGTCACTTTTTCCAACTTTACAGCAAGTACCCATTCTTTTATTTTACGAGTAGGTCCACCAAACAAACTTTTGTCTCCAGTAAGAAGAGAATTCTTTACAACTTGTTGAGTTATAGTTGATCCACCTTGGCTGAAAGATAGGGATAAGAGGTTTATAAACATTGCTCGTATAAATGCTGTCGGCTTTACCCCATTGTGGCTATAAAACTCTTTGTCCTCTATGGCAATGGTGGCATTTTTTATATAGCGTGATATTTCTTCTATCGGTACAATACTTCTTCTTACATTTCCACCAGTGTCGTAGAGAAGAATTTCACCAGTTCTGTCGTAAATTTTAGTTGATTCTGTCACCCTCCTCTCCCTAATTGACTCTGAAGTTGGCACTTTGAAGGTACTTACCCATATAAGAATTAGAGCCCCCAAAATGAAAAATGCCGAAAGAGCAAGCATTATAAACGCTTTTACGGCTACTTTATGTTCCTTGAGTAATTTTTTGAGCACTGTACTCTCCATTATGCCAAAAATTCAGAATTATGGTAGAGTTTTGGTATGGAAGACAAAATAGAAGAACTACTTACTCGTGGAGTTGATAAGATATACCCTACCAAAGAAAAGCTAGAAGAAGTTTTGCGTTCAGGTAAAAAACTAAAACTCTATCAAGGTTTTGATCCAACAGGTGACAAACTTCATATTGGACATATGGTTGGACTTCGCAAGCATAGGCAATGGCAGGATTTAGGCCATGAAGTAATTTTCCTTATTGGTGACGGTACTGGCCAGGCAGGAGATCCAACAGGGAAGAAGAAAACCAGAGAAAAATTTTTCACTCGGGATGAATTACGAGAGAATGCCAAGAATTATATTTCGCAAGCATCCAAAGTAATTCGTTTTGATGGGCCAAATCCAATCAAAATTTTATATAACGGTGACTGGTTAGATAAATTAACCAAAGTTGATATTTTAAATATCGCAGGGCACTTCTCTCTTCAGCAAATGATAGAGAGAGATATGTTTCAAGAACGTATAAAAGAAGGGGCTGAGATAAATATGAGAGAATTTTTGTACCCATTTCTTCAAGCTTATGATTCAGTAGAAATGGAAGTTGATTTAGAATTGGGAGGATCGGATCAGACCTTTAATATGTTAGCAGGTCGGAAATTACTGCAAGCAATGAAAGGCAAAGAAAAATTTGTGATGACTACTCCATTACTTGCTGATTCTAAAGGAGTAAAGATAGGTAAGAGTGAAGGTAATGTTATTGGCCTTACCGATCCAGCTTCAGACTTATTTGGTAAGATTATGGCTTTAGGGGATGATTCTATTATTCCTTTACTCACATTACTCACCGATGTACCAATCGAAGAAATAAATTCTTTCGATATAAAAAAAGACCCACTCAACCTTAAGAAGCGAGTCGCTTCTATAATTGTGGGGCAACTTCATGACGAAGTACAAGCAAAAGAGGCTTTAGAAAAATTTGAAAGTACTTTCAGTAAAGGGGAGTTTCCAGAGGATGCTCAAATTTTGGAAGCTAGTAAGGAAGATAAATTAATTGATGTATTGGTAGACCAAAAAATAGTTGAATCAAAGATGGAATTTAGGAGACTTATAGAGGCAGGGGCAGTGTCAGACTACCCAGATAAAAAAGTGACAGATTCGAATGAATTGGTGGGGGATAGTAATAGGAAAATAAAAATAGGTAAAAAAACTTTTGTAGTGGTGAGACCAAGATAACAAAAATCCCGATCATTCGGGATTTTTGTTATCTTACACCTCGTCTGCATTTATTGGCTCTGCGTCATCATCGTCGTCGTCGTCATCTCCATCTACCTCACTGTCCATGGGAATGTTGGGAATGTGTGGTATCACACTATCGTCGTCTTTGTTCTCATCATCATCACTCATGATTTTGTTTTTACTTTTAATCCTCGCGCAAGCGAGTCCTTATTTTTTATCATACCCAAATAAGTTTGCAACTCATTTGTGGAAAACTATTTCATGAATTCTTTAGTAGCCGAGCAGGTTAGAGCCAGAGCGATGGCATCGTACTCATCATCATGTTTGATTTTGTATCTTATATTTAATAATTTTTCAATCATGTTTATTATTTGTTTTTTGTCACTTTTGCCATACCCCGTAACTGCAAGTTTGACTGTATTGGGGTTGAATTCAAAAATATTTATTTTTCTTTTGGCCACTGCCGCTAAAATAACTCCTCTTGCTTCAGCTACTTTGATAGCTGTTTTTACATTTTTACTAAAAAGTAATGTTTCTATAGCCATTTTATCGGGCTTGAATTTATTACAAATACCTTCTATTTGAAGCGATATTTGGGAGAGCCTTTCTGGGTGAGATATTTTATCGCTTGTTTCAAAACATTCAGAATATACAAGTTTTTCACCTAAGTTTGTTTTTTCAATAATTGCAATCCCGACTCTACCATATCCTGGGTCTATACCTAAGATTCTACTCGGCGTTTGTGTAAACTTCTTGGACTTCGTCATTTTCTTCGAGTTCTTCTATTAAAATATTTAGTTTTTCTCCATCTTCTTCACCGATTTGCACGTTCATGTTTGGGTTCCAACCACCCTCTACTTTTTTGGTAAAAGCCCAAGACGCTGATCCAGGTACCGCCAATTCGTATCCATTTTTAGTTAGAATATGTTTTATTTCTTGTGCTGCTTTGTTCCTATTATCTGTCAGAGTTTCAATAATAATGGCGCAGCCTCCAGGTCCGTATGCTTCGTATGTTATCTGTTCCATTTCTCCAGCCTCGCCACCGGTACCTTTTTTGATCGCTCTTTCAATGTTATCGCTAGGCACATTTTCTGCTTTAGCTTTTTCTATAGCTGTCCGTAGCCCTGGAGAGTTGGTGTCTCCTTTTGATTTCTTAGATTCAACTGTTATAAATCGCAAAAGTTTGGTAAAAACTTTTGCTTTGTAAGCATCTGTCACTGCTTTCTTATTTTTAATCTTTGACCACTTATTATGCCCTGACATATTATTTTTCTTCTGGATAATCTAAACCAAGATGTTTATAGCCATGAGGAGTGAGCGTGCGGCCGCGAGGAGTGCGCTCGATAAAGCCTATTTGGAGAAGATAAGGTTCGTTAAATTCTTCTATGGTGGCTTCTTCTTCAGAGAGAGATGCAGCCAAAGTGTTTAGCCCGACTGGACCGCCAGCAAATTTGTTGGCTATGGTTAGGAGAAGCACTCGGTCAGAATTATTTAATCCAGCACCATCAATACCTAAGAGACTGAATGCTTCATGGACCACATTTTCGTCGATATCCCTTTTTTGCATCTGAGCGTAGTCTCTAGCTCTTTTCAGAAGATAATTGGCTGTGCGAGGAGTAAATCTACTGCGTTCTACTACAGACTGGAGTGCTGCATTATTCATATTTACTTCTAAAATATTTGCTGATCTCTCTATTATTCGTCTTATTTCTTCGGGATTATAAAACTCAAGTCGGAATATCCCTCCAGAAAATCGACTTCGGAGTGGGGAAGAGAGCATAGCTACACGAGTGGTGGCTCCAATCAAAGTAAACGGTGGTAGCTCGAGTTGTATAGTACGGGCGGAAGGGCCTTTGCCAATAATGATATCGAGTGAGCGAGACTCCATTGCTGGGTACAGTACTTCTTCTATATTTTTGTTTAACCTATGTATCTCATCTATAAACAAAATATCTCCTGGAGAAAGGTTGGTCAGGATTGAAGCGAGATCGCCAACTTTTTCGATCGCTGGTCCAGAAGTGGAACGCATTTGAGAAGCTGTTTCCTTGGCGATCAAGTGAGCAAGGGTGGTCTTACCAAGTCCTGGTGGGCCATAAAAGAGTATGTGTTCTGGTGGGTGATTTCTCTCTTTTGCTGCGCCAAGAAGAATTTGAAGATTCTTTTTGATAATTTCTTGACCGATATAGTCGTCCCACTTACTTGGGCGTAGAGTTTGGTCCAGAAAGTCAAAATCTTTGGTCTCTTCTGGCTCGTTATTCTTTTTATCTTTAGGTATTGACATATTTACTCATATATGATATACTCTGCTCGAATTTGAAATTGAGAGAGTTTTGATATAGGGTTCATATATTGTACACAAGTTGGAGATACAAATCTCTAAGCGGCGGTTCGCTTTTGCGAGTTTTGACATTAAATCAAGGAAGTGCCGGTACCATCTTTCGGGAGGGACCACTAGCTCTTTCCTCAGAATAATGTTTTGCTTTTGGTACAAATACTAAAAGTGCCGCTTAGAGATTTCTGTCCCCAACTTTTTTGTTAGGTGATTCCCATTATTCATAAAACCACTGGAGTGGCAATTTTTTTTGTGCATAACTTTATTCTTCCAAATCAATCACTCGACTCAGTTCGTCTAGGGAGGTGATACCGCGCAGTATTTTGATCACCCCATCTTGTTTCATGTTTAAGATTCCTTGATTTTCACTAGCTTTGTTTATTTCTCTCTCACTTGGGTTTTGAAGAACGGCATTTTCAATACTCTCGTCTGTTATAATAGCTTCATATATACCAGTTCTACCACGATACCCAGTGAAGTTGCACAGAGTACAACCAACTTCGCTATAAACATTTGTGAGATCCAAACCATTCAAATAACTCTTGTCTTTGATACTCTCGGTTATCGTCTTTATCAAACTAGACTCTTTTGGTCCAAGTGATGCTTTCTTTTTGCAATTATCACAAAGCTTTCTGACCAATCTTTGGGCCATAGCTATATTGATGGCGCTGGTGATCACTTTTGGATTGACACCAAGATCAATGAGGCGAGGGAAAGTACCGGCGGCGTTGTTGGTGTGTAAAGTAGAAAATACCAAGTGGCCAGTCAGGGCCGAGTTGACTGCTATCTCTGCTGTCTCCTCGTCTCTTATTTCTCCTACCATTATCACATCTGGGTCTTGCCGTAGGGCACTACGCAAACCTTCAACGAAAGTATAACTTTTGTCTTCCTCCACTTGAGTTTGAACAATACCTTTGAGGTGGTACTCAATCGGGTTTTCAATAGTGATTATCTTTATTTCTGGTGTGTGTATCTTTTTCAAGAATGCATAAAGAGTAGTAGTTTTGCCACTGCCGGTTGGGCCTGTATTCAAAATCATACCGTTTGGTTTTTTGAGTTCATGCAAGAGTAGTTTTAAAAGCCTCTCATCTATACCAAGTTTTTCGAGTGGTACCTCTATCGCATTTGGATTCAAAACTCGGAGTACTACTGACTCACCGTAGCCACCCGGCAGAAGGGAAGTACGGATCTCAATCTCTTCATCTCCAAGCTTTATACTAAACCTGCCGTCTTGAGCTTTTTCTTTGGCATTCAATTTTAAATTTGAAATAAGTTTGATACGAGAAAGTAACAAATTGTAAGTGCTCGTGTCTATATTTAAGATGTCGTTTAACACACCGTCTAGTCTATATCGTAGTCTGACAGAAGCCTCTTCTGGCTCTACATGGATATCAGAAGCGTTTATTGATATTGCTCCAGCTAGAATTATTTCTAATATTCTTGATATACGATAACTTTTTTTCTGAGCGATTATTGTTTCGATAGATTTTTTTATATCTTCGGCACTCTTAACCTTCTTCACCAACTCTTGAATCTCTTCGTTTTCTATATCAAGCGCGCCACCTTTCGTTTCTAGAGAGTATGACAAATCTTTGTAATGCCCCCACACTTTTTGGAGGCTTTGGTGGGAGGCCATGAAAAATATTGGTGTAAAACCTCTGTCTTTTAGGCTTTCTATCAGAGCAATAGTTTCGTTTTTGTTTGGAGAAATGATAGCCAGTGATACTTTTTTGTTGATTATATTGAACGGTGCTACTTCTGCCTCTCTGGCTTCTTGCTCTCGGACAATGCGGAGAGCGTCAATATTTATAGGATTGACCCCTAGGTCAATATACGGCAGTCCGTATTTCTTAGACATCATTTCTGCCAAGCCTTCTTCCTCTTTTTCTCTAAGCTCATCAACTTTTTGTCTTTGCTTGTCTTCGTTGAATTGGATGGTCATAGTAATTATTATACCTCACCCCCGGCCCCTCTCCTAGATGCAGGAGAGGGGAGAGGGCAAACAAACACGTACACTGTCTACTATAACTTGCTTTTTAAAGTGAGATATGATATAATATAGGGTAGGAGGCGAAAGCTATGAAAAAGGTCTTTTTTAGTTTAGTTGTGTTAGTTTTTTTGGGTGGGTGTGGTGGCGGAAAAGTGATTCTTGTTCAGGCTCCATCTGCGCCGCGTCCTACAACAAACCCGGAGCTTTCTGAAAAAGAGAAAAAGCAAATTCAAGAAAAGATTCAGAAGGCCGAAAGGACCAACGCGATCTTTTATGGATCGCAAGATGAGTGGAAATCAAAACTTGGACTTTGGTGTCCAAACCCAAATGATTACGACAGAGTGATCGTGAGCCATTGGGCATCACACCAACGAACTTCTCTACCGTATGCGTCTGTCACTGTATTTAGTGAGTGGGAAACTGCAGCAGACATATACGAGAAAGGGAGACTTGGTTTGCCGGTCATTCAAAATTTTTGTCCTGGTGGTTCGATCACTCTCCAGCGTGGTCTCCAAACCAATGAAGGAGGGTTTAATGTGTCTTGGACAGCACGGTCTTCTAATCGCTTCTACAGCCAAAGTGGCTCGTATTCTGTTCAGAGACCATACAACAATTCTTGGTATAGCGGACAGGAATTGGCCAAGACTGGGGAATGGTGTCTCGGTACTTGTCGAAGTAGATAAAAACGTTTCTTTGGGTGGGCGCATGTTCCACCCTTTTTTGTATGCTAAAATCAAAAAATGGAATATGTTTCTAAAAGTGTTGAAGAGACAGCTCAAATCGCCAAAGACTTCGCAAGTTCCCTTGATGGTGCCCATCAAAGGGCGATGGTGGTTGGGCTTTATGGCGATTTGGGATCTGGCAAAACTACTTTTATGAAATACTTGGCCGAAAGTTTTGGTATCACGGAGACAATACAAAGCCCAACTTTTGTTATTGAAAAAATATATGAATTACAAAATAAAAAATTTAGACATCTCATACACATCGATGCATATCGTATAGAAAAAGAAGAAGAAATGCTAAATTTGGGATGGAGTGGGATTATTTCTGATCCAAAAAACCTGATTTGTGTAGAATGGCCAGAGCGAATCAAAGGAATTATGCCTCCTCATATTGTGCTAAAATTCGAGCATGTCGAAGATAATGAAAGTGCCAAAAGAGGCGAACACAGCAGAAAGGTTAGTATTGCTTGATGCGCATGCGATTATTCATCGGGCGTATCATGCTCTACCTGATTTTGCTACAAGTCTTGGCGAGCCGACTGGGGCCTTGTATGGCCTTGTTCTCATGATTTTGAAGATTGTAGACGAGTTAAAGCCGGACTACTTGGTGGCTTGCTATGATTTGCCCAAGCCGACATATAGGCACGAAGTGTATGAAGGTTATAAAGCGGGGCGAGCCAAAACAGATGGAGATTTGGTGGTCCAGCTCGAAAAATCAAAAGAGGTTTGTGGGGCGCTCAACATTCCTATTTATTCCAAAGAAGGGTTTGAAGCGGATGACATGCTCGGCACTATAGTTGAACAGGTACAACCGCTGAAAGCGAGCAGTGGTCGTATGACCAAAGGCAAAGATATTGAGATCATCATTGCTTCTGGTGATATGGATACTATGCAGTTGGTGAGTGATGCAGAAGGAAACAAAGGTAGTGTAAAAGTTTACACTTTAAAAAAAGGGATTAAAGATACTATCTTATATGATGAAAAAGCAGTTAGAGAAAGATTTGGTTTCGAGCCAGAGCTTTTGCCAGATTACAAAGGTTTGCGTGGTGACCCATCTGACAATATTATAGGTATAGAGGGTATAGGCGAGAAGAGTGCTACAGATCTTATAATAAATTTTGGAAGTATAGAGAATATATACAAAGAAATCCAAAATCCTAAATCCGAAATCCGAAACAAGACAAAACCAAGAATTTTAGAGCTATTGGAGGGTGGTGAAGAAGAAGCTAGATTTAGCAAAATGTTGGCTACTATACGGAAAGATGCACCGATAGATTTTGTCTTACCAAAAAAGATGTGGCGCGAAAATTTGGATTTAGGAAAAGCTAAAGAGCTTTTTAAGATACTTGAGTTTAGGACTATGGGAGCAAAATTGGAGGAGGCCTTGAGAAAGGCAAGGGGAGAGCAGCTAGTAGTTGGTAGCCAGGGAAAATCACAAGAGAATAAAGAAAAAAATTTAAATGAATTAGAATTGGAAGAGACCAAGGTAGCTTTGTGGGTGGCTGATTCAAACATCACAGATCCAAATCTAGAAGATATTTTGAATTTTGCTGGTACGGATGATTTCCAAAAAGCTAAAGAAGCTGTATTTGCTGAGCTTAAGAAAAGGGAGAGTGAATCTGTCTTCGAAAATATAGAGAAGCCACTTATACCTATAATAAATAAAATGCAGGAAAGGGGAGTATTAGTAGACACTAATATATTGAAAAAACTAAATAAAGATTACTCTCTCCTACTCGATCAAATCAAGAAAAAAATATGGAAGCTAGCGGAGGTGGAATTTAATGTAGCCTCACCCAAACAACTTGGGGAGGTCCTTTTCGATAAACTCAATTTGACTGTAAAGAATCAAAAAAAGACAGGTAGTGGAGCCAAATCTACTCGCGAATCAGAGCTAGAAAAGATGAAAGAGATGCACCCGATCGTACCACTTGTTCTGGAGTATAGAGAACTTTCAAAAATTATCAGTACTTATGTAGAACCGATTCCAAAAATGGTCGACAAAAATGGTCGATTACATGCTCGCTTTATCCAAGCTGGAGCGGCGACTGGTCGGATGGCATCGGCTGATCCAAATTTGCAAAATATACCCATAAGTTCTGAAAAAGGTAGAGTGATTAGGAAAGCATTCCTTGCTCCACAAGGGTTTGTTTTGGCCGCTTTTGATTATTCTCAGATAGAGCTACGTGTGGCCGCTTTCTTATCAGGAGACAAGAAGCTCATAAATATTTTTCAATCTGGAGAAGATATCCATACAAGTGTTGCTTCCGAAGTTTTCAATGTCAAAAAAGAAGAAGTGAGCAAAGAAATGCGGCGTCAGGCTAAGGTTATAAACTTCGGTATTCTCTATGGTATGGGAGTGAGCGCTTTGCAAGTGAATTTGGGTACGGACCGCAAGACTGCTCAAGAATTCTATAATGCTTACTTTGAGAAATTTGAAGGTTTGGCAAAGTACTTGGATAAGACAAAAGAAGATGCTCTGAAATATGGCTATACCAAAACATTTTTTGGACGACGACGATATTTTGAAGGTATAAAATCAAAGTTACCGTTCATCAGAGCTTCTGCCGAGAGGATGGCCATAAATGCTCCAATACAAGGTACTCAAGCAGATCTGATAAAGATCGCTATGCAGCACATAGATCAGTTTGTGTCTCACAATAAACTGGAAGAAAAGATTTATCTTATTCTCCAAATACACGATGAACTTATTTACGAAATAAAGGAGGACATTATAGAAGATGTAACCCCAGAAATAATTAATATTATGGAATCAGTTTTGTCATCAAATGAAATAAAAGAGGTGCCTATCGTAGCGAACTTTTCAAAGGGGCCAAATTGGGCAGAGTTAAAATAAAAACATGGATCAAGACAGCTTGTTTCAAGAATATAAAAATGTTTTTTTGTCAGAAGAAGATTTGGTTGTGAAAAAAGAAAAGAAAGAAAGAGTTTATGAATACAACCCCTTTGCTCTCCAAGATGCTTTGGGGGCGAGAGATATTAAAAAAATTTGGATAGAATATATAAAGTTGCGTACAAGTGGCGTAGAAGCGGAAGAGCTGATACACAAAATAATCAGCAAAGTAAGAGACATGGCAGCTATAAGTCTGGGGGCTACTAAAGAAGATTTAAATATAAAGAGTGATTACCCATACAGCAAATCAAAAAGAGACCTCAAAAATTGGGAGTTTGAAGATCTTAAAAATATTTATACTAGATTGGTAGAAGTTTACCATCAGTCAAGGATGGGCGGAGAAGAGCTTGATATGGCTGTCGAGAAAACTTTGCTCAGTATTTGAGTCTTTTTGGCACTCCAAATAACAAGCCAAACCAGAATGGCTACGAACATTATCTGCATGGCTAGCTCTGTATCTCGTATAGCCGATAATGTAAAATTGAAGGTTCCTGACAGATCACTTTTTGGTATATTGTGTAGTACATTATGTAGTGATACGCACATATAAGAAATTGTCGCAAAAACTGGCAAGATCAAAATAGCGGTATTGTCTACCAAAAGATTTTTGAAATATATTATGTAAATGCGGGACATAACCCGTCTTTTTAAATTATTCTCCATAAAGATTGAATTGTTTATAAGTTTCTTCAAATATTTTTTTGGCTCTGTAAACTCTGACTCTAGCTGTACTACTTTTGATGTCTAGCATCTTAGCGATCTGTTTGAATGATTTTCCCAGCATATACCTCAAATTCAGTATCTCAGCGGAAGCTTGGTCTATTTTTCTAAAAACAAATTCCATGTAATTTTTTTCACTATTATCCGTTATTCTTAGATCTGGAGTAGTATTTTCTATTTCTTCTGTAAGAGGTAAGGCAGCATTTTTGTATTTGTTTATCCTATCGGCCATACAGTTTTTCAATATAGTATTGGCCCAAGGTTTGAACTGACCTCCTTTTAACGGTAACTTTTTACCATATTTATACATCTTTACAAATGTCTCTTGGACCACATCTTCTGCATCGTCTTCTGACCGCAAGGTTTTTCGAGCAATTGTGAGAAAGTGTTTGTTGTAGCGGTTAAAAAGCTCGCTAAAGTGGGTGGGATTCTTATATGAAAGCTCTAATATTTTCTCGTCGGTCATATTCATATGACCTCTATCTTAGCAAAAATGTTACATTTTGTATCATTTGTATCTATAGGCTGGTCTGTATTTGTATGAAGACCAAACATTTGTATCTGCTTCAAAAACAATCCAGATCTCCCCCGGAAGGGGGTAAGACACAATTTAAAATTTATTAACGATCTTGTTTTTGTAACAATCAAAAGACCTCACTCGAGGTTTTTTGGTTGTTATTTAAAAGATTTAATTGCTAAATCTAAAATATACCGTTTTTCAAGAGATTTTTTCCATATGCTATTTGAGCGGTTTCCATTTATATAAATCCCTGGAGAAAAGTTAATCTCTTGTCTGAATTTTTCTAAATTCTCTTTTCCCATGATTACAACTTCATTAGGTTTGTGTATTGCCGATGTAATATTAAAATCATTCAAAAGTAATTTAACTAAATCTAAAATCTTAGTATTTTTTTGATATCCGCGGACCCTTCTTAATCGACGATGTATCCTAAAATCAACACACCCTTCGTCATCAAAGAAGGCTATAAGGAAAGCTTTTTTAAAAGACTTTGGCCAATAGTTTATTCCTTCAAGGAGTTCTGTTGATTTATTTTTTATATATTTTGCTAAAGCAACATTAAAATAAGATATGCGACTAACTTTAGTCAAGGGGTTTGTATATTTAGATGGTTCAAATTTGTATACCTTTCTCATTTCATTTTCAACCATATCTAATAGAGCCTGACTTCTGTTATTGTAAACGCATCTGCTATATTTTATTTCTCCATCAAAAACTAAATGGGAAATGAGATTTACTAAGATTGGATCCCATTTTGTAAATTTTTTAAATTCTTTTTTGCTCTTACCTTTCCTTAAAGTGGAAAGAGTAGAAATTCTTATACCAGAATTAATCTTAATACTTTTTTGCTTGGTCAGACTAAGAGGAATTTCTTTTATATAAGCATAAATAGAACTTTTGGGTCTGCCGGTGATCTTTGATATTTCAGGGAGAGTATAGTCTAGTCTTCTCAATTCTATACATCTCTCCTTAAACTTATTCATGTGCGCCCACTTGGATTCGAACCAAGGACCGCTCGCTTAAAAGGCGATTGCTCTACCACCTGAGCTATGGGCGCGTTGCCTTTACATTATACTAGACAGAAGTACTACTCTGCCCATTACCTGTGTATAATTAAGTTTAGAAACTATATCTTAAATCTAAGTTTTGCTCAAATTTTACAGAGGCAGATCTATAGCAAATGCACCGGCGCCGGATAATAAGAGGGAAAGGACGATGGCGAAGAGCATTATGTAGAATATGAGATTACGTTTTAGGATCGCTGGACTCTTGTATTCAATATAGACTTCGGCGAAGGTGAAGAGTGCTAAAATGAGAGCTGCGATTTGGGTGTAGAGTCCCAAGATGAACATTGCGCCGCCGAGTATTTCAACTACTCCCAATATTTTGATTGTAGCCTTTGGGTTTGGAATATTGAGAGAAGAGAGGGAGAGTGCCCACCTCTCTTTCTCATTTTTAAACAATAAAACACCAAGATCTATAAATAATAGGCCAGCCACTACACGTAATATAAGTGGTGCAAGGAGAGAGTATACTAATAGTTCTGGAAATGGGTTGAGCATATGTTAAATTATTCTAATTGACCTAATTATACTAATTAACCTAAATTTAGGAAGGGCATAAAATTTATGAATACTATAGTCGTTTTAAATAATATTAGAAGCAACGAAAATGTTGGCTCTATTTTTCGTACCTGCGATGCTGTGGGTGTCTCTAAAATATATTTGGTTGGCTACACACCCTCTCCGGTAGATAGGTTTGATAGAGAAAATAGAGGACTAGCCAAAGCGTCTCTTGGGGCAGAAAATTTTGTGGAATGGGAAAAGACAGAAAGTCTTAGAGAGGTCATTGAAAGATTAAAAATTGAAAAGTTTGAGATTATAGGAGTAGAACAAGATAAAAGATCTATTAATTATAGAGAAATTAATCAGAGAGTAGCTAGTAGAGGGCATCTAGCATTAGTTTTTGGAAACGAAGTAGATGGTCTATCAAAAGAAGATATAGAACTTTGCGATGAGGTGGTAGAGATACCAATGAAAGGTGCAATGGTTCGACAAGCTCACCATCCTCGCAATTTGAAGCGAGGAAAAGAATCCTTGAATGTAGCAGTTACCGTCGGGGTTGTTTTATATTCATTAAACTAATATTCTATCGTATCAACAACCAAATTATTTTGATCGTATAGATTTATTTTCTCTCGTTTTTCTCGCCAGAGTGGGCCGAATTTGTTTAGATAAATATAATATTCATTACCTGGGAAGTCAGTGTCGTCAAAATGGTTAGCGACGCAAGAATTATAATTTATTTGGGTGGTTAGGTATTCTTTACAAGTTGATAGTACGGTGTCGGGCAAGTCCCTAGTAAATCTAGAATCTCTGGTAGTACAACGTGAGACATTCTCTATCAAGTCTAGGCACTCATCGTTTCTATCATAAACACTTGAGAATTTTGGTAAATTTTCATCAATAGCGAGTGGGCATTGGAGAGAGAGGTTGGGAGAAAAAGTCCTGTTTTCTTCGAAGTACCCAGTACATTTATTGGTTCTGAAAGATATACCAATTGGTGAAAAGCCTTTTATTAAATAAACCCTATCACCTCTGTTTAAAACAACATTACTTTCTGTTTTGGCAAAAGGGAATGGCAATAGGGAAGCTTTGTCCACTAAAGCGTAGTATCCAGTCGTTTCACTCTTTAGATACCAACCTGTTATATTTATACTCTCATTTTTATCTAAATCAGTATATATCGAAATATATTCTTGGTTTGGGTCATCTCCGTAGAGGCCATAAATACTAGAAAGAGAGATTTTATTATAAAAGGGAGATCTCTTGCTTTCTTCTGCTTTTTTATTCAAATTTTCTTCTATTTTTTTTATTTCTTCTTTCGTATCCTGTATATCCTCTGACAATTCTTTATTAGAGGCACTATCTGAACTACTGGTTTTTCCTACAGAAGAAGATCCACTGATATTACCAGTGTTATTTGAGCTGTTTTCCTTGATGGGGCCATAAGCAAGACCCAAGAGAACAAATATGATTAATAATATTAGAAACGGTTCTTTCATTTGTATTTTGATTGGTGTTTTGGACAAAAGTGGGCGCTCCTACCCCTTACTACTGTCCTTTCTATTATACCTCTGCAATTTGGTTTTGGACATTTAGCACCTTTTTTGCCATAAACTTTATGAAAATTTTGGAAACCGCCCTTTTCTCCAGAAATATTTCTATAATCTGATTTTGAGTCACCGCCGTGCTTGATTGAAAATCTCAAAATATTTTGCATTGCTTTAAACATTTCACTAAACTTTTTTTCTGGAACTTTATTGGCAGGAGAGAGAGGGTGGATGCCGGTCTCCCAAAGTATCTCATCTGAATAAATATTCCCAATACCAGAAAGTCCTGTTTGGTCTAAGAGGGCAGTCTTGATAGGCATGTTTCTCCTTTTATAAATTATTTCTTTCAGTATTTTTGGATTGAGTTTTTTGTCTAGTGGGTCAATACCCAAAGCTCCGACGCTATCATGCAGGTGCAGCTCGTTTGTTTTTGAAAGAGTGATGGAAGCGAACTTTCTCATGTCAGACAGTACCAAGTCTTTAGAATTTTTTAATTTAAATACAAGATGAATAAATTTATCTGTGACTCCATACATCAAATGCCCAGTCATTTTCATGTGAATAACTATTGTGTAATGGTTATTTAAGTGGACCAAAATATTTTTGCCTCTTCTCTCTGATCCTATTATTTTTTTGCCTTTCACTATCTTTCTAAAATTTTCATAATACTTTTTGTTCTTCAGCGTCTGCCTACTTCTATGAGCCGTCTTTATATGAAAATCAGACCAAACATCCTCTATGGTTTTGCCTACCACCCACCTTTTTATCCCTTCTACTGTTGTGTGTACTTCAGGAAGTTCCGGCATAAGGTTAAATTAGACCAGCTCTTTTTATTATGGTTTTGTAATCGTCACTCCGATGGATAATGCCAAAAATTTTTACTTCTTGATTGAAGATTTCGTACACCACTCTCCAGTCGCTGACTCGTAATTTCCAATATCCTTTGAGTACTCCTCTTAACCTGCGGCCGTAAATATCTGGACGTAATGTCAACTTTTTCCTTATAGAAGTTTCTACCGTTACACCTGCCGACCCCAGTCTTGGAATGTCTTTTTTCACTACTAATGGGTGATAGTCTATTTTATATTTTTCCATGCTTGTTCATGAGAAATATATTTCACTTTTTGCTTTGATCTGGCATCTGCGATGGCTGCCAACGCCAAATCCTCTTCAAGCTCCAAAGCCTCATCCACGAGTGCCAACACTTTTGCTGACACAGAAACACTGTCTCTTTTGGCAAGAGTTTTTAATAAATGATTTTTATCTTTGTCTACCGTAATATTTATCCTTTGTTTTGTTGTAGGCATATTTTTATATTAAATTCTCAACAATTTAAGTGTATCAAAAGTGTATCACTTGTCAATTTGACAAGTG
>Ga0209542_10001588_pt1 | contig 52946 bp, 46 predicted proteins | sample RifCSPhighO2_01_FD_184028 | JGI IMG/M metagenome (GOLD analysis project Ga0209542, IMG submission 184028) | Soil microbial communities from Rifle, Colorado - Rifle CSP2_plank highO2_0.1 (SPAdes) (version 2) | ecosystem: Environmental > Terrestrial > Deep subsurface > Rock core/Sediment ... | reverse complement strand
CTCCAAGATTTGATTTTTCGATTTTTGACCAACCATTCGGAGGGCGGCACGAAGTGCCGCCCATTGGTTTTGCGGCGCAACTGCGCCGCTTTCTGAAGCCCGCTTGCCCGCCCGCCAAGACGAGGTTCGAAATCCCTTGCAGTTTTAGTATTTGCTTTGCCTAATAAAAATAATTTTTGCTATAATAGCTTTACTATGGAAAACAACACCTCGTTTTCGCAAAAATTCTTTTTGTACACCCGCAAATCCACCGATGTTGAGGACAAGCAAGTTTTATCTATCGAAGCACAAATTACAGAATTGCGTGCTTTTGCGAAACAGGAAAAGTTAGAAATAGTTGATGAGCTGGTAGAAAAACAATCGGCCAAAATTCCTGGCAGACCAATTTTTAACGATATGCTTAACCGAATAGAAGCCGGAGAAGCAAACGGAATTTTGGCTTGGCATCCTGATAGATTAGCGCGCAATTCTGTTGACGGTGGAAAAATAATTTATCTTGTGGACACAGGTGGACTTGTGGCATTGAAATTTGTGCAGTTCTGGTTTGAACCGACACCACAAGGAAAATTTATGTTGAACATCGCTTTTGGGCAAAGCAAATACTATGTAGATTCTCTTTCCGAAAATACTAAAAGAGGATTGCGCCAAAAAGTGAGACGGGGCGAATATCCGTCTCTGGCTCCAGTTGGATATATCAATGACTCGCGTAATAAATCTGTCGTCGTAGATAAAAAGCGTGCGCCTATCATTCGCCAAGCATTTGAGCTTTACGCCGAGGGCAATCATCGGCTAGAAGATGTTTCCGACTTTTTGGCGCAAAACAAAATCGTTTCAAGAAGTGGAAAGAGAATCCATATTACAAGAACGACTTTTATTCTACAAAATCCATTTTACACTGGGTTATTTCGCTATGCGGGCGAAATATATGAAGGCAAGCACGAGCCAATCATCGCAAAGAAACTTTTTGATAAAGTCCAAGAAGTAATGAAGCAGAGAGGACGGCCGAGGCACAAAGCCAAACCGGAGCCACAAGTTTTTTGTGGACTGTTAAGGTGCGGCACTTGCGATATGATGATTACTGCCGAGTTGAAAGTGAAGCGTCAGAAAAATGGCAATGTCCACTATTACACATATTATCGCTGTACCCGCAAATCAAAATCAATAAAGTGCGCCGCACCATTTATCCGCCAAGAGAAATTAGACGGACAAATTTCCTCTCTGCTTCAAAAAGTTTCTTTGCCTACGGATTGGGCGGAAAAACTTAATACAAGATTAGAAAAAGACAAAACAAAATCCGCCCAATCCGTTTCTGCTTTTGTTCAAACAAACCAAGAGAGAATCAAAGTCATTGCCACCAAGCTCCAGCGACTTCTTGACGGGTACTTGGAGCAGGACATTGACCGAGAAATTTACCGAACTGAAAAAGCAAAGTTGTTGAGCGAAAAGAAGTCGCTTGAAGAACAAACAACTCGTTTTGAACAAAAGCAAAATGATTGGCTCGAACCGATGAGAGAATGGATAAAAGTCGCTTCAACTCTTGATAAAACCGCAAGGGATAGCAACCTTTTTGCTAAAAAGGTTGCTGCCGAACAAGTGTTCGGCTCGAACCTCGTCTTGGCGGGCGGGCAAGCGGGCTTCAGGGCTTCAGAAAGCGGCGCAGTTGCGCCGCAAAACCAATGGGCGGCACTTCGTGCCGCCCTCCGAATGGTTGGTCAAAAATCGAAAAATCAAATCTTGGAGCGGGTGAGCGGAATCGAACCGCCGTATCTTGCTTGGAAGGCAAGCGCACTAACCGCTGTGCTACACCCGCATTTTAAGTACATGTTAGCACTCAATAGCGTTTTTTTCAATTATAAAACCCGGCGCTTTCTATGGTTTCAAAGAAAGTGACGGGTTATTTTGACAAGAACAATGTCAGTAATGATGCCAATCCCCTCTCCCTTCAGAAGAGGGGCTTTTAAATCTTCCGGTTTGAATACTGATTCTTCGCCGTCAGGGCCGACGACTATTATATCAGAGATGCGAAATTCAGAATTAAAACTGCGGTGGGTGTGCCTGTCAAAGATTGCGTCAATTGCGTGATCGCCGACAGTAACTTCCAAAAATTTTGATTCTTCGGGATTGTGATTATCAACCTCTATTTCCCGCCTGATATTATATAGTGTTGCTCCTGCCGGTGCGACAAAGGCATGCTTATCCAGCGGAATAAGTTTAACAAGGCGGCGGATATCAATAATTATGCTTTTGCGGATGGGGAGTTTGCGATATATTCCCGGTCCGCTGCCGTAGGCAAGAAGGCAAACATGCTTTTCGCGGGCTTTGGAAACAAGATCCCGAAGTCCGCCAGTGCTGGCTGGCCTGATTACGGCTAACGGCATTTCTTTTATCTTGCCTCGCCAAAAAGGATAACGAATCCTAAATTCATGAAGTTCCCGCTGTATTGAAGTGCGGTCAATCCTGTAATTGTGAAAAATTGTTCCCAAGCTTCGGTAGATCACTTCAGGAATTTTACCGTGGCTGATTTTGTGCAAAGAGCGCCTCCTTAAATCTTAAGTTCCCCGGGTTGAGAATATTGTTGGGGTCATGCTCCTTTTTGGCCGGTATTGCGATATTCTGATACCACTCTTCGCCGATGGCGTATCGAGGATGGGCAAATTTTCTCCCAAGCCGGCCGACATTGTGGTGATGGTTTGGTTTAGTGCCAACAACATGACAAGTATATGCCAAATTGTCCCATAACCGCAGATATTTCTCGCGGCTTCTTCCGGATATGGCCAGGGTGGTATAAAGATATGGCTGGTCTAAATCTAAGCAAAGGTGGGCGCCGGCAATGCCATAATTTTCAAAAATTAACGTATCCGTGGCCGCGTATGTCCCGATTACGGTGTTCCATTCGGGTGTGCAGTCAAAAGTGTCAACGGTAATTCCCGAGTTAAAATAAGACACCAGTTTCTCGTGGGACTGCTTGAAAGGATGGCTTAACCACGCGGAGGCAATTTCCGGACCAAGATTCCGGCCGTCAGCGAACCGGCAGAGCCGGTTTATTTTATCAGACGCGTCTGTGAGTTTCTGATGGTTATTTCCCACAGTATGAACAATGACGGTCCAATAGTGGCCTACGATATTATGAACGAACATTTTGCGGACTAATTTGTGATTGTGGCAAAGAATTTTTTCCAGAAAATGCCGAATCCTTTTTTGGATTGCCGATTTCTTCGATTCTTCTTTGTGCGGCTTGGAAATGAAATTAAAGTCAAGAAAATCGTAGGCTCTGGCAGAGCACAATACAACTTCGCTCCGGCGGAATTCTTCTCTGTGGGCGGCCAGATTTCTTAGGAACTCGGCTACGCTTTCAAGACAATAAAAACGGAAGCTTTGAGGCGAAGAATAGATTGGCAGTTTATGCGTTTTCATCCAGACGCGAGTGATTATGCCGGTTGTGCCTTCCATGCGGAATATCTTTTTTAAGTTATCGCCGGTGAAATAAAAGGTTTCCCCCTTGCCGTCAACGCCGGAAACGGCATTCACGCAATGCGTTATATCGCCAAATCCGGCGGAATTGTGGCCGCTGGCTCCCGTACTGACCCATCCGGCTGGAGTGGAAGTTTTGTAAGAAGCGGGATAGAAAAATGTTGTATCGGGCCGGGGCCCAATTTTTAACCATTGTTCCAGTTCTAAACCGGTTACGCCGGCTTGGACGGAGACCTCGCCGGGTGCGTCGTCTTCCGGCTCCCTGATACCCACCATATGACGCAACTTAGAACTGTCAACAACTATCTCTCCTCCTTGAGAAGCCACGGCTCCCCGAACGCCGGTCAGGCCGCCGATAGGGATGATTTTAAGGCCCTCCGCATTGGCCAGTTTTACAAGATTTTCAAGTTGTTTATTACAACTATTGCCTAAAGAACCCTTGTTCGGCATTACTATGGCTGATGCCGTCGGCACATCCTTGTTTTGGTCAAAAAGATTGAGCGGGCAGGAATCGTATGATTTTTGGCGCAAAGTTTCCGTGTTGGTTATAACATTCTCTTCGCCGAAAATTCTTCTTAATTCCGGAAAAAGCTTGCTTTCTTCCATTGTTTCTCCTGCTTTTGTAAATGAACGGGCCGGCTATTAATATATACTATAAAAAAAATCCTGCAAAGCGCAGGAAATTAAACGATTTTTCTTCCTAGATTTTTAATAAAAGACCAGATAATGTCCGGCGCCAGCGTCAGAGTGGAATAGGCGCTGACTAGTTTTATCATTAACCCCAATTCAGCCGAATTGCGGGCATATTTCTTCTGATAACTATTACGGATAGCATCGAGCTCCCCCTCGGCATATTTGAGTTCAAGTAATTCTGGATTTGGCCAGTCACATTTTGGCTTTCCGTTGATCTCGTCTAGAATATCAGCCATCTCTTTGCCGGCGCGGATCTGGTCAATTATCTTGATAGAGCCAGTCAACGAGAAGAAATTCGGGCGGGTAGTATGGCGGACAATGGCGTAAGCACGCGTCTTGTGCGCGCCGGATAGAAGTGGCCTGACCCCGCAGCGGGTCAGAGGCCTGTTAAAATCAAACTTTTCTATGCTGTTTCGTATTGTTTTAGACGCAACCTCAGCCAGATTTTCTAATTCATATTCGTGGATAGCGGCATCGCTTATTTTTTCAATTGGGATATCGGTTGGTCCGATAAGCGTTTGATGGCGGTCAGGAAGCGGCAGAAGAGTTATGTATTTACCGGTTTCGTCAAAAGTGATTATGGCGTACTTGGTGAATTTGCGGTCAATAACGGCTGTGGTGCCTTGAGATAAGTTTAACTTGATATCTACGCCAGCCATGCGGGCCATTTCCGCACTCCACGGGCCGGTGGCGTTGACGAAATACTTGCCATAGAATACTTCTCTTTCCAACTGGTTGTTAATGCAGATTGCCGCCCTTAATTTGCCGTGTTTAATGAGGAAACTTTTTACTTGCTGGCCGGAAAACACAGAGAGCGTTCCGTGTACAGTAAGTTTCTTTTCTTTGGCCAATATTGCCCGGCAAAGCTCAACCGGATCGGTAACATATTCCTCAAAGAGAATGCCACCCATAACATTTTCTTTCAAAACAGGGATTTCTTCAAGGATTTGCTTCTGATTCAGGTAGCGATAACCGCTTAGGCCGGCTTTATCGGCGGTAGCCCGCGCATAACTGGCCATAAGTCCTTCCAGAATTACAGGGTGGCTTTTTAGATGCCGCTTCATTTGAGGAAAAAAGGGCATGGCGAAAGGTCTTTTGGCTACTATTTTGGGGAAAAGGTGGTGCAAAAAACTCACATCATAAGCCGCGGCGAAGGACCCCGGGCGGTCAAAGGCAAAGTAAGTCAATCTTCGCGGCAGAATCCCCAGGGCTTGGTTATTGGTGCCCAATCCGCAATTTTCAAACTGTTCAATTATCGCGACATCATAGCCCCGCTGTCTTAACTCAAGCCCGGTGGCTACTCCGGCAGTCCCGCCGCCGATTACGACGATATCGTAGAGATCGCGGGCAAATGGCATAAGTCACCTTCCATTGTTTAGTAACTAGAGCAATTTTGTACAGAATATTTACCAAAAGTCAAATCAAAAATCCGACCCCCATGGTCGGATTAGAGAAGAGCAACTTTTTTTACTGCTTCGGCTAATTTAGGAATGGCGCGACGAGCCGCCAGACTGCCCATATTTTTAAATTCATTGAGGTCTTCCTGTGTGAAACTTTTGAAACTGCAGGGCGGATAATCTGTAATCCCGGAGTCCACCATTACCACTTCAACCGGCGGCAATTCGCCGAAAGAATATGTCTGCAGAAGACGATAGATGGTGTCAATGCCTGTTTCCACGGCATCGTGAGTGTGAGGAAATTTTTTTTTAAGTTTTTGGTTGGTCAGAACGGAGGACATCTTTATCAACGCTTGGGTTATTTCATTGCTGATACCGGCGTCTTTAACGGCGCAGATGCCGCGGTCAATAGAACTATACATGGCTAGCGTAGCCATTATCTCAAAATAGCGGACAGTATTTTTTAACGCGGTGTCAGCGTTGCCCTCTTCGCTTTTAATTTCCGATGTTTCAAGAAAAACCAATAGGATATTGCATCCCCGACGGATGGCGTTGGTAAAAAGTATCAGAGTAGCAAGAGGATCAATGCCTCCGTCGCCGGTCTTTTTGTCATTAACGGTAACAGATTTTATAAAACCCGGCACGGCGCCGGATCCAAGCAACGACACGAGGACATCATTATTTGTCCGCATCCTGAAAAATTCATATGGTTCGCCAAAACAATGGCCGGTTTCTTCAGGCGGATCGTAATTTACGCAAAGCATCGTTTCATTGCGGTTTTTGTCAAAAACGGCAATATCCAATTCCTTGCGGTACTTTCCGATTAGAATTGCCTCCGTGTCCATGGTATCCTCAAGAAGTTGAAGAAGGGGTTTGTTTGACCGCAGGGAGGGGGCTTTATAAGCGCCATAGAGCGCGGCCACGCCCAAAGTCAAAGCTCCGGCAGTCGCTAAACCCTTGCCTGTACGCGTGTGCGTTGGCAGAAGGGGCGTTAAAAATGACATACCCAAAGCTCCCAAAAAAATTTTTAGCCAAGGAGAATATTTTGATATCTTTCCCGGGCTTAAGTTGAACATTACTTCTACCCCCCTTGCAACATGGGATAATGTTCCCATTGCTCCGATGGTGGCGATATAGGAACCCATTGAAAGGCCGCCAAAATGATGAGGATACGGCAAACCCTCACCTTTAAGCCACTTGAGAAGAATATACAGAGATTGCATCGCTGCTATTTCGGGGAAACCGCCGCGCATTATACATCCAATTTTCGGCTTTGCCATAGAAACCTCATTGTTAAAGTTGTCAAATATCAGTTACGGAGTAACTATATAAAAACCTAACCTGTTTGGCAACACTAAAACTAAAACCCGATTTAAATCGGGTTTTAGTTTTAGTGTTAAACTGAAGTTGTTTTTGGGCCCCAAAAACAACAGAAATTACAGAACTGCTTCCTTAAGCGCCTTGGCGGGGACAAATTTGGCTTTCTTTGAAGCGGCGATATGAATACTTTCACCGGTTCGCGGATTGCGGCCTTCCCGCGCGGCTCTATTCTGGACTTTGAAAATACCAAAACCGCTCAAATTAAGCTTGTCGCCGCTTTTCATTATTCTGGTTATTTCTTCAAGTATCATTTCAAGCAACTCGGCAGTTTGCTTTTTGGGCAGATTAGCTTTTTCGGCTATTTTGGCTATGAATTGGTTCTTTTTTACTGGCATATTAACACCTCCTTCTTTGCCCTCCAAAGCTTTGCGCGAAGGAGGATTTTATTTAACTTCTTAATTCTGCGCGTTTTTGCAAGGAAAATCAAGCCCTTTGTGGATAATTTATCATCTAGCGTACTCTATTGCCCGGGTTTCTCTTATGACATTAACCTTAATTTCTCCCGGATATCTCATCTCGGCTTCTATTTTCTTGGCAATATCACGAGCAAGTTTTAAGGCCGTAAGGTCGTCAATTTTGGAAGGAGTAACGAAAATTCTTAATTCACGGCCAGCCTGAATGGCGTAGGATTTCTCAACTCCCTCAAAGGAACCGGCGATTCTTTCCAAATCCTCAAGCCGTTTAAGATATATTTCAACAGTATCGCGGCGCGCGCCCGGCCGAGCCGCCGAAATCGCGTCAGCCGCTTGAACAATTCGGGACTCAAGCGTTGAGTAGGGATATTCTTCGTGGTGTGATTCCATGGCGCGGATAACCCGTTCGTCCACATTGAATTTTTGAAGTATCTTTCGGCCGATCTCAACATGGGTTCCCTGAACTTCATGATCTACCGCCTTGCCGATATCATGAAACAGAGCTCCCTTTTTGGCTATCTGAACATCGGCGCCGATTTCTGCGGCGAGCATGCCGGAAACATGGGCCATTTCAATGGAGTGCAGGAGAACATTTTGACCAAAGCTGGTGCGAAAAGCCAACCGGCCCAAAAGATATACTAAGCGTGAATCAACGGTGCCGGTGCCGGTTTCAAACAGAGCCGCTTCGCCGGCCTCTTTGATTTTTTCGTTTATTTCATCGCGGGCCTTTTCTACCGTTTCCTCTATTTTGGCCGGATGAATGCGGCCGTCGGCAATCAGTTTATCAAGGGCTAATTTGGCTATCTGGCGCCTTACGGGATCAAAACCAGAGATAACTAACGTTTCTGGCGTATCGTCAATTATAATATCCACTCCGGTTAATCGTTCTATCGTCTTGATGTTGCGCCCCTCCTTACCGATTATTTTGCCCTTCAACTCGTCTGATGGCAGGTTTACGATGGTGGTGGTGGCATCGGCAATATGCGAAGATGCGTAGCGCTGGATGGACATGGTCAGTATCTCCCTTGCCTTTTTGTCAATTGTTTCCTTATTCTCCGATTCAAGCTTCCGTAGCTGCTGATAAAGGTCGTCCTGATATTCCACTTCAAGTTTTTTCATTATTTCTGATAGGGCCTGCTCGCGGCTCAAACTGGAAATTCTTTCCAACTCGGAGATCTGCTGAATGCGGGTTTTTTCTACGGCTGTTTTAAGTTCGTTCAGTTCGCCGGTCTTGGCCTCAAGCGACTTTTTCTCGCTGGATATATCTCTTGATTTTGAATCCAAATCTTCCTCTCTTTTGGCAAGCAAGTTTTCGATTTTATTCAATTGTTCCCTTCTTTCCCTTTCTTCTCTCTTGGTGTCCTCAAGAAGCTTGAGAGATTTATTTTTAGCTTCTAAAAGGATATCCTGGGACTTTGATTTAGATTCCGCAAGGATTGCTTGCGCTCTTGTTTCGGCCTGGTTGATTCTGTGTCCGGCGAGAAGCTGACGGATTACATAACCAACCAAAACGCCAAATGCCAAAGCCAAAACCGCCGCTAAAAACGGGTTTAATCCTAAAACCATGATTTTTGATAGTTGAGTACATCTTGAAAGCTGTTTTGAGACATTTAAAATGTTAAAAACAGCGATAGATTACTAAACATTTTTAATTATTAAAGTTGTTAATAGTATTCTAACAAAATAAGCGGTAAATGCAAGTTTGATATGAAAAAACCTGCTATTCACAGGTTTTTGGAAAGATAATCTCAAGGTTCTTATTATAAATACTTTCGATTTTGTTATAGACCACGAATACGATTTTTCCGTTTTTATCGCGTCCGGTAATATGGTTTGCGGTAGTCGGCTTAATATCGGGCATGATGCTCACGCGCAATTTTGTTCCCGGCACATAACGAAGCAGGAGCATTGCTTTTTGCGGGTGGGATAAGCCGAGATTGCAGAAACTTTTAAGGTCAGGCGGATATTCGTTGAGCAGTTTGGCGGCTGTGACGAGCTTGCCTTTAGGGATTTGTGCTTGCGCGTATATCCTAAAGTAATAAAGTTTTCCGCCAAAGAGCAACCGTTCCGTTTCCGAGTGAGGCAGAACGAGCAACTTAATCCTCTGAAAATAAGATGTTTCACTACGGTAAATAAAAACGCCATCGCAATACTCCCTTTCGGCAATTGTGAGAATAAGCGTGTAGGTGGTGTGTCCCCGGTCGGCATAACGGAAATCCACAGCCGCCGCATTGTCCAGTTCAATGCTCATGGTCATCAAGGGAAACTGGATTCTTTTTGGATTAGAAGCGGAGAAAGTGATTCCGTGGATAAAATTGTCCACGCTTGAGTTGACCCGCTGATTGAAAAAATAAATTAGCGGCGCTACAACCAAAATGAAGACAAGCCAGCGCAAGACACGCCAGCTAGTAATGCCAAAAACAAAATGTTTCAGTCCCCACTTTTTCTCAAGAACAAAGTACTTCCTTATTTTTTTTAAAGAAGAGTTCTGACTATCGGCCACTTGATTTCAAAGACCTCGTCAGCAAATTATAATATTATGGAAAAGTTGTCCAGTTTTAATCCCGCTCGGCAACTGCTAAAATGTAAGAATGATGAAGCCGGTCGTTCTCGCCATTTTGGACGGTTGGGGTTTTTCAAGGCAAACTTTGGGCAATGCCATTGCCGAGGCCAATACACCCAACCTGGATTCTATCCAAACGCAGTACCCTTTTATTTTATTGCAGGCTTCCGGCAAGGGTGCTGGATTAGATTGGGGCGAAACTGGCAATAGCGAAGTAGGGCATCTGACTATTGGCGCCGGACGGGTTATTTTCCAATATCTTTCGCGCATCAATAAAGCCGTTGGAAGCGGTGAATTTTATCAGAATTCCGCATTGCTTGGCGCTATGGAGCATGCCAAGAAAAATAATTCTGCGCTCCACATACTCGGCCTGTTAACTTCCAATTCTGTCCACGCCTATTTTGGCCACCTTACCGCGCTTTTGAAGATGGCAAAAACACAGGATGTGCCAAAGGTAAGTTTGCACCTGTTTACTGACGGCAAGGACTCTGGCCTTAAAGAAGCGCCTAACCTTTTGCGGAAATTACAGTTGGAGATTTCTCAAAATACCGGCACGCTCTCAACACTAGTGGGCCGTGATTATGCAATGGACCGTGATAACAATTGGGGTCTTACCGCTAAAGCGTATGGCTTGTTTGTAAATGGCGCCGGTGAACCTGCAACCGATATGTTTGCCAAATTAACCGAATTTTACGGCCAAGGGCTGGACGACAAAAAAGTCCCTCCAATTTTGCTAAGTAAAGACGGTGTTATCCGCGACAACGACGCGCTTGTCTTTTTTAACTTCCGCGAGGATAGTATGCGGCAAATCACGCGGGCCTTTGTTGAAGAAGATTTTAACGGATTTGAGCGGACCAAATTGAATGGCCTGTTTGTCGCCTCTATGACCGAATATCTTGAGAACGCCAACCTGCATGTTGCTTTTTCTCCGCCCGAAGTCATAAACGGTCTTGCGGAAGTGCTTAGCAAAAACGGCAAAAAACAGTTACACATCGCTGAAACGGAAAAATACGCCCATGTTACCTACTTCTTTAATGGTCTGCGCAACGGCCCTTTTGAGGGCGAGGATAATGTGCTTATCCAATCGTTTAAAAATCTAAGTGAAAATCCGGAGATGAAAACCGTAGAAATAGGACAAAATGTGGTTGAGGAACTGAATCGTGGATTTTACGATTTTATTGTTATTAATTTTGCTAACGCCGATGTGCTTGCCCATGCCGGCAAGGCGGAAAGCGTCAAAAAGGGCGTGGAGGTTATTGATGGGGTTATTGGCGAGATTAAAAATAAAGTTCTTGAAAAAGGCGGGGCACTTTTAATAACTGCCGACCACGGCAACGCCGAATCCATTATTTACAAAGTATCAGGTGAAATTGAGACAAAGCACAACCAAAATCCGGTCCCGCTTTATCTTATTGCCAAAGATTACGAGCGGCCGAGAACTTTTGATGAAATAAACCGCAACACTGAAAACGCCAGCGCCCTTTTAGCCGATGTCGCGCCAACAATACTGGAACTGCTTGGTATTAAAAAACCGCCTGAAATGACCGGTGAAAGTTTGTTGCGACTGTTCGGCAATTGACACAATTGATTTTAGGTTATAATGTGTCCGCAGATTCTATCAGGAGAAAATTTAATGTATCAAGAAAAATGTGAGGATAAGGTTGCTAATCAACTAAGTGTTTTTTTAAAAAGCGATATTGGAAAGACCGCCTTAACAATACTGAAGAAGGAGCGAGAATCCGTCGTTTTCACAAGTCCCACATATCAACCCCAAGCATATATTGACGGAGATGGTGTTTGGGCAATGGCATTAGATTTTAAAAAAAGAATGCCAATTACTGTCAACGAGCTTGTTGCGCTTTCTGTTGAATCAGACTTTATTCTGGCAGAAGACCTTCCTGAATGGTTTTTCATGTCATTAGGACTTATTGCCCAAAGATGTCTTTTAAAAAAGCACGCTGTGAAAGAATCCATTCCCCACTAGTCGCCGCCACAGAGCGGCTTTTATTATTTTATAATTCCCCCTCCGATTAATTCTTGGCCACGGTAAAAAACAGCGGATTGGCCGGAGGTGATGGCGCGCTGGGGTTTTTTGAATCTTAGATTGCCGCCGGCTGATAGTGTGGCTTTATCCGACGGCGTGCGATAGCGGATCTTTACGTCCAGTAATGCGGGGAATTTTTTCGGCTTATTGAGCCAATGCAAATCCTTAATTCGGACTTGCGAGGCCCGAAGGTCGCTTTCCGAGCCGACATAAATTATATTTTTTTTAACATCTTTTTTTACGATATAATATGGTCCGCCACCCAGTTTGATGTCCAATCCGTGTCTCTGGCCGATAGTATAATAATAAACACCGTCGTGCGTTCCAATAACTTTGTTATTAGAACGTCCCGAGCGAAGCGAGAGGCTATCTATAAGAATTATCTTGCCCTTTTTGGGCTTTATATATTCTTTAAGGAATTGTTTGATATTCAATGGCCCGATGAAACAAACGCCCTGACTATCTTTTTTATCAGCTGTCGGCAGACCGAATTTTTTAGCCATTTTCCGCACCTCCAGTTTGGTATAATCCCCTATTGGAAATAGCGTTTTTGCGAGAATTTTTTGGTTTAGCGTCCACAGAAAATATGTCTGGTCTTTGTTTTTATCTCGCGCGGCGGTCAACTTATTGCGGAAGGAACTGGTCACAAAGCGCGCTTCGAGGAGGGAAGCGGACATGGTTCGAGCAGAGCGAGAGAGCGACCGACGAAAAGCAGCGAGATTCCTCGCTGGGGAATCGAGCGGTAGTCTTGGGACTGGTTCCTTCCACAATCTTGCATAATGCCCAGTAGCGATAAAATCCGCGCCTTCTTTCATTGCTTTCTTAAAAAACAACCCGAATTTGATAACCTTATTGCACATTACATCCGGATTGGGGGTGATGCCGCGCCGATAAGCGTCAATCATATATTTCCCGACCTCCTTTTCGTATTCTTTTGAAAAATCCCACGTCAGAAGCGGGATGTTCAGTTTTACGGCCACCCGCAAGGCGTCTTCTCTGTCGCGTTTCCAAAGGCATTCGCGTCCTAAAATTTCAGGAGTCCATTGTTTCATATAAACCCCTGTAACATTAAATCCGCGCTTTTCCAAAAGCGCTGCGGCAACGGAAGAGTCAACGCCGCCGCTTAAAGCCACATAAACTTTTTTTAGAATTTTAGCCCGCATAGTGTGATATTTTGCATCAATAAATGAATTTTGCAAGAAAATCGCCGCAATGATAGAAACGACAGTTTCAACATTGCGCTGATTTTCGCAGTCCAGCACCAATATCTTTTGGTGCTGGGAGCAAGAAAAAACCCTCCTTGGGGGAGGGGGTTAGAAATTGTTAAGCGCGTCTTGAGTGGCGGCGACGATAATTGGTCTTAAGTTTCCGTCTGTTGCGGAAGAGGACTTGCCGAGCCAGTTGTTCCTGCTTTGTAAAGTTATACTGGCAATACTCTTTCCTGCGGAGCTTTTTACCATTGCCCCGCTTCCGGAATCCACGAGTTTTAAAGTTATTGTTATCGTAATATCAACCGTGGTTTTTTCCTGCCTGATGTTCCGTATTCCGCGGGCAATGCGGTAACCCATATAAAACTTTTTTTTACGGGAGATTTCTTCGCCCAAAAGCGAGAATATGTTATCTCCGCTGGATGTTTTTTTGTTGATGTCGGTCTCAATGTCAATGATTGCAATGAGCCGCATATCCGGTTCGTGCTTCTTTTCAATCAACACGAGACAGCAGTTGCTTTGCGAAATTGCCTGAATCAGTTCCTCGTTCAGAATTTCGGTCTTGGACGGTGAGGTGCCGGCAATTTGCCCGTAACTACGATAACTTTGCCCGTACGCACTTTTTTGGTTGATATTTTGAGGCGTTACAATCTCAACCGTGTACTTATTGATGTCGTTTCTTGTTTTCTTTAAAAAATCTATTCCGTCTAATTTGGTAAGGTCATAGGCAACAGCTGATATCGGTAGGATAACCGCCACGACTATCAGAATTATTTTTTTTAACATTATTCCTCCTTTTCTGTTTTTGACCGGATTGTAATCCGGAATTTACCTTGCAGTTTTCTAGTCGAATTTTCAGGGAAATTCAGAACAAATTGCACGCTATCGTCGCCGGCAAAATAGTGGTGAAGGCATTTGCCGACAACTTCCGGCCGGCCTTCAATAATTGCTACCAGAGCGAGAAAGTTTGCTTCGGGGAAAGGATATCCTTCTCCGGCCGGCCGGTTTGACCCGATAGGCCCCGCGTTTCTTTGCGGTTCAAGTGAACTGTCAGACCAGTGAAACGTTCCGTCGGCGCAAAAAACATATTCTTTGCCTCCGGATATTTCAAAGGAAGTTGAGTTCCCGCCGTAGCTGTCCGGAAGATAGATGACGGCTTCCGTTTTTTCCACTGGCTTGGGATTAAAGATTGGCGTCGGTTCGGATTTGTTAACGGGCGGTGAAGGCGCGTTCTTGAGGGATGGTGATTCGAGGAGTATCTTTGTGAGTTGTTTTCGCGGTTGCGGCGGCGGTTCCACTAGTTTTTTACCGTTATGCAATAAGTTGTTTGCGACTTTGTTGTCCTCATTCATCTGATGCGCGGTGAGCGCGATCTGTTCCCGTTCTTTTCGAAATTCTTCTTCAGTCATTCCGGCCGCTTTTTTCTTCTCCATGTCCAGTAATTTTTTATTGATTTCGTTTGTTTGGATTGGCGTCATCCGTTGCTGATGTTTTTCAAATATTTCTGAAAAAGCCGGATCCATTGCCGGTTTGTTTTTCCGGTAGAAGTCAATATCGCTGGCTTTGCTTTTTTCTTCCAGCAGTTGCGCCGTGTAAGGCCGGTATTCCTGCAGGAATTCCCAGCTCCACCGTCCGGCTGAATAAATCAGCCCGACTATGGCCATGAAGTAAGTGAATTTGGAGATTAGGGATTTGGGGAAGAAAGTCCGCGCCGCGTCGCAAATCAATACAATTGCCGACCCGCTCCAAATCAGGAAAATGTTAGGGAAAGTCGTATAGCGGAAACCAACCGCCACGATTCCAAAAAGGAATACCGCGGCGCACAAAAGCCGGACAGTGTTTCTGATAGCTTGCATAACTATCTCCTTAATTTTGCGATGAGTCTTTTAACCGGCCCAAGACGGCCGATGGTTTTGCTGGCAAAGAAGAACAGCAAACCGTAAAAAAGAAAACTGAAGCCATCGTAGAAAAGATGCTTAAGAAATTCTTTTAGCCGCGCTTTTAGCCAGCTATGCTTGGATGAGAAACGCCAATTGGGACGGTAACTGCCGGAGTTCGGGCTGTTGTATTTGGCCAGCAACTGTTTTGTTTGCGGCGCTAGTGACCTTATTCTGCAAACGGAAACCAACAATAGCGAACCGGCCGCCAGGCAGGACAAACCCATTGCTACAGGAAGATTAGGCCAATATCCGTCAAAACTTTCGGCAAATTTTAGCGGTTCGCCCATACCGTCAAACCAGAGAGCCAGCCAGCCGCAAATGGCCGAAACAAACAGCCCCAACACAAGAACCGCTTCGTTTTTGGTCAGGAGGGTCAGAAGTAACGTCAAAACCAGTCCCGCCAGTCCGAACTTAAGCCAAAAAGAAAAAACCATATTGCCTCCGCATTCTGATTGTTCAGGAACTAAGTTGGCAATATGGTAACATATTATGTTGTTTTGTCAAATAGTAAATCACGGAGAACATTCGCTTATATTAACCCGTTCGCATTGAGAGTTTGCGGGCAATGATAAACATTCAAGAGTCGCGGTGCATAAAATATCATTTTCACTGCCGGCAATGCATTTGATTTGGGGCAGTTGCGGTGGCTGGGTGATTTCTCTCGCGCATAATTATTCTTGGCCGGGCGGGGCGATGCTGATTGGCTGGCATTTCCCCGGAGTTGTGCCGCTTGATGAGCACTCCAGATCTTCAGCGCAATCGCTTGGATCTAGGCACGGTTCGTTTTCTAAATTGCTGTCATTACGAATGCAAATTTCGTTACTGCCGCAAACCATCTGCTCCGGATTAGGACATTCTCCGTTGGGTCCGCATTTTTTGCCCAAACCAGATAGTGTTGTGGTCGTCGTAGTTGTTGTCCCGTCTGGATTTTGCAGACCGGGAAATAGCGTACCCTCTTGCTTTACTAGATCGGGATTAATGGTATTAAGAATTATGTATGCCGAGAAAAGAAGTATCGCGCCCGAAATGGCGTTTTTAATATATTCCGTGGATTGTTTTATTTTTTGGGGATTTCCGGCGGCGGTAATGCGCAAAACTCCGGCAAAAAATATCATTAAAAATACGGCGGCGCCGACAATGCTTAGAGACCAAGTAAATAAGCGGGAAATCAGTTGCCCGATGTTGGCCGCCGGAGGTAAGGCCGGCAAGGGCGGGCTTTCCGTAAAGTCGGGGCCGCTTCCGGGCCCGATCTGTGGCGAATCGGTGCCATAACCGGAACACAATGTCGGGCATTGGTCTTTTGCTCCTTCGGCGGCGCACTCGTCAGCGCTCCACTCGTTGTTAGTATCAGTGTCTAGCGCTTTGCAGTCATCGCTGACAGAACTAAGGCAAGCGTTGCAGTCGCTTTCTTGCGCTTCATTACTGAAGCCGACGCGGCATTGGCCGGTACTATCGCAGTAATTATGGGCCTGTTGGGCTTCGCAGGGAGCATTTTCCGGAATATCATCGCAGGTTGCTTCCCCCTCCGCCGGCGCCTCCAATTGAACGGTGCAAGTATTTTGTTTGCAAACCTTATAAGTTTGAGCCGGTTCCTCGGTCGTTCCGCAATCCGGATCATCATCGGGACATTTTTCGCATAGAGTAGCCCGCGCTTTATTAGCCGGACCTCTCACCCCGATTGTGCCGGGTACGTCTCCCAAACTTTGGCTTTCCCCGCCGTCTAGCGTAGTAGTGGCATATTGAGAGCCGTTGCATTCCCGTTCTATTCCGCTAATCTTTGAATCGCCCACGCCAAAGGGGAAAATCCAGCATTCCAATGCTTGCTCTCCGCATCTAAATTCAAGCTCGCCTACCTGCCGGGACATACAACGTTGTCGTTCATCCATAGTCGGCATATTCACGCAGTCTTCGCGCGATGGCCCAACCTCACAAGGACCGGCCGATCCTGGAGTCAAACTGTCGCCTAACGTCCGCCACCCCGCACCGCAGAAATTATCTCCCCCCCCGCTCTCATCAGGCGGCGGCTCTTCTTCATCCTCCTCGTTTCCGCCCCATTGAACATTATTCAGCTCTTCTTCAGCATCTTCTATGATTTTTTCTTCAACGTTATTAAAATTATCAAACATAGATTGTCCTCTTAAATCATAACTGGCCCAATTGTGCAAAAACCAGCCGGCGGCGCCGGCGGACTTGGCATTCTTGGCGGCATCGATGAATATATTTGCTTCCGACAAATTCTGACATTCCATTTTTCCGGCTCGGGGAAAGGAGGGCGGCTCCCCTCCGCACCTATTCGGCTCGTCAAATAATACTGCCGCTCCAGGGCCCGCGTCCGCGCTTATCGCATTGAAGGTATCGTCTGTTTCATTAGCCCATTGAGAATCGCCAGTCCTACTAGGCGCATGAGTAGTTATAAAATCTGTGTTAACGGCTCTATAAGCATCGGCTGCATCTTCATCCCATGAAACAGTAACCGGAAGCGTTGGGTTAACTGTTTCAATTCCGTCTCTAATCTTCTTAAGTTGAATAGCGGTCAAATTTGGCACACTATTATTTCCACTTCTGACATTGGCATGGTTCCCTTCGTTGTTTATGTCAAAGAAGATGTTATTGTAATTTTTTAGAGCGTCGGCGGTCGCTATCACGCCATCTATATACGCGTTGTCTGCCCTCAACGGTGTCTCATCGCAGTAACAAAATGTCACATCCACGATCATGCCGTTATTCTTGGCCGCAGTTATAACCTGCTTCAAGTTAGCTAATCCCGCATCGTTGATACCGCCATTCGCGTCAAATACATCCACAAATTGACTGCCGGTAAAATGCACCCATGTAGCCCACACTCTTATGGCTTCAAATCCTTCGTTCTTTAACTTTACTAAATCAGCGTTCAGGTCGCCGCTGTCGGCGCTCATGCCGTCAAAGTAGCTCACGCCCAACATAAAACTGCGTCCCATTATGCCGTTGGCGGCACGGCCTTCGGCAGCGAATCCGAAGAACAACAGCAAAACCAAAAATGGCAAAAGAAAGATTTTCACCTTAAGATTTGCTGTTTGATTCATTTAATTTAATTATAATTAATATCTTACTCGCCGTCATTAGGAGATATCCACCTTCATATCACAATGGCAATCGGCATTTAGAAACCAGAATCTAAAATCTAGAATAAAAGAATTTTTTTTGTTAGAATAAAATATTATGATTCTAAGTAAGAAATCCGGAATTTTATCAGCGATTTTTCTATTGGCTATCGGCTATTGGTTATTGGCTGGCATCGCTTCCGCTGCCGTGCAGGATGAAATTGACAAACGGAACCAGCAGATTGAAGAACTCCAGCGGCAAATTGAACAATACCAACAGCAGGTTGATTCCGCCCGCGGCCAGTCGCGGACGCTGGAGAACGAGATTGCCAAGCTGAATGCCAAGATAAACCAGCTTACGCTGGAGATAAAAATTCTGGCTATTTCCATTGACCAGACCGGCATTGAAATAAACGACACTGAAGGCAAAATAAATGAAGCCCAAAGCAAGATTATCCTGCATCGGCAGGCGCTGGCCCAATACTTAAAACTAGCTTATCAAATTGACCAGAAAACTCTTACGGAAATACTGCTTCAAAACCATACATTGTCGGACTTTTTTAATAATTTGAACAATCTCAACGCAACGCAGGATAATTTGCGCCTGACCATAGACAACATTAAGAAACTCAAAGGCGAACTGGAACAGCGTCAGCAGGAGTTGGAAGATAAGCGGCAAGAGCTGAAAGAACTTAAATCTTTGCAGGAATTGCAGAAAAAAAATCTCGGCGGCAACAAAAACGACAAAAGCAGATTGTTAACGATTACCAAGGGTCAGGAGTCCAAGTTTCAGGAATTGGTTAAAAAGTCCCAAAGCGACATTGGGAAAATCAGGGCGCAGGTCACCTACCTTCAGCAATACGGAGTTTCGGCAGAAGATGCGGTTAAATACGGCCAGCTCGCGGCCATAGCCGCCAATATACGCCCCGCGTTTTTAATCGCCATACTGGAAATTGAGTCCGGATTGGGCCGAAATGTCGGCACCGGCAACTGGATGCAGGATATGTACACTTGCTACCTGCGGCTTGGCAAACCGCAAAGGGCGGAAACGGAGAAAAACGCCTTTCTGGCAATTGTTAACAAGCTTGGGCTTAATCCTGATACGGTTAAGGTCTCGCGCGAGCCGAACTATGGTTGTGGCGGAGCTTTGGGGCCGGCGCAATTTCTGCCCTCTACATGGCTGGCTTATGAGAATGAAGTTGCCCGCTTAACCGGACATAATCCGCCCAATCCTTGGAGCATAGAGGACGCGTTTATGGCTTCAGCCATCAAACTTGCTAATGGTGGAGCGACCAGTAAAGATCGTACCGGTGAAACCCGCGCCGCCAAGGCCTATATCAGCGGCAAACCCACCTGCACTTCGCGCATTTGCAATTATTATGCCAGCGCGGTTTTAAACAAAGCTGACCAGATCGAGCCAAATCTCTAGGACTTCCCCGCTACAGAGCTTTCTGCTATCCTGTTCTCTGGTCTTTGAAATTATTAAGTGGAGTACGCACATGATTAAAAAAACAATTATCGCTCTGCGCTTAATTGCGGCCGCGGCTCTGATTTATCCCGCGCAAACCGACGCCATTTTTTCAAATTGGAATATTTTTGTTGTCAACGAACCGACTTCTACGCCTAATCCGTATGCTCCGTACACATTCAGCTTGCTTGAAAAAATTGGTCAGGCGATGCAAATTTTGTCTCTTTCACCGGAACTGGGTTATCGCGAAGAAACTGCGAAAATAAAAACTAAAAAAGGCGTTGTTAAAGTTACGCGCAGATATCGCGAGATAGCTTTGGTGATATTGAACCGCGATAGCGGTGAAGTGTTTGAAAAGCGCTACTGGTTAAGTGAAAGTGAGATGGATGAAGCCGACAAGCTTCGCAAGAAATATCTGGACTCAAAAGGCCTGCCTAATTTTGTCCCGAATGATTCCGGCGAAGAATATGAGGTCATCGTAAATTGGTGGAACAGCCACAATTCGGACTTGCGTATTCAGAAAAAGGGCGACATTGTCCAAGACCGCTATGTTGTAATTGCCAACAAATATCTCAAAGACAATGATGCTTTGGTTTATCCTGAAGACAAAACAGGCAAAAAGCTTTCCGGCATAATTTATGTCCCCTACTCGCCGCTTATCCATACGGCTGAACTGGTTGCGGCCGGCCTAAAGTTTCTTAATGAAAATACGGATACAGCTTTTCAGTCGTTACGCGAGCTGGGGGTTAAATCGCATGCTTATCTCGACAAATTGGCGGTTGATACCATCACGCCAACTTTTGTGAAGAATATTTTCCTGACTGAACAATCGGACCCCAAACTCCTGCTGAATTCAGAAGATGGAGGCAAGATGGTGGCGGAAAGGGTTTTGGTCAGACTTGGTTCAAATGGCGATAAGACTTTCCGTTATACTTTTTCCAAAACCGGCGCTTTGGGGTTGGGGCAAATAATGCCCAACACATACAGTAATCCGAGTCGGTTTGCCTCAAGAAGAACCGGCGTAGCTCAAATATATCCCGAAGCTAAATTAATACCCGACCGTAATATCGGGCGGGCGGATGTGGTTAACGGCATTAAGGCGTCCGTGTTAGTTTTTGATGACCACTTTTCGGCTGTTATCGCGAAAGCTAACAAAAAAAAGTCTTATCGCGAACTTTTTGCCAAACTGACGCTGGATGAAATAGATGAAATCAGAGCCGGGATTTATAATGGTGGTCCAAGCAAGTATTCAGCCCAAAAAGCCGCCATCAGTACACACATAAATGAAACAAACGACTTCATCGCCAAATTCAAGAAAATTCGCGAACTTCATCTGTTTGACCCTGCCCCGTAACCAACCGGGGCTTTTTGTTAAGCCTGCCATCGCTTTCGCCGCCCCGTCCAGCTCACCTGACCAACGCGACCCGTCTGGAGGTTAATCCTTTTCCGTTGGGGTTTGACTTTGGGGATGATGGGCGAGAGCGAGGTTTTTCAACTTGCTTACTTTTCTTTATATTCAAATACCCCTTCCCACTTGAAATCCTGGCGGTGCTTGAGGCCTTCACAGCGGTCGCGCAAGGTCTGCGACGGACCGTCTTGTGGGTTGGCCGTCAACACCGTCTCAAATTTCTCTATAGCTTTATCCCACTCCCCTTTGTAATAATGCTCACGGCCACCGTCAAATATATCCAATATGGGAACAATCCCATTCTCTTTTCCCTGCGGGACAACTTCATATATCCGCACAGGATGTTTTTTGCCTTTCACCAAGACCCTGTCCAGCTCGCGAGTCATAATTTTACGCGCAGTCGCATCATTTTCCCCTTCCTCGGCTTTGCTCGGAACAGGTAACATTTGTTTTGTCATTTCGCTGATGAGGATATTTACGCCGTATGTTTTGGTCAAACTTTCAAGACGGGACGCCAAATTGACATTATCGCCGATGACCGTATAATCAAATCTTTTTTCCGAGCCCATGTTTCCGACGGTAACTTCGCCGGAGTTAATGCCAACCCCGATATTTACGGCAGGATAGCTGTCGTTATGCCTTGTATGCTCCTCATTAAATTTCTGCAGTTCAGCCACCATCTTAATAGCTGCCAGCACACCGGCTAATGCATGATCCGGCTTGGGCAACGGTGCGCCCCAAAAAGACATTATTGCGTCGCCGATGTATTTGTCTATAACGCCGCCGGAATTCAGAATAATATCGGTCATCCGGCCGAGATAGCTGTTTAGGAAATGAGTTAATTTTTCCGGAGGCATAGTTTCGGAAATAGTGGTAAAAGAACGGATATCGGAAAACAAGACGGTAAGGTTTTCCTTCTTGCCGCCTAACGATAAGGTGGCGGGATTTTTAAGGATTGCCCGTATAACATCAGGAGAAAGGTAGCGCCCGAAGGATTCCTGTATAAATTTCTTTTCTTTGGAGGTGGCAAAGTATTCAATTCCCAGCGATGTGATACTGCCTAACGCGAAAGCAAGATTGGGATAAAAAAGGTCAACAAGAATCAAACGGTCAAACAACGCGAAAGCTGTTATATTGTAAGTTGCTAGCGATACGCCGATTGCGGCGAATAAACCAAGAAAATTTTTAATTTTATGGCTTAGCCAAGCGCCGTAAAGCGACAACAAAATAACGAGGAGGATGTTTGTAAAAGAACTCTCCCTAAAGAACCTTTGTTCCAAAAGAGTGCTGACGGCGTTGGCTTGTATTTCCACACCGCTGGTTAAGTTAAAGGCCGTCTGGTGATAATCCTGCAAGTCGCGGGCCGTGGCGCCCAATAAGACTATTTTATCTTTTACAACCTTCGTCTTGAAACCGTTTTTCAGAACATCGAGGGCTTTAGTGTGAGAATATGTCCGGTTGGGACCGCCGTAAAAAATACGGCTTATCTGTGAAGGGATAGATATTTTGCCGTCGCCCAGATATTTTTGGGCGACGGTTGCGGCGAAGTTCAACCGTCCCTGATTGCTGTAGTTTATTTTTCTGGCCGTCCCATCGGCCGAGATTACGATGTTGGTATATGCGTTGATGCTTTCGGAAAATACGCTGGCTGGCTGAATTAAGCCGCCATTGGGTAGCAATTCAGCCGACAAGATTACTGGAATCGCCGATCTTTTAAGAACGGCCGCTAGCGCCAGATCATCCGCTTCTCCGAGGCGGGAGCGCTCTTTAAAATTCACATCAATTCCGATGACTTTGGCGGCTTGCAGTTTGTCGACAAGGGAACCGAACAAAGACCGCGGCCAAGGCCATTGGCCCAATGTCCGGATGCTTTCGTCATCTATTTCAACAATTACAATGTTGTCCGGCGCGTTTTTGGCGGTGAACAAAAAATCCGTCAGTTTCTCTCGCGACATCTTAAAAGCCCCACTGACCATGAGAGCGGACAAAGCGGCGGCTATCGCGATAGCGCTTAATAGGTAATATCTTTTGGGAGAAAACATTTTGGCGGTTACTTAATTTCTACGGCTTGGGGCGAGGTCAGTTTTTTGCCATTTGAGCCGATAATTGAAATATCATATATCCCCGGCCGGATGGAACTGGTGGCGGTAACAAAAATTGTCAGCGAATCAGACACAAAGAAACTGACATTTGCGTCGCCTATAAGAATCTGTTTGATGCCGGTTAAATTACGGCCGTTAATCAGAAATTCAGCTCTTCCGGTAGAGGAGACGTCAACGGTTCGCGGGATGACGGATTCAATGACGGGTTCGGGGCTGACCGTGGGCGCAATTTCTTTAAGCGTTGGAGTCGGAGTTGGAAGCGGCGTAGCTGATTTTTCAGCTGTCGGGCTTGGCGAGGGGAAAAAAGATTTGGTCGGCGATGCGGTCGGGCTGGCAGATGACATCAATTCAAGGTAAAGTATTTTGATGCGCTCACGGATGCGGAGCATATCGTCGCTGTCAAAGTCCTTATCCTGTAATTTTTTCAAGTGCCGTTCAACGAACTTCTTTTTGAAATCGTCGTCTTTCATCTTTTCTTTCGCGAATTTCCTGATGCCGGCGGCCAACGCCTTATTGTCAAAAGCGATTTTTTCCTCGCTGGCTATTTCTACGACTGTTTCCTCTAGTATTTTTTTGGTTTGAGGGTCTTTTGCTTTGGCTTTTACTTTATTCTCCAGAACATAGAGGTCCGAGACGCCGTTTGAATAACTCATTGCAAAAATTGTCCCGCGAACCGAAGCAACGGTATTTTCCGTTTCAACTTCGTAATAATCATCCGCCCCCAAAATTTTCTTAATTCTTGACCAGACACTGCCCCCGATAAGTTCAATATGCGACTGGCTGCCGTCTTTGGCTAAAGCGGCGATTTTTATTCGACTGTTTTCTTCAATGCTGACGGTTGTGCCGTTGGGGTATGTGATTTCGGCTTGTCCGGCGGCGGAAGTTTTCACTTCAAAACCAACTCCGATTTCAGCAGTCCCGCTTATTTTCTGAAATTCCGTATCCCCTGTTTTTTTAACATAAACTTCCGGCTCCACCACCGTAAGCTGATAGCTGGCTTGGTCGCCCGATTCCGGCTCTGCGGTTTTAATCTTTGACAAGCGAAAACCGACAACAGCAACAACGGCAACCAAAATCAGGATGAGTATTTTAGACATGGTGTGATACTAATATAAACCGAAGATAAATTCAAATTTTCTATACTTTGTTGTTTCTAATATCTTCTCGGATTTTTGAGACATATTGGTTGAAAAAGAAAAGATTGTGGAAAGTCAAAAGTTTCAGAGCGGTTATCTCCTTGGCGCGAAAAAGGTGGCTGATATAACTTCTTGAATAATTGGCGCAAACTGCGCAGGAACACTTCGGGTCAAGAGGTTTCTTGTCTTTTAAAAACACGGATTTCAATAAGTCCAGCGTGCCGCTGGAGATAAAAGCAATTCCGTGGCGGGCATAGTGGGTGGGAACAATGCAGTCAAATGTGTCTATGCCCTGTTTAATAATTTTGGGAATATCTTCAAGATAGCCGACACCCAAAAGGTGGCGTGGCTTTTTGGGGTCAAGTTCTTCGGTAACCCAGCCAAGCATCTGCATCATAGATTTTTTATCTTCTCCAAATTCGCCACCGATGCCAAAGCCGTCAAAGGGCTGAGAGTTTATAAATCGCGCGCTTTCTTGCCGTAAGTCCTTATACCGTCCTCCTTGCACGATGCCAAAGAGGGCTTGGTGCTTGTTGCGTTTAGCTTTAAGACAAACTTTAGCCCAGCGATGAGTGCGTTCAAGGGATTTTTTAATGTAAGCGTGTTCTGCGGCCGGCGGAGGACATTCATCAAAAGCAAATATAATATCAGCGCCCAAAGCTTGCTGGATTTTCATTGACTCTTCGGGACCCAGAAAAAGGCGCGAGCCATCTAAAAAGGATGTGAAATGAACGCCCTCATCGGTTATTTTAAGCAACTTGGGTTGCTGACCAAGCCGGACGATCTCGCCTGTTTTTTCTTTAATTATCTTGCCAACGCCCAAATCTTTGCCGAAGCCCAAACTGAAAACCTGAAAACCGCCCGAATCAGTCATTAGTGGCCGCGGCCAATTCATAAACTTATGCAAACCGCCGGCTGATTTAACAAACTTCTCCCCGGGTTTTAAGCGCAAATGGAAAGTATTGCAAATCAACATCTGGCTACCCGCGGCGGCGGCTTCTTCGGAGGTAAGGGTTTTAACTACCGCTTGCGTCGCTACCGGCACTAAAGTCGGCGTTTCAACAATGCCGTTGGCCGTCTTCAAAAGACCCAGCCGCGCTTTTGATTTTTCGGATTGTTTTAAAACTTTGAATTCAAGCATAAGATTTTCTATAAGTACTTTCAGGAATGATGGACGAGAGTGCTGGCGGAAACACTAACAAAAGCTTTGGTTTTCGGCTATTTTAGCACACAAAATTGAGGTTGACAAATGCTCATCTTTTGTGCTATAATTATAGATAGCTTAACAACTCGGAAGGCCCAAAGGAGGGGCCATGAAATGAATAGGAAGACAGATCGGCGGATGCCCGCAATCGTTGTTTTTTTAGCCGTGGTGGCCTTTGGTCTCCTCGGCTTCGTAGGAATTTTTTCGGCGGCAAATCCGCCAAGCGAAGGAGATATTTTCTTCGCAATTTCTCGCGGAGATAACGAACTTCTCCGCCAGATTTTAGAGAAGGATTCCTTGGCGGTTTACCGCTTGAATGAATCTTCCCGCTCCACTCCGCTTATTGAGGCGGTGCGGGGTGGAAACTTTAACGCGGCGGTCATGTTGGTCATCGCTGGGGCGCCGGTCAATTCCGACGATGCGGGAGGGTGGACCCCCCTGCATTACGCCGTCATGAGCAACCAGGGGCGGTTTGCGAAGCTTCTGCTTCGCAAGGGCGCGGATGTCGCGGCGCCCGATTGGAGAGGTGTCACTCCATGGCATCTCGCGGAAACGCTGGAGATGAAAGAGCTTCTCCGACGATATGTCGTTGGAGAGCCTCCACGGCTTCCCAACGATAGCGGTGAGACCTCACACGAGGCCACGCCATTTAAACTAGAGGATGACCAGGACATGGTCATTCCTCTTATTTCCAATCTCGGGCGGCCGCCCGAGACAGTTGAAATTTAACTCCTAGTCATTTCAAGTCCCCGGACGCAACGTCCGGGGCATTTTATTTCCTGTAAAGATAATACCGCTCCTCCCATTCCTTTCTCGTCCGGTGCGTTCTCTCAAAGAAATTCTGCTATCAGCGCCTGCGGGTTTTTAAGAAAAATTTGAGTTATCCATTCACCCCTCGACCCTTTTGACCTGTCCCATACAATTAACATATGCTAATTGTATGGGACAACCTTGCTGATGTTTGGTTTAGGGTATGATGAGCGAGAGCATATAAGGCAGAACAAACTAAAAATCCGCCGGAGGGCGGAAAATTATAAACGGGAGACATGCGTGCCGACGCGGACATTGTGGCGGCGGGCCCAGCCGGCGTTAACTTCAATGACATATTTTGCCGGCAGTGCTGACCAGTAGAATTTAACTTTATCATTCGGCACATTGGCAAGTTGCGGCTGGGCGTCGGGCGTAATGTCAACAATCGTTCCATCGCCGGAAATCCAAATGAAATCAATCGCAAATTTCATTCCAACCATATGGAATGGATATCGGCCTTCATTGTCAAAGACAAACAATATTCCGTGATTTTCAGCCAGAGCATTATAACCCAGAAGCCCCACCTGCCTTTCTTCGTTGCTGACAGCGCGGGTTATTTCCAAGGGCGCATCTCCCACATAAATGGTGTCGTGGAACTGATAAATCAAAATTGCGGCAATTAGCGCCAATATAACGATGGGGAGTTTTGAACGAACTAACCGGCTAAAAAATTTATGAAACATGATCCTCCTTAATGTTCAGTTGTTCTGACGGCTTCGCGATAGCGGCAAAAGTCGCAGTCCTCGCCGCTCGGCGGCATCTTATCCGATACTAAACAATTTTTGATATCGCGCAAGGTTCCCTCCACCCAGGAGCCGTTTCCTTCATACGGAATTAATTTAATATCAAATTCCAGTTTGGCGTCAAAGGCCTTTTTGTCGGTGATGCCGTTGCAATAAACAAAATATCCCACCGGAGAAACCTTAAAACCGTTCTGGCGGAAAAGCCATTGATAAACTTCCATCTGGCGTTTATAGCCGATCTGCCAATCGGCATCCAAACTTACTTCGCCGGTTTTGGAGGTTGCTTTGTAGTCAACGATGATGACCTCTCCTTTTGAGTTGAGCCACAGGTCGTCTATTCCGCCGGTAACAAGCAAATTGGTCGGCTGATGATGGTAAGCAATGCCGCCGCGCAGAGAATCGCGCCATACGTTCAATTGCTCATGATGCATTGGCACCGCGTCAATGCCGTATGCTTTCATTAGGGGATGGGGCTCGCCTTTGGCGCGGTGGATGTCAAATTCTTTCTTCAAAAGCGCGTCAACGGCGCTGTTCAAACTGAAAGGATATCCCGGCGGCTGGGCCACGCCCAAACGGCGGTCAAGGTAAAAACACCTCGGGCAATTTAAGAAAAGGTCAATTTTACTGCGGCTAATTCTGAACGGTTCTTCGGAACTTGGGTCAAACACATTTTTAACTCGCTGGGGGTTATAGTATTTGGACATGAAATGTTAGTTTAACATATCCTTTTTTAAAATAAAAAGGCCGTCTTTGACGGCAGGTATTAATTTGCTTTAATCAATTTGTTTTCGGGGAGATTTTGCAGTGAAATGCCCAGCATTTCATCAGCGAGATCTATTTCCGGCGGATATGGTTTTTCGGGCTTGGCCTGTTCTTTTTTCAAGTTGGCCAGACATGTTTCGGCTTTTTTGTTTCCCTGCGAAAGCTTTTCGTTTATTTTTTTCAGTTTTGCCGTACTTTGCGCCAGGGTCGCGTTCATTTTGACGACCTTGGCATTCAACTCTTGAAGGTTGCGGTGCTGGTCTTTTAGGCCTTCAATACATTTGTCGGCGCAGGTTTTTACCTCAATTATCCGCCTAAGCGAGTTTTCATAAAAATGGCAGATTGCTTGGCTGGATTTTTTGAGTACTTCAGCCGTTTTTACGATAGACACTTTTTCCCTCTCCTTTGTTTTGTAAAGTCTGCTTCCTAACTTATACACGAATATACAATATTTGTCAACTGACTTTGGAACCGGCGGGGACTTCTTTTTCCGGCATCAAAACTACCGGTTCTTTATCGCCGGCCGCCAAAAGCATGCCTTGGCTTTCGTAACCCATCAATTTGCGGGGCTCAAGATTGGCGACAATGACAATCTCTCTGCCCTCCAAATCTCCGGTTTGGTAGGCCTTGCCGATGCCGGCAACGATCTGTCTTTTTTCGTCTCCCAGGTCAACTTGCAGTCTGATGAGCTTGTCCGAGTCCTCAATTTTTTCAGCCGACAAAATTTTGGCTACCCGCAGATGGACTTTCTGAAAGTCATTGAATTTCATCATTGTCCCCTCGTCGTGTTTGAGCGGTTCGTGATAACTTTCAGGACTGGCTGGCGAGATTTTGGGTACTTTGCGAATTACAAAAAGATATACAATTTCAAGAATACCCAGCGTGTTTATAACCATTAAAGCTATAAACCACCAGATGTCTTTGGCGCGCGCCGAACGCCAAAGCGCCCAAGCTTTCCAAGGAATAACCCATACTCCCAGTATAACAAGCACCCAAGGATATTGAGCAAGGAACTGTGCTAAAAATTGAGATGCGTTCAACATAATTAATTTTTAAGCGCTTCTTCAATGGCCGACTTAAAGACCGCGTATGGCTGGGCGCCTACTATCGCCACGCCGTTAATAAATACTGTGGGCGTGCCTGTTACACCCGCACTTTGCCCTTGGGAAAGATCCTTCGCCACATTTTTAGAGTAGGCGCCTTTGTTAAGGCATGAGGCGAACCTAACGGTATCAATGCCCGCGATATTGCCGGCGTATTTAGTTAAATTAGTTTTGGAATAATAAGCCAGATCGGATTCTGGCGCCTGATTTTGGTAAAGCCAGTTATGGTATTCCCAGAATTTCCCCTGTTCTTTAGCGCATTCAGACGCTTCCGCCGCCCAGACGGACTGCTGTCCCAAAAAAGCGAAATGCTTGAAAACAAATCGCGCTTTGCCGGTGTCCACATAGTTCTTGATGATCTGGGATCCGGTTTGATTAGAAAATCTTTCACAGAATGGACATCGGAAGTCGGCGAATTCAACAATGGTCACCCTGGCTTTGGGGTTGCCTAAAACTGGAGCATTGTCTATTGATATGTCAACCTTGTTTCGTTGCTGGCCTTGAGGCGCCTGATTATCATTGCCGACGCCGCTTTTGTCGCGGTTGGCGTAAAGAATACTGCCGGAAATAATGATTGCCGCAATTAGGATTGTTCCGGGGAGAAAAAACCTGTTTAAATCAGAGGCCTTACTTGTCGGATAATTATTCTCCGATGCGGGTATGTTATTTTGTTCCATAATATTTTAATAATACCAACTTAAAAAATAAAAAGCAAAAACCCGCGCAAGCGGGGTTGTTTTAATTCTTGTCTTTTTCTTTTTTTTCTTATCCTCGTTCTCATTTATTTTTTCAAGAAATTTCCGTATTGCTTTTGAACTTCTGGCTCCGTTTATCATTCCGTTGCCATCCGTAATCTCAACCTGGAGCAATCCGACAAGTTTGCCGTTTTTATTAAAAACAGGCGAACCGGAAGCTCCGGCCAGACAATGCGTGTCAAGAAACAATATGTCGCTCTTGATTGCCATTATTCTGCCATGGCTTACCATTCTGGTTCCTAACGGATAGCCTATCACGACAACTTCTTCATCCAGCTTCGGATCGGCCAATTCCACCGTTCCCTTTCCGGATGATATTTGCAGAAGCATCAGGTCTTTTTCCTTGTCCTGTTTGACAATAACCGCTTTCTTGTCCGCCGTCGTTGCCAAGGTCACTTCTTTGGAAACATATAATTCTTTTTCGTGGTCAATATGGCTGACGGTAAGCACATAGCCGTCTTTTGTCATTACGCCGGTTCCGAAATTGCCATTGGCAGCGTAGATAAAATAGACAATGTCCGGAATTTCTGCCGTGTCGCTACTCTGATATCCTGCAAAAAGAAGAAAAAGTACTAAAAATAACGCGCTCAACTTGCTCGTTCTGCTCATTGCTCTTCACCATCCCCGATTTTCAATCTGCTAATTCCATTATATTACTCGCCCGAGCCGTTACAATAGAGCTGCGGATAACTCCAACGCAAATTTTATTTACAATAAGGCCCGTAATGAGCGAGCGAAGCGAGGCAACCTTTCCGATTCATACAATGTGGCTGCGGGGAAACGATTCGAACGTTTATAAACGGCTTCAAAGGCCGCTGTCCTGCCGTTAGACGACCCCGCAATTTTTATTATTTTATAACAAAAAAAACGTTTATTCAACGCTTGTTATTCTCTGCTGCCATTCAGAATTTTAAGGTCTTCAAACAACGCCTCGCTCTTTATGGAGTCCACATCTTTAAGCATCTCCGCGTCTGGCATCTTGCCACCTCCTAAATTAATGAACGCTTATATATTAACCAATAAATTAATCCTTGCCAAGGGGCACTGTGAAGGGGCTTCTTAATCGCAAAAGCAAGACAGACGCCACAAGCGACATGCCGGCGCCGAAAGCAAAAGTGTAGAGGATATTGATATTCCAAAAGATACCCGCAATCAGACCGGAAGGAATGGCCGCTAATCCGGTTAAAGTCTCAAATGTGCCCAGAGCGGTACCTCTGATATCTGTTGGTGAAAGGTCTGAAATATAAGCTCGCTGGGATGCGTCAATGAGGGCTTTGAAAATGCCATACAGGGCGAAAAGACCAAGCAAAATGAGAAATCGCGCCGTATTAGAAACCTGCAAAGTGTGACTGAATAAAAATCCGATGCTGACAACACTGAACAGCAGGTAGCCGGAAAAAATGACTTTGCGCCGTCCGACGCGGTCGGATAACGCTCCCGCCGGCTCCGAAAAAGACGCGTCAAAAATATTGAAAAAGATATAAAGCAAGAGTGTCAGAGCCAAAGCTTCCGTTTGGCCGAGGCCGGTAAAAGACGACTGGGCGCTTAAAATGAAAAAAGCCACGCTGAAATTGGCCAACGCAAAAATGGTAGCGATGATAATAAATTTTTTGGCCGGCCAAGGCAGCGCTTTGAGCGAAACCCGCCGGTGATTAAGTTTTAAATTGGCCGGCACGCGGACAAAAAATATCGGAATGACTGCTATTAAACCAATGAATGCGGAGAGCCAGAAAATATAAGTGAAATCCTTGCCTAAATAGACGAATAAAACCAAAACTACAACCGAACCGAGAATCGCGCCGACGCTGTCCATGGCGCGCTGAACTCCGAAACCGCGGCCGCGCTGGCCTTCTTTGAGCGACTCTGAAACGATGGCGTCGCGCGGCGCGTCCCGAAAACCCTTGCCGACACGCTCAATGGGTCGGATAATGCCGATATTTTGCCAGCTTTTAGCCAGCGGGTAAAAAAACTTGGCTACCGCTGAAAAAAGATAGCCGATAAAAACGAACAACTTATAACGGCGCGTCTTGTCGGCCCAATGCCCCGAAACAACTTTCAGAATTGCCGCCACTGCGTCTCCGAAACCAAAGATAAGTCCGATGGCAATTCCGCCGCCGCCCAGCGTTTTAATGAAAAACGGCAAAATCGGCACAACCATTTCGCTGGAAAAATCCGTCAGAAGCGATGTCAAACCAAGTAGTATAATGTTTAACAAAACATAGTCGGCAATTGGCAATTGGCAATTGACAATTTCTGTCAAATGTCACGGGTCAAATGTTTTATGTTATCTCTAATATTGCCAACTCCAACGGCAATTGCTGAATGGGCGAATGTTTCATTTCACTGCGGGCTACGGTGAAGAGCGTGATTATCTTTATTAATAACTTAGGGTCGGCGCCGGAGATTTCGTCCTGAAGCGTATTTTCGCGGCCCATCGCGGTTAAAGTTGCCGGACTTACTTTGGCAAGCAGAGCTTCGCGGGAAAATTCAAGAAAACCTTTGGTAAAATTCTCCAGATCAACGCCGGAATCATGAATTTTATGAATAAAACCGATGGCCGTAGATTTATCTCCTTTTACAAGCGTGTTCAGCAACTCGGCGTGATATTTGCGCGGAACAATGCCGAGCATGTCATTGATATAATCCGCGCTGATTATCTGCCTTTTTTGATAAACCGCTCTTAATTTAGACAAAGCGACCTCGGCATCGCGCAAGGCGCCGTCAGAAGAAAAGGCAATCGCCCAAAGTCCCTCGTCTTCAATTTTCATTTCTTCAGCCGCGGCAATCGACTTTAGCGTGGTAAAGATTTGTTTTGGCGTAATCCGTTTGAAATCAAACCTTTGAACGCGCGAAAGCACTGTTGCCAGAATTTTGTGCGGTTCGGTCGTGGCGAGAACAAAAACAACATGCGCCGGCGGCTCTTCCAAAACTTTTAAAAGAGCGTTAAAAGCGTCTTTGGAAAGCATGTGGACCTCATCAATTATAAAAATCTTGTATTTGCCGCTGGGCGCCGAAACTAGAGCCGAGTCCTTAATGCCGCGGATATCTTCAATACCGCGATTGGACGCGGCGTCAATCTCAATGAGGTCCATAGAACTGCCGTTGTTGAAAGAAACGCAGGACTCGCAGTTATTATCGGGATTACCGTCTTTACACCGTTCTGCGCAGTTGAGTGCTTTAGCAAATATCCGGGCTAAAGTAGTTTTGCCGGTGCCGCGCGGGCCGCTGAAAAGATAGGCATGTCCGATACGGCCGCTTGTCAAAGCGCCTTGGAGTGTTTGGACAACATGTCCCTGTCCGACAACTTCAGAGAATAATTTAGGACGGTATTTTCTATATAACATCGGGATGATATTTTTTGAACACGATTATTTTAAAACCAATGAAGCTAAATAGCAATGCGGCGGCGGAACCAGCCACAGCGCCTATGTTTGCCCATATTTGGGGATTAATATTTGGCAAACTCATATAATTGACAATCACAGAAGCAACGCTGATATTAACAGAAACTGCTACGGCATTAACTATAACAAATTTTGCCAATTCTTTTTTGCCCCCATTGCTTTTGCCCGCTCCAAAAACCCAATATTTATTCCAACAATAACTGTGAGCGACAGCGAACGTTGCTGACAATCCTCGAAATACCGGGTAGGCCCAGCCGCTGTTAATGCCCGAATAGGCAAGCATTAAGTTTAAAATTCCAAAATCAATTGCCGCATTGGTAAATCCGATAGCCGCATATTTGCCGAATTGTGTGAAAAACTTAAGCCAGCGTCCCAAGAAATGCCCAAACCAGATTCCCGCCAGCCACAAGTTTGGAACGATTAACGGAGCTAATCCGTAAGGCAAACCAAAAACACGCGGCAGGTTTAAATATACGGCAAGCCGCCAAATAATTAGACCGGTGATAACACCGGTCACGGCCGAAAAGATTATGTCTTTTTTGCTCATATTCATTTGCTTTGATAGCGCGCGCGTATTTCGGCTTCAACTTCTTCCCTCGGTTGCCCGTATTTTAGTTTGGAGATTTCCTTGATGGTCTGAATCATCTCCGGCGCGCCGGCGCCGAAAACCAACTCGGTGGGGATGCGGATATTGAATGGCCGCGCCGGTGTTCCGTTGATGAGCAGTTTAATATAAGCATTTAAATTTTCAATATTGGTTAGGTCCTGCGGAGTGAAAACCGGCGCAAAGCTGTTTTTCATAATATCCGTTTCGGCGTCGTCGGCGCTGATACGGAATACCGCCATTGAACCGACATTTCCGAAAACGGCGTCGCGGATCTTGTCAATCAGCTGTTTGATGAACTGGTGGGCAATTATCAGGTCCAAACGATATTTGCGGGCTTCGGATAATATGGAAGCGATGCTTTCAGTCGTGAAATTCTGGAACTCGTCTATGTAAAGATAAAAATCCTTGCGCTGTTTTTCGTCAACAATATCCACCCGTGAAAAAGCGGCCATCAAAAGCTTGCCCACGACAAGCATACCCAAGAGATTCGCGTTGGCATCGCCAATCTTGCCCTTGGATAAATTAACTATCAATATCTTTTGGTTATCCATCACATCTCTGAAGCTGAAAGCGCTCTTGCGCTGGCCGATAATGGGACGCACGTAATCGTTAGCCAAAAAAGGATTAAGCTTAGAAGTGATATAGGGCACCATGTTGGCCAGCGAGGCCTCGCCGCCGGCCTTTTCCGCTTCCATTTCCCAGAAATTTTTAACCAGCGGATTGGCTTCGCGGCTAAGCTTATCGCGGCGGTAATTCTCATCTGCTAAAATCCGCGGAATTTCAGCGATTGTGGGTATCTCGTGTTCATAGTCGTCCAAAAGCAACAGCACGGCGTTTTTGAAATATTGTTCAAACATTGGCCCGAACGCCTCCGGCAAGTCTTTATACACCGACTTGATTACCTGCAACAGCTCATTGGCAATAAAAGTTTTTTGTTCCGGTTTGGTTGGGTCAATTTCCAGCATATTCAGCCCCAGCGGCCGTTCAACATCACCGGGTGAGAAATAAATGACATCCTCCGCCCGCTCCTTAGGAACCACCGATAAGATGAAGTCGGCAAACTCACCATGCGGATCAATAACACAAACCCCCTTGCCCCGCTCAATGTCCTGGCGCATCATCGCCTTAAGAAGCGTCGTCTTGCCGGTGCCGGTCTGTCCGACAACATACATATGGCGCTGGCGGTCGGCATCGGTCATGTGCACGGTTGTTTTTTGCCCGCGGTAAGTATTTTCTCCGATAATAATGCCTTCTTGAGGCAATCCGGTCGGCGGTTCGGCCAGTTTTGCTTTCAAAAATTCAACTTTAGTTGCCGCGGTAGAAGTAATGGGGAAATGATAAAAACTTGACACTTCTTCCGTTGACATAAGCATCAACTGCTTGGCGTCAAATATGCGGAAAGAGTAATTGTAAATCAACTTTTCCAGCGACCGGTTTGTCAATCTGACCGCCTTAAAAGAATTCAGATCGGGAGCGGAAAATTGGGCTAATGAACCCTCCAGTTCTTGCAAGAGCTGGTCGGCAGCAATTTGGGTAGGCGCCGAAGCAAGCAAGCGGATATTAACGTCAAAAAGCGGCTTAGAGAATTTTCCGGTTATAGATTTGATTACCTCTTCTTCGGCCGGCGTAACCGTTTTGGGTTTTTCCGGTTCGGGAATTTTACCCGGTTCTTGCGGCTTAGGTTTGGATGGATTTTTGGCGCGCTGATAAGCTTCTCTGAACGGATAGCCCGTATTCATTTCCCGCGAGACTTTCGCGGCCAGTGATTTAAGTTTGGAATGGCTTGGCCGGAGCAGGATTTGGATTGAAGCGCCCTCGCCTTCAATGTTTAACTTGGACAGCGATGTTAAAATCCCTTCCACCGGATCGGACCCAAGCTTTTGATATGTATTGACAGGCAGGATCGGGTCTTGCGTGTAAGTAAGGTAAGCGCCGGAGACAGCCCCGTTTGGATTGAAAATATTGTAATCCATGGTTCTTTCCACTTCAGCTGCCGGAAAAAGCGCCTGAATCTGTTTTACAAATATCTCCTCATGCGTTTTGGGTGTGGCCAGATAAAAGTGGATTTCTTCTCCGACATGGTGGACTCCCAATTCAAGGCCGACATAAGGTTCGCCGTAAACAAACTTGTTCCATCCTTTGGCATGAATATTGGCAAAAGCGGAAATTAACTGCTCCATTGCGGCAATTTCTTCCTTAGGCTGTTTTTGCTGGCCTTCTTTGGTTACGCTTGAACCGCGGGGCAACCTGACTAAAAATAAGGACAAGTTGAGGGCTCTTTCAAGGTGGCCTTTGCTTTTTAATGAATTAAGCAAAACCAAAACGGCAATAAAAATTATTATCAGGATGATCGCGGACGCAATTATAAGGGAAATCGGCATCTACTTTATCGCGTTGAGTTTTCTTCTTTCCAAAAGCGTAGAATACAGCTGATCGGTCAGAACGTCATGGAAAGCGTCTATAAGGGCGGCATTGTTGGTTTTAACCGCTTCTTTAACCGCCTCCTCCAGTGACTTGGTAAAGGCAATGTTGACGAGTTGTTGGACGGTTTCTCTCAATTCGGAGGTAAGATAACTTGGCGTGCCAGCAGCGGAGAGCGGAGGTATTGCCGGCGCTGGCGCGGCTGGAGCCGGCTGATATTGAGACGCTTGTTTCTGTATTTTCTCGCCGATTGCCTCTTTGACGGCTTCTTTTTCGGACGGAACAACCTCCGCTCCGGCTTGAAGCGTAGTTTTTTTCTCTTGGATTTGTTTTTCCAACGCGGCTATCTCTTTTTCCAGCGTAGAAGTTGTTTGGATATTTTCTGCCATCTGTTTAGTTATCAGTTATCAATATACCACAAAAGATAATTATGCTAAAATAGAAATATGCACACTCGTTTACTTAATTACCGTCAGCCAAGCGAGAGTTTTTTCGTTATCCTTATAATGGCGATGGCTGTGTTTTTCCGGTTTTACCATCTTGACGCTTTGGTGGCAGTTCCCCACGCACTGATAGGCGTTTTTACCGTTTATGCCGTTTATGTTCTGACGAGAGAGTTATTTAACTGGAAGATAGCTGGTATTGCTGGTTTTCTTTTGGCCGTTTCTGCGTGGCATACGGCTTTTTCGCGGTCGGTTTCTCCGGATATTTGGGGGCCGTTCTTGTTCGTTACGGGCATTTATTTCCTATGGATCGGACTCAAACATCTCAATTACTTTTATTTTGTTCTTGCCGGATTAGCTTTGGGGGCTGAATTTTATGTCAGTCCGAGTTTAAGACTTATGCCGATTGCCATAGTTTTGACCGCCGCCGCTTATTGGTGGTCAGTTGAAAAAGATTTCCATCACGAAAAACATGAATACGCAAAAAACCAGCTGATTCACCGCCTGATTGTTTGCGTTCTGGTAATTGTTGTTGTGGGCATATTGGGTTTAAGCGGCAGGAGCGTATTTAATGATGAAACAGCTAAGGCGCTATCGGGGCGCGCGCTAATCTATTGGCCGATAGCGGTTATTTTTGCGATAGGTTTTATAAAAAGTTTGATTAAAATGGTTAAAATGCTGGGGTCTCACGGCCATTTCTCAAGCGTTCATGTTCTTTTGCTAGCTTGGCTTTTTGTCGGCGGCGCGCCGATCTTGTTGTTTAAGGCATCCCCCGCTTCGTATATTATTCTCGCGCCTGTAATAAGCATTTTGGCGGCCGAGGGCTTGTGGTGGTTATTTGAAAAACTTGACGGTTGGTACGGGGTTTTGGATCTCCATGAATTCAGCTTCGTCCATAAGCGGGTTTCAGAACACGCCATTGTTTCCGCGATCGTTATTTTTATTTTTTTGGGGGCCTTATCCTTTGCCGAATACGCTCGTTACTTTAAGGATTGGCTTTAAAACATGCGTGGACGACTCAAAATTTTTGCTTTTGCCGTTATCGCGACGGCTTGTTTTTTTGCTATAGCCAGTTTGTGGGACGATTCGCTGATTGTTGACGAGGTGCCGCATGTTGGGACGGGTTATTCCTATCTGGTAAAACAAGAGATGCGCCTCAATCCGGAGCATCCTCCGCTGGCTAAAGATCTTGCCGCCCTGCCACTAATGTTCCTCTCTTTGAATCAAAGCGTTTTTGAAACTGACCCTTGGCAGGGACTGGATGCAAACCTGAATCAGTGGGGATTTGGAAGATATTTTATTTATAATAGCGGCAACGACGCCGACACGATAACCCGTCTGGCCAAATTGCCGATGCTGATTTTCTTCATATTGGCGGCAGTTTTGATTTTCAAATGGTCTCATCGGCTCTACGGGAAATTTGGGGCGGCGCTGGCGTTGGTTTTATTTTCCTTTTCGCCTTTGATTTTGGCCCATGCTCGCATTGTCGGAACGGACATGGCGGCGCTATTTGGCGTTGTTTTGGCTTCTTATTATTTCTTGGCGTATTTGCGCAAGCGCAGAGTGGCAAACTTTTGCTTCAGCGTTTTGGCTCTGGGCGTAGCTCTGCTTGTTAAATTCTCAACATTCCTGTTGCTGCCTTTTTTTCTGGTTCTGGCGGTCGCCTACGCCGCGGCCAACGGGCAAAAAATTATTAAATCAGCGGCACCGGCTTTGCTTATTTGCATAACAGCTTTTATCGCCGTGGTCTGGCCGGTTTATTTCGCCCATACCTACAACTATTCAGCCGAAAGACAGCATAGCGACACCGTATTTCGTCTCCAGTCCTATAAAAAAACCGTTATCACCGAAACGGTTGTGTGGATGTCGGACAAACCGGTGTTGCGGGCTCTCGGCCATTATTTTTTCGGACTTGCTCTTACCAATATCAGGATAAGCTCGCCCAGCAATCCTGTGTATTTTCTTGGCAAGGTTTCCACTGTCGGCCGCAAAGCATATTTTCCCGTCGTTTATTTCATTAAAGAACCCCTAGCGTGGTGGGGACTCGTCGCAATCGCGCTGGCCGCGATTGCGATTACAACGAGAGTTAAAAGTTTCAAGTTAAAAGATTCAAGTTTAATGAAGCAGCATTTTGACGAGTTCGCGATGCTCTTATGGGTCGGCCTTTACTGGACAATCAGTATTTACAGCAAAACAAATATCGGTTTGCGGCATTTGCTTCCGGTGTATCCGTTCACAATAATGCTGGTGAGCGGCCAAATAGCCGGATTAGTCAAAAGTCTAAAGTCAACCTTCGTCCCGAGCTCAGGTCGAGGGAAAGTCAACCTTCGTCCCGAGCTCATGTCGAGGGAAAGTCAAAATTACAAATCAAAAGTTAAAAATTTCTTTCAAAAGTTTTATGTTTTACGTTTTGTGATTTTGGTTCTCCTTGCTTGGTACATTTGGGAAAGTTTGAGCATCTACCCCTACTATTTAACCTATTTCAACCAGATGGTCGGCGGCCCCCAAGGTGGATACCGTTATGTCGTGGATTCCAATTTGGACTGGGGACAGGACTTAAAGCGTCTGGCCCAATGGCGCGAAAAAAATGATATCGAGACAATTTATCTGGATTATTTCGGCTGGGCCGACCAGCAGTATTATTTACAGCACGACTGGATTTGGACGGTCAGCGGACGATTCAAAAGCGCGGCTGATTTTTTGCGCGAGAATCCGCAGGGAGGATACCTTGTCGTATCGGCCAATTACTATATGAACTCGCGAGGCGACGCCGATAAAAGTTACGCGTGGCTGGACGCATATAAACCGATAACCATAATTGGAAACTCAATTTTTGTGTGGTATCTTGAACCATAGGTCATTCACCCCGTTAGAAATCCGCTCGAAAGAGCGGTAATTTCTAACGGGGTCGGCAATTCCATATTCGTCTGGGAGCTCCGGCCATAAAATTTGAGTTGTAATTTTGATTTTTGAATTATTTATAGTACACTCTCCCGTCAATGCTTAAGTCAATCCGTGAGGGGTGAAAGTTTGGGTCTTTGAATTTCTGGTCAAGAAATATTTTCAGAACACCTATTTGTCCGGCAATATCAGTGTCCAGATTAAAAACAATATAAAAATCTTTATCGGTGTCAACGAAAAATTCATTGACGCTTTCCGCCGGAATAGTTATCCCCCTTGAAACTACGCCGGCGGTAGAGATGGTTTTCAGCATTTTTCTGATAGCTGTGAACAGGACGGTTTCAACGGTTTCCGTCTGAATATCGGCCCTTTGGTCGTCTATTGTTGTCAGCAAAAATCCGGAAGATTTAGGCGGATCTCCCCAGAATACTTTGTCTTCGTCAAAATAGCGGCAGGAATTATCAGCCGCAAAACACCAGATGCCCAATGGCTGTCTTTCCTGCCCGTTTACTGCCAGCTCGTGCGGATATTTTTTTTCTATGGATAGGGTTTTGAGTTGCGGGAATCGTTCGATCAGCTCCGTTTGCACCCGGTTAGCCGGAAAGAATAAAATGTTTTTTCGGATTGCTAAATGCCACGGCTTGTTCTCAATAGTACTATGAATCACGCTTGAAATAGCTACCCGCAAACCGTCGCTTACGCCGTCAATTGCTACTGTTTTAACCGCCAGCGCGTCTGCAAAAAACAAAAAATAAAATATCCCGGCGGTTATTGCGGCTGTCAGCGCCAAATGCCAGATTAACCGCAGTCGGCGTACCCATGAATGTTTTTTAGGTAAAATATGCCGATTTAAATTTTGAACATTAACCGCCCGCATAGATATTTCTATTAGCTATTCACTAAATTGCAATGAGTAAAGCCGTTTAAATGTGGGGCTCTTGTGCAATAGTTCGTCGCGTGTCCCGGCAGCTTCAAGCTCCCCCTTGCTAAATACAAATATCATATCCGCTTTTAGGATTGTGGAGAAACGATGGGCAATAATAATAGACGTCCGATTTTTGATTACCGCATCAGTAGCTTCCTGAATCAATCTTTCACTTTCCGTGTCCAAATGGCTAGTCGCCTCATCTAATATTAATATTTTGGGATCACGCAAAATGGCCCGGGCAATGCCCACACGCTGACGCTCACCGCCAGATAACTTAATGCCACGCTCGCCAACGACCGTATCGTATTTTTCAGGTAATTTAATAGTAAAATCGTGGCACAGGGCCAGTTTAGCCGCCTTAACAATATCGGCTTCGCTGGCATCGGGATTCCCATAGGCAATGTTCTCTTTTATTGTGCGCGAAAAGAGATCTACTTCCTGCGGCACTACCGCAATCTGCCCCAGCAGACTCGCCTGTTTGATATCCCTAAGATCATGACCATCAACTAAAATTGAGCCCTTTTGGGGGTCATACGAGCGTAAAAGTAAATTTACAAAAGTCGTTTTGCCGCTACCACTGCGACCGACCAAAGCGACGATTTGCCCGGCTGGTATTTTGATGGAAAGATTTTTGAGCGCCCAATTTTTATCTTCGGAATATTTAAACGAAACCTCGCGGAACTCAAGCTCTCTCTCAAGTGGCATTAACGCCGTCGCACCGTCCTTGTCCTTTATCTTTATTGGCTCGTCCAGAATATCAAACATCTTCTCCACATTAGCCAAAAATTTTCTAACTCTCTGAACCACCAGGGACAGCTGGCTCATTGGCCCGTAGGCGATACCATAAAGGGTCACGAACAACACAAAATCGCCAACCGTATTTTTACCATAAAAAACAAGGAGACCAGCCCCTATAATCACCGCTAGTCGGCCTAGCATGGAGATCACCGCCTGCGAACTGCGCATCCAGCGCCAGTATCTGTCCAGCTGCAGATCTTTTTGGAAAATGCGATTCTGTAACTTAATTTGATTTTTTATCTCCTCATTTTCCTGCCCATATTTTTTGACGGTAAAAACATTGCTCGCCACGTCATAAGCTTCTTTGGATAGGGTATCGGCGATATCATTCGATTCTCGCTGTATCTTGTATACTTTTGAAGCTAAAAACTGTGTAACAAGCAAATAAATCGGCAACGGCGCCATTGTCAAAAAGCCAATAGTTATATTCTTCCACAACAACAGCGATACCACGGCAATATATGTCAGTGATTGAGGTAGAACGGTCTGAAACATAAAATCCTCAATGATGGTGTAAGTGGACGAGGCACCACGGTCAATTTTACCGATAATTGAACCGCTGCCTGATTCGTGATGAAACAAGGCATGTAGGCGCAAGTATTTTTCAAAAGCCATATTGTGGATATGATTGCGGATGATCACCGCGAGCTTATAGTCCTTATAGTCGTAAATACTTTCAAAGACTTGGCCCAATACGGTTGCGATCAGTATGCCGGAAGCGGCCCATATCAATACCGACATGGTAGCCGTACTTTTGCCGATAAAAAATCCGGTAAAAATATCCACTAGATATTTTATAATAAACGGCACAACCATATTCAACGCCGCAATGATAATCGCCAAAAAAACCAAAACAACCACCGTCTTTTTGTGGTCTTTAAGCAAGCCTAGGACACGCCAGAATGAAGATCTTTTCCTTTTAGCCATTACGTAAGTTGCGCTGTTTTTTTCCGGCAATATTTCCTTAGATTCTAATTCGTCAAGAGCTTTTAACGCCGCTTCAACTTCATCGTCAAAAGTTACTTGTAACTTGGGCGGTATTTTGTTCGAAAGCTGAAGTTCCCTAACGAATTCGCTGGCTGGCGTTTTGGGTTGTTCCATATTTATGTTAGCACTTCCGGTCTTTTTAGTGATAGCCGTGGAACATTTATTTTATTTCCCCTTGCCCGCCTATATATTTCTGAAGGGCTTTGGGGATTTTCATAGTTCCCTTTTCGGTTTGGTAGTTTTCCAAAATGGCGATGGGGAGGCGGCTGGTGGTGAGAGCGGTGCCATTGAGCGTGTGGACAAACGCAGTTTCATTATCTCCCTTGCGGTAGCGGATATTAAGTCGGCGGGATTGATAGTCGGTACAGTTAGAGGTGCTGGTAACCTCGCCATAGCCATTTCGCATAACCATCCACGCTTCAATGTCATACTTGCGGTAGGCCGAACCGCCCAAGTCGCCGGAAGCGATATCAATCACGCGGTACGGCAGTTCTAATCCGTCAATGATCTCTTTTTCAATATCTAAAATCTCTTGGTGTATTTTCTCGCCTTCTTCGGGCTTGCAGAAAACAAACATCTCCAATTTGGTGAACTGATGGACACGATAAAGACCTTTGGATTCACGGCCATAGGCGCCGGCTTCGGTGCGAAAACAATGCGACAGGGCGATATATTTTTTGGAACCGGCGGATAGGTCTAAAATCTCATTAGCATGATAACCGCCCACGGTGATTTCAGCAGTGCCGATCAAACTCAAGTCGGTATTCTCAATAGAATAAACCTGCGACTCCGGCCCGCGCGGATTAAAGCCGATGCCCTCTAAAATTTCGTCTTTGGCCAGATCGGGTGTCTCCAGCAATTTAAAGCCATGTTTTGTGACAACATCAATGCCGTAGTTGATTAATGCCTGATTGAGCCGAACCAGATCATTCTTTACAAAATAAAATTTATTGCCGGCGACTTTCGCGCCGCGTTCAAAATCCAATAAATCCAATTTTAACGCCAGTTCCTCATGATCTTTCGGCTTAAAATCAAATTTTGACACTTCACCGACTGTCTCAAGAATCTTAAAATCATCCCCTCCGCCTATTGGCGCGTCAGGGTGGGTCAGATTCGGAATTTTAAGCATGAGTCGGCGGTATTCGGCTTCGGTATTTTTAAGTTCTTCTTCTGTTCTGACAATCTCATTCCCCACTCCGCGCATTTTTAATATTTCTTCTTCGCTCGGTTTTCCTTTGGATTTTTGATTACGTAACGCCCGCAGTCCTTCGGCTTTTTGCATTATCTCCCGCCGCTCATCGTCCAGTGATAATAGCCGGTCAATATCAATCTCAACCCGCCGGCTAGCGTTATTCTTTTTAACTAAATCTGCGTTTTGTCGGATAAATTTAATGTCCAGCATTGCGGGATAATATTCTTTGGGTTTCAACCCGTTCGAGAACGTCCTCCGCGAAGCGGACGACTTCAGTCGTTCAGGACGACTTTTCTCGAACGGGTTTCATCGTTGGAAACAATATAATTTCTCGGACCGAATGCGCACCGGTTAAAAGCATCACAAACCGGTCAAGTCCCAAACCCCAGCCGGCGGCGGGCGGCATGCCGTATTCTAACGCTTCCACGAAATCCTCATCCATTCTTTGCGCCCCCTCATCGCCTTTAGCGCGGTTCTTTTCCTGCGCCGCAAAACGCTCGCGCTGGTCAACCGGATCGTTTAATTCGGTAAAGGATTTTATCAGCTCCGTTCCGCCGGCAAAAAACTGGAACGCGTCAACATATTCGGGACTGTTCTCAAGCCGTTTGGTCAACGGCAGTATCTCGGCCGGCCAGGCCGTAACAAATGTGGGCTCAATTAACCGCGGGCAGATCACTTTTTTGAATATCTCATCGCCAAGGATGCCCTTGGTGGCATGCTTTTCAACCCTTATGCCCAATTCAGCGGCCTTGGCCCGGAGAGTATCTTCATCGGCATAGTCGTAATCTAGGCCGGTATGTTCCTTCAGAAGGTCTTGGAACCGCGCGCGCCGGTAAGGCGCCCTGAAATCAATCTCTCTGTCTCCGGCAACGACAGCCGTTTTGCCGAAGACCGCTTTGACTACCGTTGAGAACATCTCCTCGGTAAACGGCATCGCCCACTCAAGGTCTTTGTAGGCCGCGTACCATTCAAGCGCCGAAAATTCAGGGTTATGGTCGCGATCCATGCCTTCGTTCCGGAAATTGGTGGTAAATTCAAAAACCTTTTCAAAACCGCCGACAAGCAGACGCTTTAGATACAACTCCGGAGCGATACGCAAAAACAAATCCATATCAAGGGCGTGCATATGGGTCTTGAACGGCCGCGCGGTCGCTCCGCCGTAAAGCGACTGTAAAGTCGGCGTCTGAACTTCCATAAAATCACGGCTGTTCAAAAAACTGCGAAGTTCCATGATAATGCGGGAACGCAAAACAAAGCGTTGGCGGACATCCGGATTAAATATCAAATCCAGATAACGCTTGCGGAACCGTTCCTCAACATCCTGCAGTCCGTGCCATTTTTCCGGCAGAGGCAGAAGCGACTTAGTCAAGAGGCGGTACCTCTCCGCCTCCAGCGTCCGCTCGTTCTTTTTAGTTTTAAAAAGCAATCCTGAAGTTTCAATAAAATCGCCGATATCCACCGTTTCGCTGAAAACCTGATATTCTTTTTCACCCAAAGCATCTTTCTTAAAATAAAGCTGGATTGCTCCACTGCCGTCATCCAAATCAACGAAAGTGGAGCCGCCATGTTCGCGGATGGCCAAAATCCGTCCGGCCAGCACGATTGTCTTTCGGTCGGCCGAAAGGCCGTCAAAGTCAGATATAACCTGACCGATATTATGGGTGCGCCAAGATTTAGGCGGGTACGGATTAGCACCCATTTTTATCAGCCGTTTTATTTTTTCAAGCCGTATTGTTCTTAGTTCTTCTAGTGCCATTAAGTAATCTCAATTATCTTATATTCGGTATCGCCTCTCGGCGTGGTTACCACAATCAAGTCGCCCTTTTTGTGTCCCAAAAACGATTTGCCGAGCGGCGATTCATTGGAAATAAAGCCATCTGCGGGGTTTGACTCGGAACTGCCGACAATCGTAAAATGCTGGTTTCCGTTTTTTGAATCAACTTGAATGCACGAACCGACGCTGACTATTCCGCTTTTAGTGTTACCCGAAATTACAATCGCCGAATCAAGAATATTTCTTATATCCTCAATCCGGCCTTCATTGAATTCCTGTTCTTTTTTGGCCGCGTCAAACTCGGCGTTTTCTGAAAGATCGCCCAGTTCTTTGGCATCTTGAATCCGACGGGCTAATTCGGGCCTGATAATTGAGGTCCTCTCCTCAAGTTCCATTTTAAGTTTTTCTAAGCCCTCACGACTGAAATATTGATTAGACATTTTGTTGTTGTTTGCCGGTATGTTCTACATTATATCACCTGCTGATATCCTGTAAATCCAGCGCTAATTTAAATCCGTGTATCTTGAGTTGGCGCCGGACAGAAGCATTCCTTAACAGCAAACGTAGTGAAACATAATAGCATTTTTATGGGGATTGTAAACCCCACACTTAAAAGCTTTTAAGTGTGGGGCGATAACGCCGGATTGGGAGTCGGAATTGCGGTATTTTGGTTAAAATACCAATGATAGATATTGTGGGTTATTTTGGTGGCCAAACCTTCGTTTGAAGCCGATCCCTCGATAAGTACCGTAACGCTTATCTGCGAATTTTCATAGGGCGCAAAAGAAATGAATAAGGAGTTAACTGAACGGCCCTTGAGCACTTCGGCGGTTCCAGTTTTGGCCGCTACTTTGACCGGTAAGTCCTGCAATGATCGAGCCGTGCCGGAAATTACAGTTTCCAGCATATCTCTTCTCATTTCATCAATATATTCTTTTTTGAAAGGCAACTCTCCTAGGACCTCTTCCTCAAACAGCTTGACGGGATGTTTTTTGTCGTCCAGTATTTTGCCGGCAATCCGCGGTTTATATATCGTACCGCCGTTTGCAATCGCTGAAACATAGGCGCTCAACCACAATGGCGTTACGAGCAGGTCGCCTTGGCCGATAGAAACATTGTAAGTATCACCGGTATACCATTGCTCGTTTTTTTCTCTTAATTTCCAGTCGGCGGCGGGCACAAATCCCCGTCCTTCTCCGTACAGATCAACCCCCAGTTTTTTATCGGCTGAACTTAGTTTCAGATATTTGGCGATGCGCTCTATCCCCAGTCCTTTCTTGTCTCCCCAGCCGCCGCCTGCCATGAAAAAGAAAATATTGCAGGAATTCGCGATTGCCCGCCGCAAGTTGAATAAACCGTATTCCGTCCGCCAATTTTTAAACACATACGGGTCTTCAGGATTATTTGGATTCGGAAAGCTGATGCTGACGCAGTCTTGTATCGTATCTTGCGGCTTTATTATTTTTTCTTCCAAAGCCATAAGCCCTATCAGCGGTTTAATTGTAGAACCGGGATTATAAAGACCGCTGATAGCTCTGTTGAATAACGGTTTCCGTTTGTTTAAAAACAAACTGTTGAATTCCTTGTCTGATATCGGCGAACTGAACGTGTTATTGTCAAACAACGGGAAGCTGGCCATTGCCAGAACTTCGCCATTGCGTGGATTCTGAATAACTATCGCGCCGCGACTAAGGCCGGCTCCCCGCAGAACGCTATCCATTTCCCTAACTGCCGTTTGTTGTAATTTGCCGTCTATGTTAAGCACTAAATCCCGGCCGGGCATTGTTTCAAGTTCGTTGAGTTGGTTCCTTGCATTTTTGTTATCAAACAAAATATGGCCATGCTCTCCTCGCAAAACTTTCTCATAAAAGACCTCTGCTCCCAAGCGCCCGATCGTATCCGTAGGCCGGTAATAATCATCAGCCAGATCGTCTTTGCCAACCTTGCCGATATATCCGATAAGATGGGAAAAATAAGTTCCCCAAGGATAGTATCTTTTTGTGTTGGCAACGGTATAAAAACCGCCTGGGTCCAATGTTTCAATTGCCAAAACCTTGTCTTTTGAAATATCCGAAGCGGCGATAAATACCGAGTTGGCGGATATGTTTGCGTTGATATTGTTTTGAAAATCAACTTCATTAATGCCCAGAATGCCGGCCAACTTTTTAATATTGATCTCCGCTTTATTTGGATTGTTTTTAATCTCACGGGAAAGCGCGATTAAATTGAAAACCGGAACATTTTTGGTTAAGGGCTCCCCATTCCTGTCATAAATGATACCTCTTGGCGGAGGTATAAAAAAATCGACAGACCTGTTGCGTAAAGCCAATTGGGAGAAATGTCCGAAATCAATAACCGTCATTTTAAAAACATATCCCAAAATAACAACAAAAACAGCGGTGACGGTTACAAAAGCCAGCTTGAAAACAACGCCGCTAATGGGCTGTTCCACATCGGAATAACTGCTTTGAGAATCAAGCAGAGTTTCTTCGGGAGTAACCCAATCCTCACTTTCCACCGATATTCTATATTCTTTGTGTTTTTGCATTATTATTCTTAACCTCAAGATTTACCGGACAGTAAAATAGAAGCAATAAACGCGCCTGCTACTATTGTTGCCAGCAGTCCCGGGTCCCACAAAAACAAAAATTCGTTTTCCCAAGGCAGTTGCGAGAAGTAAGCCAACTTTCGTTCCAGCGCGATAAGCATTATCAATGCATAGAAAAGGCCGACGAGGGAAAATACTTTATAAAATAACGAACCCGACAATCCCAAATGTGAAAAGAACTGCCCAAGGCTAAAAAAACGATTCAACCAAAAAATTAAAATAAAAATGGCAAGGAACGGAATAACAATACTACCAAATCTGTAGCCGAAAATGAGTTCAGCCGTTGCGGAATAGGCGAAACCGTAGATAGCCGCCTGAAATGATGCAGTATAAAAACCCAACAAAACGCTCAAAAACAAAAAGATGAAGATATTGTATTTAAAACCCAATAACGGCGGCAAAAAAAAGTCTGCCGCCAAAAATGCGGCGGACAAGCTCACGGCCATTGTTTTATTGATGCGCATTGTTTTTTATAACGATAACCTTACCCAAAGAATATCCGTCAGCCGCCGGTTTAACTCTTATTTTCTTAAAAATCCGGGATTCATTGATTTCTATATGCTCTACCGTACCGATTATCAAGGCCGCCGGGAATATGTCACTGCCGTTCGTTACGATGATGTCGCCTTCTTTTATCTCTTCGGCATTGGTAACCAAATTTAGATATAAACCGTCTTGGCTGGCGCCATTGGCTATGCCTTGGGTTTTAGAACCCCGCGCTTTTGCCGCCACTCTAAACATTGGGTCGGTAACAAAGTTTATTCTGCTGTAATTCTTGAAAACTTCTTTAATTTGTCCCACTAAAACACCCTCACCATTTACAACGATATCGCCGACATTCACCCCGCTTGCGCTGCCGAGATTTAATAAAAGACTATAGCCGGGAGGGTCAAAGTTAAAACTATAAATACCCCCGTAAATTAACTGCGCGTTGGCGGGAGTCGGCAAGTTGAGAGCTTTTTTCAGAAAAAGGTTCTCATCTTTTATCGCTTCAAGCTTCAGCAGTTCATAAGTCAGGTCTGCATTTTTGCTTCTAATCTGTTCGTTGTCTTTAGCCAGCTGTTTCCAGTTCTTTAAAGCATCGGTAAATGACCTCGCTTTGTTAAATTGCCGGAAAAGCGCGACTGCCGGTTTTTTTATCAGTGAAGCGGCCAATTCATTGACGGCATCATGTAAAAAATATCGGTTGACAAGAATAAAAAAAACAGCCACAAGCGTCAGTGAGAGGATTAATTTAAAAGAAGGTCGCTTCATTGAGAGCTGATTAAATAAAACTGTCCTTGTTGACATTAACAAAAACAGAGCGTAACTGTTCGATGCTCTCCAGAGCAAAACCGCAGCCCCGGACCACCGCGGTAAAAGGATCATCTACTATTTTTACAAAAAGTTTTGTTTCCCGAGCGATCAACTTATCTAAACCGCGCAGTAGCGCTCCGCCGCCGGCAAGAAATATGTGGCGATTGATTAAATCGGCGGTCAGTTCCGGAGGAGTTTCTTCAATAGTATCCTTAACAGCGGCGGCAATGCTGTTAACGGATCTTTGCGTTACTTCCCGTATCTCTTCGGAGTTAATGCCTATCTCCTTGGGCAGACCGGTAACCAAGTCTCTGCCCCGAACCCGTCCTTCCAATTCCTCTTCCAACTTATAGGCAGAACCCAGTGATATTTTAAGATTTTCAGCGGTAGTTTCACCGACCAAAAGATTCTTTTCTTCTCTTAGATATCTCACGATATCTTCATTCAGCTTATCACCGGCAATACGCAGTGAGCGTGAGGCGATAACTCCGCCCATGGAAATAACGGCCACCTCAGTCGTTCCGCCTCCGATGTCAACTATTACATTTGCGATGGCGTCCTGAACCGGAAGACGCGCTCCCATGGCCGCCGCCATCGGCTCTTCAATTAGATAAACTTCGCGAGCGCCTGCATTAAGCGTAGCGTCTTCAACTGCCCGTTTTCCAACTTCTGTAATGCCCGAAGGCACGCCTATTACTACTCGCGGCCTTGGTATCAAAGCAAAACTTTCCTGATGGACCTTATCAATAAAGTAACGGAGCATTTGCTCCGTGACCTCAAAATCGGAAACTACTCCTGAAACCAATGGCCGTGTAACAACAATATATCCGGGCGTACGGCCTGCCATTATACGAGCCGATGAACCCACAGCTAAGATTTTGCCGGTTTTTTGATTTATCGCCACGATGGATGGTTCGCTGATGACAATGCCCTTGCCACGGACGTAAACCAAAGTATTTGCCGTACCCAAATCTATGCCGATATCTTTTGAGAAAAATCCCAAGAATTTATTAAACATGGGGAATCAGTTAGATAGACCATTCTATACGGACTCTGGTTTATTTACTGCCGTTATTTTTGCCTTACCAACCACCACAAGAAAATAACGAACAGGAAAAGCAGAGCCCACCATTGCCACGAATCGGAAACAAAAGAAAATATGGATGCCCATGCCATTATGCTGTTTTCCGGCAATTCTTCGGGCAACATGGCGGGTGATGGAGAATTGGTGCCACTAATATCGGATGGGGCAGGAGTAACATCGGGGACACTCTCTTGTTTGAGCAAAACAGCAGAGGGACTGGGTTTGGCAGTTGGTAAAACCGGACTGGCGCTTGGACTTATGCTTATGTTAGCTGATAGGGTTGGGGTTGGGGTCGGAACGGGAATGAGAGTTGTTGATATACCGGCTACCTGCCCTCCGCCATTGGCTAACGGGCCACTGATGAAATCTCCCATGCCTCCGCCTCCGTTTCCTCCGTTGTTGTTTGGAGTAGAAGTGGGCGTTGGAGTAGGCGAAGGAGTCGGTGTGGGCGTATCGCTTGGTGTTGGCGTAGGTGTTGGCGTAGGTGTTGATACAGTGATTGAAACAATGGCCGTATTACTGTCTGATAATCCGTCGTTGGCCGCATAAGTAAATGAGTCCGCGCCGTTGTAACTCACCGAAACCGTATAAACCGCCTGATCGCCGGTCAGCACAACCGAACCGAAAGATGGTCCCGTGATAATCCCAAACAAAATCAGATTAGCCGGAATATCGGAGTCGGCCGCCGAGAGAATAATTGTTTTTGCGACGCCGGAAACGGCGGTTTCGCTGATATCGCTTGCGACGGGAGCCGTATTAACTTCCTCAACTTTCACATTAACCGTTTGCGAAGTCGGATTGCTACCGTCGGTAGCTACGACATTAAATTCATGGTCCCCCGGACCTTGCTCCTCCGTCGGAATCCAAGAAAACTCTCCCGAATTAGAATCAATCAAGGCGCCGTCAGGAGCGCCGTCCAAGGAATATGTCACGGCGTCTCCGTCGGCATCAGTCGCGGACGCGATGAATGTGAGTTCGTCCAGTTCGTTTACGGTCTGGTCATCAATGGCTTCAAGCGCCGGCGCGTCGCTTTCCGCGTTAACGTCAATCGTCACCGTTGCGGTTGCTGTCCCGCCGTTGCCGTCAGATATCGTATATTCAAAAGAATCAGGCCCGTTGTAATCGGCATTGGGAGTATAGCTGACGCCCGTTCCTTCTTCAGCTATTTCCGCAGTTCCATTGACCGGAGCCGTCACGCCGGTAACCGTCAAAATATCCGGTTCAATGTCGGAGTCATTATTTAAAACATCTATGGCATTATTTGACGAGTCCTCATCCGCGGTCGCGGCATCATCCTGCGCCGCGGGAGCATCATTGACCGGATTGACGGTAAGAGTAACGACTGCTTCATCGCTATTGTCGTCAGAATCATCATGGGCCTTATAGGTGAACGAGTCAGAACCGTTGTAATCGGCCTCCGGCATATAAGTAAAACTGCCGTCACCAAAAAAATCAAGCGTGCCATGAGCCGGTTCTTCAACAACGAACGCGTAAAGAGCATCCCCGTCGGCGTCGGTGTCGTTTTCAAGCACGCCCGGAGCATCAATTACGAGTTTGGTGTCTTCGTCTGTTATGTACTCGTCATCGACGGCAACGGGAGCGCGATTATACGCAACTGAAATTTTTATAAGATCATGGCTCGTTTTAGTATTGCCTGAATCATTGCGGTACGCTAAAAAGCGGACAGTAGCCGAGTTGACTTTTACCGAAGTATCAAGAACGGAAGAGATATCCACCGACTCTACAAGGTCAGAGTTTGTAGTTGAGGGCAATAGTAACGGAAAGTCCGAAAAATCACTCCCGTTCCATACTTCAAGCTTTGCCGCTTCCAAAGAGCCATTACGTCTATATTCGTGCGTAATGGTGACGCTATTTATTGTCGCATCAGTCGGCACAGAAGGACTGAATAGAAATTCAATGTATCTGCCTTCATCATAGATTCCCGCTTCCGGCCATTTGCCGTCGCTTTGCATCCGACTGTCATCGCTGGAACTGATCTTATCCAAGTCGCTGGCGATAAAGGCGCGAGCCGTTCCATCGCTGACATCCGATCCGCCAGTAACATAAAAATCTGAATTTATCGCTTGAGCGCTTCGGGGAAAAATAAAAAATCCTCCGCCGATTACTGCGATAACCAAAAGCAAGAAAACAACAAAATTTTTCTTCGGCCTATACATACAAGAATATTACTAAAACACTATAATTTGTCAATCAAAAAACGATGCCATATGACATCGTTTTTTGATTGAATCTCTTGAGATTACGGCAATATCGGCATCGGCAGATTGAGGTCAAAACATTTCAAATTGTTTATCATTCTTCGCGTTGTCTTGTAGACATAACCGGTTGATTCGCTGATACCCCAAGGTTTCAAGATATCGTCGCGATACTTCATCTGAAATGTTTTTACCGCATCAAATGTCGGCTTATCATATATGCCGTTGGCCGAAAGCTTAATGTCAAGATTCTCGTTAAGAAAAAGCTGAAGCGATTTAACTTGTTCAGAATTATTATTAGCCCCGTATCTTATATGATACCATGAATTAGTCAAAGAGTCAAAAATCCCCACGATGGGGCTTTGAAGTTAATTTTACAGTTATTCTTGAACTATAATCTATCTTGCTAGAGATCCAATCTCCTCAATCTTAACCAGCTCGGCCTTGTCGCTTGCGCGGCGCTTTATTTCTACGGAGCCATTTTGGAGAGTTCGGGTGCTGACAACCAGCCGGATGGGACAGCCGATAAGGTCGGCATCGGCGAACTTTTCTCCGGCGGTTTTATCTTCTCGGTCATCGTAAAGAGTTTCGATTCCCCTTTCGCCCA
>Ga0209542_10001587_pt1 | contig 52947 bp, 51 predicted proteins | sample RifCSPhighO2_01_FD_184028 | JGI IMG/M metagenome (GOLD analysis project Ga0209542, IMG submission 184028) | Soil microbial communities from Rifle, Colorado - Rifle CSP2_plank highO2_0.1 (SPAdes) (version 2) | ecosystem: Environmental > Terrestrial > Deep subsurface > Rock core/Sediment ... | reverse complement strand
GGTAAAGGTGGTGGTGGCCGATCGGGTTGAACAGGCGCCGCCGTTGTCGCAGTGATTCACTGACCAGGAATAAGTGGTGCCTTGAGTCAGTGTTGGGGCAATGTGCGATGTTAAATCAACTGCCGAGTCGCCGGTATCCTCAACTAAAACCGCGCCGTTATAGATGAGCCACTTGCTTGTGCCGTGGGTGTCGCCCGCGTCTGGATCAGAGAAAGCCGATGAGGTGAGAGTGGGGGTGAGGGTATCGGCGGTCGCGGCGTCGGCCGGGGTGGAGTTGGTGGGTTGGTTGGGGGCGGAGTTGGAGGAGTATGTGATGGACAGTTCCTCGAGGGTCGGCGCGCTTCCCGAGGTGAGCGTAGCCCGCCAGCGGAGGTCAGACCCGGTCGAGGCGAAGTTGAAGTTCGACCCTGATCCCCCGGCGCAGACCGCGCCGCCGGCATTGGTCCAGGTGCTCCCGCCGTTGTTCGACATCTGGAAGGTGACGGTGGAGCTCCCGGGAGTGGTTGCAGTCACCGTGGCATTGGCGCAGGTGATGTCGCCGGAAACGGTGTCGATCGTCGTTGACTGGGCGATGGAGGAGGAGGCGAAATCGACGGAGAGTTTGTCAATCTGCCCAGTGCCGCCGACCGTCCAGATCTCATTCGTGGAACTTTCAGGCGCGTCCAGCCAATTCCAGGTCGTTTCGCTGTAGCCCATCATGGTCCAGTTGGCTCCGCCGTCGCTGGTCGAGGAGAGAAAGGTGCCGGCGGCAATAAAACCGACGTTCTCCGAGAGCATCACAATCCTGCCCGTGCCCCCGCTGCCACTCTGAACTGTTCCGACTTGCGCCCAGGTCGAGCCGTCAGTGGTCTTATACACTTTGCCGTTGGTATCAAAAGCCCAGCACTTTTCGCCCGCCGAGTCTACACAATGGATACCGGCGATGAAAACGTTGCTCGGCGGCGGCACGAGCTGACTGGTCCACGAGGACCCGCTGTTCGTCGTTTTGTGGACAGTTCCCTTTGAGGAGCTCGAGAACCCGCCGATGTACGCGGTTGAGGTGCTCACCACCCAGAGGGCGTCCCAGGAGTTTGTCGTGTCGTTGATGGTTGAGGTTACCGCAGACCAGGTCGTTCCCCCGTTGGTCGTCGTCCGCACCTGGCCGTTGTTACCGACCGTGTATCCGGTATTCGCGTTTATCATCTGGATTTCGTAGAAGCGGGAACTGGAACAATAGTCGCCGCAAAGCTGGCTGGTCCAGTTTGACCCGCCGTCCGTCGTCTTTTTAATCAGGTTGTCCCCCACCCGCCAGCCGGTATTTGAGTCCAGGAATTCAATGCCCCACGCGCCGCCGGTATTGTCGCTCACCACGCTCCAGGTGCTCCCGTTGGTGGTCTTCCAGATGCTGGAGTTTGAATAACTGTCGACGACCCATCCGGTGGTGGAGCTGATCATGTCCACGCCTTGTAGGGTCTGCGGGTCGTAGGTGGTTCCTTCCAGCTTGGAATCCACATCCGTCCAATCCGTGCCGTTGGTGGTTTTGATCACGTCAGCCACCGCACCGCCGTTCACACCGCCAGTCGCCCAGGCAACGGTATCTGAAACCACACTCAGTCCATGCATGTAGGTGGTACTGAATCCGGAAGGCAGAGTGACCGCGCTCCATGAATCACCGCCATTCGCAGTTTTTATGATTCCTAGACCGCCGTATCCGTTGTAGTCGGTAGCCGCCCAACAAGTCGAGGTTGTGCTCGGCGAGCATTGAACTTGTCCGATGTAGTTGTTGGTCGAGAAGCCCGACCCCACCTGATACCAGCTCGAACTTGCGGTGCGCGTCACCCAGATCTGCCCCGCGCCGCCGGCGATCATGCAGTTGTAGAGGTCGGTGCACACGATGTCATAGTAGGTCTGCGCGGTTGAGGTCGTTGCTTCGTGAGTCCAGGTGGTCGTCGACACACCCGGACTCCCGCGTATGATCTTGCCGCCCGAGCCCACGGCCAGGATGGTGGACGAGGTTCCGTCGTAGTAGTAGCCGATGCCGTATAGATCGTAACTTCCGCCGGGAAGCGTCTGGTTGCTCCAGCTCGCGCCACCGTCCGTCGTTACATACAACTTCTTCCCGCTGTCGCTGCCGTTTCCTCCGGCAAAGAAACAATTGTTGGCGTCCACGCAGTCGATGTCGTAGATGTATCCTTCGAAGGCCACGACTTGGGAAGCGAACACCTGCTTCCAATTCTCCCCGCCGTCCGTGGTTTTTACGACGATTGGCCGGGTGGAGGAGGACACTGATGTAAGACGACCCGCGGCATACACCACGTTTGCGCTCACCGCCACGATTGCCTCAAACCCCGGCACCGCGCCGGACCCGTAGGTGATCCCAAAATTCCTTGCCGAATCATGTTTTACCACCCAAGTGCCCCCGCTATCGGTTGTCTTCAGAATCGTCGCACCGTTGGCAGCGATGTAACAGACGCTTGAGCTGGCGCAGGAGATGTCGTAGGCCGACATCCGGCCGGTGTTGGGATACTGCCACCTGCCGTAGGTGAAAGTGGAAGACGGCGCATCGGTCACGGTCCCGTTCCCGAACCAATTCGCCGTGGTGTTCGTGGTGTCTTTGTAGGTGGTGGTGGCGAAGCTCTCGGTAAAGGTGGTATTGCCGGCCTGGGCCGGTGCCGGCGCCCAGCGCTGAAGTCCCAGGCTGGTGATGAGCACAGTTAAAACAAGACCCGTTTGGAAAATAATTCCTACGCGTCTTGCGGTTTTTTTCAAACGGACGCAAAAAACTCTGGCGACGGCTTCGGCCAATCGCCGAGTTCGCTCTAATCTTTGACTATCTGGTTCCTTCATCACCAACAACTATACCAAAAAAATAATCTCCGTGCATTTGTGCGGGGGTTGTTCGTAAAAAAGGTCAACGGTAAAAGTGTGGGTAACTCATTACCGGAACCCAATGAATTGAACCTCCTCTTGGATCTGGATACCAAACTGATCGCGGACCTTTGTTTTCACTGCCGAGATTAATTGGACGAGTTCGTCGGCAGTTGCGCCCGGGGTGGTAACGCTGAAATTGCCGTGTTTGTCAGAGACGCACGACTTTCCGACGCAGAACCCCTTCATCCCGGCTTTTTCAATGAGCCAGCCGGCAGGCACGCGGTTTTTCGCCCAAAACTCGCGGAGCCGCGGCCGGTCTTCGGAATTGAAATTCTTTTCGACTTCTTCGATCGGCCGCGTGTCAGGTTCGTAATTCTTGAAAATACACCCGGCCGACTGCGCGCCCAGCGGCTGTTCATCGGAGCGCTTGCTTAAAAATTCCTTCATTCTCCGCTCGATCTCCGTCTTGTCTCTAATTTCAAGCTTGAAGGTCGCGCCGAGCACAATGTCGTCCGAGTGTTTAAAAATGCTGTCACGATAACCGAACTTCGCCTCCGCAATCGAAATCGTCATTTCCTGATCTCCGCGAAGGATATCTATGGATTCCAGGTGATCCTTGGTTTCCGATCCAAACGCGCCGGCATTCCCCCGCACCGCGCCGCCGACAGTTCCCGGAAGCGTGGCCATCCATTCAATTCCTGATAATCCGGCCTCCGCCGCCTTCCGCGCGGCGAAAACGGACAGAACCCCCGCGTCCGCGTAGACGCGCGATCCTTCTAGGCGGATTTCGGACGCCGCGATTTTGACGACCAGCCCGTCAAATCCTTGGTCCGAGGCGAGCGTGTTCGTTCCGCCTCCAAGAACAACAAACTTGATGTTGAGCTTCCGCGCGCCCCTGATCGCTCGCACCAGATCCTCCCGCGTCCGCGCGACAAAAAAATACCGCGCCGGCCCGCCGACTCGGAGCGTGCAGTGCCTGGCAAGCGGTTCATCCTTTGAAACGCCGAATTCAATCAGTTTTCTAAGTTCATCATCCATGTGTCCACACACTTCTTTGGTTCCATGGACTAGACTATGGAACTACTTAATTTTTCTTCGATAATACACAGAATATTTTCGTTTGAGTGTTTTCACATCTGATGTTCCTGAAATTCGGATCGCTCTTTTGTATCCGTCTCTGCCGAAGTGCAACCACCTCTGAACGCGAGCGATTGTCTGTTTGCCAACTCCCAGAGCATCAATAATGTCGGAGTATGACGCGCCAGCTTGTAACATTTTCGCGACTTGTAATCGCCGGGCTAACATCAAACGTTCCTGTCGATTCAGGAGGTCCCGTAAGAAACGACGAATATCGTCGGCGGAACGTAGACTGTACACGACGGCACAGAATTCGTCCCAAACCTCGTCTTGCGTCGGCTTCGGAAGTCTCGTTTCTCGATAGCGCGCCATATAGTTCGGTTCCATGGACTAGACCATGGAACTAGGATACCAGATGACGAGCAATCGTGTCGATGTCGCCGGCGCCCATGATGATGACGACGTCTCCGGGTCTGGCTTGTTCTTCGACAACCTTGCGCGTCGCATCCAAGGACCCGCCACAGAGAACCGCCGCACCCTCTTTCTTCGCCGCCGCAACAAGCTCGTCGGTCGGCACGCGATCCCCTTCTTCCCGGCCCGCCACGTCGTAGACGTCCGCGAGGATCGTCAGATCCGCACCTTTGAACGATTCCGCGAATTGATCGAATAGCGCCCGCGTCCGGCGGTGATGGTGCGGCTGGAAAACAAGAACGATACGCCGCCCGGGATAGAATTCCCGGGCCGCGGACAGCGTTCCGCGGATGGCCGTCGGGTGATGGCCGTAGTCGGAGACGATCGTCGCCCCCTCGCGCTCCCCGACTACCTCGAACCTCCGCCAGATGCCGGGGAACTTCTCCAGAACGCCGCGGATGATCTCCGGGCCGATCCCCAGCTCCAGCGCGCAGCTTGCCGCGGCCAGCGCGTTCATCACGTTGAATCTGCCGGGGATCCGAAGCGTATACTCGCCCAGCCGTTCTTCATGACCGGACGTGCGCAGGATATCGAAACGCTGGCTCCCCTGCTCTACCCGCAGATTCCGGGCCAGATAATCCGCCGGCGTCTCCATGCCGAAAGTCGCCAGCCTGCATCCGCTCCCGGCGTCGCACGAAATGTCGTTCGACGCGGCGTCGTCCGCATTCAGGCACACGAGGCCGCCCGGCCGCGCCCTGCTCACGAATTTCTGGAAGGCCTCGGTGATGTCGCGGATGCCGTGATAGAAATCCAGATGGTCCTCCTCGATGTTGGTGACCACGATCGCCTCTGGGCTGTAATTCAAAAACTTCGCCCGATACTCGTCCGCTTCCAACACCAGCCAATCCGACTTTCCAACGCGGACGTTCCCCAAAGGAAAACTCTTTACCTTGCTGCCGACAATAACCGTCGGATCCCAGCCGGCGGCCTCGAGGATGAGACCGAGGATGGCGGTCGTCGTTGACTTGCCGTTAGTGCCGGATACGGCAATGGCGCGCATCTCGCCTGTCAGCGCTCCGATTACCTCCGCGCCCGCCAACTCCGGAATCCCCCGCTCCCGCGCGGCAACGCGCTCGGGATTGTCAAAAGGAACCGCCTCCGAATAGATCACGGCCGAAATCTCCGACGAAACGTTCTCCGCCCGATGCCCGATTAAAACCGAAATCCCGGCCGTCGCGGCGTCGCGGGTGATCTCACTCTCGGTTTCATCAGAACCGAAAACTTTCACTCCCCGCGCGGCGAGCAGTTTAGCGACAGCCGAAATTCCTATGCCACCGATACCGATGCAGTGAACGCTGGTCCTATCTCCCAAATTCATAAGAATCACGACAATAACATACATCCGATTAGCTGTCACCATCAATTGACTTTCCGGCGACTCAGGCCTACTATTCACCTCCATTTCACAAGGAGGAAGAAATGGATTCAAGCGTCCGGCGCGTGATCCCGGTTCCCGGAGGAACCATGCGCCTCAACGAATACTGGCCGATCATCCGGCATCCGCACTTCGCCCGGCTCTTTCACAAACGACAGTTGGGAGGCGCTTTCATCGCCTTTCCCGGCGCGCGGCATTCGCGCGGCGAACATGCTTTGAACGTTGCCCAGCGCACCAAGCGCCGGGCTTGCCAGTGGCACGACCGCGGTCTGCTTTCCCAGGAGCGCATCCCCGAACTGGTTGTGGCCGCCTTGCTCCACGACATCGGCCACGGACCATTCTCCCACCTCATCGAATCCGTGACCAAGACGGATCACAAATTCGTCGGCAAAAAACGCGTCGAGGAAATGTCCAAAGCCATCCGCGCCGCTGACGTTGATCCGCGGCAGGTCCAGAAACTTCTCTCCGGAGAGGATTCTCTCGGACTGATGATCACCGATCGCAACCTGGGCACGGACAAGCTTGGCTACCTCTCGGTCGACGCTTACCACGCCGGCCTGGAATGGCAGCAAAGCTTCGAGGTGATCGAAGGCGCCACTCGTCCGATCAAGGTTCGCGGCAAAACCGTGATCGGCGTGGATATCAAGGTCATTGACGGCATCAAGCATCTCCAGCGCCTTTATGTCATGTTCTACAAGAACTTCTATCTGGCCAAAAGCGCCACCATCGCCGAACGCCTGATCCAGGAGATGGTCCGCCGCCTGCTTGAGGTCTGGCTGACCGAAGAAACGCTGTGGGAAATGATTGACGGGGAACTTGAGGGCGCGTTCTTCAACTCCAACGACCCAGCCATAACCGAGATGGCTTCTTGGTACAAGGACATTCGCCTGCCCAAGGCCGCGGTAGTTTTCCGCCATCGCGGCTACACGGACTACGAACGGATCGCCGGCAAGCCGATTTCCGTGGCCACCCTGCCCACCGCCACGATGGAGCGTCTGCCGAAATTCCCGGCCAGATGGTTTGCCCGGCTTCAAACCAAGATGGCTCAAGCGCTCAAACTGCCGCAACACCACGTTCTGGTCGTTCCGCCGGTGCACGGGGATCGGTTCATCCCTCGCGACGTCATCCTCTGGGATACCACCGGAACCAGCCGTCTTTGGGACAGGGATCCGGATCATTTCGCCTCGCTGCGGCGCGACTACCTGGCGGCCGCCGCCATGCGCGTCTGCGTTCCCGAGCATCGGCGTGTCGAGGTCGCAAAGAAAGCCGACCTGCTCCAGAAGATAACCATCGAGTTCGAATCAACGTCGGCCGAGTGACAGCGGCCGGCATTTTTTTGACTGGCCGCTTCCGTTCCAGTATCGTATACGCACTAAAAGACCATTTGTATGACGCAGTCGCTCGCTCAATTTGACCCGGAGATTGCCGGTTCCATCGCCTGCGAACTGGCCCGCCAGCAAAACGGACTGGAGATGATCCCCTCCGAGAATTTTGTCTCGCTTCCGGTGCTCCAGGCCTTGGGATCGATTCTGACCAATAAGTATTCCGAAGGATACCCAGGAAAACGCTATTACGGCGGTAATGAATTTGTCGACCAAATCGAAAATCTGGCGCGGGAACGGGCCAAACAACTCTTCGGCGTTTCCCACGCCAATGTCCAACCCTACTCCGGCTCCCCGGCCAACCAGGCGGCTTGTTTCGCTCTTCTCGAACCCGGAGAAAAACTGATGGGCCTGCACCTGACCTACGGTGGGCACCTTACTCACGGATGGAAGATCAATTTTTCAGGACGTTATTACCAGGCCGTGCAATACGTTACGGGAAAAGACGGCTGGCTTGATTACGACGCCTTGGCCAAACAGGTTTCGGATGAGAAGCCGCGGCTCCTCTTTGTCGGCGCCACCGCCTACCCGCGGATCTTCGACTGGGAGAAGCTCTCGGTGATCTCCAAATCCGTTGACGCTTATCTTGTGGCCGACATCTCGCACATCGCCGGACTGGTCATCGGCGGCGTTCATCCCTCGCCGATCGGTTTCGCGGATGTAATTACCACCACAACTCACAAAACTCTCCGCGGCCCGCGCGGCGCCATGATCCTAGCCGACGGAGAGCTGTCGGAACCAATGAAACCGCCGCCGGAAAAATCACGAAAATATCTGCCAACCATGATTGACCGCGCCGTGTTTCCCGGGCTCCAGGGCGGACCGCACAACCACCAAACCGCGGCTATTGCCGTGGCTCTCAAAGAAGCGGCCGAGCCGGCCTTTAAGGACTATGCCGCCCAAATCGTCAAAAACGCCAAGGCCCTGGCCGAACGTCTCTTGGAACACGGCTTCACTCTAGTGACCGGCGGAACGGATAATCATCTGCTTCTGGTTGACTTGACCAACAAAAGGATAGGGGGAGCCGCCGCCGAATCCGCTCTGGACCGCGCCGGCATCACAGTAAATAAGAACACCATCCCCAATGACTCGCGCAAACCCTATGACCCGTCAGGAATCCGCCTAGGAACTCCGGCCATCACCTCGCGGGGAATGAAAGAAGACACCATGCGCTGGATCGGGGACAAGATCAATGAGGTTATCACGGATCACGCGGATGCCGAGCGGATCACGCGGATTCGCGAGGAGGTCCGGAAGTTTGTCGAGGATTATCCGCTCTACCCGACCGGAACTTGACATCACTTCCATTTTTTATCCGATCTGTTATACTCACTCGCGTCTTATTCATCAGTGTCTACGCACATGGCAAAGAAACTCTACGTAGGGAACCTGCCCTACACAGTCGACGAGGCGAAGCTTCGGGAACTTTTCTCGAAGGCGGGAACCGTGGAAACGGCTTCCGTCATCAGCGACAAGTTTTCCGGCCGCTCCAAGGGGTTCGGATTCGTGGAGATGTCCTCGGATGACGAGGCAGCTGCCGCGATCGATATGTACAACGGAAAGGATCTCGAGGGACGGCCGCTTACAGTGAACGAGGCCCGGCCCAAACCGGAGGGAGCCGGAGGCGGTGGATTCTAAATACCCGTCTCGGAATACAACCCCGTCCCGCCGAGCGAGACGGGGTTTTGGTATCCACCCTTTTCGGGAGTACCGAGCCGTGCTACGCTCAAGGCCATGTTTTCGATTGACGGACGCTCCATCGCCGCCGGAATACGCGCGCAGATAAAGCACGATATCGCCAGGCTCGGAATCACTCCTGGGCTCGGCGTGATTTTAGCCGGAGCCGATCCGGCCAGTCATCTCTATGTCGGACTCAAAGAGAAGGCCTGCTCAGAGGTCGGCATCAAATTTGAAAAAGCGCTTTTTTTCGCCACCGAACCGGAAGAAAAAATTCTGGAAAAAATCCGGGAGTTCAACGGGCGGCCGGACATCCACGGCATCCTTATCCAGCTTCCCCTGCCGCGCGGTTACGACGAAGATCGGGTAATCGCCGAGATGAATCCGGCCAAAGACGCCGACGGCTTCCACCCGGCCAACCTGGAGCTCATCAAACAAAAAAACCCGAATGTCATTCCGGGCGTCTCATTGGGAATCATGCGTCTCATCGAGTCAACGGGGACGGATCTGGCCGGAAAGAAGGCCGCGCTTATCGTCAACTCGGAAATCTTCGCTCTGCCGCTGACTTATCTGCTGGAGAAAAAAGGGACGATGGTCGAGACGTTTCTGGCGCCGCGATTTCCAGCGGACGTGCGCCGAGGGACACTGGAAACGGATATCGTCGTCGTCGCCGTCGGCCGGGCCGGATTTATCCGCGCCGATATGGTCAAGGACGGCGCGATAATCGTTGACGTCGGCACAAATCGCGTCGAGGGCAAGCTTGCCGGCGACGCGGACTTCGATTCCTTCCGCGGCCGCGACATCCGCATCACTCCGGTTCCCGGCGGAGTCGGCCCAATGACCGTGGCCATGCTTCTTCACAATGTCCTGGAATTGGCCAAGCGTGCCGAAGGCGAGCAATCCTTCGTCCACTGATCTTTCGAGACCTCTTTCGCTTGATTACGACACGAGCCTGGCAATTTCGGCCATCATCCCCAGAAAGAAAACCAGCCCGATGATGAAAATTGCCCAGAAAGGAACGTTGATTCGGTACTCGGGCCGGCGCCGCCCCCGTTCGCGGGCGACCACATAGAGCGCCCCGATGACCACGGCGTCAATACCCACAAACACCGCTCCGACGACGCTGATAATCTGAATGAACGACTGCGCGCCGAGAAGAAAAGCAATGAAGGGAACGCCAACAGCCAGGAGCCAGGCCGACAGGCGGTCCATTTTGTAATCTAGTTCGAAAAGTTCTCGCAGATTGATGCCGATGATAAGAAACGAAGTGGCGATGGCCAAGAGCCCCATGCCTGCGCCGAGAACGATCGCTGCCGGACCGATGGCGGCCGCCAGCCCCAGAATCGCTTCCTCGGAGGTAAACTCGCCGGTGACGGATAGAACCGCCAAACCGAAAACGAGGGTAAGCGCGCTGGCCACGATCGTTCCCCAGACTACTGCCGGACGGAGAAGTTTCTCCTTTCCAATCAGCATGTCGCGCATCTCCGGAACAGCGCTGGCCCCTCCCAAGGCGAAAAGAATAACTCCATAGGGAAGAAGCAATTCCCGGTCAGCTAAGACAACGGCGAGATTGGAGACGTCCGCCCGGGGAGCAATTAGGGCCAGAATGGCTAAGATAGTCAGCGCCAGGAGAGCGGTCAAAGCCGTTTCCAACCGAGCCGCCAGCCGCAGGCCCTGGAAAATAACCAAGGCGACAAAAACAAAGAAAACGATCTGGCTCCAAAATAGCGTTATCGGCAGAAAGGGCGCGACTATTGCCTGAAGAAAGGCGCCGCCCAGCACGATGTAAGCCAGTATGGCGCCGTAAAATCCAAGGACGCTGGTCACCGTCACCACTCTCTTTCCCCAAGGTCCCAGGTACATGGCGGCGAACCCCGCCAGCCGGTGCGGCTCCTTGGTGCGCAAGACTACTTCTCCGTAGAGAAGATGAATGACGAGAAAAACCACCCCCACTCCCGCAGTCAGGACGATTCCGGCTGCTGTTCCGGACCGCAGGAAGGCGTAGGGCACCGCGAAAATTCCGGCGCCGATAATCATGCCGACCATGGAGGCCGCGGCCCGGATGAGCAGCTTTCGATCCCCCTTTTTTCTCATGATTTGATTATATCATGCCCGGCGGAGAAGGTGGGGGTCGAAGCGTAGCAAGAAGCAACCTTCGTTGCTTCGAGCCGATGAGACGGGTTTCGCGATGTACCGAAGGTACTGCGAAATCCCGAGGGGTTGCCGATACTGGAACCACGGATTAAGATGAGCGAACTATGACCAATCCGTTAGAAAAAGTGCCTCCTCAAAATCTTGATGCCGAGCGATCGCTTTTGGGCTGTTTCTTGATTGACAAGGACGCCATGATCCGGGTGGCCGACGCCGTGTCCCTCGACGACTTCTACGATGACCGCCATCGGATCATCTTCGAGGCGGCTTTCGAACTTTTCCGGAGACATGAGCCGATCGACCTTCTCTCGCTCGGAAACCGCCTTGAGGAAAAAAAACAGCTTGAAGCCGTCGGGGGACGGACCTATCTGATCACCCTGGCCAACTCGGTGATCACCGCCTCGAACGTGGCCCACTACGCGGCCATCGTGCAAAAAAAGGCCACTCTGCGCCGGTTGATTTACGCCTCAGGGGAAATCACCGGCATGGGCTACGAGGAAACCGAAGAAGTGGAAACGCTCCTTGATCGCGCCGAACAAAAATTGTTCAGTGTCTCCCAGAAATACCTGAAGCAGGCCTTCGTCCCCATTGCCGATGTCCTCGAAGGATCCTTCGAGCGCATTGATGAGCTTCACCGGGAAAAAGGCAAGCTCCGGGGCACCTCCACCGGGTTTTTCGAACTCGACCGACTGTTGGCCGGCCTGCAAAAATCAGACCTGGTCATTCTGGCCGCCAGACCGAGCGTGGGCAAAACCTCGCTGGCTCTGGACATCGTCCGCCATGCCGCTACCCGCGGTCGGATTCCGGTGGGCATTTTTTCCCTGGAAATGTCCAAGGAACAGCTGGTTGACCGGCTGATCTGCGCCGAGGCCGGGATTGATCTGTGGAAGATGCGCACCGGCAGTCTGTCCGACGCCGGCGGCAATAACGACTTCACTCGGATCAGCCACGCCTTAGGAACGCTGTCCGAGGCGCCGATCTTCATTGATGATTCGGCGACCTCGAATGTGATGGAAATCCGCACCAAAGCCCGCCGCCTGCAGATGGAACAAGGACTGGGCTTGCTCGTTGTCGACTATCTTCAGCTGATGGAGTCACGAACCAAAATAGAGAACCGCGTGCTGGAGATTAGTGAAATCACGAGATCGCTCAAAGGAATCGCCCGCGAACTGAACATCCCGGTCTTAGCCCTCTCTCAGCTCTCCCGCGCCGTGGAGATGTCCAAGCCGGCCATCCCTAAACTGGCCCATCTCCGGGAGTCGGGTTCCATCGAGCAGGACGCGGACGTGGTCATGTTCATCTACCGCAAGGCCGCAGATCGTGGCTATCGGTTGGAGGAACTGGCCCCGGACGAGCGGCACCTGGCCGAGATCCATGTAGCCAAGCACAGGAACGGTCCGACCGGACTAGTCAAGCTCTTCTTCGATGAGGCACGCACCTCGTTCAAGAACCTAGAAACTAAATTCGCCGCCCCTCCTGTCCCGTCGCAACAGATTCAAGCTCCTGTCACCCCGTTCTAATCTAACTACACCCTACTCACTACTCCCTACACCCTGACGATATGTTCTCCAAACTCAAACAATACAAAGACCTTCGCAATCAGGCCAAGCGTATCCAGGGCGCGCTGTCCACCGAATCAGTCCAGACCGACGCGGCCTGGGGCAAGGTGAAAGTTTCGATGAGCGGCAACATGGAAATTACATCGGTGACGATCGATCCGTCGCTTCTCGCACCCGCGGAGAAATCCAAACTCGAGTCCGCCGTCAAAGATGCCGCCAACGACGCCATAAAAAAGACCCAAAAAGTCATGGCCGCCAAGGTTAAAGAAATGGGAGGACTAGAAATGCCGAAGTAGCATGCACCGTTACCCAAAAGCGATTTCTGACCTCGTCTCGAGGTTACAGCGACTTCCCGGCGTAGGGCCGAAAACGGCCCTACGTTTTGCCTTCGCGCTCCTGCGCTGGATGCCGGAAAATCGCGAAGGATTGGCTCGCGCGCTCGCCGCTCTCGCCGGCGGCACGACCCGTTGCGCGATCTGCCAAAATATCGCCGAGGCCGACCCTTGTGGAATATGCCGCGATCCGAAGCGCGATGCCGCGACCATTTGCGTCGTCTCCGAGCCTCAGGATCTGGCAGCAATTGAGTCCACAAACGCCTTCGCCGGCCGCTACCACGTGCTGGGCGGCGTTCTCTCTCCCATCGATGGAATCACTCCGGAGATGTTAAAAATTGCCGAACTGGAAAAACGACTTCAGGCGACGAACCCGTACTCGGTCCGCGAACTGATCCTGGCTATGGATCCGTCAATCGAAGGCGAGGCCACCATGCTCTTTCTTCAAAACAGATTCCACCCCCTTGTCCCCACCATCACCCGGTTGGCCCGCGGGCTCCCGCTGGGAAGCGACCTCGAGTACGCCGACGCAATCACCCTAGCCGATGCCCTCAGCGGCCGTCGCGAGATGCAGCGTTAGACCATCGAAAAACCCGCCCGGACAGGCGGGTTTTTGATTGTGTGGTTCAAGCCGCCAATTTTTCTATCTTAATCTGCGAATACGGCTGGCGGTGGCCGACGTTGCGCTTGTAGCGGACTTTCGGCTTGTATTTGATGACGTGGACCTTGTCGCCCAAGCCATGCGAGACAATGCGAGCAGTCACCTTGGCGCCAGTAAGAAACGGCTTGCCGATCTCCACTCGCTTTCCCTCCTCGTCGGCAATGAGCAGGACGTCGAGATCAAGAAGCTCGCCCTCCTTGACGGGGACCTTTTCGATGCGCAGGGTCTGGCCCTGGGCGACTTTGTACTGTTTGCCTCCGGTTTTGACGATGGCGAACATATCAGTGAAAAAAATTTCAGAACGAAAATATGATACCAAAACGCCCGTCGCGCGTCAAGATGTGCGCAATCTGTGGAGAACAAAAAACGGCGGCTGGTTCTGCGCGAACCAACCGCCTAAATCGTCATCGTAACAGGTGAGGGACGCGTCCCCCAACGAGAGTTATCGCATCTCGGTCGGCCAGCCGTTGGCATCTTCCGCCGGACGATCCACCGTGGTGATGAAGGCACCCCCGCGGCCAAAGATGACTTGCGTCTCTGCAAGTCTCTCGGCGATCATGCTGCGGAGGCCCGGCTCCAGATTCGGCGACAGGCGGAGTCGCCCGTAGATTGCTCCAGCTTCCACCCGTTGCCCGGCTTGCTCTTGCGCCAGAGCCAGGTCGAGTGCAACGATATCCGCGCCTCTTCCGGGTCTCATGCGCTCGAATGCGTAGGTAAAAGCCGCGGCGGCTTCGTCCCACCGTCTCTGCCGGTAGAGCCGGACACCGGCCCTGAACTGCGGGCCAGGGCGCTCGACATCGATTCGCAGGTCCCTCTGGGCTCTGGCCAGGTCGAGATTCTGCGCGACGTCGTTCAGGATGGTCAGGCTCTTCTCGGGCCTCATCATCTCGCGCACTCGCTGCCAGGCCCGCTCGAAGGACTCGACGGACTCGCCCCACCGGCCTTCTTCGAAGAGACGGACTCCCTCCCGAAAGTCTGTACACTCGCACTCGGTGTGCCTGACGAAAACAGACGGTTCTTCCTGCGCGTCCGCTGATCCGGCCGCGAAGAGTAAGAGCGCGGCGCCGGCAATCCCCGTGATTCGCATCTTTCTTTCCTTTCTTTATGGACCGACGCGGATACTATCATTTTTTTCACTTCTTGTCAACCTTACCGACCCCAACGGCATCACCGATTTTTACGCCGCTCTTCTGCACAAAACCCGCGGCGACCTCGAGCACCGCGTCCGCCGGCAGGCGCGGGAGATACGATGTCAATTCGTCATCCGGCGGCGACGGGGGTTGGACGTTCGGTGCGATGTCCACGATCTTCCCGTCGTTGATCCAAATGATATCGATCGCGAACTTCATGTCCTTCATCCAGAACCCGTACTGCGCGGCTTCGTCGAAGACAAACAGCATACCCTCGTCCGTGCCAAGCGACCGCCGGCCGCCCAAACCTTTGGAGCGCTTCTCTGGTGTGTCGGCGATGAGCGCGGAAACCGTCTTGCCGCCAACTATTACCTTCCGCCACTCGTAGCCGCTCTGACTGATGCGCAGAACGATAACGGCAACGATCATGGCGGCGACGGTGAGGAACGCCAATTTCTGTTTCATACCAATGTCGAACGGTATTTTCGAATCACGAAGGCGGCCAGCCCTATCATCACAAGCGCAAGAACGATAAGCGCCAGCGCCTTGTGAGCCGTGTCGAGGAAAAGACCAGCCAGACCGAACACGGCGGAGATGGCGGTAAGCAACAGCACCGCCTCGCGGGCCGAGAGCCCGGCATCAAGCAGGCGGAAATGCAGGTGCTTGCGGTCCGCGGCGGCAGGCGATCTGCGCTCCCAGAAGAGCCGTCGGACGACGACCCAGGCGACATCCATGATCGGTATGCCCAGGACTAAAAGCGTCGTGGCCACTTTGCTTCCCGCGGCCACGGCCAAGGAGCCAATCATGAATCCGGCATAGGTCGAGCCGCCTTCTCCCAGGAAGACCCTGGCCGGAGGAAAATTCCAGATGAGAAATCCGACCAGCGCGCCGTCCAATATCGCCGAGAAGAGCGCCGTCTCCGGCTGGTAGAGGTCGGGCCGGAGCGCGAGCGCAATCATAACCGTCGCGGCGACGACCGAGACCGACACCACCAGCCCGTCGAGTCCGTCCAGGAACTTGGTGGTGTACATCATTCCCAGGAGCCAGAGGAAGGTCAGTGGATCCGCCGGGAGCGACATCATCCATCCGAATACCGGAACCGTGAGGAGATTCAGATCGATCTGTCCCCCGAATGGGTCTCGGACGTAGTCGATGGAGACACCACCCAGAACCGCGATCGCGGCGGCCAGCGCCGGAAAGACGAACTGCCGCGACGGACTAAGCCGATGTCGGTCATCCAGCGCGCCGCCGACGATCAAAATCGCGCCGCCGATAGTGAGTGCCGCGATCTGCCGCAGAGACAGAAACGGCGCGGGCAGGAGGTCGGTAAAGGATAATACAAAAAGCGTGACTGCCGTCACCGAGAAAAAAATCGCCGTTCCCCCCAGGAGCGGCGTGGGCCGCGGATGCCTTTTTCGCGGCTCGGCCAGCGGTATGTCCACCGCGCCCCAGCGCCGGGCGAGACGAGCTATTACCGGCGTCACGAGCGCGGAAACCGCAAAAGCCGCCAGGAATCCAAGAACGTACCGCATAGTTAGAATCCCTCTCGTTTTTCAATCCGGATCTTCCCGCCCGGCTCGAGGATAAGGATGTCGCGGCGGCCGACCTTCTGCTGGAGAAGAATGGTGGCGATGGCGTCCTGGACCTTTTCCTGGATGACCCGGCGGAGCGGCCGGGCGCCGAAAACCGGATCGAACCCGGCGCCGGCGAGCTCACGCACCGCTTCCTCAGTGGCCTGAAGCGTAATGCTTTTGGCTTCGAGCTGTTTGGCAACGCCAAGCAACATGAGCCGCGCCACGGACACGATCTCGTCGGATGTAAGTGGTCTGAAAACGATGACCCCATCGAAGCGGTTCAGGAATTCCGGCCGGAAATACGGTTTTAGTTCGGCGTCCAAAAGCTGTTGTTTGATTTCCTCGACCGTCTTCCCCTGCCGGATCCCCTCCTGTATCGCCGGGCTCCCCGCGTTCGAGGTGGCGATGAGAATGACGTTGGTAAAATCCACCACGCGACCCGCGTTGTCCGTGAGGCGCCCGTCATCCATCACTTGAAGAAATACGTTCAGGATGTCGGGATGTGCCTTCTCGATCTCATCGAGTAGCAAAAGGGTGAAGGGCTGGTTGCGCACCGCCTCAGTCAGGATGCCGCCGGCGGTCGCGCCCGGCGCGCCGATCATCCGGTAAATCGAGGCTTGATCCTGATACTCGGACATATCCAGTCGGATCATCCGCTCCTCGGAGCCGAAATAAACGTCAGCCACGGTTTTGGCCAGTTCGGTCTTTCCCACGCCAGTCGGCCCCAGGAACAGGAAGTTGGCGATGGGGCGATTCTCCGCGCGGAGTTCGGCCCGGGCGCGGCGAATGGCCGCGGCCACCGCCGTTACCGCCTCGTCCTGGCCCACGATCCGCTTGTGCATCTCTTCCTCCAGACGCATCAGCTTCGCCGACTCCTCCTCGGTTACGGCTGTCACCGGAATCTTGGCCTTCTCGCTTACTACTGCGGCCACGTCTTCGCCGGTGACCACGGCTTTCTCCCCGCGTTTGGTGCGCACGGCGTGGGCTACTTCGCGCAAGACCTCAATGGCCTTTTCCGGAAGATAACGGTCCTGAAGATAACGGTCGGAAAGAACAACCGCCTTCTCCACGGCGTCGTAGGAAAAAGCCATCCGATTCTGGTATTCGATGCCCCCGACTTTGGACTCGACAATGCGGATGGCCTGGTCGCCCTCCGGCTCGGCAATATCCACGCGCTCGAGATTTCTTCCGATGGCCGAACGCTCAACTGCCGCGGCGTAGTCGTCCGGCGCGGCCGTGGCGACGACCGTCAGCCCGCGCTCGATGCCCGAGGCCAGAATCTCAGCCAGATCCAACGCCCGGCCGCCGCCCACGGCCACTCCGACCAGTCCCTGAATGTTGGGTACGGCCAGAATGACGTTCCTCGCCCTGGCGATGTCGTAAAAAATCTCCTGCAGCCGCTCCGCGGCCTCGGCCGGAGTGGCGCCGGAAACCAGTTTGGGCACTGAAAGGGAAATCAGCCGTTTGTCCCGAAGCGAAGCCGGCACATCCTCCTCGACCATCCGCTCGGCCAGGCCTTCGAGGATGGTTTCCTTGCCGACCCCATGCGGTCCGACCAGAATGATTGATCCGCGACCGCCCTCGATGACCCGGAAGACGGCCTCCATCTCCTTCTCCCTGCCGACGAACGGAGGATAACCGCCGACTCGGGCGATTTCGGTCATATCATCCGAATAGCGGTCGAGCATGGGCGTAGCCACCGCGGTCATGGCCCGGCCGACCGGCCCTTTGGGACGCAACCGGGCGCGAGCGCGTCCGGCGCGGTACTTCTCGCGGATATCATCGACGATCCGCACCCAGGTAATGACGTTCTCCACTTTTTCCAACGGCGCACCGACCGTGTCGAGCACGGCCTGGACCGTTTCGCTCCCCCGCACGGTGGCCGCGAAAAACTCGATCGGACGCACGTCCGCCCGTCGCTCGCGATAAGCGTCTAGATAAGCGTCAAAGATGGCGGCAAAAACCTCGGGAGAAACGGTCAGCGCGCCGGTGCGCGGCGTCTCCCGTTCCAAAGCGCGCCAAACCGTATCTTTCAATTTCTCCGCGTTGATGCCCAGCCGGGCTACCAGAAAACCGACGTGCGGACTGGCCAGGAGAGCTGCGAAAAGATGCACGGGAGATATAAACTGATGATTCTGGCGGTTGGCGAATTCATAGGCCTCCTCCAGGGCCTGGAAGGCGGGAGTGGAAAACGCTTTGGAGATGTCAATCCTTGATTTGGCCGGAAGTTTGCGCAATTCCTCCCAGACGATCGGGCGGATCACGGGTTCGGCGCCTGCCGAATATGGCCGGGAGCGAACCCTCTGCGTTCGTTCGGTTTCGCGGATCAGACGATAGGCCAGGTAACAATCCACTGCCGCGCTGATCCAAAAAAGAAAGATACGAATCGTCCCTTGTGTCCAGAAGCGGACCGTGAAGGCAGCGTCAAACCCTTTGATAGTCGCTTCCCAGATAAACAGGGCGAACCCGGCCAGTCCGAAAATTAGCAGCGCAAAATCAACGATCCCGCGCGCTCTTCGTTCGGTCTTCCGTTCGAGAATTGCGAACGAATCTACCCGCGATCCGAAAAACAAACCAAGATCGTCAACCGCAACCGCGGCCGCGTATCCGTGGCAAGCAGGACAGGTCCGACCGTGGAGGAAGCCGGTTCCCTGACAGTCGGCGCAAACGGTTGGCTTGGAAAGCGAGGGCATGTCTATATTCTGAACAAATTCACAAAACTAATCAGAATCATCAAAACGATGAACGCCGGGATCGCCGCCCAAACCAAAAGCCAGACGATTTGGAAAACAACGGCCAAAACAAACCATACGGTCCGAAAGATGATTTGAAACAGCCGCACAAAAAAACTGATAACCCGGCCGGGAATGTCCACCTGGCCAAACATGGGCACGAACAGATTCCGTGTCCAAACCCCGACGCCAAGCGACGTCCAGATACCGGCGACGCGCTTAAAAGCGGCAAGCGCCATCTTGGCCAGTCCCCGCGTGTACCACCACACCGGAAAATAGAAGAAGTCGCCGATAAGGTCGGCGAAGACGAATTTAAGAGCGCGAGTACCCGTTCTTTCAGCCATACCATATTAGTTTACCAATATTGATCAAATAAAAAAACCCGCCCGGCGGTCGTGGTCGAGACACCACTCCGCCGAGCGGACAACGCCGCTCTACCTCTGATTCTGGCCTCCCTCGCATCTCTGGAAGACCGTAATCATGGCCTGGATGAACTCGCGGGCCTCGGGTTCGGCGAGAAGTCCGGCGCGGAACTCTCCGGCCATCTTCGAGGCCTCTGGCGAAGCCTCCAAGCGCCGGTGGTCGGCCATCCAGACGTTCCTCTCCGCGTCATAGCCGACTCCCACTGCCGCGCAGTCATGCTCGTTGCCGAACTCCAGAGCCATCCGAACGCGCGCGGTCATGTCGCCCGGACCGCGCTGATCGACCTCGAACTTCCAGACCAGCCACCGGTTCCCGTTCCTGGACGTCTGGATGATCTCGAACTCCCCCGCTCCGGTGAGATCGATCCGCTCCTCCCATCCGCTGATGCCGTGTTCGCTCACGATCTTCTCGAGAAGAAAGAACTTCTTGAGCGCCTCGGCGCTCCAGACGACTCCCTGATGCATTTCCCTCTCCTTCTGTCGTCGGCCAAATGTGCCCCGCAAGACCCGATGCTATCAAAACTGACAAAAAATAAAAAGAACCGCCCCCTATTCGGGAAACGGCTAGGTGACGACGGGCTCCTCCACGGGCTGGTTGGCGAACCAGCCAGCCATGCAGGAGACAAACTCCAGTGCCAGATCCTCGGTTATCTCGCGCTCATCCGGAAACTTCGCTCCCAGAATCTGAACCGCCTCAGGCAGTCTGTGCGGCTCCTCGTGCCACGGTTCCCAGGCGTCCCTTCTCGCGTTGTAGCGAACATGGAGGCAATTGCCGTCGAGATCCATGAGTTGTACCGAGATGAAGCTCTCATCGCCATCGCGGTCGAGACTAATGGACCAATACATCCGAAAGTTGCCCCGAACCGGACTCATGTGCAGGAACTCGACCACATCCACGTGATCTAGGATGAGCTCCCCCGACTCAAAGATCCTTTCGTGCTCGGCCGGTTTGATGCCATGACCGCCGATGACCCGGTCGACCGCGTAGAACTTCTCGAGCACTCGCGGCAGATTTATCAGCGCTGGGTGCATGCACGTCCTCCTTTGTGTTTCGTGCGCGGGCACGATAATCGAAAAACCCGAACCTGTCAAACGGTCTAAAGCGATCCCGACTCGATTGAATTTCGAATCTGCTCCATCAGACGCAGATAAAATCTGACGTTGTGAAGAGTAGCCAACCGCGCCGCGAGGGGCTCTTCAATGGAAAAGAGATGCCGGAGATAGGCGCGGGTGGTGCCGGTGGAGCAGGTCGGGCAGTCGCAGGCGGGATCCAGGACCGAGAAATCGGCGCGATATTTTTCGTTCGTGATGGCGATTGCCTCATAGAAATCCGGCTCTGTTACCTCACCCTTCCAAATATAGAGCGTGCCGTGCCGGGCGTTGCGCGTGGGGAGCACGCAATCGAACATGTCGCAGCCACGGCGGACATACTCGACGATTTCTTCGGGCTTTCCGGCGCCCATCCAGTAGCGCGGTTTGTCCTCGGGAAGAATCTCGTTCACCATCGACGTCAGCTCATAACTCTCCTCGCGCGGCTCCCCAACCGACAGCCCGCCGTGCGCGTAGCCGTCAAAACCGATTGCTACCATCCCTTCCGCGGCTTTGCGCCGGAGATCCTCGAACGTCGAACCCTGAACGATACCGAACAGCTGACGCCCCTCGGTGGCATTCCCGGAAAACCATTTCTTCGCCCGCTCCGCCCATCGGTGCGTCCGTTCGAGGGCCGAGGCCGCCTGCTCCCGCGTCGCCGGATAATCAATGAGGTCGTCGAGGATCATGGCAATGTCGCTTCCGATCGCCTCCTGAACCTCCATTGATTTCTCGGGCGTCAGGAGGTGCCGCGACCCGTCGACCGGATCCGCGAACCCCACGCCCTCCTCGTCCACCTTCCGGAACTTGGACAAGGACAGCACCTGGAATCCTCCGGAATCTGTGAGGATCGGCTTCTTCCACCCCATGAACCCGTGGAGCCCTCCGGCAGTGCGGAGAATCTCGACGCCGGGACGAAGCATCAGGTGATAGGTGTTGGAAAGAATGATTTCCGCGCCGAGGCGTTCGAGGTCCCCCGCGTCAACCGTTTTGACCGCGCCCTTGGTGGCAATCGGCATGAAAAACGGCGTCCTCACGGAGCCGTGCTTTAACTGGAGGATTCCGGCACGCGCCGATGATTTTTTTGATTTCGTGTTGATGGTCAACATGCTCATTCGATCCGACGAATGTCCGCGCTGATAGCTCGCAAGCGCTCCTCGATGCGCTCGTAGCCGCGGTCGATCTGGTAGACGTTATTGATGGTGCTCTTTCCTTTGGCGGCAAGCGCGGCGATCACTAGCGCCAAACCGGCGCGAATGTCCGGGGATTCCAACGTCGATCCGCGGAGCGGTGTCGGCCCCTCCACCACGGCGCGATGCTGATCGGAGAGAACGATCTTCGCGCCCATCTTGTTTAAATGTTCGATGTAAAACAAACGACCTTCGAAGATCGTTTCATGCACCAGCGCCACTCCTTTCGCTTGAGTCAGCAGCACGGTGAACGGCGCCTGGAGGTCGGTCGGAAAGCCGGGATACTCATGCGTGGTGATGTTCATCGCTTCCAGATCGTCGGAGGGCATCACGTGGATGCTGTCACTCGCCACCTCAAACTTAACTCCGATTTTCTCCAGCATGAGCAGCGGCACCTCGAGATGTTTCGGATTACAGCCGCGAATCCATAAATCCGATTTGGTAGCCGCCGCCAGCGCGGCGAACGACCCGGCCTCGATGCGGTCAGGCATAATGGAAATCTCGCCGCCGCGAATGCGATCAACCCCTTCAATGATGATAATCGGCGTTCCGCCGCCGGTAATTTTGGCGCCGCAGGAGTTCAAAAATTCGGCCAGCGCGGGAATCTCCGGTTCCATGGCAACATTCACCAGCTCGGTCCGGCCAGACGTCCGCACGGCCATGATCATCAATGCCTCGGTGGCCGTAACCGATGGCGTGGGAAACACGAAACGGCCGCCGCGAAGTGTTCCGGCGCGAAAAATGCGCTCATCCACGCCCTCTTCAACCGTCGCCCCGAGTTTTCGAAATCCATGGACAAAAAGATCTGTCGGCCGCCGTCCGATGGCGCAACCGCCGGGATGCGGTAGCGTGGCCGAGCCCGTGCGGACCAAAAGCGGACCGATAAGCAGCATGGAAGGTCTGATCTTCGGCGCCAATTCCCGGGACAGGACCGATGTCTTGAGCGAAGCAGCCCTGATGTTATACTGATGTGGCTCCGGATGATCAACTTGAACGCCAAGCTCGCGGATGATCTCCACCATCCGCTTGATATCCTCGATTTCCGGCACGTTCCGGAGCCGCACTTCCTCCTCGGTAAGCAATGCCGCGGCTAGGAATTTAAGCGCCGCGTTCTTGGCGCCGGATACGCGAATCTCTCCGGAGAGCGGTTTCCCGCCGTGAATCTCAAAACGAGCCATAGTTCCGAGTATTCCATCATAACATTTCAAAACTGACAATCCCATGAGCCGCCGTCTTCGTCTTGCCGTCACGATCCTGGCCGTCCTGGCTTTCCTGGTTACGGCCCCGATCGTGGTTTTGCGCACCATCGGCTATCGCCTGGACATTAAAAAAGGGAAGGTCAGCCAGACCGGAGTGCTGGTCGTGGATTCAACGCCGAGCGGCGCGGCCGTAATCATCGACGGCCGGCCGACCGGAGAAGTTACTCCAACCCGCATCCGCGACCTTCCTCCGAAACGCTACGAGGTGCGCCTGGAAGCCCCCGGCCGTCATCCTTGGAAAAAAACCCTGGATGTTCAGAGCTCCGGAGTGACCTTCGCCGAAGACGTCGTTCTCTTTCCGACCCGATCAGCGACCGTCATTGTCGGCGGACCGATTCGTTCCGCCAGCATGTCTCCAGACGGCTCTTGGATGGCCTACATCCTCTCCGGCGATCGGAACGAGGTCCGGGTGCGCAATTTGGAGTCGGATCAAGACGGTCTGATACTAGATCTGCCCGCCGAAACCACGCCGGAATTTGAATGGGCGCCGAAAGGCGATCGGCTGCTAGTCATCCGCCGGACCGATGTCGGGATCAAGGCGACTTCGGCCGTTTTGCCGCTCGGAAACCCGCGGCTTGATCTAGAAGAAATATTGGAAAAACTTCCCTCCTCGATTCATTGGTCAACTGATGAACCCGGACAAATCGAAGCCGTGGTTGGCCGGCTGTTGGTGAGGATCGATCCGGTGGCCGGACGGAGCGTTACTCTGGCTCAAATCGATGGAAAAGAGGCGCGGATGCATAGAGGCAAAATCTACGAAATCCGCCCGACGCTTACCGCCGCGGTTCTCTCCGAGAGAGCCGTCGATAAGCCGGATGCTCCGCGGGACATCGCCATCCTCCCCTCGCTCTCCTTTCGCTTGGGTCAACCGCGCGCCTCCTGGCTGCCGCTCGTCGATCCGGACGGCGAAAAAATCCTCGTCGTTCAAACCGGCGGCGTGGCAGCGGAACCGCTCAATCTTTCCGCCGCCAACCTGGCCTGGTTTCCCGACGACTCGTCGCGAGAGTTTCTTTTCTGGAACCCTTTTGAACTGTGGACCGCCGACCCGCTGTCAGAGACGACAACGCTGATCACCCGTCTGGGCACGGAACTTGATGACGCCGCCTGGAACCACGACGGAACGAACTTGTACATCGTTTCTCGGGGAAAACTTGAGGCGCTCGAACGCGATGATCGCGGCGGACGAAACACGGTCACGCTCGCCGAATTTTCAGCAATCAACGACATCATGCCTTCGCCGGACGGAAAATTCCTCTTTTTCATCGGAACGGAGAACGACGAAACAGGCATCTACCAGCTTGATCTTAGGCAGTAGGGGTATAGTGGTTAGCCTTTTTACAATTCGACCATCGCATTGTCACCCACCACCAGCTTGTGTCCTGATGGTTGGGTGGAATGCTCGGAGACGACCACGGCATTTTTACCGACGATCGAATCCACGATGCGCGCCGGAGTGTTGATCCTCGCCTGATCCATGACAATGGAGTGCTCGATCTCGGCACCTAGGATGTTCACGTCGTTGCCGATCGATGTGTGCGGTCCGATGAACGAATTCTCGATCACGCAGTTCTCCCCGATCACCACCGGTCCGCGGATCATCACTTTGGGCCCGACCTTCGAGCGCTTCCCGATCTGCACGCGCCCCTGAATCGTCGCGCCCGGATCCACATATCCCTCGACCGGCGCCGCGACGCCGTTCAGCTCGTTCAACAGCAGCTGGTTGCCCTCAAGCAAATCCTCCGGCTTTCCCGTGTCCTTCCACCAGCCGGTGATCTCCTGGAACCCGACGCTCAGCCCGCGATCGATGTAATACTGGTGTACGTCCGTGATCTCGTACTCCCCGCGCACCGAGGGCTGGATGGAATCAACCGCCGCGAGCGCGTGCTCGTCATACAGATAGATTCCGGTGACGGCGTAGTCGGACGGCGGCACCTGCGGCTTTTCAACAACCCGGACGATGCGCCCGTCGCGAATCTCCGGCACGCCGAAGCGCTGAGGTTCCTTCACGCGCGAAAGCGCCAGCATGCAGTTGTAGCCGCCCGAGACGAATTTTTGGACGAACGGCCGGATGCTGCCGATCACGATGTTGTCGCCGAGGTACATGAGGAACGGCCCGGAGAGGAACCCGAGATCTTTCGCGTTTTTGATGATATGAGCCAGCCCGCGGGCGCCACCTTTCTGCTCGAGATAGGTGACCCGCGCTCCCCAGCGCGAGCCGTCGCCCACCGCTTCGGGGAGTTCGCGGTCCCCTTCATTGATATTGATGCCGATGTCCGTGATCCCCGCGTCCACCACCTTCTCGATGGCGTGAAAAATCATCGGCTTGTTAGCAAGCGGAATCAAGTGCTTGTTGATGGTGTGAGTGATGGGCCTGAGCCGCGTGGCGCGACCGCCGGCCGTAATCAGCGCTTTCATGTGGATTGTCGCAGATATTCCTCAAGGGCTTCTCTCCACGGACGCATCGGAGGCATCTTCATCGTCTTCAAAACGGAAAATGCGGGCCGCTTCGCCGGCCGCGGATACGCGGATCCAGGGACAGGACGACAGGCAACATCTACTCCCGCAATCTCAAACACTGCCTTCCCGAACTCATACCACGTGCAACCGCCCTCATTCGTCGCATGATAGATGCCGAAGGGTTTGAGTGCCTCGACAATTTCCCTCGTCCGGCGCGCGAGGTCAAGGGAGTGGGTCGGGGCCGACACCTCCTCATCCACGAGATCAAATTCCTTCTTCGTTTTCGCGAGATCGCGCATTGTGTCCGGAAAACTCTTCTTGGCGCCGGGCGCGTTCGCCGGCTTCCCGAACAGCCGCGACGTGCGGATGAGCCAGTAGTCTGCCGAGGAATCGCGAAGCATCACCTCACCAAGCCGCTTGCTCCGCGCGTACGCGCTCTGGGGATTCGGCTCGTCGTCTTCCGCATACCCATCCTTGTTCGTCCCCTCAAACACGTAGTCGGTGGAATAGTGCACGACCGGAATACTCATCATCGAGCAGATACCAGCCATCATGCCGACCGCATCTCCGTTGATGGAGTTGGCGAGCTCCTCCTCTTCCTCGGCTCGGTCCACCGCGTTATACGCTGCGGCATTGATGAGGATATCCGGCGCCGCAGCGCTGATCTTCCCGGCGGCCTCGGGATTCGTGATGTCAATCTCCGCGCGGTCCCAGGCCAGGACCTCATTCCCGTCGGAAAAAACGCGAGAGAGATCCTGCCCCAGCATGCCCTTGGAACCAATGATAAGCACCTTCATAAGCAGACGCAGTGTATAGAGGCGATTCCTCTCCGTCAACGATCCCCGTTGCAGAACCACACTCTTGTCATCCCCGACTTGATCGGGGATCCAGACTGGATTCCCGCCTTCGCGGGAATGACAAAAATTTCCGGAGGATGACAACCGAAGTATCACTATTGACAGTCCGTCTAAAAACTATAAGATGCGCGGGATGGAGGGTACATGAAGCGAGTTCTCGTTCCGGTCGTCGTTCTTGCCCTGCTCCTTATCACCAGTCTTGCGCTTGAACACCTGCTCGGCGGCGAGCGGCCGTGGCTGAACGTGATCCGGCATCTCTCGCTCGGCGCTGTGGGCGCATGGTTCTCCGCCGAAGCGTGGAACTGGGCATCTGTCGAATCGTTTCGAAGCGCACCGTGGTGGTTCCGCGCGATCACGCTCGTCGCCGGCGCGATTCTCCTGTGCGTCAGTTGGGAGCTCCTCGAGTATCAGTTCAACCTCGTGGCATCGCGGACGGATGTCGGCAATCCGTACGACGACACGATGAAAGATCTCCGCATGGATATCGTCGGAGCGCTCCTCGTCATTCCGTTCGTCTGCAGGAGAAGGGACCGCTAGCACGGTCTCGTTTTTTTATCGAAAAAAAGGGGCGGTCCCGTAAGGACAGCCCGTGGTTCGAAACGCGGCGTTCCCGAACTATGCGCGCGCGAGGTGCATGGCGAGCGCGGCGAGCGTCATGGCGCAGTAGATCTTGCCGCGGCGGATGAGATCCCGCACCTGCGCCTCCGGATGCCACCGCACCTTGAGGATCCGTTCGTTCACGTCCAGGGGGATGGGTCCCTCGCGACGGTGATCCACGCGAACGTGGTACACGGGGATACGGTGCGGGTGGAAGGTGGTGTTCGGCGTGAGCATTCCGATCTGCTCCACCGACAGGATGGGAGAGTTCAGCTCCTCCTGCCCTTCGCGCAGTGCGGTCTGCTTCGCCGCCTCTCCCTTCCGCGGCGCGCCCCTCGGAATTTCAATCGAGACCTCGCCGAGCGCGGAAAAATCCGTGATCGGCCAGACCTGTTCGGCTCCGAACTTGAAACTCACGCGTTCGATCTCGATGAGGCCGATCTCCCCATCCGTGTTCACCGGAACCGTTATGGCCCCGATGGGCTCGGTGTGCAGGAACTGGTCGTAGCGCGGGGTGCCGTCGTCGTTGCAGACCGCGACGGAGACGATGCTCCCCATGACCGGATGTTCGAGAACGACGTCACCATCGCGGCGCTCCCAGTGATTCGGATTCGGGCAGTTCTCGAGACCCACCTCGGACATCGGCCGAACACGCATTGCAATCTCCTATCATCTGCCTTGATTGGCAGTGGGTATCTACCATGATGACCGTCAACTGTCAACAATAAAAAAGAGGCCTAGGGCAGGACGCCGTAGCCTCGGAGAACGCGCCGGAGCGCGTCGGGAGTGATGAAGAGAAGGGACGTGAGACCGAAGTCGATTGCCGAGTCAGTGTTCTTCATCAGGTCGTCGACGAAGAGGCACTCGGCGAGCGGGGTCTCGGTCATGCGCATGAGCCGCTCGAAGAACGTCTTGAACGGCTTACGCGTCTTCATCTGGAAGGAGAGTCCGAGCTTGTGGAACGGCGCGAGACACCCGGTGTCCCGGATGCTCTCGAACCGCTTGGGGTCTATGTTCGAGGCCGCGATGACCTCCACCCCGTTCCCGCGCGCCTCATGGAGGATCTGCACGACCCCCTCGTCCGCCTGGAAGATGTTCTTCCAGCAGCCCCAGAACTCATCCTCGAGAATCACCGTCCCGAGCTCGAGCAGGGCTTTCGCGAAGAACTCCCGTTCGTTGAGCAGTCCCTCGTCGAATTCCTTGTCGAGCTTCGCGAAGATGAGTTGCTCGACCTCGGCTGCGCTCTTGTCGGAGAGCGCAGCCAGCCCCTGGAGGGTGATGTCGTTTTTGTATTTCACGACGACCCCGCCCAAGTCCACAAAGAGCGTTCGGATTGCCATCCGGCCTCCTGTATTTCGACCTTACTCCCCGGATAGAATCTGTCAACGATAGTACGGACTGATCCTCTTGAACTCCTCGTAATCCTCTACGTAATCCTCCCGTGAGGCGCCGTAGTGCGTGGATGACAACGCCGCGATGACGCAGTCAGGCGAAGCGTTTGTAAATCCGTGCCAGACAAAGTTCGGAACATAGAGCGCCCCGCCCGGGCCGCTCATCGGTAATTCCTCCAAACCGCTGCCGCGATCCATGACAGCGGTGGACGTTCCCTGGACCTGAATGAAAACTTCTTCCTCCACTTTATGACAATGTTCGCCCGTTTTACTGCCCGGTTCAAAATTGGTGATGAAGTAGACACGCTTCACTTCAAACGGAACCGCGTCTTTGAACTCAATCGGGGTGAGCTGGTAACCGCGGCTGGCGAACGTGTTCAGGTCAATTTTTTTGAATTCTTTCATACCGCGACGCGAATGTGGGGGTTCATCTCGACCGAACGCTTGCGGAGCTGATTCACCCAGACATCGTTTTCCTGATACCACCCGACGGTCCTCCGCAATCCTTCTTCGAATTTTTCGCGGCCGTACTCCGGCGCCCAGCCCAGCTTCATCATCTTCGCCGCGTCAATCGCATAGCGGCGGTCATGGCCGGGACGATCGGCAACGCGCACGGTTTGTATTTCTTTTCCAAGAATATTCCGCAACATCATCACGACATCAATGTTGCTCCGCTCGTTGTCAGCGCCGATGTTGTACACCTCCCCTGGCGCGCCTTTCGTCATAAGGGTGTCGATCGCTCGACAGTGATCATTCACATGGATCCAATCGCGGACGTACAAGCCATCTCCATAGATGGGCACGGATTCATCAGCTAAAGCTTTGAATACCGTCTGCGGGATAAACTTTTCCGGAAACTGATAGGGGCCGTAGTTATTGGAGCAATGAGTGACAATGATCGGGGTTTTGAATGTCTGGAAATACGAACGGCACACCAGATCCCCTCCGGCCTTGCAGGCGGCGTAGGGCATGTTGGGCGCGAACGCCGTTTCCTCCGTGAATTTGGCGCGGTCATCAAGCCCAAGTGATCCGTACACTTCGTCGGTGGAAATCTGTATGAAAAGAGGAACCTTGAATTTTTTTGTCGCCTCACACAGGACTTGCGGTCCCATGACATTGGCGAAAACAAAATCACGCAAACCGCCGTGGATAGAACGGTCCACGTGGGTTTCAGCCGCGAAATTCACGATCGCGTCCGGTTTGGATTCCTCAACCAGAGCATCAACCGCCACCTGGTCCGCGATGTCGCCTTTCACGAACGTGTAACGCGGATCGTCCGCGACCTCACGCAGGTTTTCCGGATTGCCCGCGTAGGTCAGTTTGTCAAAATTGATCACGCGGCAGTCCGCGTGCTTCTCCATTACGTACCTGACGAAATTCGAGCCAATAAAACCGGCCCCGCCGGAGACGAGTAGTTTCATACTGCGATAGCCATGCGTAATTTTTCCGCGGTCACGGCCAGTTCTTTATCTTCGATAGACTTTCCATGCCACAAATGGTGTCCATCTCCCGCGAAGCGCGGCATGATGTGGAAGTGCAGATGCGGCACAACCTGTCCTGCGTCGCGGCCGTTATTAAGCCCTAGGTTGTATCCCTCGGAACCAACGGCGGCGAGAATCCTCGGAGCGATGTGGTGGACAGTCGCCATCACCGCACAGACATCATCAACGCTTGCTTCCTGCATGTCGCGGCTGTGGTTTTTGGAAATGACGAGCGTGTGGCCGGAGTTCACCGGATGAATATCCAAAAAAGCCAGCGTTCGATCATCTTCGTACACTTTGTACGCGGGAAGTTCTCCGGCGATAATCTTACAAAAAAGACAATCGTTCATATCGTACTCTAGTGTGGTTTACTGAAAGCGAATCGTCAAGATGCCGAGAACAATGAGCCCCAGCGCGTATGCGGGCATAGGAATGACATTGGTGGCGAAGCCCGGTTCAAAAAACTCTGCCACAACGAGGACGATGAACAATCCAAGTCCGGCGGAAAAGACGTGTTTCATAAGATGCGACGCAGTTCTTCAATCAGTGATTTTCTGCGAGCCACAACGGCAACGGATTCGACAAAAAACGGGATCTCACGTGAAACGCCTGGAACCGAAAAAAACACTCGCACTCCATATCGTGTTCGCGGCAGTGACGCGATCGGAAGAGTCGTCTCTGAAACGACGAAACCATCCTCCTCACTCACGCGTTTGGTATCGAACAGTGTGAAACGGCCTTGGATATTATCGTCCGACGGTTCCAGAGCCACGCCGATTTTGGGATCTGGAAGATCATCCGCGCGCCACCGAAATTTCACTTCGGCCTCACTGAACCACCGCGGAAGACGGAGATCGAAGTACACCGGCTCGGCGAAGAATCGATTCGCTTCCCCTTCTCTCTCGACTCGTGTCGGCGGTCCAAGCGCGGAGAAATAAGGAGTAGCGCCTGAAAAGTCAGTTCGAATTGAAAGCTGGCGGTCGAGCTGGATGTCTTGAATAAAAAGAAACCCGACCACTCCCGCCGCGATTACGATGAGGGTAATGCGTCTCATAACTTTTTTCTGATGCGATAGAGCGTCTCGCCGGGCCGCGGCTCCCCCATCGCGTCCATGGCCAGAGATCTTGTTGCCAAATCATCTTTGACCTTCACCTCCTCGTCTGGAGAGAGGCGCGCATAAAGAAACCAGGGAATCTGATCCAGATCAGAAATCACGCTGACCATTTCCGAATCCAATCCCAAACTAAGATCCACTGCCGCCACGCGCCGTTCGGGGAAGACAATTTTATCCGTCCGCCAGGTGACGATGACCGCGTCTTTGGGCGTGGCCGCGGCAACGGCCAGCGCGGCCCGGTGATATTCACGGATTCTTTTAGCCACAGGAATCAGACTATCAGGCCCGGCAAAAAACGCGGCGCGCAGAGAAAACGCGGCCATGGTCGCGACAAGGATGATGGCGACGTAGCGCCGCGCCCCGCGGACGCAGCCGACGGACCAGATGAAAAGCGCTGCGAACGGCAGCGCGCCCAAAATTATCGGAAGCCAATAGCGGACGTAAGAAACGCCGATGGTATTCAAACGGGTCGTCAGCGGATCGTCGAACTGCCAACTGCCGTAGTAAACGAAGAGCCAAAGAGCGATCAAGGCAAGCCAGGCGATAAAAACCATCTGGCGCGCCGGTTTTTTTCGGTAAGACAGCCAGAGGCCGAACCCCAAAACCGCGGGCGCGCTTACCCACCAGAAATTTCTAAAAAAATAGATCCAGACATTATGCCAGGCGAGACGCGGATGGAATCCGAAGGGAAACAAAACTGACGATGCGGCACCGCCTCCCGCTGAATCGGCGAATCGAGTATAGCCGGTGGCCAGCGGATTCCCGTAGATTTGCGCGTTTAGCGCCAGGATCGCGGCGCCGACGAGGAGTCCGCCGAGGAGGGCAAAAGCGATGAGCCGATCCCCCAGCTTGGCTCGCCGAGCGATGAGCGCCGCGACAAACATCGGCCCGACCCACCAGATTTCGTTAGTCCGAACGAACAGAGCCAGTCCGACGCACAACCCGGCAACTACTGAAATCAGGACATCGCGCCGCGGCTGTATCTTTCGGCCGTCAACCGCCAATAGCGCCGCCAAACCGATGAGCAAAAACGAAACGAAGGCCGCGTTCGGCAGCATGGCAAAGGCCGTATAGTAGATGAGTGCCGGATTGGTAAAAGCTAAAACTCCGGTAAGCCAGCCGACGCTCGCGCCGAAGACGCGTTTGGAAATCGAGATCAGGGCAAAGATCCCGCCGACAGAGAGAGCCGGCGTCAGCAACAGGATTCCCCACACCCGCAAAACGAATCCGATTCCCCCGGAGAGAACCGGGAGTCCGAGGAATCCTCCGGGAACAAGAGAAGAATCGATCACGTTGAAACTGCGGGGGCGGACTCGGTCGAGCGACAGCGCGATCAAAGGATCGCGCTCGAGAATTGGCAGTCCGCGCGAAATCCTGCTCGCGAAATGAAAGTTCATGGTCTCATCCGGCCAGTCGAACTTGGCGTGAGAGAGCGGCGCCTCCAGCCGGTTGGCAAAGATCAAGACAGAAGTCGTGACAATAAAAAAAACCGCAAGCGCGCTAAGCGTCACCTCGCGCCACCGTTTCCGACTCCAATCGTAAAGCATTTTTATACCCATATCCCCTTACCCCCTCACGGCGAGAGGCGAGGAAAAAAATTTTTGCAGTTGCGCTGTCTGAGCGAGCGCAGCGAGCGAGTTCGCAACAAAAAAAATTTTTTCCTCGCCCCGAGCCCTATATCCCTTGCGTCACCAAACTCACCAGCGCAAAAATAACCGCCAGAACGAAAGTCCCGGATGAAACATCCACCAGCAGATCCGTCCCCGAATACACGGCAAAAAGCAGCGAAGTCACTCCAGCCACCTCCATGACCATCTTGATTTTTCCCCAAACATTAGCGGAGGAAACAACGCCTTTTTTGAGCCGAAAATAACCGGCGACGATGAAGGTGGCCTCAAGCGCGATGATGGTCCAACCCAGAACAGGATTGACGTGTTTAAGAACTACGACAAAGATGAGCGAGCCGATAAGCAGCTTGTCGGCGACCGGATCATACAGGGTGCCCCAGGGCGTGATCTGCCCTCTGACCCTGGCCATGGCGCCGTCAATGGCGTCGGTCAAGGCGACGAAAAGAAAGGATATGATGCCGATCTTGTATTGTTCGGTGGCGATAAGCCAAACTACGACGGGCGTGGCCAGAAAACGAAAAACCGTCACGTGGTTGGGCCTGACCCACCGCGGGATAAGAGGAAGGATGGTATACTTCAGTAGATAATCGGTAGGGTACGGTTTCGCCGGATCGCGCATACTCTTATGCAACTTTCGCTAAGCAACTATATCACCGCCGGAGCGGTCTTTCTAGCTCTGGCCGCCGCCAATCTTCTGATCTGGCACAATCCGGCGGTTGGCTTAATTTTAATCGTCGATATTCTGCTTCACGGATTGGTCCTGGGCGGGTTGGCTCTGCCCAAACTTCCTTTTGGCTGGCGGCTGGCTTTCGGAACACTGGCCGTCGCGGCTTTCAAAATTGTCAGCGGGACCGCGATCTACTTTCTTACCGATCTGGGGCCGGCTTCGCTCATCATCCTCTCATCCCTCCCATTGTTTATTCTCGGCGGATGGTGGTCGCACAAACCAAAACCGCTTTCTATTAAATTGGATCAAGAGGCCCTGCGGCGGCCGCTCGATTTTCCAGCCGCCGTCCTGGGTGTCGCTGTGATCTTCCTCGATCTTGCGGCCTTCCGCCTCGTCGACCTCTCGCGGATAACGTCAGCCGTTCGTTCCCCATGGGAAACGGTCCCCTGGGAATTTTTTCTTCTTTTTGGACTTGCCAGCGCTGGTCTGGCTACACTCGCGGTCACTGGTCGCGGACGGCGGATCGTGCTTCTGCTTTCCATTCTTCATACCTTCATCGGAGTTGGCATCGCGCTCACCGTCTACCGCATGGGATTCGGTTTCGACCCGTTCATACACCAAGCGGCTGAGTCGATCATCGCCAAGGCGGGATTGATCCTTCCCAAGACTCCTTACTATCTCGGCCAATATGTCATGGTAGTCGGCGTTGCCCGCATCGGCGCGTTTCCTTTGGATATTTTTGACCGCGCCTTGGTGCCGGTGCTGGCCGCGGGCATCATCCCTCTCTTCCTCCACTGGCTTTCGATGACTGGCCGAAAATCCGCCACCCTTTCACCCCTGGCCCTGATTCTTCCCCTGCCCATGTTCATCCTGACCACGCCGCAGGGGTTTGCCAATCTCTGGCTTTTGGCTGCGGCCGCGACTGCCGGGAGTGCCGCGCTTCCGGCCTGGCTCGTTTGGCTCTTTGCCCTGGCCGCCGCCGCCACCCACCCCATCGCCGGAGTTCCGGCAATGGCACTCGCGGCCTTCGCATCGATAGGTCGTCTACGGACTACCTGCCTGCCGGCAAGGCAGGCTGACTATCGTCTACAGCTTCGGTTCTTTCTCTTCATTATTGCCGTCGCCGCTTTGCCCTTTGCTTTCTGGCTGAACGCCCGAAGCGGCGGAGTTCTCAATGTTGAAATCGTCAAACCGTCGCTGGGGGCCTTGCTCCGCCTGCTTCCGATTCCGGCGTTGACCATTCCCAATCATTTTGATCTCCCGCTCGACTTGGCCTATCTGCTGCGGTGGAATATCCCGTTGGTGATCATCGGCCTGGCGATCCTCGGCGTTTGGCGGTTCAAGATTCAAGGTCGCGGCCGCACTTTTCTTCCGCATCTCCTGACCGCGCTGGCCATGGTCGGTTCGTATCTTTTTGTCCGCGGAGCAATGCGCTTTCCCGGCATCATCGGCTATGAAGAGACGATTTTCCCCGCGCGCCTCCTCGAGGCCGCGACAATCGTACTCGTCCCGACAATGGCTGCTGGAGCGGCAGATCTTATCAGGCGGCTGAATACGGCGTCTCTCCGAGTGGGCGCGGTAATCTTATTTTCCGGAATGATGACCAGCGCCGCCTATCTTTCCTACCCGCGCGTGGACCGATATGAAAAAAGCTCCGGAAGGAGCCTGTCCGCCTCGATGATTCACGCCGTGCAGTTCCTTGAGAAGAACGCGAAACAGCCGTATATCGTCCTCGCCGATCAGAACGCGGCAGCGGCGCAGATAAAAACTTTCGGTTTCGGACCCTACTACGGCGGCTCGTATTTCTACTCGCATCCTTCCGGCGGATTGCCGCTGTACCGGTACTATCAAAAGATGGTCGAGGGGGATCCGACGCGGGATGTCGCGCTCGCGGCCATGGACTTCGCCGGCACGGACAAGGCCTATTTCATCATCCACGACTACTGGAAAAACTTCCCCCGCATTGTCTCCCAAGCCCAAGAAACAGCCGACGACTGGGCCGAGATCGACGGCGGAGCCATTTACATTTTCCGCTATTCCCGTGATGGCGCTCCCGGCATTGGGACCAAGAACGAAATTTTCTGAATGTAGTCGGCGCTGGTTCGTCCCTCGACCGACCGGCGGGCACGATCCCTGATCGCGGGATCGTTTTTTTGTTCAATGGCTTTCTTCATGGCGGCAGAAAGCGCCGCGATGTCACCGGGCGGCACCAGCCAGCCGTTCTCACCCTCGCGGATCATCTCCGGAATGCCGCCGACGCTTGAGGCGATAACCGGCGTGCCGCAGGCGAAAGATTCGCTGATCGTTGTCGGCGCGTTCTCGAGACAGCGGGACGGCACAACTGTCGCAGTCGCCTGAGCATAGAAGTCCGACAGTTTCTCACTCTCAACGCGTCCATGGAAGACGAAGCGCGGATCATCGGCCGTCAGCCTTTGTAGTTCATCCCGAGCTGATCCGTCGCCAAAAATATCCATCACGAAATCTTCCTTAATCATCTTCGCCGCCTGAACCAAGTCAAACACCCCTTTATGTCTCTCAATTTGTCCCACAAACAGAAGACGTGGCTGGGGATTAGGGATTAAGAACTGGACAAGACCAGAAAGAAAAATCTGATTCGGGATGATCTCGATCCGCGATCTTGGAAAGAAACCCCACGCGCGATGGACGTTCGCGATCCATTGGGATGGACAGACCACAACGTCCGGTGATCCCCACAGCCGCCGCATCCACGCCGCCCACATCCTCCGAACTAACGTCTTCCGTACGGTTCCATGGTCTAGTCCATGGAACTGTTTTTCAACGCAAGCAAGTCCCGACGGCTCGATAAGTTGGATGTCGTGAAGAACGTGGATGTGGCGGATGCCGAGCTCGCGGATCACGCGCGGAATGAAGAATCCAATGCCTTTGATGTTTTCGGTAATGACCGCGTCGGATTTTTCTTTCCGCAGTATTTCGCCGATGATCTGCGCGCTCCCGGAATTCCGCGCATCGCTAATATGAAAAAACAACCGTCTCCAAAACGGCTGGGCGCCGATATCGCGGTAGAAAAAAAGGTTCGGCGGGAAAAAGCGCAGGACACGGACACCGTCGTGTTCTTCCATCTTCGGATCCGAGTCATATCCGTCCTGGGGTCCGGCGGTGATAACCAGAACATCGTGCCCGACGTCCTTTAACCCGCGCGCAGTAATCTCGGCGACTCTCTCCGCCCCACCGCGGGCATAAGGAGGATAGAGAGCTGAAATGAGAATAATTTTCATACTCAATATTATTGACAATCCTGCGCGAATAACTATACTATACCGCGCATTCGCACACTACCCGAAAGGAGGTTGCGAATGGATTTCGGCGATTTCGAGCCCCTAAAAAAGCCGGCTGCCTACGTCTCATCAGACGTGCTCATCTTCCGCCCGGGAAACGAGAAGGAACCGTTGCGCGTTCTCACCTGCATCCGTCAGGGCGAACCTTGGGCCGGTTGTCTGACGGTTCCCGTCGGCGGCTACATCGACCCGCCCGACAAGAACCTCCGCACGGCTGCCGAACGAGAAGTGCTCGAAGAGAGCGGGCGCACCGATAGATTCGTCCGGGATTTCGGCCTGGTGGTTGCCGTCGAATTCATCGTCGGTCTCTACGGGCCGGAGCGCTGGCATCACCGGCTGGAACGCACCACCATACCGCACGCCAGGGAATCGGTTCGCGCTGTGAGGACCGATCAGTCCGGACATGTCCGTCCGGTGGTGGCCGCAGTGCTGGCTGGCCGCGTTCGCAAGGGCAAGCTCCGCGACACCGCCGAACAGAAGGGCTTCTGCTGGATGACGCCCGAAGAGATCGCGGACTGCGGGAAGGAGCTGGCCTTCGACCACGCGCTCGCGCTGTACCACTTCCTTCAGCAGGTCGTCTACGGCTCGCGACCCAAGGGGCCGCTCGAGCTCATCGTCTGATCACATCTCCGCAAGCGCCCGAAGTACCTCATCGACTGCATCGGCTAACGCCCCGACGCGGTCTTTTTTAATTTGAGACTGTAGAAGAACTCGCTTTCGCCTGCCTGCCGTCAGGCAGGTAGCGAGATCACGCTGTTTCTAGGCGAAAAATTGCAGAAGCGACGATGTTTACACGGAGTGTAAGCGGAGGAGCTTATGCAATTTTGCAGCCAAAACAGCGTGATCTCAGTAGAAATGAAGTTTTTCTACAGTCTCAATTTAGGAGATGTGAAAATTTTGAAGCAAGAGATATCCAGGAATAGCGGCTCTCGATCCACTCGCGCGCCGCGCGGCCCATGGAGGCGGTACGGGCGGGATCGTCGAGAACCGAACGGATGGCATCCGCGAGTGCGGTTGAATCATTCGGCGGCACGAGGAGGCCGGTCTCTCCGGACTTGAGCGTCGTTCGCACGCCGGGCAGATTCGAGGCGATAACCGGCAGGCCGCAGGCTTGTGCTTCCAGAAGCACTTTGCCGAACGCCTCGGAGCGGTCGATTGAGGGCAGGACGAGGACATCGGCCGCGCGATACAAATCCGGCAGATCATCATCCGCTATTCGTCCCATGAAACGGACCCGATCCGCTATTCCGAGACCGCGAGCCCGCGCCTCGTACTGCTCGCGGAGATCGCCCTCGCCCGCAACAAGCAAGATGTCATTGCGAGGAGTCCCGACCTGCCCCGCCAACGGCGGGGGTACTCGGGACGACGAAGCAATCCCGACCCCACCGAGATTGCTTCGCTTCGCTCGCAATGACAATTCTTTCCAGGCGTTCAACAGAACAGATACGCCCTTGAAGTAGTGCGCCCGATCCAGACCGCCAACGAACAGGGCGACGCGGGCGCCGGCGGGAATCGAAAGACGGCGGCGCGCTTCCTCTTTGTTTCCCGGGAAGAATCTCGCCGTATCGACGCCGATCGGGAACTCGACGAGCTTCTTCCTGATGTTGTCCGGCATCGTGCCCAGGACGCCGGATAAAGCGTAGTCAAGCGAGGAGACGGCGATGACGTCCGAATGGTGAAAGATGTGCGGCAGAAGCGCGCGCGCGTGCCATTGAAAAAATTTGCCGAGCGCTCCGCGTCCGACGAGGTCCATGTGATAAACCAGAATGAGCTTTTTGCACATTCGTCTGATCTGTCGAATGATGAACAGCTCGGCCGTGCCGAAAAACGGGTAGTGAAGCATAATCGCGTCGAATTTCCGGAATCGACGCACAATGCCCGGAATCGACGCCGCATTCCCCCAGCGCAGCAGCGGAATGAAATGCTCCACGCGGAACGGTTCCACCCGCGTAGGCGCGTGCGCCCGATGCGCAACCGGCGTCATCACCGTTACCTCGTGTCCAAGCCGTGAGAGCTCGCGCGCCTGGTCCTCCGCGACATTTCCCATTCCGCCATGGTAAGGAGGAAAAGTGGAAACAATAATGGCAATCTTCATAATTTGAGGCGAATGATGGTTCCAAAAAATTCAACAACATCGCGCCAATAAAGTTTGGAAAAACCTTTAGTCCGGTCGCGGAAAATCGTAGGAACTTCGACCACTTTGAATCCGGCGCGTTCTACTCGGTAAAGTATTTCTTCCTGAAAAGCATAGCCACCGCTTCTGACCGTCGAAAGATCGATGGATTCCAAAATGCGACGGCGATAACAGCGGTAGCCGTTGGTCACGTCCTTGGTCCGCAAGTTGAGCATGGCCCGCGAAACGGTCATGGCCCCGTGGCTCATAATTTTGCGGGCGATCCCCCATCCCTCGATTCGGCCCCCGGGAATCTTGCGCGACCCGACAACCGCGTCGGCTCCGGTCTCGACGGCTTCGATGAGCATCGGCAGTTCGTTCGGATCATGCGACAAGTCCGCATCCATTTCGCAGATAACCTCCGCGCCCGCGTGGAGCGCGGCCCGAAACCCGGCAAGATAGGCGCTGCCCAAACCTAGTTTACCCGACCGATGAATCACGCTGACCTGGGGATTTGTCGAAGCATAGGAATCCGCAAGCCTCCCGCTTCCATCCGGCGAGGCATCATCAACCACCCAAACGGACAAGTCGGGAATGTTTAGGGCGCGGAGGGCATCCAAAAGCCGGATGATATTCCCACTCTCATTATATGTCGGTATGATAACCGCGATCATCATATGAACTGGATAAACCGCCATCGTTGGACGCTCGCCTGGATCGCCGTGCTCGGACTGGCCTGGGCCATCCGCCTGCATAACGCCTTCGCCTACAACCCCTACTGGGGCTACGACGGCGGCGCGCATCTTTCATACATTGAAACAATCGCCCACTCCGGCCGATTGCCCGCTCCAAGCGAAAACTACTTGGCTTGGCACGAGCCCCTTTTCTATATCATCTCTGCCGGAATCTTCAATTGGGCGCGGATCCTGGGAGTGCAGGATCCATGGATCGCGGTTCAAATTTTCCAAGCGGTTCTGGGGACAATTTTCGTTGGCTTGGCTGGATACCTGGCCTGGGAGGCGTATCGAAAACCAGGATTGGCAATGGCAACCGCGGCGACGATCGCCGTGCTTCCTCCGGCGATTTTTGTTTCAAGTTACACCACCAACGAACTCCTGGCGCATGTCCTCATTCTCGGAGCCCTGATCCTGACGCTTCGAACCGCGCGCACCGGCCGTTTCAACCCAAGGGACGGCGTATGGATCGGACTCCTTGCGGGCTTGGCCATGCTCACCAAACTCACCTCGCTTGTCTTACTGGCCTCTCTTGCCGCTTTTTTTATTGTTACCGCCATCCTCAAACGATCGGCCGCGCCTTTGAGAACACTCGGCGCGATGCTGATCATCGCCATTCCGCTCGCTCTCCCTTGGCAGGCATATCGGGAACAGAGTCTTGGCGGGGCTCTGCGACTGAATAATTTCGAACAGAAGGCAGTCGACGCCGCATCCGCCCATCCCAGGCGATTCTATGTATCATTTGATCGTTCAATCTTGGAGACACCCTACTGGGATTCTGGTTCGCGCGGCATGTTGAGCATCCTTTACGCCGGAACCTTCGGTGATTACGACAATGTTTTCGGGAATGTCGACCGCGACAATATCCTGCCCGGGGACAAAAAAATCCTCACCACAAGCGGCCGCTATGTCACAACCGATCGATTCGCCGCGGCTTGGACCACGCTTCGTTTTTCTCTGGTTTTTCTTCCGATCCTGCTTGTCGGTCTCCTGGCGACCGCATTCCGCCTGGTCCGATCTCGATTCGCGGCAAACGCGGATCTTCTCCTCGCGCTGTTTGTCGCCATCACCGGCGCGGCGCTTATATACTACACAGTCCGCTACCCGTTCCTGGAACGCGGAACGCTCAAACCGATCTTCGTGCTGTCAGTCCTTCCGATCATCTTCCTTTGTGGATGGAAATCGCTCTTGGGAATCAAACACCGCTGGGCTCCGGGAGTTCTTGTCGCGGGAATCCTCGCGGTATTCACCGCCTTCGCCTGGCCAGTGATTTGGATCACCAGCGGATGAGCGGACGGACTATCGCCCAATACAGTTTCATCAGCGGATTGCCGACATATTTAAGAAGCGGGTTGGAAATCTCTTGATAGGAAATTTCCGCGGTGAAATATTTGACGATATCGCGGTCGGGAATGACGCGCGTTTTTTGTATCTGCCGACGCGCGCGAAGGATCGGCGGCCAGTTGAGCGGATTCCAGAGCCAGGCTGCGACGCGGGTCTTCTCGCGCCACCATCCGGATCGGAAGGCGAAAAGCCACAACCCGATCTCCATGAGGATCATGGCTGGCGCGATGAGGAGGAGTGTCGGGATCTTGAGATTCTTCGCGTGGACGAGATAGCGATTTCGCTCCATCCAGTAATACTTCTTGATCGAGCGCGAGAACTCATATTTATGATAGACGACGGACTTCGGGGCGAGGACGACACGAAACCCCGCAAGCCGCAGCCGCCAAGAAAGGTCGAGATCCTCGTGGTAGGCGAAAAGTGTTTCGTCAAAGAGGCCGACCTTTCGGAGAGATTCGCATCGGAACAGCACACCGGCGCCCGAGGCCGTGGCGATGTCCCGTCCGTCGAGTTCTGGAATCCGGCGCGGATCCCATTTTTCACGGTATCCCTGGCAATATCCAAAACCGAGAAAATGGATAGCATTGCCGATGGAGTTGATGCGGTCAGTGTCCGGATGGAGCAAAAGAAGCGGTTGTACCGCGGCGATTTTCGAGTCCGACTCCGCCATCTTGACCGCTTCAGTCAGAAAGGTTGGCTCGACCTCGGTGTCCGGATTAAGAAGGAATACATAATCAAAACCAGCTTCTATTGCCTCGCGCATGGCCATGTTGTTGCCACCGGCGAATCCGGTGTTGGTCGGACTGGCGATTAATCGCGCGGGAAGACCGCTTATCGTTCGCTGAAGTGACGAGTCCAGCAACTCCGTTTGCGCCAGTCGAACGGTGTCGTCCGCTGATTTATTATCAACGAGCGTTATCTGCAAGCAATCGCGGGGATAATCAATCTTCTCCAGCGACGCAAAACACGCGCGGAGATACCGCGCATGGTTGTAGGAGACGATGATGATGGAAACACGCGGGGTCATTCGTTCTTTTCAGAGTCACGCAGCGCTGCGGCGCGGACGACTTTGGTGATTTCCCGCTCCATGCGGTCAAGCCGCGTCATGATCCGAAACATGAAATAGAAGAGCGTCGCGATGGAGAGGTAAACGACGACATCCACCCCGCGGCCGACGCCGAGGATCGCGGCGATTCGCTCCGAGGTCTTCGGGACGAGAACCACGACGGAAGCGCCAACCCAGAGAATGACCCATAGCGCAAGCCACCGCACCGACATCTCGCGTTTCCGAAAACGACGAATCGCTCCTCCCAGAGCGACCGCGGCGATAGCCACTATGATTATTTGAATGGCAAGCAAACTCATGGATTAGCGGCCCATCCGGTGAATAATGAGTCGGCCGAGCGTCCGGAGACCCATCCATAACGACTGGCCTTTGGACATCGAGTACGCGGTGTAACGGGAACGGATAGGAACCTCGACCAGTTTCAGATTCTTCCGACGACTCTCGGCGAGGATCTCGGAGGAGACCTCCATTCTGTCAGTTCTGATCTCGATCCGCTCCGCGGCATAGCGCGACAAGGCGCGAAACCCGGACTGACTGTCGGTCACCTTCACCCCGAAAAGAACAAGCGTTACCAAATTTCCGATCTGATTGGCCAGGCGCCGGATCGGCGGCATTCCTTTCGGATCCCGAAGACGGGTTCCAATCACGATATCGGCGTCTCCTGAAAGAATCGGCGCAAGCACCGCCGGAATGTCGTCCGGAAGATGCTGACCGTCGGCGTCGAAAGTGATAATGATCTCCGCATTCCGCCTCAGCGCTGCCGCGATCCCGGTTCCCAGCGCGGCGCCCAGTCCGCGGTTTACTGCGTGGCGGACGACCGTCGCTCCGCGAGTCCGCGCGATCAAAGCAGTCCGGTCATCCGATCCGTCATCCACTATCACCATCTCGTCCACTCGCGATCGCAGGCCATCCAAAACTTCCCCAATCACCAGTTCCTCATTCCAGGCAGGTATGACGGTCACTGTTTTCATATCTACGTCACACCGAGAAGCGTCTTATGCGCCTGGGCGTAATCAATCGCCTTTTTCAATCCATCCTCCAGGCGAACCAGCGGCAGCCAGCCGAGGGAATCCTTGGCGCGGCGGATGTCCGGGAGGCCGAGCGGCGTAATGAAGACGAGCGGCGGCTCGAAAACAATCTCTGACGATGATCCCGTGAGTTCAATGATTTTCTTAGCCACATCCACGATCTTCACGTCACCGTCGGTTCCCAGGTTCACCGGCCCCAGCCCGGCTGGCGCTTTCATCAGTTTGACGAGCCCATCCACGATGTCGGAAACATAAGTTAGCGAGGTGGTGAAGCTTTCATCTCCGTAGATGACCAGCGGCTTTCCGTCGAGCGCGTCGGTGATGAAATCCGAGATCATTTCCCCGTCGAAGAGCCGCTGGCGCGGACCGTAGGTGCGGAAAATCCTGGCCATCTTGCCGTCCAGTTCATGTACCTGGCGGTAAGTATCGACCATGGTCTCGGCAAAGCGCTTGCCCTCATCGTAGCAGCCGCGGGGGGTGAGGTGGGCCACAGTACCAACGTCATCCTCATGCATGGAAACCTTCTCTCCCTTCCGCGGTCCGTAGATCACCGAGGAGGAAGCGTGGACCAGTTTGGCCTTGTGTTTTACCGCCAGATCGAGAACATTGCGCACTCCTGTGGAATTGGTGAGCAAGGTGTCCATCTTGAATTGGTCGAAATTTTTGGCCGAGGTCGGACAGGCCAGATGATAGATCTCCTGCACGCCCTGAAACTGCACCTTGAACTTGGCCAGTTCCGGAAATTGGTCTAAGGAAAACGGATCATTGATGTTCCAACGGATGAACTCGAAGTCTGGAAGCTGAAGCAGGTGATCAATATTGCGTTCGTTGGAGTTTATGAACGAATCCACGCAAATCACCTTGGCTTCTTTGACCAACCTCTCGCAAAGATGGGAGCCGATGAACCCAGCACCACCCGTGACCAAGACGTTTTTCTTCTCAAAAATTGGAGTGACGGGCATACAAGATAAACCCTAATATCTAAACTCTAAATTCTAAATTCGATGATCTCACTTTCGAAGGCGATTGACAAGCGATGGAACGAGACGAAAGGTGACCAGCCTCTGCATGGAGAAATTCCAAAAAAAGACGATGGAAATGGCCAGCATTTTGGCGATCAAATCGTAAAGATGAAGACCGCGGACGAACTCGGCGAGCAGGAGCTGGTTCCAGAGAAGCCCGAGCGAGGCAACGACGAAAAACGAGGCATACTGATAACCGACACCCGGGGCACGGATGCCGAAGGTCCACTTGCGGTTCCAGTGAAAGTTCCAAGTGATGTCGCAGACAAAGGCGATGGCGTTAGCCAGAAGAAAATGCAGTGCGAAATATGAAAACCCGCGAGTTAATCCGATATAGACGCCAAAATCTATCACCGTGGTCGAGAGGCCGACCAGAGCGTAGCGGACCATTTGTCCGACAATCGGCGAGGCGAGAAGTGAAAGCAGAAAACTCATAGACGGTTAGTCTCCGACAACGGCGCCCAGGATGGCGGCATCAATCCCGATGAAGGGCTGAACGAAAGAGATCAAGACTCCGTCGCGGGTCAGGACCCGCAGAGCCGGCGGAGTTCCCTTGGCCGTGCCCAGGATGATCTCATCCTTGCCGTCCCCGTCAAGGTCCCCCAAAGAAAAAGGTCCCGGGCCGCCCGTCTGGTCGACCTCGATTTCATGGACTAGCGCGCCGTTGCGGTTGAACCCGCGAAGAAGGCCGCTGCCAGCGGAGCGCACCGTCACCTCGTCCTGGCCGTCGCCGTCGAGGTCCCCGACCGCGACTTCCAATCCGCCGCGATCGGCGGAGTCCCCAGCGATATACTCGGATGCCGCCGCGCCAAGAAAGGTCATGATCCGCAGGTGAGGCCTGCCGCCAGGTCCCGGGACGACAACGATCTCGTCCGTGCCGTTCCCGTCGGTATCCCCGGACGCCAGGCGCACCCCGCCGCGGAAAGCGGGATCGTAGGCCAGCCACTCGGCGATTTTGATTCCAGCGCGATTGAAAACGCGAACCAACGGTTCGCCGGACAAACGGGATACGGCAATCTCCGCCGAACCGTCGCCGGTAAAGTCGCCAACAGCCACCGACAATCCGGTCGACTCGTCCGAGCTAAAGGCAAAGAACTGGCCGGCCAGTGTGCCGTCGCTGTTCCAAACACGGACATGAGGTCCGCCGCCCGGACCCGGAACCGTGACGATTTCCGCGTCACCGTCTCCATCAAGATCGCCTGAGGCCAAGGACACGCCGCCCAAAAAATTGGAGGCATAAACGGCAATCGAACGAACAAAAGCTCCGCCCGAGAAAAGCCGCGCCTCCGAAGGTCCGCCGGGGCCAGCGAACGAAACCAGGAAACGTTCTCCCGCTGCCGCGGTCGGAGCGGCGACCGGAGCGGCCGGCGCAACAGTCACTGCCGCGATCAGGGCCTTGGACACGTTTAGTCTCCCCCGCCCCAATTTGCCTTCAAAACCGGGGTTCAGAGAGTCGATCGAGTCAGTGTTGGAGAGCAAATACTCTCGAATCTGATCCGCGGTCAAGCTGGGGACGGCGGATTTGAGCAAGGCCGCCGCTCCGGCCACCAACGGCACGGCCAGCGACGAGCCGTTCCATCCTCCGCCGTAGGAATCATCAAATCCTTTGGATGGTTCGACTACCTGAGTGGAAAAAATGTTTTCCCCCGGCGCGGAAATGTCAATGCACTTGCTGCCATATCCGGAAAACGAAGACCGTCGGTCATTGCGATCAACCGCGGCCACGCCGATTACCCGATTCTTCCCGTCACTCCCATCACTGCAAACCGGATAAAGCGGAGTAGTGTCCAAGTTCGTCGCTTGTCCATTCAAAAGCGCGTTGCCGGCGGCGGCTACCACCAGCACTCCAGCGTCGGTCGCCCGGCGAATGGCGTCATTGAGGGATTGAGAAAAATCCTCGCCGACAAAGGACAAGCCCAGAATGTCCGCCCCGTTCCCGACGGCGTAGTCAATGGCCCGGATGATGATCCCCGTATTGCCGTCACCCTGGCTGTCCAGCGCTCGGAGGGCCATGATCCTGGCCCGCCAGGCCAGTCCGGCAATGCCCTGTCCATTGCCCCCGCGAGCGGCTGCCTCTCCGGCGATGAGCGTGCCGTGATTGGCCGCTCCAGTGGTAAAGCTGTCAAAACGCGAACGGGGGTCGCCCGTCTCTTCGATGAAATTCCAACCGTAAATGTCGTCGGGGTAACCGTTCCCGTCGTTATCCAGTCCGTCCAGGAGCTCAGCGGTGTTTTTCCAGATATTATCCTTGAGGTCGGGATGCCCGGTATCCACCCCGGTGTCGATCACCGCCAGCACGGTTCCCGGATCGCCGACGGTTCGGTCCCAAGCGGCGAACGCTCCAATCTTCTCCAGATACCACTGACTGGAAACGAGAGGATCATTGGGAGTAAGGGCGGCCATCGGCCGGCTAAATCCAAAAATCGCTCCGACGACGGCGAGAGCGATCAATGGCCGTTGAAACCAGATCCTCGTCTTCATTGTATTAGTATATCAGATCGAGGCGATCTTTTGACGGAGTTCATCGATCACTTCGGTGAACTGCCCGGGGTACTGTTTGTCCAAAAGTTCAAAGTAGGACAACGCGTCGGCGTAACGTCCAACGTCTTTGAGATAAAAAGCAAGATGTTGAACTATCTCCGGGTTCTCAACGACAGTGGCCAATGCTTGGCGATAAACATCAATGATATCTTTGCTGTCTTTTTTTAAGTCGTAACGATAAAGATCAACGAGTGCCAGATAAGCATCGGCGCCGCCGGGGTTGACGCTGATGGCATCGCGATAAAGTTTTTCCGCGCGGGCGTAATCGCCGAGCTGGCGGTTAAGATTGGCGGCGTCGAGGACAACCACCGCGTTGCGATCGCCGAACAGCAGAACGCCTTTCTCGTAGACGGCCAGCGCCCGTTCAATAAATTGGCGCTCGCCCGTGGAGTCTCCTATTGATTTCCAGGCCAGACCGGCAGTAAGAAAACCCTCGGGATTGTCAGGTTCTCTTTTCATCCGCTCCTCGCCCTTAAGGAGCATCTGGTAGGAGTCGGCGGTTTTCTGGTCATGAGCCAGGCGGTCACGCAAAGAACGATCCTGCTCGGCCCGCCAGGCAGGAAGGCCCCAGATAAAGCCGGCCGCGGCCGCGGCGATCACCAGAAGAATTGCAACGAGAACGGCTGATTTACGTATACGCATATTGAAATAATAGCGATCCTATGCTAACCTTCCTTAGATTAAAAACCACATGGACCGGGCTATTGTCAAGTTAAAACAACTGATACTGCTCTCTGGCGACCTGGCGATTTTTTATTTGGCGTTATGGGCGGCGCTTATCGCGCGCGGTTTGTTCCCCCGCACCGTCCTGATCGGCTGGAGCGGACACGTCGTTCCTTTTTCCATCGTTTTTCTGGCCTGGCTGATTATCTTCTATACCAACGGTCTCTACGACCTGGCCGCGGCGCGGAACGAAGCGCGTTTCCTGCGCAAGGCCGCCGCCGGTTTTGCCGCCGCCGCGATAGCGGCCGTGGCCTTCTTCTACCTTGTTCCTTTTTTCTGGATCGAGCCGCGCACCACCCTGGCCTTTGATCTTTTAATCACCTCCGCTCTGTGGATTCTCTGGCGGACGATCTTTAACGCCACCATCGCCAGTCGGGCCCTGCGGACCCGCGTTTGCTTCATCGGCTGGAATCCCGAGGCCGCGGAACTCACCCGCATTATACACGCACGGCCCAACGTGGGTTACCAAGTGGCGGCCGTCGTCGCTCCCAATGTCAATCCCACGCTCCCCTCGGGTTCATCCATCGCCATCAAACAGGATTTCTCCAGACTTTCTGATTTCCTGCGGAGCGAGCGCGTCGCGACCGTGGTCATGGCTATGAGCCCTCGCACCACTCCCGAACTCGCTCGGCCGCTCTACGAAAGCATCTTCCTTAAGCTGGCCTTCACCGACATCATCCCCTTCTACGAGCAGCTCACCGGCCGGATACCGGTCTCGGCCATCACCAGGATCTGGTTTTTGGAAAACTTGCGCGAGGCGGAAAAGCGGTTCTATGACGTGATTAAACGCGCCGGCGACTTGGCGATGGCCGCGGCAATCGGAATTTTCACCATAGCCATCTCGCCCTTGGTTGCCGCCGCGATTTCGGTAAACTCCCGCGGTCCGATTTTCTACCGCCAGGAGCGTGTCGGAAAAGACGGTAAACCATTCCGCATCGTCAAGTTCCGCACCATGGTCCGCGACGCGGAGACCAACGGCGCGCAGTTCGCGTCCAAAGACGACTCGCGAGTGACCCGCGTCGGCCGATTCCTGCGCGCGGCGCGCATTGACGAACTCCCGCAAGTATGGAATGTGATCCGGGGAGAGATGTCTTTCATCGGCCCGCGGCCCGAGCGGCCGGAGTTCGTCCGTCAGCTCGAGGAAGCCATGCCTTTCTACTCCATGCGCCATCTGGTCCAACCGGGTCTTACCGGCTGGGCCCAGGTCAATTATTCTTACGCCGCCACGCTCGAGGAAAATCTGGAAAAGCTCCAGTACGACCTTTTCTACATCAAAAACCGGTCATTGTTGACCGACCTGGCCATCATGCTGCGCACGCTGGGGATCATTTTGTCGGCTAAGGGTCAGTGACGGATAGCGTGTAGTGCAAGGTCGGTAGTAAAAAATACGGGGCGCTCCAGCGGGGAGCGTCCCGTTTTAGATGTGGGAACCTCTTCATCAGATCACGGTGAGCACCGCCTCGGCGATCCGGAAGGCGGCGCCCGGCTCGAGAAGACGCAGGAACGGTTTCCGGAACATCGCGAGCTGCTTCCTGGCCGCGGACGGATCGGTTGCAATGCGGTCCAGGATGCGGGTCAGGGCATCGGGATCATAGGCGGCTTCCGCGGCCACCGCCCGGACCAAGGGCGGCTGCGCGTCCGGGAATCCGGTGGCGGCGAGCCGTTCGGGGTCGGCCGGGAACATAGTGATGACCGTAGGGACTTCCAGAAGCACCGACTTGTACCCTTCGGTCACACTCCAGTCTGCGACGATCGCGTCCGAGGCCAGGATGAGCTCTTCCAGAACCTCGGCGCTGGCATCCACAGCCCGCGCCCTTCCGGCTTGGGCCAGAAGCCACAGGTTCCCCCGCACGGCGTCAGGCAGCTTGGGGTGCAGGCGCGGCGCGAAATGATGCCGCCGGCCGCCAAACTCGCCCTGAAACGACAGAGCACGAACGTGCTCCTCGGCCCGATCCGGCTTCTCACCCCCCGACCAATAGGTCACCAGGAGGTCGGGGTTAGCGAGGCGGAGCCGGCTGCGGACCTCGGCGCGGACCTCGGCGCCGCGGTTCGCGAACCCCGGCAGAGTTTCGAAGGTCGGCTTGCCAACCGCGTAGATGCGCATGGTCGGCCGCACCGAGTGCGCGATCTCCCGGGCCGCTTCGTCGTTGACCAGCATCACGTCGGGCGCGACGCACCGCGTGCCCTCCCGCTCGCCCGTGCCCCAGAGGTCTTCGAGCCAGACGACCGGGATCCCCTGCTCCTTCCCGAACCGCGTCCAGGTGATCTGGAAGTCCACCGCGGAGCCGCTCGTCCCGATGAGGATGACGTCCGGGCGATCGCCCTTCTCCGGGCCGCGGCTCGCGAACTCGATCTTCCCTTTGGCCAAAACAGCCGAAGCCGCCTTGCCCTCCGGGTCGGCAAACCAACTGATTCCCGCCCCTTGTTCGACCAGCCTCGGAGCCGCGAGAACGAGCTCCTTGGCAGAACCGATGTCCCCCACCACGATGTAGACGTCCTTCAAGGAACTCTCCTTCTGACACGCGAGTGTCGGATCGAGACTAATCAAAAAAGACGGCCGAGTCAAGGCCGTCCGGCACTACGGACTTCCTAGCGGCGCATGGCGAGCATCAAGTCGGAGACGTTGGTGCCGGTAACGCCGGTCGAGATGTGCTGGCCGATTTTTTTGAAAAAAGAATAGGAATCGTTTTGTTCCAAAAATTTGCGACCGGTCAGGCGCGCTTTGGCCGCCGCCTTTACGGTGACCTCGTCGGCAATCGCGCCGGCGGCCGGGGAATTATCAATTCCATCCGAGGCACAGGAGATGACCAACATCCCGGGTTTGATGGCCGGAAGCGCACCCAGAGCCAGCTCCTGGTTTCGCCCGCCCTGCCCCTTTCCCTTGACCGTCACCGTCGTCTCGCCGGCGGCAATAACGGCTTGCCCCGGCTTGGGTGCAGCCGCCAGTTTCCGTCCGACGTCTCTGGCTTCGCCGTGCAGTTTGGTTGAGAGAATTCGAGGACTCCAGCCGCGCTTGCGCGCTTCTTTGACCATAGCCCCGACGGCATCGCGGTTGCTGGAAACAAGAACATTGGTTACCTTCGAAAAAAACAGCGGATCTTTGGGCGTCTCGCGCAGATCGCACCCGGGAAGTTTGCAAACTTTGATGACGTCATACTTGACCAAAACTCGGGCGGCGTCGTCCACCGTCGAAGTGTCGCGCACCGTCGGGCCGGAGGCGACCATGTCCAGATTGTCGCCGGGAACATCGGAAATGACGAGTCCAATGATTGTCGCCGGGTAGGCCATCCGGGCAAACTGCCCGCCCTGGATCTCTGAAAGATGTTTGCGGACAATGTTGATTTCACCAATGTCCGCGCCCCGGGCCATCAACGTCTTGGTAACCAAGGCCACCTCGTCGCATTTGAGCTGGAAGGGCCAGCACAGCAGGGCCGAGCCGCCGCCGGAAATGACGGTGACCACCAAATCACGCGAGTCGAGATTTTTCAAAAAAGCCATGATCTCACCGGTGGCCAGCATGTTGGTGAATGAAGGAAAAGGATGTGTGCCGGCGACGCTTTTGATCCGTTTGAGCCGTCTGCGTTTGACATCCAGCGCGATACCGTCGGTAATTCGCGAGCCGAGTATCTCCTCTAACGCCGCCGAGGCGTCAGCCGCGGCTTTGCCAATAGCAAAAACATAAATGTGGTCAAAGCGGCGGAGATCAAAACGTTTGCCGCTTACAAGTAACGACGACTTGCGAAACGATACAGATCTTCGAATCGCCGTTCGGACATTTACCGCGGCCAACCCGGCCTCGAGGATAGCCAAGGCGTCGCGGCGGATTGGTGATTTGGAAAGCGCGGCAATGTTTTTGATGATGGATTCCATATAACTCTCAACGAAGACACAAACCGGCCAAATCGCGGTAGAGAGCCGCTGGTTTTTCTTTTCCGCTAATGATGTCTTGGATTGCGGACAAAACACGAAGTCGGATGCCTCGCTCTCGCGCGAGGCCAAGGGCGATTGGCGCGGCGCGAACTCCTTCGGCGCGCTCGCGGAGCGCCCCTGCGCCGTGGAGCCCTTTCCGGCCAATGGCCTCGCCGTACTTGCGGTTGCGGCTCTCCTCGGCAAATGAGGTCCCGATAAGGTCGCCAAGACCAGCCAGGCCGCCGATGGTTTCCCGTTTGGCCCCAAGAGCCATTCCAAGCGCGATCATTTCCTGATGCGCGGCGGCAACAAGCATTGCTTTGGTATTGCTGGAACTGCCCAACCCATCAAGGATGCCGATACCAATGGCATAGGGATTTTTCATGGCGCCGCCAATGGCCACACCATCCGGATCATTATTGATTTCGACGCACACTGTAGGCGATAAAAAAGCGCGACGAACTACTGGCGCGATGGATTTAATATTTTTCGCCCCGACAACAAAGGTCGTCGGCACGCCGCGGACAAACTGCGCGGCCACGGCTGAACCGCCGAGCGTGCCAATGCGAGAACGGAGAGATGGGGCTTCAGCCGCTAGCGTTTGATGAGGAAGAAGATGCGTCTTTGCGTCCCATCCTTTGGCAGCAGCGAGAACCACCGCCATCTTGGAAATCGCCTTGTCTAACATCTTGCTTGCCGCCGCGACGGCTTGCGACGGAACGCAGAGGATGACGAGCATCGCCTCGTGTGTTACTTCTTCAATATCCGTTGCCACCCGAACGCTCCGCGGAATAACAACACCCGGCAACCGCGGATTGACGCGCTTCTTTCTCATCGCCTGAAGCACTGTTTCATCAACATCCCACACGCCCACGCGATGCCCGCTTCGCGCAAAACAAACCGCCAGTGCGGTTCCAAGATTCCCAGCACCGATGATTCCAATGTTCATAACGAGCTATATCGTATCATTTTCTCTATCTTGACGCGATAACTACAATCAGGTAACGTATCGCCTCCGCTGACAAAGGAGGAAACAGTGGATCCGAAATTCCGTGTTCCTTTCTCACCACAGAAGCCACTCGAAGAAATCCGCACCGGCGCTGGTCTCATCTCCGAGGGTGCAACAGATCTCGTCCAGACGAGATTCATCACAGTCACCGAAAGCCCAGCCGTACTCGGTTCCGGGACACGCGTTCCGGACTTCTATTCGGTCCGACGCGGCGATGCCTTGAACATTGTGCCCTTCATTCTGGGGGACAGCAAACTCGTTCTCATCCGCAAGATCAAGACGGCATCGGGAATCGCCTACTTCGGTTTCCCGGGCGGAATGATGCGGGGTGAAGACCCGGTCGCGCACGCGCTCGCCGAACTCCGCGAAGAAAGTGGACTCGAGGCGCGTGATCCCGTCCCGCTCGGCTTTGTCAATCGCGAACCGGAATCATCTACTGACCTCGATTACTTCTGGTTCGCGACGGTCAAGGACATAAGCGGCCTCAGGAACGACGAGGAAGAAGGCATCACGACCGAAACCGTCTCGGTTGCTGACGCCATAAAGTACGCAATGTCCCAGTACTTCGATCCTTTCCACGCGACGGCCCTTTGGCGCGCGCTCCCCATCATAGCCACGCACATGGGGATCGGCAGCCTGCTGCCACACTTCCGGGTGGCACTCGAGGACACGATGGAGGCACTCAAGCTCTGAACGCAAACGGCACGGACGAATCCGCGCCGTGTTTTTTTATCTGAAATTTTTATCTTTGATTCATTGCTCTTTCGGAGCGAGCAAACCATTCATCCCTTCCGAAAACGAAACGGCCGGTGACCAACCAAGCAGCTCCCGGGCGCGGGTGACATCCGCAAGCGTATCACGCGCCTCGGCGTTTCGCGCTGGAATTGCGGTTGTCGGCCCGCCAATCATCCGGGCAATCTCATTGACGCTGTGCTGCTCGCCGGCGCCGATGTTGATGACTTCTCCCTTACCGACTTGATTTGATTCGGATGCAAGGATATTTGCTCGCACTACATCA
>Ga0209542_10001586_pt1 | contig 52960 bp, 38 predicted proteins | sample RifCSPhighO2_01_FD_184028 | JGI IMG/M metagenome (GOLD analysis project Ga0209542, IMG submission 184028) | Soil microbial communities from Rifle, Colorado - Rifle CSP2_plank highO2_0.1 (SPAdes) (version 2) | ecosystem: Environmental > Terrestrial > Deep subsurface > Rock core/Sediment ... | reverse complement strand
TGCCGACGGCTGTTTCCACCGGAATACCATCACCAAGCCTGTTGCCCAGCTGGAACAAGCCTGAGCTGAATTCGGTCTCAAGCTGCTTTGATTTCTCCCGTATCTTGATCACATTCTGAGATCGGAGCTTATAGTAAAGCCCTATGGAGACACCAAAAGCTAAAGTGACTGCAATGCTCAGCAAAGAAGCTCCTAATCCAAACGGCCCTTTTTCCAGTGACTCAGATATTTTCCTAAACCCTATCAGATCGAATTTATCACCAAATATGCGCATGTCAAATTCAGGATCCATTGCGTGCAGTATGAGGGGACTGGTCCCTATGAGAAGGAATAAAAGACCGATGGCTGCAGCAAATACTGCAGGATTCATCCGCACTTCCTTTCCGCCAACCGTAAAGAGCACATTCCTGTATTTCTGAAGCTCGGGATGGTCTTCTGATATGTCTGAGTCTCCATAGCCAGTAGGCCGGGTGCTCAAAATCCCCTTACCGAGGTAAAATACACCAAAAGGCAATGCAATGTTGTAGATTGCTGCAATATGGAACCATCTGACATCTTCCATGAAACTGACGACTAAGGGAAGGATAACCAGTCCAAGGATAGGGAGGATGATACCTAACATATGCAGCATGGTGATAGGAGACTTCAGGCTATGCGCATAATGCAGCATTTTTTCATAAGTCTCGGAAAGCATGACTTCCAAGCCCCTATCGAGGGTTGCAAGGCGCTTCTCTTCAGAGCCTTCGAATAAGGATGATTCTATCAGATGGAATGCTTCAATGAACTCAAAATTATATTTTTTCCATGATTCGAGATAGATGTCCAGAGATTCCCTCACATTCTCATACTTCTCTGTTTCGACATCCCAGAGAACCTTCTTGAGGTCAAGGCTGAGCGGAGCTGCCAGATGATCTGATGCAAATTCCATTGCTCCTTCTAAGTTTGATGTATGCCTCATAAAAGTAACGACATAAAAGATGCACAACACCATCTGGTTGGAGGCTTTCATGCGCCATCCATTGGCGATATACACAGGCAGCTGCCCGAAAGGACTTATAAGGGATACTCCTATAACCAGGAAAAAGACCACGAAAAAGAAGGATTGGAGCAATGCAAATGATATCAGGCTTCCAAAGAACATGATGCTGAGGGGTATGAGAATAGCGAACGAAGTTGCGCCCGTAGGTGTCACATTCAGGTGAGCTATATCAATGCTTTCTTGCATAAGCGCAGCTTTCTGCTTGTCTGGCTTAATCTGGATAAACTTTTCACTGAACTCACAAAATTTTTCATATATTGAAAGACGAACTCCCTTTATCTCTTCGCGGAATTCTTTATACTCTTTCGAATAGGGCTGTTTGTCCTCAACAGCCGCACCAAGCTCTGCTTCAATGCGCTGCTTGTACTTATTATAGATGTCATTCAGTTCAGGTTTCATATTAGTTTAGATTTCTTTACTTGTCTCTTGAACCATTCATTCCAGTCAAAGAATATCCGTTTAGAATCCAAGCTGCCAACCTCTTCCTTTATCTTGTCTGATATTTTGTGAAAACTATCATTGCTTTGGATGACGAAGTCTGCTTCAAGCAGGTTGGGCATTTTGTTTTTCTGGGCGAATTCAACTAAGGTTTCCTTGATTTTTGTCCTGAGAAGGATATTATCCCATACTGCATCCCAGTTTCCCGCCCAGTCTTTCACATTGCCCGCAATCGCTTTCAGCACATCCGAGTCTCCGTTGATAAGATCAGCGGATGGCTCCAGCTCATCTTTATCGGTGCTGTATTTCATCAAGTCAACAAATCCATTTTCAAGCAAAGGATCCTGCTCCCAGTGCTTCCTGACTTCAGTTATCTGGGTAACTCTCCTCCACCGGTGGAGGCCATCAGCACTTCTGATAGGGTTAGCAACTATTATCACATCAGTTGCTTTGAAGCTTGTTCTTGGCACTTGAAGGTCATTGACAACACGGTCGAAAACACCATAGGGCGAGTCTCCATGGATGGTTCCTGCCACTACATTGGCCATTGCGCCTACACGCATTGCCTCATACAATGCCCTCGCTTCTGTCGATCTGACCTCACCTATAATCAAGGCTGAGTCTCCCATTCTGAGCGTAGTCCTGATGCCCTCCTCTGCAGGCACTTCTGCAGTTCCTTTGGTCAATGCAGCACCTACTTTCATAGGCTGGATATTATATCCCAAGTTTCTCAATGCAGACACCGGAAGTTCCAAAGTATCTTCGATAGTTATGACCCGGTATTTCCGCATTATCTCTGTAAGAACACCACCCATCAAGCTGGTTTTTCCCGCTGATCTTGTTCCTGCGACCAGCATGGTGCGGTTTCCATCAATGATAAAGCTTATTATTCCTGCTGCCAAGGGATTTATCATTCGGTTAGCTATGAATAACGGCAGTGTCCATGGCTTATCCCTATGCCTGCGGAATGCATACGCAATGCCTGACGGATTCAAGGGAGGTGCGATGACTGCTACCCTGGCTCTTGCATTTGGCAGTTCCAGTTCTGTATCTAGAATGGGATTAGCCTCATCCAATGGTCTTCCTGAGATCATCCTCAACTTTGAAGCCCATGATTCTGATTCTGTTCTCGTAGGGATAATGTTGGTATAACATTCTCCATAATCCTGATGGACGATAAAGATAGGTATCTCCCCCAGCGGGCTGTTGATGGTGATATCTTGTACCTTATCGTCAGACAGCAGCACTTCGATGAGCCCAAATCCTACGGTGTAGCGCACCAATATGTTGGCCAGCACCTCTATTTTTTTGGGGCTCATCTTCTGTTTCCTCTGCTCCAACAGCTCCTCGATCAGGTCTTTCCCAATACTGATGAAAACCTGGCGCATACGCTGCGGATCAACAAATTCGCTTCGTTGGGGTTTGTGCTCTGCCATTATCTCTCTGGCAGTATCAAGCAGCTCATACTCATCTTCAGAAAGCTTGAATTCCGGAGGCATAACATGGTAAAGGTATTGGATGGTGTTTGGAAGCTCAAACACGGTGATCTCGTTTTCTTCTGCCAGATAATTGTCAACTTCCTCCCCCTCAATAGGATACTCAGCCATCAACTTAGTGAACATGAAATCAGGTTTTATGGAAGGTATGAATACCCGCATGTAAGGGCTCCTATCACCCAGCCGATACCCTGCCAGATAGGGTTTGATCAATTGGATGAGCTTGGTAGCATCCAACAAATCAATTATTCTGCTCAGTATGCCCAGGTACCTCATGCCGCATTTTTGGTATACTGCATCTGAGTGTTCCTGCCGTATCTTTTCTTCACGGTATTCTCTTTTTAGCTCCACATAACACCCGATGGGATCTGATTTCAGAAGGTCAGCTGACAAGTGTCTTAGGGTAGCATACCATGCAGCAGCAAACCTGCTGCATTCTGGCTGGGATGCCAGCGCAGCATACCCGTACGCATCCTTGTCTTTGATAATAGAGGAATATACTTTAGCTATCTCAACCAGCAGCATGGTCTGGTTATAGTCATATTCGTAACTCCTTTTCTGTGCAAATACTATCTTGGTGACGTTGGGCGATTCGGTGAGGATATCTACAGTATTAGCCATAGTCAGCGGATCATTCTCCAGACTAGGCAGCCTGCTAAACTTTTCACAATTTATATTAAGGATTACTTCGTCACCTTCCCTTATCACCTCATGCGGGAAGGCTTTGTTTTCAGCCATCTTTTACCTCTTTTTTTTGAATTCTTCCAATGCAATCTCAATTATATGGGATTTATTCCTGTACAGCTTGCTTTCCTTGAGCTGTTTCTCCAGCCACGCATCTAATGCTATATCGATGGTGGCAGAAATCGCTTTCTTTGGCATTGGGTAAACCTATTTTTGAACTTCTGGTCCGATCAGCCTATTACACATTTCCCTTCCGGAAAAATCGGGAATTGCAATTATAATATAAAATATATTTTATCATATAATTCATTATCATATCTATTTTATGATATAATTAGTATATAAATGTTTTGGCGTTGCATGGGTTATGCTTTGCATTACCTCTGGATGGGGTTTTACCTCTGTTAGGTGAGCGGCACTTCATTTCCCCTCTGCAGAAATCACAACATTATTATATTACTTAAACCCCAAAGAGCATATGGCGCAGGGATTTGTTACCTTTGGAAAACCAGGCGAGCAGATCCATTCGGCTGGCTTGTTTAAACACGAGATACCTGCAGCACCCATTGACTATTCTGATGATATCACTAATCTGGGCAGGCGTCTCCGGGTTTTGGAGGAACGAAACACCAACCTCCAAAACAGGATTGGAATCATAGAGCAAAACATGCTGAGCAGGCACAAGCAGCTCAACGCTGAGATTAAGACGATGCTATCTGACATGAATGAGCTGAAGAAAGAGATAAATGAGATCAAGGACAGAACGCTCATGTTCGTTAAGGAGCTTCAGATGTCAGCCAAGAAAGAGGATATGGGAGTGCTCAAAAAGTATATTGAGCTGTGGGAACCTGCTAATTTCGCAACCCACACCGAAGTTGAGGAGCTTATAGATGAAGCGTTCAAAAAAAGAAACCTTTAAATATGCTTTCGGTCCATTAGAAAGAGGTGAATTGTGATGCAGCTATTCGGAAAGCCTAAAAAAGAGGATCAGATGCCTCCTCCGCCAGGGCCGTATGATATGCCACCGCCTCCGGATCCTAATTTTCAGCAGCCTTATCAGGAGCAAGCGTATCCGTCCCAGGGCTATCCGCAGCAGCAGCCTTATGATCCGTATGCACCGCAGCAGCAGCCTATGCAGCAAGTTCAGCAACAGCCTGAGCCGCAACCAGTTGACCACGAGCGAATCGAAGAAGTCGCTGAAGCGATCATTGATGAGAAGTGGAACGATCTTCTGAAGGATATCAACAAGATGGTGGAATGGAAGGAGCGCGCTGAGTCACGGATAGTACGCATAGAACAGGATATAGAAAATCTCAAGAGCAATTTTGACTCCTTACATAAAGGTATTTTAGGAAAGATATCGGAATATGATGAAAACCTCACTAATGTAGGTACTGAGATAAAGGCGATGGAGAAGGTCTTCCAGAAAATACTGCCGACATTAACCGATAATGTCAATAAGCTTTCCCGCCTGACTAAAAGATAGTCACTTATTCTTCGCTGCCAGCAAGGCAACTGCAAACACCGCAATTACCAGAATGAAGATTGCACCTAAAATATTGGGGTGGAATATGACTGCTGCAGTATCTCCATAGTCAATAGCAGTCTCATTGTCGCCAGGCACGCTCACTTCTCCCCGAATAAAATTAAGGGCTCCAATAATTAGGACGAGGATAATTATGATGCCCACTATTGACCTGATGGGTGCATTGGCAATCTCTGCATCAGTGGCACCCATAACCTTCAAGGCAACGGTTGCTAAAATAGCAAATATGAAAATGACTGCAAACCAAGGAGATATGTACTGGATTACGCCGGTCGCGATAGGGGAAAATAAGACCAATAGGGCAATTACCAGCCCGATTATAACGCTGATAGCCTGATTCTGCCCTAACACCTTGGTGTATTGGAGCAGGGCATACACTGCCAGCCAGACGAATAAGAATACAAAGAACGGTGCGAAATATTCGAGAGCTGTTACATCAAGGAAGGTCGCCATTTTTTAATGCTTGCCGCCACCACCGAACAGCTTTTTGAAGTCAATGCCGAATCGGCTGAGTGTAGACACATCTTCCTTTGTGTCTGCGTTGGTGATGAATGAGATGATTATTCCAAATACCAGCAGCATAACTATAATCGCTACGGCATCAGATCCAAAGAAGTTCTCAAACCAGTTGAATGCATCCCAGCCACGAGCAGCGCCAACAAATATGAAGATTATCGTTGCTATTGAGAAGATTGCAACCCAGGTAGGAGCTGCAACCCCAAAGATATCCGATTCACCGCCGAAGATCCCGATAAGGATGAGCAGCATGACTACGGCAACTACCACCAATGAGACGCTTGGCAAGGCTGAGTTTATTATCAAGATAACATCATAGCCAGCGGGTAGCACACCGGTTACATGCGGGACAACCACCAACAAGCTTATCACCAAGGCGACAATCACTGCTATATTCTTCCGGTCCCCAAATACCTTGGTCTTATAGAGGATAGCGTACAGCACTGCAAAGATGAGAAGGAAAGGCAACAATACATCTGTCAATCCCCACGAATCTAGAATCCTGATAAATCCCTCGAGTTTATATGCTTCGGAAACCATTTTTCACACCTCAATCTTTTTTCTTTTCTGAACCTTCTTTATTGTCCTTTACGATGTAAACCATAAAAAGGATTATTATCACGATGAGGATAATTGATCCCACTGCATTTCCTCCTGAACCTTCACTGAGGAAACCCCACACCTGATCCAGCCATCCTACTGCATTAAGGAATATGAGCACAATGCCCACAAACATGATTATCATGAAAAATATCTGCCATCCTTTCTGCTGCAGCCAGAACCCTTCTTTTTCTTCCTTGAAGAATGATCCGACCAGAAGCAGGAACAGGACCGATGCCAGGAGGAGAATGACTACATTGCTTGATACCTCCGATATTATCTCAACCAATTCTGCTGATGCGATGGTAAAAAAGGCAATCACGAATGCAGCCATGGCGTTCAGATTCTTTCGGGCGTACTGCTTCCCATCTATCTCTTCAGTGCCAAGGATCCTTGTCTTTTCGAAAATGGCAAATACGATTGTGAAGACTAGCAAAAAGGGAAGAACTACGTCGTATAAACCTACCTCGGCAAAAAAGTCAATAACATTCCTAAAGCCAGACGCCATATAGTTTCAAATTAGGGATATTTATATATAAAGCTTTCTATTAAGAAATGCTCGGAAATATTCCGAGCAGAATCCCCTCTCCCGGATTTGAACCGGGGATCTATCGGTCCCGGCTGTCTTATTATCATACAATGCCCATGCACTGTCCATAAGCGAACTTATCTACAGCCGATCGCTCTAGCCGCTGAGCTAAGAGGGGATGGTTCTCAGAAACTGTAAACGATTTATAAAGATTACTATGAAATTGTCAGAGAATTTGACTTCGCTGTTTTGTGGGCGTTCTTTACTGAAAAATGGGCAATTGTTGCAGGCAGATTGAGCTCTCCCAATATAGGGAGCACTGATTTCACGCGATAGGTGATGACCCGCTCCTCGCCTGCATCCAAATCATCTATAATCCACTTAATCAATGATCCTTTATCCTCATGCTTAAGCAGCTTGCTTGGCTGCAAAGTGCCCAGGGAGACTTCTTTTTCTACGTTTGCTATATTGGGGACCCTATCCGTAATAACAATATCCTTCAATGGCGCAGCTCCCTTGTTCTTGACAAGAATGACTACTCTGCCTCCGGTGATTCCCCCATCGCTTCTTTCCAAGTTATCTGCCTGTTTAAAGATACCGATGGGGCTCTTATAGGCCTGATATGCTATAAGGCTAATGAGCCCCAGGATTATCAGCACAAGAAGTATCATGTAATTCTCACTGACTACCACTGAGAATTCCTGACCCGGTTCTATCGAAACTTCCCAGGCGATGTACTTTATTCCATCTTCTGTCACTGTTTTACTTCTTGGGTTTGCAAGCGTAAACAGGTTTTTCAGTGTAGTCGTTGGTGTCTTAACCAATCCCGTAAACACCGCATTCCCTTCATTAGAAAAGGTGATATCCTTCTTTGTTTTTAGGAAAGAAGAATGAGGAACAGCAGTTTCTGTGATATCAGTATATGGTATAATCTCAATATCAGTGGTTTTTGGGCCATCCACAATTTGGGAGTTTCGCAATGCAGTCAATGTTACTGTGTCTTGTTGCGGAGGTGTTTTTGGGTCAATGCGGAGTAAAATTTCAAAATCTTTCTTTTCTTTCGGCCCTAAGGAAATGTTCACCTGTTTGCTGAAAGTGTTGCTCTGAAGCTGAATCCTTAGGTTTTCATAATCAAGAATATTCTGGTTGTCCACATGTATCTGAGCTTTGATGTCCATCCGAGGATCTATTTTTGTCGGGATAACTGCATTAACCAACACGGTGGGAACATATCCCCCGGGAATCGATCCTTCGACGACTGTAACTCGGAGAGGCACAATTTTTGAATCTTTAGATACTACTGCCTGTATTTTTAGGTTAACATCAGTGACTCCCTCAGTCAATTGGAGGGGGTCAACATATACCTTGGTAGTTACACTGCTTGAGCCCGGAACTGTTATGATTAAGGGATTCTGCAGTGGCTTAGTGTAAATATCCCAGTAAGGATAGTCCAATTTTACAAACCGGAAGTCATGAGGAGACACATCATCATTGGTGATAGTGATTGAGAATTCGGCCAGTTCGTCCAGCGCAATGGTGTCCTTTATGGTTTCTGTTGAAACCCGGAAAGCAGAAGCAGAGATTACTAAGATAACACACATCAACAGCCATACAATCTTTTTTACCATGCTCCCACAATCCGGTAAAATCTAAGCATACCTCCTATATAAATATTGCTATTCTCCAATGAAGAATAAATGGGGTTGGGAGGATTCCTATGTAGGAGCCTCGCCCGATACGCCCCTGTAGCCAATTAATGCCCTGCTTTGCATGGCATGAACTGTCCAAAATTCATGAGAATGAGTGGGGTTGGGAGGATTTGAACCCCCGGCCTTGCGGACCCCATCCGCAAATCATACCAAGCTAGACCACAACCCCTTGTAGAATTCAGATTCTGATTTGTTATTTAAATGTTAGCTTCGCTCACATGCTCCCTCTTGGAGATTCGTATGACATGATCCACAAAACTTTCTATCTTTGTTTCGTGGGAGACCAGAATGATCTGCTGTATCTTAAGCTGGTCTAAGACATCACGCACCTTATCAAGCTGTTGCGATGAGAATCCATCAGTTGGCTCATCAAGTATGAGCAATTCCTTGGTGTTGATGCCTGAAATGATGTCATTGATCACCTTGTTGAGGGCCAATCGGTATGCGAGGGCAATGGATGTCCTTTCCCCTCCTGATAGCGAGTCTATCGACGATTCATATCCATTCTGCTCAATGATGGGCGTAAATTGGTCATCGAGCCTGACGTTTAAGGTTTCATCCTCAATGAGCATGCTGAACCATTGCTGGAACAATGCGTTAAATTCAAGATATACCTGCAGCATGACATGCTTTTCCATCGTTGCCATAAGCTTGGTGAAGTGATCCTCCAACCAGTCCTGATATGATGCAATCTTGCTGAGCATATCCTTAATGATCTGCTTTTCCCTTAATTCTGATTCAAGAGATGCAATAAACTTGACAGTCTCCTGCTTCCTAACCTCTATCTCCTTCTTTGTCAGCTGAATCTTCATTTCTTTGTCTGCAAGGGCATCATGCTCCTGCCTAATCATCTTATATGTCGCTTCTATATCCCTGAGAGGAGCTATTTTCCTTGTCAAATCCATCTTTTTTACATTGATAGCGCCTATCTCCAGCTTTAACCGGTTCTGGCTCATGTGCAGTAGATCCTGCTTTTTCATTTTTTCTCGGAGAGAATCTTTTCGAATCTGCATTGCCCTGATATCTGCTTGTTTTTTCCGCAACTCTTCCAGTTGTGACTGGACCTTTGCTACAGCCTGCCTGTTTTCCTTTTCCTGCTCCTTATGGGTGTCTATATGCTCCTGCAGAGCAGCGGTGTCAAGCTCTCTGCTGATGGCTTCTTTGTGGGATATAGAAACAGCCTGCTTGCAGAGAGGGCAGACATCCAGCTGGGATATTTTCTGCTTTGTTTCAATGTTATGTTTCACCGTAGTCTCAAATGCAGCCAGTTTCTTGCTTAGATCAATGATATTCCGCTGAATCACCTCCAGATTTGATTCCTTGTCTTTAAGCTCCTTGAGAATCTCTTCTATCGGAGGAGTGTCTTTTGTTTCAGATGCAATGCGGGCACACTCTACATCAAGCTGTGCAATCTCCTGCTTGTCTTTTTCATTTTGTTCCACTTTGTTTCTTAACTGCATCTCTGCGAGTTCAAACTCCTTCTTGAAATTGAGGAGTTCTCTTACCTGCAGCTCCTTAGCTTCCAAGGCTTGCTTAGTTTCCTTTAGTTTTTCCTCCAATGAATCAGCGATGGGGGACAATTCTTTCAGCCTGGCAGCAAGCTCTTTTTCTTCCTGCTCTTTTGCCTGCAGTGCCTTCTTCTTGCTGTCTAAATCTACAATCTGGCCCTCATAGTTTTTCCTTTTTTCTTTCAGGTTCCTTATGAATATCTGGGCATTTTCCCTGATGCGTTTGTATTTATCGATGTTGAATACTTTTCTCAAGGTGTCGAGCCTCACTTCAGGATCTTCCTGGACTATCTGTTTCATAGATTCCTGGGGAGTATAGACAGTGAATCGATACATCAAATCAGTGCTTCTGGTGATCAAATCCTTGGGATATCCTAAGAGATCAAGCACCATACTTTTGAGCTCTATATGGGTTGCCTCATTCTTGATGCCATCCTGGATGAGGTATCCTGTTTCCTGCTTGATATCATCCTTGCCTCTTTTCAGAACCCGTTTTATGAATATGTCTTTTCCCTGGATCGAGAAATGGAGCTCCACTGAGCCCGTCTTGGAGCCATGCCTGAGCAGAGAGGCACCGGAAAGGTCTGATCTTTTTACTCCGAACAGGGCAAATTCAATTGACTGGAGAATGGTGGATTTGCCAGAGCCGATATCCCCGGACAAGAGCACTGACCCGGTAGGAAAATCTATCTGCTGGTTTACATAGCTACGAATATTCTCCAGTTTGACTGACCGCAGGATCATGTCTCCAGCTAATGCTGGAAACTATAAAAGCTTTATCCTGGGCAGATTACGATCGGAGAAGGAATTGTGCCTTTCGCCAACAGATACATAAGCACCATCCCGAGAATAAATGTGGCTGTCGCTAAAAAGATCGGATGGGTTATGAATGCCTTCTTGTTCATGATATCACCTTTTTTGTTATCCTGCTTTTAGGAATATTTAAAGGTTTCGAAATGGGGTTCAAAGCGGCTCTGTAGAAAATGTAGGTTAGCAGCCTTGGGTCAAACCTAATTTAATCAAATAACGAACTGACAAGGGAGTAGCCCCAGTCGGGAATATGTCAGTTTCCCGATTATGTCTTCCAAGGTTTGAAGCTGCTAACTCGAGCTATAGCGAGATTTTCTACAGAGCCTATCAGAAAAGGAATTCATTGCGCCTGACAATAGTCTGGTCCCGGCGCTGACCCACAGAAACAATGCAGATGGATATCCCTAACTTCTTCTCTAAAAACATGATGTAACGCTGGGCATTGGCCGGCAGATCCTTGAAGGCTGTTACCTTACTCAGATCATCATCCCAGCCAGGCAATTCCTCATAGATTGGCTTTGCCTTCTCGAGAATATCTGCTTGTAAGGGAAACAGATCTGTCTTTTTCCCATTAATTTCATAGGAAGTACAAACCTTCAGTGTCTTGAGCTTAGATAAAACATCCAGTTTAGTTATGACCATGGCATCCATCCCATTGATGGCAATGGCATATTTTGCCGCAACTGCATCAAACCAGCCGGTCCTTCGTGCCCTTTGGGTTGTGGTCCCATACTCCCCGCCTTGTTTTCTCAGCACTTTGCCAGTCGCATAGGCATCTCCTCTGTTCGCTTTCTCCACATCAGCAGATGTCAAAGGATCTTCACGTTTCTCATCGATAGTCTGCTGGTCAGAACCCTGCTCAGTGGGGAATGGGCCCCTGCCCACTCTTGTAATATAAGCCTTGGATATTCCGATGACAGCATCAATCTTAGTAGGACCTATGCCTAATCCAGTACAAGCACCTCCTGCAATGGGGTTCGAGCTCGTAACAAAAGGATACGTTCCATGATCAACATCTAACAAACTCCCTTGGGCACCTTCAATAAGGACATTTTTCTTTCCCAGAGCTTCATTAAGCAATAGATAAGTATCCTTCACCAAAGGCTGGAGTATTCCTGGATTCTTTCCCACATATCCAGCAACGCGCATGCCGATTCTGGCAATTTTATCTTTGTAGCAAGGACCGATCCCCCTACCAGTAGTGCCTACGGTGCTACCCGTTTCCTTGTCTTCTTCGATATGCCTTTTCTGGATTATATGGGCATTTGAGCTGATTGCAAGATTTCTTTCTGTTATGGAAAATCCCCGCTTTTGCAGTTCAGTAATCTCATTTGTCAAGACTTCAGGATCTATGACAGTCCCATTGCCTATCACATTAAGTTTTCCAGGATGGATTATACCTGAGGGGATCAGATGAAACTTATAAACTTCTTTTCCTACAACAACAGTATGGCCTGCGTTGTTGCCGCCAGCATACCTCGCGATTATATCAGCTTTTTCAGTCAAGAAATCAACAATTTTTCCTTTGCCTTCATCTCCCCACTGGCCGCCAACAATTACTATAGTCTTTCCCATAAGGAAATCAGAAAGCCAGATTGTTTATAAATTTTATTGTTGAGGCAAACTGATGCCGCATCAATGTGCGGGCTCTTGTCTGGGCCTAAAAGACCAGCCGATACAAGTTTATTCATAATCTCATTTAAACTCGGGCAGCAGTTTCTTCATCTCAAGCATAAACTCCCTTGCCCTTTTTAGTGAAGTTCTTGCTTTTTGCTCCTGAATGCTTTCCGTCATGTCATACTGGAATCTTGAACGCTTAGCAAGCTCCATTGCATAAAAAGCCATAATCTCCTCTGACCTGATGGAAGCAATTTCCAAAGCATCTTCTTTTGTATCTTCATACTCTTCCAAGAGCCCTTTCCTGATTTTATCCATGACCAGAACAATTAAGGCATCACTGGTGACTTTATGGACGATTTTATCTCCGGTCTTATACCCAAGATTAAGCAGAACAGCATTTGCAATATAAAACATTGAATAATATGAAATAACCGCAACCCACAAATAGGGCCTGAGGGGGCTAATCATGCATTCCTCAGCAAGCTGCAGTGATAATTCAGCATTCCGTAGATACATGTGCCTTGCTGTTTCATTCTTCTCTTTTTTGATAAGTCCGTCCTGCAGATACTTGTCAAAATTCTGCTTGGATTCTTTTTTCTGTTTTGCGTCAATCATTCAAACCATCTCATAATAGTGCTCTATACCGCAGAGGATCACATTATGTTTCAAAGCCTCCTGTCCGACATTGGATTCTTTTGCGTTGATCATCTCAACAAACTGGCTTTCCGAAAACACCAGTGGATGTAAAGACAACGGCATTGAACGGGCAATCCGGTTAACATCTTTTTCAAACGCATCTTCAACCGCATCAGAGCATATAAACAGCAAGTCGATATCAGAACTTTTAGTCTGTGTCTTCTTTGCGTATGAGCCAAACAGCAACAGAATATACAGCTTTGAGTTTATTCCCCTTTTGAAGTTACTGGCCATGACTGCAAGGTTCCTGTCCTTCAAAATCTCCGTCCTGCGCTCGAATTCTGCTTTGAACACAAGAGGATGAACTATTACATTAAGGTTTACCCTGCTTGACTGCCCAAAAGTCTCAATCTTTACCAAAGATGACTTTTCAAGCCTTTTTATAATAGAATAGACATTTTTGTAGTCCATTTTCAGGGCTTTGGAAATCTTGAGTATATTCAATTCTTCATTCTTATGCTCTATGAGAAATTTGATGATAGTTGATTCCTTACTCCTCATGTGAATAACACCATAGAAATATGGTTGTATTACCATATATATAAATCTTTCTATTTTCGGTTAAGTCAAGTTTGTGGTATTGCGATAGCTAAACACGAGGATAACCTTTTCACACTTAAGTTGACTTAACTACAATGAACCCAAGTTTATAAACTTACCATCAAGAAATCAACAATTTTTCCCTTGCATTCATCTCCACACTGGCCGCCAACAATGACTATTGTCTTTCCCATCAAGGAAAATCCTAAAAACCAAAACCTTTTTAAACCAAAAGTCTTTTCCTCTTATATGGCACAAAGTTACAAGATAGCCACCATTGGTTCTCATTCTGCGTTGCAGATATTGAAAGGAGCGAAAGACGAAGGCTTTGAGACAATAGCGGTCTGCCTTAAAGGAAGGGAACAGCCCTACAAGCAGTTCAAGGTTGCAGACAAAATATTGATGATTGACAATTACGAAGATTTCTACAAAATCCAGCCTGACCTGATAAAGGAAAATGCCATCATCATTCCCCACGCTTCCTTCATCACCTATTTAGGGCCGGATAAGGTTGATCAATTTAAAGTTCCCTATTTCGGAAACAAAAAGATACTGCACTTTGAATCAGACAGGGAAGAGGAAAGGAAATGGCTGAAAGCAGCAGGTCTTACTCTGCCCGAGATATTCTCAGACCCTAAAAAGATAGATAGGCCGGTCATCGTCAAATTTGCAGGAGCCAGCGGTGGAAAAGGATATTTTATCGCTAAGAATTACGGGGATTTCAGAAGGAAGATACGGCTCCATCCTGCCACGAAGAAATACGTCATTCAGGAATATATTCTAGGAGTACACATGTACGTCCATTATTTCCACAGCCCCTTGACCGGAGAGACTGAAATAATGGGTTTCGATAAAAGATATGAAAGCAATGTTGACAGCTTGGGAAGGATATCTGCAAGAGACCAGATGGCCCTGCCAAAGGAAAAGGTTGACCCCTCCTATGTCATAGTCGGAAATCTCCCGGTAGTAGTAAGAGAGTCCTTCCTGCCGAGAATGATAAAGATGGGCGAAGATGTTGTTAAAGTATCTCAAAAACTTGTTCCCCCTGGCCTCTTTGGACCATTCTGCCTGGAAACAGTATTGACGCCTGATGAGGAAATTAAGTGTTTTGAGATATCTACCAGAATTGTGGCAGGCACTAACCCCTATATACATGGCAGCCCCTACACCTGGCTCAGGTATGATGAGCCGATGTCAACCGGCAGGAGAATAGCCAGAGAGATCAAGCTGGCAATACAACAAAACAAACTAAAGAAGGTGTTGGGATGAAAAAGACAATATCCTTCCTTATGATGGTTGTTATAGCTTCCATGGTTGCTGCATATGATTTAAGCAGCATTGAGGAAGCATTTGTTGATGAGGGCAAGATATCTGCATATGTAGTAGTGGCTGACCAGGGGACTGCAGCAGATGTGCTGGCACAACTCGATATAATCAATTATCTAAGCAGATTCTCAGATGGGCCGGCAACAGGCATCGGAAAATTAGTATCAGAAATTGACGATATATACGAAAAGGATATTATCTCAATTGGGGATCCATGTATAAGTGAAATCACCAAAGACATCATGGATTATGGGGGAGATTGTGATTTTGAAGAAGGGCTGGTAAAATTCTATGGTAAAAAAGGGAAAACGCAGTTAGTCATTTATACAGTATCTGAAAAATCGATAAGGGATGCTGCTGCCTCCCTCACCCAGAATGAAATTGAGGGAGACGAAGCAATCATTAAACCAACTGCGGAAGAGATTGAAGCGATAAAGAAAAGAGAGCAGGAGAGTTTAATGCAGAGGGTCCAGCAAAATACTAACCAGACGCAAAACGATACACCTGACATTTTTAATGCCTCTGAATCTGCGGAAGAGCAACCAGCAGAACCAGAACCAGCAGTCAAATCATGGTGGACCACAATAAGAGGCTGGTTCCGAGGCTTATTCCGATGATACACATCAAAGATATCTTAAAGAAATACAACAAGAAAGATATCCATATCGGTGTTCTGGGTGGCCATTCCGCATTAGATGTCTGCAGAGGTGCTAAAAAACTGGGTTTCAAGACAGTAGCAGTCTGCCAGAAAGGCAGAGAGCAAACGTATGCCAAATACTATAAAAGTCGAGGCAAAAAAGGATGCATTGATGAAGTCATATTAGTGGATAAGTTCAAGGATGTCGTGAAGCCGGCAATACAGGAAAGGTTACGAAAGCTGAACACCATTTTTATCCACAACAGGTATTTTTGGGTTTATTTTGATGATTTTGATGACATCGAGAAGAAATTCGAAGTTCCCATTTTCGGAACTAGGGACATGGTAAAGCTTGAAGAAAGGGATCAGCCAAAGAATCAGTATTATCTGCTCAAGAAAGCTGGTGTTAGAATTCCAAAAATATTTGATGATCCTCGGAAAATAGACCGTCTTGTTATCGTAAAGGTGAATGAGGCAGCAAGAGGGTATGAACGAGCTTTCTTTTTCTGCAATTCCTATGATGCATACCGAAAGAAGATTACCGAGCTATTGGATAATGGCACAATAACCCAGGGCGCATTAAGCAAGGCAGTCATAGAGGAATACATAATCGGAGCGCAGGTTAATTTCAATTATTTCTACAGCAGCCTGACCGGAGAGCTGGAGTTGATGGGAACTGACACCAGGCGGCAAACAAACCTGGATGGAGTCTTAAGGTTACCGGCAGACATGCAGCTTGAAGTCCTGGGATACCTCAAACCGAAACTGATTGAGACAGGGCATATAACCGTAACAACAAAAGAATCCATACTGGAGAAAGTGTTCAAGATCGGCGAACAATTTGTTGCAACATGCAAAAAAGAGCATCCTCCGGGAATTATTGGACCGTTTGCTTTGCAGGGGAGTGTTGTCGCAGATGAAGGCAGTGAAGACATCATCATATTCGATGTCAGCTTCAGGATCCCTGGCTCTCCAGGCACTATGTTTACGCCTTTGACCGGCTATTTGTATGGTAACCCTATCTCGTATGGAGAAAGGATAGCGATGGAGATTAAAGAAGCTATCAAGAAGGGTAAGCTGAACACTATTTGTACGTAAGTTTTAAAAAATGTACTTGATTCTAGAGTTTAGGGGGTTTACTACAATTGAAAGATATGCCTACAGGAACTCAAAAAGACGGAATTCATAAGTTTTACGGCCTAAACAGGGAAACATTTAGAATTCTTTCCAGAAGTGGTGATCAGGACTCTCACTTTCTCAATTTTGGATACTGGGATAAAGCAAAAACGCTTTTTGACGCCCAGCACGCTCTTGCAGACCATATTTTGGAATTAGTAACTGTAGATTCAAATATGTCTGTTTTGGAGGTGGGTTGTGGGATTGGAGGCTTTTCCGCATATGTTCATAGAAAAACAGCAGCTCCTGTTGTGGGGATTGACCTGCTTGAAGAGCATGTAGCGGCAGCGCAAAGGCTTGCGCAAGGCAGGGAAACATTACGATTCGAGCAGGGGGATGCCGGTGATTTAAGTTTCGAAGTGGGATCATTTGATATGATATATAGTGTGGAATCTGCTTTTCATTACCCGGAAAAAGATAGGTTTGCCAAAGAAGCGTATCGGGTCCTCAGACCAGGGGGGCATCTGGTCATGGTCGACATAACGAGCAGGAGTGTTGACGATGTTCTTTTTAGAAGGGGGATAGCATTTGCATCAAGTGAACAATGGACGGAGATACTGCAACAGGCAGGATTCTCAGTCGAACAGATTAGACAAATCGGAGATCGGGTTTTCACACCTCTTAACACATTTTTCAGTGGATTTACCCCAGATTTACAGCAGAGAAACAATAGTTTCCGATATTGGGGGATGCTTTTGCAAAATTATGCAAGAAATTATCAAGCAGGTAATTTAGGATATGGTCTATTTGTTGCAACAAAGGCTTAAATACACCTATCCATAAACTAATTGAGGTGACACAGTATCAAAATTGCTTTAACCTGCAGCATAAAACCAAAAAGTATTTCTAAAAAAGATATTGAAAAATACGCAGAGTTTGATTCTGAAAAGACCATTCGTGACTTAGCTGATGCTATCAAAGCAAACGGTCATGAAGTTGAAATAATTGATGTCAAAGATGATATCAAAAATATTTTAGAATCAAGAAAGGATGCTATTGACTTGGTCTTCAATGTTGCAGAAGGCTTAGAAGGATTTGATAGAGAAGCCTTAGTTCCCAAAATATGCGAGGAGTTAGATATTCCATTCACTGCCTCAGGCTCAATAACCTTAATCAATACATTGGACAAGGCAAAGACAAAAGAGATCCTGCAGGAACATGGTATTCCCACACCAAGATTCCAGGTTTTTGAGACAAGGGATGAAGATTTGCTTGACTTAGAGTTTCCATTGCTGGTCAAACCTTTGCTCGAAGGCTCGTCAAAAGGCGTTTTCAACAAAAATTTAGTCAATAATGAAGAAGATTTAAAAAAGATGATTAAAGAAACAATACAAAAGTATACGCAGCCAGCGATTGTGGAAGAGTTTCTTGATGGAAGGGAGTTTACAGTAGCTATTATGGGGTATAAGGATCCAATAGTTTTACCGATTATTGAGATTACATTCGATCATTTGCCCGAAGATATCCATCCCATGGATTCGTATGAAGCAAAGTGGATCTACGATGACCCTAAAAAAGGCGTTGACCCATTGGTGTGCCCTGCAAAACTGGAAAAGGGATTGGAGAACAATATAAAAAGTACTGCATTGGATGCGTACGAAGCATTGGACTGCAAAGACTGGGCAAGGATTGACATCCGATTGGATCAGAATTCTGTTCCAAATGTGCTGGAAATTAATGCCCTCCCTGGCTTCATGAAAGATCCCAAAGAAAATTCGAGATTGCCCAGAGCAGCGTATGCAGTAGGATGGACATATCAGGAATTGATAGAAAAAGTGATTGATTCTGCCGTCAAAAGGTGGGATAGTAAATAGGGTGCATAACACATTGAAGAACTTGATTGAAAAAAAGCAAAACATTTAAATAATACTTAACTTTAACTTAAGTAAAATGGGGCTACCATCAAAAGAAGAAGGGGTATTGGAGCTTTTTTTCAATGAGCCGTCACGCCAATGGCATTTCAAGGAGATAGTGAAAACTGCCGGCATTAGTGAGCCAGCTGCAAATAAATGGCTCAGCAAACTCCTTAAAGAGAGCATCATAAGGAGGACAAAGCCAAAAGGCAAAATGCCGTATTTTCAGGGCAATTTCGGACATGAGAACTACCGCAACAAGAAAAAGATGTATGCTATGCAAAAATTGTATGAAACAGGCCTCTTGATGAAACTCCAGCAGCTGAGGAATGCCAAAACTGTTGTGATTTTTGGCAGCTTTGCCCGGTCTGACTGGAATACTCAAAGTGATGTAGATATTTTTGTTTTAGGTGATCCCGAAGACCTCAGATTTGGCGCTCTTTGGAGCGGACTGGGATTCCAAGGAAAAGCAAGAGAAATCCAGGTTCATAGCTACAAATCTGCCAAAGACACAAGGAGAATACATTCCGGATTGATGAAGAATGTAGTAAAAGGACATTTCATAAAAGGAAATATATTTGATATTGCAGAAGTGGAAGCATGAAAGATTTAGACAAAGTCTACAATCAATGTGTTGCAGAGGGAAATTTACAGGAGCCAGAAGAGATTGATATCGAGAAGGCTAAGTCATTGCTTGATAATGCAAAACAAGACCTGGACACGCTGAGAGACACCATACCTATAATGGAGAAGAAAAAGAATTTTGGCCTGATATGGAGTAACCAATATGAGATTATTCGTCAGTTAGTGCATGGTATTCTTCTCTTTGAGAAAATTCGTTCAGAAAGCCATCAATGCATGTATGCCTATATCTGCACAAAGCACCCAGAATGGGAAATCGATTGGGAAACAATCGAAACCATGAGACTATTGAGGAACGGTGTGCATTACGAGGGCAGGCCGGTTGGCGCTGAGACATGGAAGGAATACAAGCTGAAGTTTCATATATATGCTCAAACGTTCATTAGGATACTAAAGCAGAAGCTTCTTGAGTAAAAACCTTACCGTGATTTCTAATGAGAAGTTTTCAATGACTAATCCACCTTGGACCAAAGTACACTCCAGTTTTATGAAACTTCATCCAAAAAATTAATGGAAGTTTTGAAAAGAGCTGAATAATCAATAATTTTATATAATCCCGGTTTCTAAATCCCATTGGGTGGTTTCACATAAAAATAGCAGTCTTATTCACCAAACGCGACGAGATGGCGAAGTCCTATCATCAGGACTGGAAAGGAAGGGAGACTAATGATGATGCAGAATCAGTCGGTAAAGCATTGAAGGATCTGGGTCATACGCCAAAGCCATACCATCTTGATCTCAACATCTGGGAAAAGTTGAGGAAGGATAAAAAAGAGATTGATGTCGCATTTAATCTCTGCGATGACGGTTTCTTCTCAAATCCTGAGCTTGAGCCCCATGTTCTGGCAATGCTGGAAATTCTGGGTATACCCTACACTGGTTCAGGTTTTTTAAGTTTGGCCATGTGTCTCGATAAAGCCAGGGCAAAAAAGATGCTTAGCATCCATGCTATCCCCACTCCCCAATTCCAGGTATTCGGAAATGAAGCTAAATTAGAAAAGAATCTGAAATTTCCCCTTATTGTAAAACCAGTGCATGAAGATGCGTCCATAGGTATAAAGGATGAATCCATAGTAAAAAATGCAGATGAATTGATGAAAAGAGTAAAATATGTTATCAAAGAATACAAACAGCAGGCATTAGCAGAGGAATTCATCGACGGAAGGGAATTCAACGTGGGTTTCATAGGAGATGAAGTTCTGCCAGTCTCAGAAATCATATTCAATCTTCCAAAAAGTAAGCCAAAGATAGTCAGCTATGCGGCAAAATGGGAGAAAGAGTCTGTTGAGTTCAGAGGAACAAACAGAAGCTGCCCTGCAACCATAGATGATGAGCTGAAGAAAAAGCTCATAAGCCTTGCCAGAAAAGCATCAGGGTGCCTTCTGTGTACGGGCTATTGCCGAATTGACTTCAGGGTTGATAAGCAAAACAATCCCTTCGTCTTAGAAGTTAACCCAAACCCAGACATTTCAGAAGATGCTGGTTTTGCTGCTATGGCAAAAGCTGCAGGAATGACTTACGCTGATATGATTGACAGGATACTAAAGAATGCGAATACAAACTAAGCTGGAACCAAATGGTTTTTCTGCATCGCTGCTCAGGAATGCACGAGTGCAATATCCGCCTGATTCTTGGGGTAGACTTGATCTGAGAAGCCGCGAGTGCCTTACCCACAATATCATGTATCTAAAAGTATCACCGTATGCATTATTTCATCCATCCTTGCATTTTGAATTTCCATCTCCAGCGCTGAAGTCATTGGGAGATAGGTGCATGCAGAAAGATATCCCGCGGATAGCGGCTGAAGACAAGTGCTCAGCCAATAAACTCTATGAAACCCTGGCGCAAAGCAAAATAACATTTGATGAAGGAGAATTAGAAGAACTTAATACAGATGAGACAACTGATGCGTGCCTGCTCGGACTTTCATTCGGAAGAGACAGCCTTCTTTCCTACGGTTTAGCGAAAGAAGCAGACATGGAACCGAAACTTGCTATGGTGCAGGATGTGTGGGATCATGAGGCAACGGAAAAATACAAATTGCTGCGCTCGTTTGAGAAAGAGCATAAGGAAAAAGTGGTGGTGCTGTTGGATTATTCTGATGACCTCTCCTCGGATAGAAGCATCAATAAACCTGATTCAGAAGGGATCGTTAGGGCAAATGCTATGAATGGCTATGCGGTATTGTTAGTACCATTTGCGCTGCAGTGTAAAACAAGGTATATAGTATTTGGAAACGAACAGAACTTCAACAACTATTATAAAGACTCAGAGGGGCATGCAGTATACCCTAGTTACGACCAAAGTTCAGAGTGGATGCAGCAGCAGCGAACCGAGCTATTGCGCTTTACCAATCAACAAATTGAGGTATGCAGCCTGGTAGAGCCGCTCTACAATCTTGCCGAGCTTAAGATATTGTTTTCAAGATACCCCCAGCTAGCAAAATACCAGATGTCCTGCGACCTGACAGAAACCAAAGAAAAAGTCAGGTGGTGCCAGAAATGCCCTGCATGCGTAAATACATTTCTGGATATGACTGCCCACGGGTTTGACCCTGCTTCAGTTGGATTTACTGAAAATCTGCTTGGTACGAAACAGAGAAGCCTATTTTCATTATTCAATCCGTTCCCCAAAAGCGTCTATGAAAAGCCAGTTGAGGTAAGGGATGAACAACTATATTCTTTCTACCTCGCTTCAAGAAACGGCGCAAAAGGTGCCCTCATTGAAGAATTTAAGAAGCAGTACCGAAGCGAAGCGATAGAGCGGGAAGATGAATTGCATAAGAAATTCATGGGAATCCACCAGTCAAATATGCCTGCTCCTTTCAGGAATAAATTAAAGAGCATCTTTAAGGAGGAACTTGCATGATTCTTTTCCCCGCAGTGTATATTGGATATGAAGAGTTATTTTACTCATTAAAATCAATGGATCTTGCAGATATGCTGATTATTGCAGAGCAGGAATTCATCGAGAGTTATCCGTTAGAGGGAAATTTTATAGCAGATGAGTTCGACAACAGTAAGATGCTGATTGAAAAGATTTCCAGCTGGCAGAAGAAGCATAAGGCAAGATTTTCCAGAATTATTGCGATTGACGATGAAGACCAATTTGAGCTTTCAAGGCAGCTGGCTGCACATTACAATATTCCATTCTATTCGAATAAAACACTTGAACGTGCATGCAACAAGTACCTTATGCGAACATGCTTCGCACAAAAAAAAGTGCCGCAGCCTGCATTTCAGCTGTATAAGGGTGATGCTGCTACCATGCATTTCCCCAATATGTTAAAACCACTCACCGGAACCGGAAGCGAATTCATATTGGTAAATAAGAATCCTCAACAACTGCAGGAGAATTTTGAGTTTCTCCTCACCCGGCTGGCATCAATAAAAGATACCAGATTCAAAAAATTGCGGCAGCATGCGCAGGATTTTGATGCCTGCAAGGAATTTATTCTGGAAGAATTCATCAAAGGAGATGAATTTAGCTTTGACTTCTGCCTCAATGATGGAAAGTTCGCAATTCTTCGTATAGTCAGGAAGCTTCCCTCAAGATATATAGGATGGTATGATGGCTATGTGTTGATGAATGATGCCTCGCTCAAAACACAAAACATTTCCCTAGAGGAATTAAAGGCTATCTCTGCCAAGGTAGCCGGTGCTCTGGAAATTTTTTCTGGTGTTTGCATGGTCGATTGCATCGTAAGAGATGGGAAGCTATATGTGATAGAAACATCTATACGGCCTGGATTGAGCACATTTATACCGCTCATGTATTATATATATAACTATACCAGCCTCGGAGTCCTGGCAGGGAACAAAATGCCTCTGCTGCCGCAGCAGGAAGGAGTGGTTGTCCATCTGTGGGCCCATAAGCAAGGAAAAATAAAAAATATCGATGTAAGTATGTTAGATCGAGCAAAGTCTGAAATGATCAGTTATACTCTTTTCGCTGAAAAAGGAGCTTTAGTGCATGATGACTTGACTGATCATGACGGCATGTTCCTGGGATATGTTCTGCTCAAGGGCTCTCAGGATGCTGAATTGCAGGTAAAAAAGATACAGGAGAGTGTAAAGATTGAGATTGAATGAGAAAATAAAGATACTCCGGCAGATGCTTGCGCAAAAATCTGCTCCAAGTTCACCAAAAATATTCATGAAATACATTAAGGGCTGCAACAAAAAAGCCTTGCTGCACAGTGCGCAGAAATACGGCACTCCCCAATATGTGCTGGATAAGAAACAGCTGCAGGAACGTATCCAGAACTTTAAAGAAACATTCAGAAAATGCGTGCCCCAATCTGACTTCTTCTATGCGTTCAAATGCAACGATTTCCCCGAATTGCTCAAAACAGTGAAATCAGAAGGCTTCAATGCAGATGTTGCTGGCTTGTTTGAGATACAGCTGGCAAAAAAGCTGAATTTCCCCGCCATCATTTACTCCAGCCCGGGCAAAACAAAGGAGGAACTTCAGTATGCAGTACATGAAGGCATCATCATCAGCCTGGATAACCTAGATGAGATTGATCTTCTCATCTCGTTAAAAGCAAAAGCGAGAGTCAGTATTCGTATCAACTTCAATACGACGAACTCTTGGAGCAAATTTGGCATTCGGCTGCCTGAATTGAAGCAGGTTATCCGCAAATTAGAAAAAACAGAACTTATGCTGGTAGGTCTTCACTTCCACTCCAGTTGGAATTATGATCCAACAAAATATACATATAGCATACGCAAGATCGGAGCATTTCTTAAAAAAAATCGGGGAGTAGCACGCCAGCTTCAATTCCTTGATATGGGAGGCGGCTTTGAGCCAGAAGGCATGGCTACACTCTCAAAATTTTCTTACCGAGGAGAGCTCTTGCAACTGATAGAAGAATATTCTGGTAAAAAAACAGGTTTTAATCTACATGGTTTCTCTCTGGATGAAGTTGATCTGCTTACGACCTTTGCAAACCGCATAGGCAATGCACTCAATATACATATTTTTAATGTAAACCCTGCCATCCGAATCTGGTTGGAACCAGGAAGGTATATTGCAACCCATTCCACAACTATCCTGGTCAAGGTGCTTGCAGTAAAAGGTGATTCCGTGATCGTTGATGGAGGCATCAATATGGTAGGCGACTATCGCTTCGATGAATATTTGTTTGCACCCATACTTAACATATCACAGCCATCGGCAAATCTCAAAAGAAAGACAGTGTACGGACCGCTCTGCGACCCATCAGATGTGTGGGGATTCTTTTATTTTGGGAAATCCATTAAAAAAGGAGATATCCTTGCTGTTCTGCACCAAGGCGCCTATACCTTCAGCTGTGCGTGGCGGTTCATAAAACCTATTCCCCGTTACATAGTGATTGATGGAAAAAAGATTTACTGTGGAAAAGAAGAGGAAAAATTTAATGAGAGGTATGCTGGTACTGCTATTAGTGGATACATATGATGAGGGAAGTTCTGCACGCAAAAATCTGGAATGCTACGGTAACCCAAGCAAAAGTCGAATACATTGGAAGCATTTCCATAGACGAAGACCTGATTGAGAAGGCTGGGTTTTGGCCAGGGCAAAAAGTTCTGGTAGTCAGCAACACGACTGGAGAACGGCTTGAGACCTATGTCATGAGAGCAGAGAGAGGCTCAGGTATCATCGGCATGAATGGTGCAGCTGCTCGGGTGATCAAAGTGGGTGAAAAAATAATTATTATGGGTTTTATGCTGAGTGAAAAGCCCATCAAGGAAAAAGTGGTCATTGTGGATGAAAAGAATGCATTTCTCAAGTTTTTGATGTAAAATTCAAAAAATAGATTTCGTGCCTGTTTTTTTCTCGTCGAGAATCAGAAACAAAAAAAGTTTTGAAAAAAATAAGAAAATAAATCGAAGAAAATGGAAAAAATTTCCGTCGAGAAAAAAATAAAACAGTTACATTTATATATATGCTAAATAAAATAAATAATAGAAAGTTTTTTTACAAAAAAGAGCTGTGAATCAGATTCAAAAAATAAAAAAGACTCCGTTTCTGGGAAAAATAGTGCGGTATTATTCGTAAATAACATAATCAGCTAGTGGGAGAACTAATAACATGGATGCAATGCAAAGTGAAGTGAAAAAGAAGGATCAAAAAGTCAAGTTGGAAGTATGGCAGCAGTTGTACGGCAAAAGCATAGTGACTGCTGATCAACTGGCTGCAGTTTCTAAAAGCAAGATTGACAATCAGGATATTGAAGAAATCAGGAAAAAATACAGCATGCTGATCAATCCTTATTACTTGAGCCTCATTAAAAAGAAAGGCGATCCCATCTGGAAGCAATGCATTCCTGACGAGAAAGAACTCACCGAAGAAGGTGGGGAACCTGACCCATTATGCGAAGAAAAAGGCCCAGTTCCCGGATTGACGCATCGGTATCCTGACAGGGTGCTTCTTTTTATAGCGAACAACTGCTTCATCTACTGCAGGTTCTGCACCAGAAAAAGAAGAGTGGGAAAACCGCAGTTCAGGATTCCCAGGGATCAGATTAGAAGAGGGATAGAATACATACGTGCACATAAGGAAATCAGGGATGTTATCATATCTGGCGGTGATCCGCTGACTATGCCTGATGATTTTGTAGAGTGGGTCCTTAAAGAGCTGCGAGAAATCCCCCATATTGAGATTATCAGGATTGACACTAAAGCGCCGTGCGTCATGCCGCAGCGTATTACTGAGAATTTCTGTAGCATGGTTAAGAAATATCACCCTATATTCCTCAACACGCATTTTAACCATCCAAATGAGCTGACGCCGGAGAGCAGGAAAGCATGTGAGATGCTGGTGGATGCTGGAATACCAGTCGGAAACCAAACCGTTTTGTTAAGAGGGGTTAACGACAATCCAGAAGTTATGAAGAAGCTGATGACTGGATTGCTTACCATGCGGGTCAAACCATACTATATTTACATGGCAGATCTAGTGCAGGGAACAGCGCATTTCAGGACACGGCTTGAGACAGGCTTAGACATCATTCGCTCTTTAAGAGGGTATACATCCGGATTAGCTGTTCCTCAGCTTGTCATCGATGCCCCCAATGGAGGCGGCAAGATTCCCATTTTGCCTGAATACCTGATCGGCCAGGAAGGCAATAAGCTGATATTCAAGAACTACAAGGGAGACATTGTTGAATATCCCGAACTGATCGACGCTTAAATCATAACATTTATAAATGATAATTCTTTTCTTTTTCTATGATTGTAGTTATTAATTACGGAGGCCAGTTCTGTCATCTTATAGCAAGACGGGTGCGGGATTCCAAGGTGTATGCAGAGATTGTTCCCCATACCATATCAGCGCAAAAGATTCTTGCTTTGAATCCCGCCGGTATAATCCTGTCTGGTGGACCATCTTCAGTGTATGATAAGGATGCGCCGCATTCAGATAAAGGATTGCTTGACCTGGGGATTCCGGTCTTAGGCATCTGTTACGGGCAGCAGCTTCTGGCAAAACAACTCGGCGGCAAAGTTATCCCGAACAAAATTAAGGAATACGGGAAAAAGGTTATTGCAGTCCGCAACAAAGAAAATATTCTCGGGCATCTGAAAAATAGGGAACAGGTGTGGATGTCGCATGGAGACCTTGTGGCAGAGCTTCCACCTGGATTTGTTACACTGGCATCAACAGACAGCTGCAGGCATGCAGCCATGGGCAATGCCAGAAAAAAGATTTACGGAGTCCAATTCCATCCTGAAGTTGTCCATACGCTTTGTGGCAGCCAGATCCTTAAGAATTTTGTATTTGAGATATGCCAATCACCCAAAGACTTTAGTTTTGCCAGTCTGAAAGAAAAGCTGGTGCAGGAAGTTAAGGAAGAAGTGGGAAATGACTCAGTCATTATGGGGGTATCGGGTGGAGTTGACAGCACTGTTGCTGCTACCTTAATCCAAAAAGCCATTGGAAAACGATTACATCTGATTTTCATTGATCATGGGTTGATCCGAAAGAACGAGCTTATGCTCATCAAAAATAGGTACAGCAGACTGAAGCTCAATGTCGATTACGTCGATGCCTCGCGCATATTTCTGCGCAAATTAAAAGGTGCTACCGATCCGGAGAAGAAGCGGAAGATCATTGGTTATACATTTATCAAGGTTTTTGAGGCAGAGGCAAAGAAACTAGGCAGCAGATTCAAGAATATCAAATATCTTGCCATGGGGACAATTTATCCTGACCGGATTGAATCTGCCCAACCAAGCAAACAGGCTGATAAGATAAAAAGCCATCACAATGTAACCCTGCCGAAAGGGATGAAGCTTAAGGTTTTGGAGCCTATAAAAGACCTGTATAAAGATGGTGTGAGAAAGCTGGGAGAAGAGATTGGAATCCCCCATGAACTATTGAATAGGCACCCATTCCCTGGCCCAGGTCTCGCTATCCGGATTCTGGGAGAGATAACTGATGAAAGGCTCAGGATTCTCCGGGAAGCAGACTCTGTATATATACTGGAGCTTAAGAAGCACAAACTCTATGATAAGGTTTGGCAAGCTTTCGCAGCACTGCTACCAGTAAAGACTGTGGGAGTGATGGGTGATGCCAGGACCTATGAGTATATAATTAGTCTGCGTGCGGTAACTTCAAAAGATGCCATGACTGCTGACTGGGCAAAGCTGCCCAATTCTTTCCTGGAACAGGTTTCTAATCGGATAATAAATGAAGTAAAAGGCGTAAATAGGGTAGTTTACGACATCACGCAAAAACCGCCAGGTACTATCGAATATGAATAAAACTTGGCGGAACAAGAAATACGAAGTGTTTCTAAGTTCCTCCGGGGACTATAGGATAGGAGTAATGTAATCACTATAAAGTGATGAAATAATAGAAAGATTTATATAGTAGTTAAGTGCTCTGGTTTTCTGAACCAAAAATGTCATGGGATACTCAAGATAATGCTATTGTAGAGCTGGATGCCAGAAAAAGTAGAAGGACATCTATTCTGAATTCTTTAGATGCGATTGTAGGTGCACTCAAAGCACAGGTCGCAGAAAGATTGTATCGAGGTCTTCCCGATGGGGGGCTCCCTAACTATGATTCCACTACATGGGATGCATCAACACAAAGTGATATTGCGAGCTTTGTAAGACAAGCATACGATATGCAAAATAGCATGAATCCTTTAAAGGGAATTAATCCGACAAAAGTTGATCAGACCACCAGAGATATTCTAGAAGGGATATATAGTACTCCACGAGATACAATATTGGAGGCCATTGGCACCTCGACTGATTTTGGAGGAATTGTTCAATCAGCTCACGGAGAGGGAATGAAACACATAAGCCAATTGATTGCGCAGACCGCAGCAAAGGGTTATACCCGAGCTATACATGGTGATGCTGTGTTAGCCGCCATGAAGAAGAGATATAGCCTTGTTGATGGTAAATATGATCCAAGCGAGTTGAAGCGTACATTCGGCCAGTTAGCGGCTTTGGACATGTCTGGTGAATTGACTACGGATGTTGTATATCGGATAGCCAGAAAATAATTTCTTTTTTTGAATAGAAAACCGTAAAGTTTATATGCAGGTATATTCATAAGTCTTTTTACTATTTTAAAAAGGCAACTATATGGCTAAAAAGAAGGATCCATGGGCAAAAGATAACCTGGGTAAGACACTTGAAGAACGTGTAAGCCAACATGATAATATTATTAATGTAGTCGATGCCATGGATGGGGAATTAAAAGCAAAAATAGCTGGACTTCTTCCTAAATCGGGTGATGGGAATGTTCCAAATTATGATGTATTGGATAGAACAAAAAAGGTCTATGATAAAAAAATTGCCGAACAGGTAGCAGAATTAATTGAATCACATTATGATTTCAGCAACAAATTGCACCCACTCAACAAAGCAATGAGCAAGGCAAAAGTAGACGATACAACGAGGCAGTTAGTAAAGGGAATTTATGGGGGGCACGTGGAAGCTTTGAAGCAGCATGTAGGGGATCCAAATTACATTGCCCTCGTAAGTGAACTACAACAGAACAACAGAGAAAATATAAGTAATCAGATTGCGCGTTCAGCTGCTGCAGGATATTCGCATGAAAAACACGGAAAGCATCTTGCAGATTACATGTTAAAACAGCACAACGCAGATGCAAAATATGTTAATTTGGACCAACTGGCCCGAGCTGGTCCTGATGTGATTGCTCAACATATCAGGCACAGACTGCATAAAGAAGGATTATATCAGATAGCGCCAAAGTACGAGAAAGCCCCATAATTCTAGTGTTGATCCAACCATATTTCTAAATAATATTAGTTTTAACCACTCTCTAGTACTAAAATATAGAAAGATTTATATAGTAGTATATCTTACTACTTAGTAGTAGGAACTATGAAAACAAAACTATCGATTTCAATGGACGAGGAAAAAGTTTCCCGCATTGAGCAGATTGTGGCTCAGGGTAAATTTAGGAATAAGTCCCACATCATAGAATACGCTCTAAACGAGTATCTAAAACGTGATAACCATGAAGGCTGACATCAGGATTGCAAGCAACAATGGACCAGCAGGTAAGTTTGGCACTCTGGAGAACATGTACAGAGTAAACGCTGAGAAAGTACACTCATACAACCACTCTGACCAGATGCCCTATGACAGCCTCAGCTCCCAGCACGGAAAGGTTTTTCTGAGAGATTCAAGAGATGAGCAATACACAAGCTGGCTAGCAGGAGCAGATTTCATTGAGTTGGTGCCCCGCCTCGAAGAAATCCTGGATAAATCATATGCAGGAATCCAAGTGCCGGTTGACGGAAAAGAATCGCCTGTAAACTGGAAGTCCCCCCTAACTGCGTATGACACTATATTCTTATGCAACCTAAACAATGCCGGCAGAAACCTTAGCAAGTACGCAGACGCTGTTCAGAAATTAAGGGATTACGCCAGAAGCGAAGAAGGCCAGGAACAAATTATCAAACTCCTCAAAGAAGGGAATGCTCCCCCAGAATTGGAAGCTATTGCAGTAGGATTGCTTCCCAAAGATAACCTTATGGCTGTGTATCCAGGCGAGCACGGATACATCCTTAGGAAAAGCAATAGATTTTATGAGCAGCTTAAAGCAGAAGCAGGCAGGCTGGGTATGTCAATTGATGAATATACTACTTTAAAGGAAGAGCTGGTGCTAGCTGAAGAAATAACGCATGGATTTCATGGGCTGCCGAATGCTAATATCTTCAATAGGATAAAAGCAGAGCTCAAGGCAAAAGAGTTTGTATTGGGGCTGTATCTAAAGAAAGGCGGCAGGAAGAATCGTATCCAGGCTGCCTTGATGAAAGACGATATCGCTGATATAGGCCGTTATTGGAATTCCTATATGGGGATACATGAAGCAGCAGCTAAAGTAGGAATTTCTGATGCCGAGCTGGATTCCATGATTGAAATGTATGCAGCTGAGTCAGAAGAGGAAGGGAGTGCAGCTCTTGCATATGCGTTGAGTAAAGTGAAATCAGAAGTAGCTTCAAAACAGAAAGGTAATGGAAAAGCTAAAGAATCAAAAGCTGCAGAGTCTAAAGAAGACACTGATTCAGATTCAGAAAATGCAGAAGAATCTTCCGAAGAAGCATCAGACTAGATTATGGATTGTTTTCACAATAAGGATTCTCGTAAAAACATAGGTTATTATGAATACAACAATTGCCGCAAACATAGAAAGCAGGCTCATATCACTGGATGCATATAAGAAGAAAGACGCCAATGCTACCAGTATCAGGGCAACAAGAAACAGGGGAATAACTATAAAGGATTTATAGGCAGCGATCTCAAATGTCTTTTTCAGGATCTCCCGATAGTTCTTCAGATGCACCAGCGAGAAGGCTATCAGTACTACATAATTAAGGATGATAAAAAATATCAAAGGAACTGCATACGAGTTCTGTGCAATGCTGTTCACAAATAAGTAAACTATTAGGAAGAGCAAAACAAAATACGCAACAGCGATTATAGTGAAATTAAGCATTGAATGGAAGAAAGCTATCGCCTTTCTTCTTTTTGATAAATGGACAGTGAGCGTCCAAATGATTCCTTCAAGAACAACGAACAGAACGAAGAAGATAAGTACAAACCAACCCAAAAAAGTGAAAATTGTCTGGGAGTTGCGGTATATCATAAGAGGGTCGTTGCCAAACATTGACTTCCCTATAAGGACATTTTCCGCAAGGGCTGTTTCACTCACATTGAGGCCGCTCATGTATACCATGATCTCAGTTGTCGCTCTGATTGCGGGAGTAAGCGTGGAGGCTGAATTCACTATAATACCGGCAAAGAAGACAAGCTGGATGATGAAAATTACAAGTATCACAAACCGATATTTCCACATTACCTCAAAAGATTCCTTGAGGGATTCCAGCAGAATATTTTGCTTAGACATTAGTGACAACCAACTGGGGAGCGGCAGCGGTGGTAGCCACTTCGCCTGAATCATCGATCACTTGGACCTGCACTGTAAGCTGGGTATTGTAATTTGCCAATCCATTGGTGTCTAGCACCACAGTATAAGTTAACGGTTTGCCTGCTTCATAATTCAAAGGATCTGGTGACCCTGACCGGATATGTACTAAATCTGTAGTAGGATATACCGGATATAATGAACTGTCCAGTAGGAGACCAATGCTGCTAATGCCACTATCATCTTGAATATCAAATGTTATAGTAACATCAGTCCCTTTGCTTATGGTGACGCTCGGGTCAGCCGTAACTTGCCCATTCATCTTAACAAAACTGACAGTAGGCTTGCTGGCAGCAGTGGTGCCTGAGGATCCGGTTGCGCTGTTCTGACACACATAACTGCCGCTGGCCTGAACGCAATACTTGAACTCTGGCTTGTCCTTCCCTGCATCACCGGCGAAATCAGCGTTATACGGGGCATTCTCAGTATAGCCGCAATTATAGGTATTTAGGTCAGTATAAGCATTGCCGCAAACACAAGGAACGGCAGTTGCTTTGCCAGTATCACATGCAGGATATTTCCTGCACAATCCGTATGCGCAATAGGAATATTCTTTTGAATTATCAGGGCAATCTTTAACTGCAGTAGAAGGCGCTGAAGTCCCGTCAGTACAGACGCATGAATTATCGATTGTCCCGAGTTGGCCAGTACCGCACACATCTCCCCTTTTACCGGGCAGCAAATAAATAGGTATATCAAATGACTGAGGAGCTGACTGATAGGCTACAATATTGCTGCTATCATAGCCAATGCCCTCAATGCCAAAACAATTTCCATTGGAATCAGGCTGCCGCATATCAACATGAGCATACAATGCAGCATCCTTGGTATTGCCAAAATCAAGATACACGCTTCCAACTGGTGTCAGGTCAGCGCCATCTGCAGCCTTCTTGAAATTATTATTATTGAGCTGTCTGTCGAATGAAAAGCTTACGGTTGATGCTCCTTGATCCTGCAGCGTAATGGGAGCTTCTGCCTCAATTATCTTTTTGTTGGTCTTGTCCATCAGCCTAAGAACAAGACATTGGGTAGTTGAATCCTTGTCATAAGTGATAGTCCCCTTGACTCGTTCATTCTCGTAGAATGTCGGCTTTACAGTTGTGGGATCGCTGAGCTGTGCCAAAGCATTTGCATCTAAGGCAGCATTGAAACCTAGCTTAACTTCAGATATATGGGCCTGGCCGAAGGGATATACAAAATTTGCGCCAACACTGCAGTCAAAGACCCCGCTGAGAGGATCGACTGAGCAGGCTGCGAGGTTTGGAGGTGTATAATCTTTGATAGGGAAATAAAACACCCCCTTGGTACCGGATTCAAGATGGCCGTCAGGGAAGCATTTGTCCACATCCCCCCCACTCCGCGCAATATTTCTGCCATCAATTACAATCTTAAGGTGATCGTATCTATACCTATCTAAGATTATCCGGTTATTGGAAGGTAGTGTGGTATGATCAATATTCTCCAAAACATTTTGCTCGAGTTCTCCTCCATCATAAAGCTTCCGCAGGTGTTCCTCATCTTGGCTGGAGCAATCACAATTGCCGCCGAACTGGCTTCCGACCTTGTCGCATCGTACATCATCATGGTTGTCGATCTGATTTCTACCCACACAGCTTAAGTATACATCATAATCATCAAAGTTGCATCCTGGATTAATCAGCCATGATGTCTTATATTCATAATATGACTGGCCATTGGTAGGATCAAATGTCAAATACTCTCTACCAGGGAGCACAGACTGGACAAAAGTTGCAAAGGGCGTTGCATATGCCGCATCCATAAAGCTTTCCACACTTATATCCCAGTCATAGCCAAAAGCAGCCAAGCAGACATTCCTGACAACTGATTCTTCACCCATGCCAAATAAATTGGTGAGATCTGCATTGCCATACTCAGCAGCAAGCTCATTCTGGCTCTCCCGAACAGAATCAAGCATTGCCCCAGTTCCTGCCACAATATACTTTGACCATCCATCTTCCTTAGTATCCTCAAGGCTGCCCAAGGGGCTGCATCCGCTGTTGACCCATGAGATGACCTCCCACACTAATGAGCATACATATTGAGTGAAAATCTCTTTGCAGACGCCTGAATCTGCCTCGCCGGTCTCCCTGACTTGTATGAGGCATGACTTCATGCTTGTAGCTAAATTTCTTATGAATCCAAGCCTGCTGTTGATGCCGCTGATGGAAGCGCACTGGAATGCAGCCAAATGATCTTTGGCCGGATCAAGCATCAGCTCCTTGTTTGCCAATACCTTATTTCCTTCCTCATCTTCAGTATATTTTGGCTCAGTGCTGAACCCATCAAAGAGCCAGTTGTTCTGGCCGAAACAAGCACTCTGGTCTCTCTCGGAAATGTACCTTCTTGGATCATATTGATCCCGAACAGTTCCCTGCTGCTTACTGGGGGGCACCTGCCATTTTATTTGGGAATAACGATAGCTCCAATCCATATTCTTCCAGTCTTCAGGAGTAAATGCAGACGACTGTTCGCTGGCATGCTGAGCCCCTTCGCCGAATGCAGGAGAATCCTTCGCTTCCACATCAATGGGCAGGTAGTATTTCTCATAGGATATATCCTTATCAGCGCTTAAACAGCAGCACTCAAGCCTCTGCGATGGGTCCCCACTTACAACAGAAAAGTCATCGCCTGTTTCATAGAAACAGCCGTTCGTATAGCCTCTCTGCACTGCAGTCTTAACTTCCTTGGCGCCATCCTTGAATTCCAATTTCTTGCCGATAAAACTCTGGCACTCATTTGGTGTGATACACATGCCGAGAGCTACTTCTTTCTTTTCGGTCTGTTTTTTTGGTTTGATGACATCAAATTCGTTGCCATCAGCATCAATGTCCTTCTCTATGGTATACTCGGTTTTCTTGGCGCCTTTCTGAGTGTTTCCTGCACATATATTGGAACAGGTGTCTTCCTGGGCAGTAAGATACCGCTTGCTGGTCTGCTGAATCGCATATATTGTTTCTGCCTGGCGAGGTCCCTTCTTGAGAGTAAGCTCGTATACTTTGCTGCCCTGATGGGCGCCTACCAGATATAAGGAGTCCTGCTTTTTTCCATTTTCCGCCTTTGTAATCTCGACACATTCATCAGTAACCCCAAATTCTCCCTTGATACCATACTTTGCTTCAACGCTCCTGCAATTGATTGCCACCAGAGGTTGTCCAAGAGTAGATTGATCCTCAGTGCACTGGCTTCCCATCTGGGCTTTCTCGAGCAGATCATCAGAAGAGACAGTTTGTGTCCACCCTGCAGGCGCTGTATGTCCAAATACCCTGTCACAGCTCCATCTGAAGAAATTATAAAATGTCTCTTCCCGATCCCACCCTGATGCGCAAGAAGGATAGCACTCCTGAAGGCAGGTATCGCTTAAGTCATTCATGTCCAGGCTGCTGAGCTTTACATCTGGCGGGAAGTGATCAAAATCCTGCAGGCATTGCTTGCATTCCTTGGTTTCAGTGCTTCCTAAACCAACGACAGCAGTCAGCTTTGTCAATCCTTCAAGCCTGCAGCTGAAGTTCTTGCTGAATTTCATGAGGAATTTGGTGAAAAAAGCGCTCATGCATGCGATAGCCGCAAACCGGAGCACATCTTCCAGTTTTTCCATCCATTTGGTTGTGGTTTCAATAATTGAATCTAAGATATCAACAAAATCATAGAGCAACCAATCAGGTAATACGCTTCTGGGATCTACCCTAGATCTATCAACAAAATAGCCCACTGAATCGCAGAAAGTCTGCGTTCCCCTTTCTTCTCTACCGCTCTGGTTCATGAATTTATACTTAAGGGTAAACTTTAGGGGGAAGACCATCTCGCTTTCCTTGAGTGAATCATAGAAGCTGTCCCAATCATCTGTTGTCCAGTTATCCATCTCTTGATAACGATTGAGCCTATACACTACATAGGCAGTCCTGCCTCCGAGCACCTTTGCCTTGGTGACTGAGGCCTTCATGACCTTGCAGCTATGGGCATACTTAGGATCATCTTTCACCGTATCATCGCATGCCCTTTGTATGTCGATATCATTGATGATAGGCTTCTCATCCTTCTCACTGCCGAAATAAGTGAAATTAAAATAGAAATATAATGTTTCGGTGCCTTCTGCAAGCCGTTCTGTGCTGATAAATGCAGGGCTTTGGTACTGCAGCAAAGGTGTGGCATCCCAGAGCCTATCTCCTGACCAGCAGGTCTGGACCTTGTAAGATACATCCTCGTATCCTCTCCTGCCAAAAGAATCCTGGCCGATAAACAGGAGATTGCTGTCCAGAGTTTGATCCCGGTCATACGAAGTTCCAGTATCCTCCAATTCAGTGTAATCGATCTGCTTGAAATTTAGGCCTGCCGCAATAGAAGAAGTCACATCTACATTGGGGAAGTTGAAGTTGCCGCTGATATCTGACATAGTTTCATAATCAGCCCTGCTCTGCCCCTTTGCATTGACGCTTAAGTCAGCCTCCTCAATAGTATCTATCACTTTCTTTATCTTATCATCAAAGGTGCCATTCCAGTCTCCGAGCGGTGTTCGTTTCACATACAAGAATAATTTTGTATTAGGATCTGTTTTTCCAGTGATGTCAACTTCATCAGCGAATTGCTCAAAAATCCGTGTTCCCTCTTTAGGACTTATATCCTTAAATTCAGGGGGCTGGGTATTGAGGAAGATTGTCTGTCTGACAATTGCAGAATTGTTGGCTTTATCAGCTGCAATGATACTTAGGTTGTAATACCCATCAGTCTTCAGGCTAAGCTTGGCAGTAAAGTTTCCGCTTACATCCTTAAGTCTGGTTGTCTTAGAGCTTCCACAGCTAAGCCGTATGCTGCCGGAAGATGCACTTATATTCTTTTTTCCCGCCAGTGTTGTTACACTAACTGAATCTGAAAGTGGCCCTTCATTACAATCATCATCCAATGCGCTGACTGAATAGGTATAGCTGCTGCTGGTATTGACTTGATCAGCAAAGTTGTTGCCAGTGCGTGACGCCAGTTGTGCACCATTGCGGTATACTGCATATTCAGAAAAATCGCCCTCATTGCTTTTATTCCATGCCAGCTCAACTGAATTATCATCTACTGTAGTGCTATGAAGGCCGGTTACTTTCTGGGGAGGGGTATTATCTCCGCTGGTGAATTTCCAGGTTATGGTTATGTCTGATTCCTCGGAAACTGTTCCATTGATGATAAGGTTATTATCAATAAGCAATGAAGGAATGGGCTGCAAGGTCATGACCGGAGCTGCGCTATCAACAAAGATGTCCTGCTCTTCTTCTGCAGTCTGCTTCCGTGGATCCTCCACATTAATTTTAATCGTGTTGTTACCTTCCCCTAAAGGAATTCCGGTTATAGTGGCATTGCCATTCGCTGCAGATCGTGCTCTTTTCTTAAGTATGCCATTGACATAGATATCCACAAGGCTATTCGGATCTGTCCCGATGACCAGGTCAATGGATTTGGAATTATAAAATCGAGGGATAGTAACTTGTATCTGCGGAGGGCTGTCTTTCTGAGTCGTAAATTGGTGCAGGTTCCCATTATTGTCATCAGTAACCACATTGATGCCTGCAGCTGATGTCAATTTGTACATATAACTAGTAGATTCATTCAATCCAGTAAGGGTTACTTCGTGCTTCTTGACAAGATTATTGCTCGTGGATTCGAGCCCTAAGGAGCTGTTGATCCCATAATCCACAATTGAATTTGATATTACATCAGTATCCCATCCTATCTTAGCTGAACTGTCTGTTATGCCGCTTACCGTAATGTTTCCGATGCTTAGAGCATAACTGATGGGCAAGGTCGCTATTAAAACAATCAAGACAACTGCCAATAGCCTCAGGTATCTGCTCATATAAGCTCCGGATCCTTGACTTCTTTTGAATAGGTGCTTAACCCGCTGAAAAACAAGGATTGCTCAATCTCGTTGCTTGAAGGAAGGTACAACACATGGAATCTTATCTGAGATGCTTTATCCACATCTCCTTCTGCAACAGTCCATGATCCTCTAAAGCCGCCAAGGATATCCTCATCCTTCATCAGATATATTTCAAGATCATAGGTGTAATCATCATTTGATAATAGCTTGACTGTCTGCGCAACAGCTGTCGTCTCATTCAATGGATACCAAGTGCTATGCTCAAAATCCTTCTCATGTGCTTTTAGTATGATGATGGCAGACTCGCCAGGGCCTAAAGCCTCAGTGCCTATAGCAGTGTTATCCTGGAATTTGTGTTTGACTACCGTGAAATTGGCAAATTCCTTGACTGGGTCCATGTACAGATAGTAAGTCCTGCCATCTCTGTCAGTCTGGACAAAGGTCTGTGCATCAGAAAATCCATCCCTGAACCCTTTAAGTATTCCCAAAGTGCAATAAGGAGTCATGCCTCTCCAATACGGAGTTCCACCAGCGTTAAAATCAGATACAGTTGTCCCTAAATTACAGACATATTGGCCGCATACCAGGCTGAGGTTCACATCATTTATCTCCCATCCTTTCGAAGTATTTTCGAGAGCAACAAAGGTAACTTCATTGTAAAGGTCATTGCAGAATGCATCATCCTGGACAAGAGCATCAGAATTGAATTGGGTAATATCAAAACTCTGCCTTCTTGCCTGATTATGGTCAATGCTTCCTTTAAACGCATACACAAAACTGTATTCATCATGCTGAGGGGTCTCCTGATCGACAATGGTGACTAAAACAGGAAACTTGATATCATAAGTAAAGTGCCACAGATGCATGCAGAAGAATGAAAGCAAGTTCTGGCTCTTCTGCGCATTTGATTGCAGCAAAGGGTACTTGTTTGGCCTGATATAGAAATCCTTCTCCCACAGCAATGGCCATCCATAATCATACGTAAAGCTTACTCTCATGTTGCTCCAGTCTTCATCTCCCACATCCCAGATGTAATGATTCCAATAATAGCTTGAGTTGAATGTGCTGGCCAAAGGCTGTCCATTCTTGATGTTATCAGGCGGCAGCGGCACATACCTATCAACATCATACTGTGTCCCTTTAATCTTGATGAAAGGGAAATTGACGCTCATCAGCTGCCGTATTTTGGAATTGATCTCGGGGATACTCCATTCAAGCTTGCCGCATTGGAATTTAGGTCCGCCGGTGTCAGGAATAGATTCATCCAAAGTCATCAGGTCAACAATCCTTCTTTCAACAAATCCCTGCGCATTTTCCACATCTATGATGGATTTGGCCATGGTATAGGCAGCAAACAGCCTAACAGGTATCTCAGCCTTGAAGTTTGCAGGTTCTGCTAATGTTTTGTTGAATTTATCCTTAATTTTGATTGGGTACTTGACTGAAACATCTACCAATGAGTCCATAGAGTCTCCGATAACCGTGATAACTTCTATGTCACCTTGTTCTAAGATGTCATAGCTATTGTTGAAGGCCTCGAAATCATTTAAACAGTCTCGTAAGTTCAGGCTAATGTACTGTGACAGTTGGCCTTCCATGAAAGAGATGCTGGGAATGCTCTCAGTGCCATCATACCACCAGTAAGGGTTCTTGAACTCGGGTGTTGGCGACCGAGACAGATAACTGTCAGGATTAGCCTCGATATCAAGGGGGAAGTAAAGATACCCCCCATTAAGGCCAAGTGTTGTAACTGCATCATTCCCCAGATTTGCCATGCATGTTTCTATGTATGACTTTACCGGAATGAGCTCAGGAAGTATTTCCTCAGTTCCCAGGATGGATTTTTCCCTGATAAAGATGAAATACATGACAACTATTAGGATGAGCAGCCCAAGAACTATAAATACGGTAATCTGACCTCTTTTTTGCATTGGTTTTTTCCAACCTATACGCTTAATAAACCTTTCCTTAAAAATCATTTACGCTCACCTGATCGCTGGAACTGCCGCCTCGGGTTGTAGTAGTCTGATTGGCAGGGATATAGGGTGTTGCGCCAGCTGCATACTCAGTTATAGGGACGCATATCTGCGTTACATCCCGTCGATCAACAGACAGCAGGGCTCGATCAAACTTCAGGCAAGCTTTGTTATAGATGGTTGAGCTGTATTGCACTATAGTGTTATTACCAGTTTTCCTGACAGACTGGCCTTCTGATATTTTGATGTTGGAGCTGAAAACTTGGGCAGTCTTTTGGTCCCCATACAGGAAAACATTAAAGTTTATTTCCCCATATCCGGAATTTGCCACATTATCAACCACTATATTGATTTTATAGAGGTATTGGGTAGTTCCGTTGGGGTCAATCGTTGCAGGAGCTCGTTCTCCTTCAATATGGGCAGCTGTTGAGAGCAATCCATAGGGAGTATTAACAACAAGTACATTATCTGGGATGCTATCGATCTTTGCCTCGCACAAGAGCGATGTCTGGCAATCTTCGCTGCCAAATACAATTGTTTCACAGAATGCCTGGTCAATCTGCTGCTGCCGCCTGGCCAGCTCATCCTCACCCCACAAAAGACGTGAAAATCCGCTCAATCCCTGGAATTCCTTGAGGACAAACTCGAATCTGGCAAGATTAGATCTGAATTTGAACTGAGTTTTCCTGGTCTGGGCCTGCGCAACCAGATCTGCATCTCCGTCTATAAGATTACCATCATCATCAATGGTTACAGACCTCTGATTATTTTCACTATCATAGGTCGTAAAAGTATAGCTTAAGATGCCTCCATTAGGATCCAAAGTCTGGCTGTCTACCCATACCTGGCCATCTCTCACCGAATAATCAGAGATGGTTGTGCTAAGCAGGCTTCCATCAGCAGCATAAGTATGGCTGCTGACAAGCTGGATGTTGTTTAACTGCTTAGGATTAAGTCCCTGCTCCAGCTGTTTTTGATATTCAGCTAAAGTTATCAATCCACCACTGGCATCAAGGTATGCAGTAAAACTAATAGTAGTTGTCTTAGTACCGCTCCAGACTCCATTAGGACCCAGATTATATGTTGAAACATCAATTTGTACTGTTCTCTGAGCAGCATCGATATAAGTTATGACGCCATTTTCAACACTGAGTATATTCTGTTTCTTGATATCTGCATATGTTTGAGGATCAAGCGTCGCTCCTTGTCCACCAGCCATGGTTGGTGGCAATGTTGCTGAAACTACTGCGCCTGGTTTGCCATTGTTATTCTGATAGGTCACAATTGTGGAAATCTGAGAACCAGCTATACCAATCATCTCTGTTGCATAAAGATTGCCCATGGTATACTGTTTCTTCACTCCACTATCAAAGGTGTATAACGTCCCGGTCTTATCAGTAAATAATGGAGTCTTCACACTAGAGTCAAGGAAGTATCCTGAAGGTTTGAGGCCTTGACTGAGAGCTGCAGAAACCTGTGAAGCGTAGGTATCAGCATCAGACTGACTTGCGAAGGTAACCATATTCTTCCCATCATAATCCCATACATACCAATTACCGTTAGCATCCTGCAAAGCAGTTCTCTGGTTCGGGTTTACCGGTGCTGATGTTCCAGGAGCTGCTGCAGTGGGGAATCCAAGAGCTGAGACAGCTAGTTTCTGTAATTCTGCATTGCTTAGAGTTGAACCTGCTGCTTTCTGCTGAGAAACATAAGCATCGATGAGCTGTTGTTGCTGAATTTTCATCGCAGTCTGGGCTTGCGTTTGATCCCATCGATAACCGTCAGGTAAACTCTGAACTGGCTGGCCATCTGCCCCAATCTGATATGCCGTTCCAGATATGCTAACTTCCCATTGCCTGCTTTGTTGATTCCATGTCACAGATTGGGATGGATTTGTCTGATACAAATACCCTGACTTACCAGCAAACGTTCCAGTACCCCTGGTAGGTATAGCGGAAAGCTGCCCATTGGAGTTGTAATTAGCAAACATGACGTTTCCACTTCCATCATCATACTTATAGGTCCCGTCAGCTTGCAAATTAAATGTATATGAAACACCATTCTGATCAACCACAACAGTATTTGGATTAGCTCCCTGCAAACTCAACCCAGATGTCGCTGAACGAGTAAGAGCTAAAGTAAGTCCAGAAGCGGCAGCTGTTGGTGCAACTAGTGAACTTGGGGCAGGAACAGCTGGGGCAGGAGCTGGAGCTACGGGCAGACTTGCCCCAGTTGGTGGAACTCCAGCTGACCCACCTAAACTGAGATCAGTACTTCGGAATGCCAGGTAATTAGCACTTTGCTGGGCTTGAGCCGAATCAGAAACTGGGTTGCCGTTTCCATCTAGATAGGGATTCGCTGTATTAGAGTTAGGATCTGGATTTAATCTAAGCCCCTGGTTGTTATACACTTCACCATCCAAGGTAGATTTCCAACCTCCGTCCGTCTGTAAGTATGTCCCAGTATACAAATTGTCCTTGGCTACGAAAGCAGGAGTCAAAGCAACTGAATTAGAAGGACCATTCGGTCCATTAAAGGCATCGTAATTCGAACTCCGATGAGCTTGACTTGAGTCACTTACAGGCTCTCGCTTGTCATTTAGATAAGGACTCGTCCCTCTCGTTGCCGGATCAATATTCAATCTTAATCCCTGGGCATTGTAAAATTCGTAATATTCTGGATTGCCCCAGTCTGTTGTATAAGCAGACTGCCAAACTCCTGGCTCTGACTCGAGATAGGTGCTGAATAGAGAGTATTTTCCCTGTGGTACCCAGGCATTGGTTACGTAAGGGGGAGTTTTAACTGTGTTTCCAGTAATGGTGAATTCCCCAACCCTAAACACCATCATCGTCAGCGCTATAACTACCAAGATAGTAGCTATCCCTGCCATAAATCGTGCTTTTTTGTTCATTTTCCGGTCGAATTCATCTGCGTTGGGGCAGCAGGACTTGACTTAAAAGCATCATCATACATATCATCAAAGATTTTACAGTAATCATTGGAGACCTGCCATCCTCTGTCAGACAATTGGGTGACGTCCCTGACAGCTTCACCGAGCATTGATAATATCTTTGCCCACGCGCATCCCATCCACGGCCAGTGGGCTTGCCCTTGCGAATTGCATTCAGGAGTGCATGATAATGCAACTACTGAACCCATTATAGACAAGGGATCTGATAAAGTATTTCGCACCATGCCTGCATATTCATTGAATACTGCCACTGGAGGAATTGCCCTGAATGCCTCTCCCCAGAAATACTTGCACTGCATATAGTCTTTCTGGTCCTCGCATACTGATAAAGGAACTGATTCCTCATCCTTGACGCTGATTAAGCATGTTCCATACAAACATTCAAGCTGGCGATATTTCTCAACATTGTATATTATGCCAGGAACGCACATGGTAACGGTGCTTAACACCACACTGTTCTTGACATCTAAATATTCATTGGCGTCCTTGCCGGTCCAGTCCTTAACAGTCTGGGCACCAGCCCATTTGTTAAGGTCAATCCCTCCACCACCTCCTAAGCGGGATGCCCAGTTCTTGGTTTTGCCTTTAGGATCTGCATAATTAGGGTCTGCAGGATTTATGTCTGAAGCGGCTTTGCAGTTTATCATGGCGCAAAAGGTATTCAATCCATTGAGCCCCTTATACTGCAGTGCTGCTCCCTGTCTGGTTGCATCTGAAGCCAGGCACATTGATTGCCTAGCGCTGGCCAATGCCGCTGTTGAAGGAGGGAATGCCCTTGAAGCCTCTTCCAATGTGCCGAACAATGCAGTGAAGTTTTTGAATATCACGATCAGATTATTGAGATGCCCCCATAAGTTACATGCAGTCTGGCTCCATTCGACAACAAGCTTTAGCCATTTGATGATCTCCCACACTGTTCCATCTACGGTATCTTTCACATCCTCAATCTTATCTTTCACGCCTGCCCCAATCTCTCCCAAAGGATTGTTATACAAACCCAATATGATGCTGACATTCTCGATCTCCAAAGTGCTGTCGATGAGGTCTCCCTCCTTAGACACAATTCCCAAGGGGCAGGTGATATCAATGGTATCGATAGTGGCCTCGGATTTTGTCAAGGTAAGCTTGATATATGGTTCAGTGCTTCCTCTGCCATCATTAACCAGTTCTGCGCTTTGTATGAATGCAATGGAATCATTGGTATTGCCCTGACAGGTACCCAATTGCATAGCCAATGTCTCAAGGTTAGTGCTCTTGGGGGCAAGGTAAATGTGGCACCAGCTGCGCATGTTTATGACTGGTATGAGTTCCCGATCGAACAATTCTGGATTGCATGCAACGCTATTATCCCAATGGTCAACTGTTGATGTATTTGAGAATCCCGTTACCTTGAATGGCACTTGATACGTTAAGCTGTTATTCACCGGATCCACAAACACAAAGCGCAAGGTTGTGTCAATGGCGCCCTGCACATCTATAGGTACTGTAGTCCAGCTGCAGCTCCAAATATTCCCGTTCTGGGTGCAGCTATCAGCCAAGACCGCATTAGCGCCAGTTATTATGCCAGACAGGTCTGCGAATGCGTCAGCAAGCAAGATATCTTCAATCACCACAAAATCTATCTGCAAAGAATCACCGGTAGTTATCAAACCCGCAAATAAGGAAGCAGTGAGGTTTAGTATCGTATGGCTTTTATATGCCGGGGGCGTGAGGTCAACGATAGCGGTCTTGATAAAAGGCGCTGCCGCATTCCCCATGTCATCTGCAACATTAACAGTGCTGATAGTATTGCTGCCTTCCACAGTCGCATCTACAGTATTGAAGACACAAGTCCAGGATGAGTTTCCTGATACCGAACAATTGTCAGCTTGTATAATGCCTGCTGCCGGATTAATCTTGCTGATATCCAGATATACCTGCTTTTGGAACAGGCCAACGCCTGTCTCAGACAGCTCGACAACCAGTTGATTGGTTGCTTTTAGATAGCTTTCATTGGCTCCTTCATATGGTGAGGTGATGCTGGTCACCACAGGTCCAGTTGTATCTTGCGTGATTGTCTGGCTAAAGCTCCGTGATGTATGATTTCCGACTGGATTAGAAGCATTCACCATAATATCTGCAGTAGTGGTTCCATTGACTTCAATGAAGGTATTCCATGTGCAGACATAACTGCTAGTGCCTGAGGCTGCACAATTTCCAGCTGTGCTGCCTGGCTGCTGATTTATATTCAGTTCATGCAGATCAGCGCTCACACTATTCGGATCAAGATTCCCCGATAAACCAACAGTAACAATAGTCGGAGTTGCAGCGCCGCTTACGTAAGTAAGTGGCAGATTATTAACTGAAATGGATAAGGAATCAATGCTGGGCATATTTAGTACAGTAGTATCCACAGTGAAGCCAACTACCTTGCTGGTTTGATGATCAAGATTATCATACACTTTCAAAGTTGCAGTCTCTGCCTGAGTTATCCTTCCAGTTGCTGAAGGCACTGCAGAAAGCAGCGGTACAGAAAATGATCCGGAATAGCTACAGTCATTGGGATTGCCGTTGATAGAGATATTGCTGCTGTAATTTCCAACCTTTATCTCAGCTGACTTGATGCCAGAGCATTTGCTGCCGCACGTCGCTCCGGTGCAGGCCATATCAGTAGCAGTAAAATCAAATGCTATATTGCCAGCATAAACAACACTGGGTGATGCAGTGAAGGATGAGACGCTCGGTGCAAGCGTATCGAAATAAATATCTGTCTTATCCGTTGCCACATTGAGGCCGCTTGCATCATACAGGCACACCTTTATCAGCTGGGGGTTGCTGAATGCAGCTGCCGAAGTAGAATAACTGCATGCGTAATCCGAGCCGTTTGCAATGCAGCTCGTAAACTGCGCTCCGCTTATCGTAGCTGAGCAGACTGATCCTCCTGAGCCGCTGTATCGAACCTTATCAGGAGTTACTGCAGCTCCATCTAATGAGGCTAAAACATCTATATGGATAGTATCGGTTGGCCCTTCAAGATAACCTTCAATGCCATCAGCTCCAGTCATGCTTGATATGGAAACTAAGCTTGCTTCTACGAGGAGAGGCAAGCCTACCAAAAGCAGTACTAACAATGGTATGATTGATTTATTGGTCTGCATGTTCTGGAGTTAAAGCATAACAATACTGTGCATAACTGTCTACATTGCCTATCTCAGATAAGTCTTCAATCCTTACCTCATCTGCAAAAGGAAGATTGGGGGACAATGCTTTGAAAACAATGACCTCTTTGCCAAATCCAGGATTGCTGGCAACAAAAGAGGTCCTTATGCTGTTCTCGCCTTCACAATGTAAGCCTCCATTCGGGAAGGGGTTGCTCTGATTGAATGCGATTGCAGGATAACTGACTGTTTCGCCTGCAATTACTTCTGTTCTTGCAGGGATGGTAAAATTCCCATAGTAATAAAGATCGATCCGCATATCATACTCGCCTGGCGCAAGAGAAATCTCTGCCATGCCACCAGAAAATTCTGCATAAGTGGAATATGGCTGCTCATTAGGCCCTATCTTTTTATTGAGATAGATTATAGCACGCTCGTTATCATCTAGATCCATCGGATTCCCGATCGAGGAGGGTATAGCTGTATAACCAGATGCGGTCTTTTCCATCAAAGCCTTTTTGACGGTGAATCTCTTTGTTACAACAGGATTCAAAGTAATGCTGCTGACAGCCTTTTGGTCATCAGTCGTCAAGATATAAGAACTGCCAACATATCCTTCCTTGATATAGCTAACAATGCCATTGAAGCATATAGGGAACTTGCTGACCAAAGAACCTACTTCATCAGTCTCACCGATGCTGCATGATTCACCAGCGCATGAATATATCACTGCAGCGTCGCTCACCGGTTCTTTAGTGAGGGAATCAGTTATTTTCACGGTAACTTCTCCTGAAACTTTTTTGCCACACACCAGAGATGAAGCAGAAGCATCCGCTACTTTGACAGGCACATAATTGCTCTTCATTGCCTGGTTGTCACGCACATTTGCTTCCAATGCAAAAGTAAATGAATATCCTTTGCTCCCAAATGCGATCGCATCAGGATCAGTAAGTGTGATGAGGACCGGATAACTTAGGTCATAGAGGAAATTGTAGCGTTGGATGCCAAAAAGCTGAATGATCTGTGTGGATATGGAATCAGGGACGCAGTCGTCTCCCTTGCAGTTAAGGTCAAAATAAGGCTGCCATCCAAGATAATCAAATGAGACTGCAAGATTCGCAAATGTGGCATTGCCCGGCAGCACCATTCCACCATTATAGAATCCAGTCCTGAATGGATCTCCAGGGAAATAGAATTCCTCAAAATTAGCAGTACCATACACTTTCAGCAATGAAATATAGCTGGACAGTAATCCTGATATCTGTGACTGCACCTTGCTCTTGCTCCAATGGGGATAATTGCCGAAATTGAAGGTGGTTTCTGCCATAGGAGGCAGCTTATCTTCCTGGGGAGCAGATAAAGCTACAATCATATCAAGAGCATACACCTCAAGATAATGATAGGCTGCCTCAAGATTGGTGAGCAGGACAGCGAGCTCATACATATCCTTAAGATTGACATCAACTTCGCTGGCAAATTGAGTTATTTCTCTGGTAGATATCTTCTTGGCAGAAATAGGATAGGTTAAGCCAAAACTAATGGAGTTGTCTAATATCAACACACTAGCCTGGGGCTGCCCATCTTCTGTTACACTAAATCCCTGTCTGCCGAGCTCCCTGAAATCGTTGATACAGTCAGTAAGATGCTGGTTTACATAATCTTCCAGCTGCCCTTCTATGCTGGGCATTCCGGCATTCTTATAGAGATGCAGTTTTGCTTCAGGCACCACACTGAACTCGCAGCCGCCAGAACACTGATTATCTGATTTGAGATACCACCATAATGGAACCATCCAATTATTTGCCATGGCGATTGCGTTTCCCTGGGTTACCTCAGAGGATGTAATGAAGCCATACTGGCCCGGATTGATGAATCCTCCTCTCTCTCCCAATGTCTCAAGCCCTTGTATTGCAGTCTGTTCCAGACATCCTTCCACAAATGTCTTGACTGGATCAAATTCGAGAGGAACTTGCTCAGACACAGGCAGCTGGTTTCTGATGATATCAGTCCGCGCGAACAAGAAGATGGCTACCACTAGAAGGATGGCAAGTCCGATTATGATGTAGGCAGTTACTTGTCCCTTCTTCATAATTCCAAATCCTCCAGTCCTTTCTGTATCAGCTTAAGATCGTACATTTTCTGCTCCATCAATTCCCGCGCAAGCATAGATTTCTTCTTGCCGAGCTTTTTTGCAACCTTAGAAAGTAGTTTGTCTATCTCGCTGCTGACTGTGATCCTGATCTGTTGGCTCATGGTAAAAAAAGAGGAAGAATTCCCTAACGGAATTCCTCCCCACATAGCTAGGGATGTTATACCCTTCTGTATACTAGTATATAAAGTTTTTGGTGTTTTTAATACCTAATTTATACTTTATTTATACATTCTATAGCATATTTATACTTTATTTAGACTTAATTTATACATTATTATGTATAAATATAGACAATAACATCAACACAAAGATTTATATAACCTTCTCGCCAAGGTAACTTAAAAAGGGGTGAAATGTGGCAAATCAAGCTATTGTCCAGTGGCTGAGGCAATACCTAGGGCAGGGATATGACCTAAACGCCCTTAGATCAACACTTCTTCAGCACGGATACAAGCAAAATGATATTGAAGCTGCCATTGCTGTTGTATATGGCAAAGTTTCTACCCCCATACTCTCTAAAAAATCAATTGCCATAACTGTAGCAATTATTGCAACAATAGTGCTTATTGCGCTGTTCTTTTTCCTGCCAAAGCCCAGCATCAGCAGCTCTGTCCAGTTAAGCTCTCCCACCGTTGGCGCAGGAGATTTGCTTGATTTCTCAGTCACTATACAAGGAAAAAGGACCGCTGATGTGGTTATAAGCCATACGATTGAGGGGATTAACGCCCAGAAGCAGGAAATTATCTCTCCAGAAGACCCTAATTTCTATTATGCGTCTCTTAAGATACCCGAATCCACATCTCCTGGAGAGTATATATTACGGACAACGATATTATATCAAGGTAAGACAGTGATACAAAACTCTTTGTTTACAGTAGAGATTCGTACTATCCCGCCTTCATGCTCAGACAGAATCCAAAACCAGGGTGAAACAGGAATTGATTGTGGTGGTCCCTGTTCTCAATGCGCATCCTGTACTGATGGCATACAGAACCAGGGAGAATCGGGTATAGATTGCGGAGGGCCATGCACTTCCTGCTCTTCAGAGTGTGATGACAGCAACAGCTGCACCTCAGATGCTCAAGTAGATGGTCAATGTATTTTTACGCCATTATCCCCATGTTGTGGAGATGGAAGATGTGAATCAGGAGAGGTATGCGCTGCTGACTGCGGCGCAAGTGGTACTGTATGGGAAAAATTAGACATAATAAAGGAAACTGCGAAAACTGATCCTGCAGGCGCTTCTGCAGGCTGCGTATCCTTTGCCAATAATCTTCACAAAGACAAATGTTATGATGAGATTGCTCGGGTATCCATCCAAAGCATGTACTGTGAAAAGATTCTTGACGACAGGACAAAAGAAGAATGCTTCATAGCAGTGGCTAAAGATGCAGTTGACAAGTCTATCTGCGCCAAGATTGTTGAAGAGACAAGAAGGGATCGTTGCTACATGTATTTCGCAACAGCCGGCATTGATTATTCTGTATGCGAACTAGTGAGTGATTACTATCTGAAGCAGCTGTGCTTCTCTATGGAATCAATGCAGGAAGCGCCTTAAGGGCAGCATTGAAGCCTGATGGCAACAAAGATTGCAGCCTTAAGGTAAGAAACTAGGTTCTATGTAAGCTCTGTATCGATTAGATAACAGGTCAATATCTATGCTTGCGATATCCTCTGTTGTCTGCGGATCCTCCATCCTAAGAATATAAAATCTCACTTTGCCAGTTGTCTGAGCAATCTGCCAAGCTCCATTAGCAGAATCAAGGACAGCCCCGCCTAATAATGCCGGGTTGTAGTTAACTGCAGGTATGCTCCCCTGCGCAGGTATGGTTATCCCACTCGTATCATAGTAGATGAGTGTAGTATTATATCTTCCAGGGACCAGGCTCAGTGTTGGTTGGATTCCTTGTTCCAAGGTTAGTATATTTAAGGGAACATTCTGCTCATACACATCTTCCTTCAATTTGACCAAGCTGAATGTCACTTTATCTGAACTGCCTAATGGTTTGGCTTCAGTCCTGAATTTATTATAGTCAGTGGCAGATGCCACTTGAGCATCACTAAGGAACTGGATGTTGTCCTTTTCTATATTGATGTAATCAAGAACTGTTGATAATGCAGCATCATTGACGCCAAAGCTTCCCTGGAATCTGCTGCTTATATAATAAGATGGATTATTTATCATGACCCATGCTGCTCTGGCTGCTGTTTCCAGATCAAGAGATGCAGAAACTATGTCTGCTCTTTCATCCGAGCTATTGATCAAGACTTCTGCGTTTTTCAACAACTGCAGATTAATATTGATTTCTTGATTGAGCACTGCAGCTTCCTGGTTGCTGAGCTGGTTCGCAGTTGGAACAGCACTTTCAAGTGCAGAAATGGAATTATTGAGGGCGATTAATGTTCCCTTAACAGATGCGAATTGGGAAACCCCTGACTGGGGCATCAGGTCTCTTTTTACCCTGAGCATATTGCTGACAGGTATGTACAATGCTTCAACTTCAATATCTTGTAAAGGATCCAGGTAAAAATCATAATTTCCTGATGTGCCTGGCTGTATGCTTACGTGCGGAACTGATTTAGCAACATATCCTGGCTTGGACAGCAGCAGATAACCGTCTCCGACGCAAACCGGGAATTTCCCGATGTATCTGCCAGATGCATCAGTATTATCGATAGTGCACTCCCGGTAATTGCCGCATCCAAAGTTTATGGATGCGCCTGATAAAGGCAGCCTTGAGTTTGAGTCAAAAGCTCTTATCGTTATGTCTCCGCTTAAACGCTGTTCATATTCACAAAATAATGTCTGAGTTGGTTGAGGCGATACCATTTGGCTTGTTTGGGTTATGCAGGCATTGCCGCATGCAAGCATACTTGGATACACCTGGTTGTTGAGCGGGCATATCCACTGCTGCCCTGATTGGGTGCAGGCTGTTGCAGCTGTAGTGGTAGACGGATAGCTGACTGTGATGCCACTATAGTCAGCAGGCCCCACAGTCCCATTCCCCCTATTCCATAGATACAGGTCTTTATTGTCCCTGATATTTGACTCAAGGGCAAACATGAAGGTATATCCTTGCTGGTCAAGGGATTTTTCATCCTTGATGACGATTGCCACTGGATACGATACGTCATAGTAGAACTCATAATAGTTTGAATTTATGGTATCAAACAATCCAAGATCATCCTTAGTTGTTACAGTGCTTGGTTTTAGGATATTGCCTGATTTAGGGCTGATATCAAAGTATAATGACCATGCAGGATTGTATATGAAATCAACTTCAAGGTCAATAGGCTCAGGGAATATATCGAGATACAGGGCATCATAGATGCCTCGCTGGAGTGCGCTTCCTGCTTGTATCTGCCTTGCATTTCTGGTATTCTTCACATCAATAAGCGGTGTATGGGTCGCAAGTATATCATTCTGAAGCAGGTTCTTGACATCATCCACATTCCAGGTAACAATATCGTCTCTTTCATCAACCCATGCTATAGGCGGCAATTTGCTCGAATCCCTGCCAGAATACACCCCAATCAGATGGTTTAGTATATCCTCCATAAACCGTTGGTTGATCTCATGGTCTGTAATGAGGTTTGCCAGGAGATAGATATCATAAAAATCAAGGTCAAGCTGTATGGTGAAATCTTCCAGCCTTGTCTGGTCTCCAGCTGAGGATATGTCTATAGGATAATTGACCAATATGGTTATATCATCATTGTTTATGCTTGTTTGTGTGGAAACTGTGCCTTGAGTTATGGTGAATTGGCTAAAGGAATCAAAATCATTGAGACAGCTTGACAATTCCCTGGTGATATACCGGTTGACTTCTCCCTCAATGTACTCTATGCTTGGCGCTAAAGACTCTACATTGCAGTTCGTGCATGCATTTGGTGATGACAGATACCACCAATAAGCAATGGGAGCAGTTCCCTGGGTTGACAATGAAACAATATCCGATTCGGTTGGGTTCTGGGGGTTAACATTGAAATTCTTCCCAGTGATAGCATAATCATTGAAGTCTATATAGCCTCCATGCTCGCCTATCTTCTTGAAGGCCTTGATGCTCACTTGCTGGATGCAATCCTGCACATAGCTATTTACTGGAGCTGCCCAGGTTGGAACAGCTGAACCTGTTTGTTGGTTGCTCAAGGTAACAAAGATAACTGTTCCTGTTATTACCAACAAAACTATGCCGATGATTATATAGATGGATACTTGTGCCTTTTTCATAGTGCCTCAACAACCCTATTCATGTAAATTTTCACCCATACGAGAAAGATAATATAAAAAATAATTCTTGAGGTTGTGAAAAATATCTGGGAGGGGATCCAATGCGAGCTTACATAGGCTAGGATGAACGAAATTAAAACAAATGTGAGGAAAGTTGCAGCAAACGCCTGTCCGAATGTGAAGAACTTCAGGACGCCAAATCTAAATGCCTGTTGTATGCTGCGCCAGACATGCAAATTCCTGAAGTAAACTGGATAGAGGATGAAGCTGAAATAAAAATAAAGGAATATCTCAGTTATGACTATTTTGGTTATGGTTTCCAGGCTGAATCTCAATCCGTAGGTGCTGATCAGCATAATGCCTAGCCACAGTGCATTCCAAAGGAACGTAATGCCGATGAGGCGAAGCAGCTGGACCTTATTAAGTAATTTCTTTCCCAGTATTTTTGACCAGGTGATTGATTTAATGACAGCTCCAACAAAAGAGAGAAGTGCTGCTCCGACTAATATCGAAAAAATATATCCTAGCACAAAAGTATTGAACGCAGGAACAACAGTTCCTATATCATCCGCAGCCTGTCCAGAGAAAGGCAGACTATTGCCAAAAATGAATCCAAGCCGTGCAGATGCTTCCTCCGCAGGATCCAATGATTTGGTGTTTATATTGAGCATCAATAGCGTCAAGGTAAGGATTACCAGGACTGCAACTACAAATAAGAGATCCCAGGCAAAAACCTGCCAAAATTTTTTATCTAATTTTAGGGAGTAAATCATGTCATATCCAACAAC